>Ga0315273_10000797_pt1 | contig 34245 bp, 33 predicted proteins | sample YL17G02_0_MG_FD_205753 | JGI IMG/M metagenome (GOLD analysis project Ga0315273, IMG submission 205753) | Sediment microbial communities from Yellowstone Lake, YNP, Wyoming, USA - YL17G02_0 | ecosystem: Environmental > Aquatic > Freshwater > Lake > Sediment | place: USA: Wyoming | collected...
CAATTCTGAAGATAAGATCAAAGGCGAAAATGAGCATAAAAGATGCAAAAATTCTTGAGCGCGCATGTAAAAAAGAACTGGCTGCGGTTGATGCAAGCCTTGCTGGAATAGGAGATAATGAGGCAGACATCTACTGGAAAGCCCAGCTTTTAAAGTGATTTTTATGAGCAGGAAAAAGGAGATAAAGGAGATGGCGAACCTTATTGGCAATTCTGCAGCTCACATCGCGCTTTTACCTGATAGTGAGTTTGCCCAAAAAGAAGTTTCAACATACACAGAGGATGCTGCTGATACGGCTGCTGGTAGGACATGGACTGATAGCGAAACAAATGAATTCATGGCGCTCGCAAATCGGAGGGCGGTTTTAGAAATAAAGGCGAGAATCAAAAAGTACGGCCTTCATGAAAGTCATCTAGATGCTTTTGTTGCAAAGGCGCAAAAGTACATCTCTACATTTGCCTCAAATCATATGGAAAGAAAAAGTTAACTAGATGGTTAACTTTCTTCCAAACATCCAATTATTTTTCCTCTTCTTCCCTCTCCTTTTTCTTGCCTTTTGGCTCTGTTTTCTCTTCAATCAGCTCGACTTCTTCACCATTGCCGCCAGGCTTTCTCCTTGCTGCCAGCTCGTCCTTGATAAGCTGCTTGTAAAGCGGACCCCACCGCTTCCAGGCCTCCTTGAAATCCACTGATCCCTCCTCAGTTTCAAGCGAGCTCAGTAGCTTGTTGGCTGCCGAGTTCGCGTTAATCACGAAATCCAGTTCGAGCAGGAGCTTGTCCTTCAGCGCTATTGAGCTCTGGTAAATGTCCCAGTAAACCTTGCCTTTGAAGAATGCCTGCAGGATGTACTGCTCAGGTGAAATGCCGGTTTCCTCGCTGCGCTTGTTCAGGGCCGGGGGGATGAATGCGATGTCAAGGTTTTTCTCCAGCTTAGCTATATCGATCTTGTCAAAATCCCAGGCAGATGCCTCGGGGTTCCTGAGGAACTTTGCTTCCCAAACGCACTTGTCAATGCTCTCGCCCCTCCTGAACCTGAATACCTCGATAAACTTTTTCTCCTCATTGTCAGATTCGTACTCAAAGCCGAGAACCCTGTATATCCTTCCCCTTCTTCCGAACTTGACTTTCTTCAGGAACGTGTACCTGTCAGTGGCGTACATGGACGCTGCAGGAATTCCGAAAACAAGCTCAAGCCTATCCTGCACATCACGCAGCGATTCAGCGTGAAGGTTGTAGAGCAGGAAAACACCAGGCTGGGTGTTCAGAAGGTTGATTATACCCTGCACAGCAACGCGTGACCGTACTTCGTTGATTATGAGCGCAGCATCACCCATTCTCAGGAGCGCATTTGCCATGGAAACAAGGTCAAGCTCCTTTGTAACTGCCTCCTCGCGCTCAGAACTCTGTACCCTTGCTGCGCCGATGTGGAAACCCCTCTTTCTGAAAGCGCGGACCGGAATCTCCTCGATGTCCTGGATGGGGATTATTCTTCTTCGTGTTCCTATTGATGTTATCTTTGCTGCTGTGAACGCGGTCTTTCCAACCCCTTTTAGCCCGAGCACTGCCTCGGAGCAGCCGAGCGTAACAAGCACGTCATCGTATCCGGCAAAGAACGGGGACATGGAACGGAAATTAAGATACTGGGCGTAGGTGAAGGGCTGCTCCTTCATGATTCTCAGCGCACCCTGAAGCTCGTCGAAAGTAGCCGGCGGCCTCTGGAGATGGCACCTCATGCTGAGGCGCTTTAGAACGACATCGACTATTGGGGAGGTTTCGTCGAATTTCCTCACCCCCTTGAGGCTGAAAACGATGTTCCTGAAGGCGCGCTCAAGAAGGTCCCTGTTGTACCTGTACAGCGTGTGGCAGAGCCCGTACTTCGCGTGCTCTATGTATATGGGGCTGTTCTCACTGTCTATGTAGATGTCCGTAACGTTGTCCTTGTCAAGGGCGATGTTCTCGATCGGAGCACCGAGGCCAGCCACCCAGGATGCCGCTTCCCGTCCCATACTCATTGCCTGCTTCGGAGTTACGCTCATCCCGCCGAGCATGGACTCGTCCATAAATGCCTGGCGGTACTCTCTCGTCTTAAGGTTCATGAGGATGTCCCAGTCCACGTTCTCGAAGCTTTCCTTGAACTGCTCGTTTATCTTCCGTTTGAGCAGCTTCTTGAGCTCTTTGCCAAGGCCTTCTATTTCTGGATTGTTCTGCACATAAAGAAAGGCTTCCTCACCCGGGATTTCGTATATCTGAACGTCTATCCCAAAGGGAAGCGAGTACTTTGCCTCAGGATTCTTGACAGGGACCGCGGTCTTCGGTATTTCCAAAATGAGCGAAGGAACGAAGTAAAGGCTGCGCAGGCCGATGAGCGAAAGGAATGCAGACCTGAAATCGCCGGTCTGCTTCACAAGCTGGTAGAGCTTTGTCGCGATCATCCTTTTCCGGATTCCCGCAACCCAGCCCTTGAAAGTCTGGTACCCTTTTAGGAAAACGGATTTCTCTGGTGATGGCTCGTTATAGTTGGCCAGCTCCTGCTCAGCAAGGATAGGGTTCAGGAAAATATACTCGTAAAACTTTCGAATCATTATGCGGCGCTGCTCGTACGCAGGGTCTTCCTTCATGCCGTAGATATCCTGCCGTAGCAGCAGGGATTCGATTTGCCTTATGACAGATGCATACTCGGTGAGAACCAAGGTTTTCTCTTCGTCCAGCTCAACGACGATTTCCTCCTCGTACCTGATCGTCTTAACCGGGCTCTCGGTTGTGGACAGGTCTTTCAAATGAAGATTGATGAACTCAGGAGATGCGAATTCATAAGGGCATTTGGCAAGGTCAATTACCGCTCTGGTTCCTTCAAGATAAAGGTTGCACATGAAAGATGGTTAGCACTCGTAGGATTAAAAGATTTACTCCGATTGTCTTGGATCCCGAATGATGGCCTTGAAAGGTGAAAATCAATATCGCGGCTCTTCACAGAGCTGGATTTCCTTCCATTCGGCCTTGAAAGCCCGGAGCGAGCATTTGTATTCTTGTTCGCTCTCTAGCATGCTCATTTCGGCATCCACACCTCTTGCGATTGCGGATATCCTTTTCATTGTCTCTTCAGATATCCTTTTCCTTGTTTCTTCAGGTTTCGGCCTCTGGCAGGACAGGCGCGTCTTCGCATTCCACGGAGACCAGTCGGCCATGCAGGGATCAATATACTGCATCTCGGGTATTTTATTCCGACGGGACTGCATGCGCCGGAAGGCGCGGATTGCCGCATCAACGAGGACCGGAGGCCCGCGGATGAATATTGCTTTCAGTCTTGACATGTTATATATTATGTTATAATGTTATATAAAGGTTATGGAACATAATATTGAATGTGAATAGTATAAAGCGCAGAATCCTCGAAATCGGCCATGCAGGCGCACCGATGAAAGGAAGCCTTGCCAATCTTGCGAGGAAGCTGCCGCCTGAAGTGGAATATCACGGAGTCGAAATAATCAAACCGTTTTCCAATGACACGGAGTTCGAAAGATGGTTCGCTGTTTTTTATAAAATGTTTGTAAGGCCTTCCATGCCCAGCGGGATAGTACTCTTTCCGGGTTTCGAAGACCTCACCTTTAGCTCCATGAAGCAGAGGTTCAGGACCCAGTCGCAAAACATCGCTAGTACCGTGGAGAAGTGGAGGACGCTTGGAAAGGCGAACATTTTTTCTATCACATGGACGCAGTCAGGCTGGCTTTTGCCGATAATGTTTTTGACGAGGTCCATATGCATTGGCTGCTCTCGGATCCCATTGCCAGGGATTTTGTCCAAGGGATCGGGGACGAAGCATACAGGGTTTTAAGGCCCGGCGGTTGTGCGATTGTAACGAGCGAGGCACATATGGATCACTCGCAAATGCTGGCGAACCTTGGATTTGTCATTAATAGGATGGATTCTGAAGCGCGCGATAAGGCGCTTGAGGTTCTTACAGAAATATTTTCTGACAGGGGAATGCAGTTCTATTCACACGAGATGTTCCCACTCGTTGATACGATTCTTGGCGGGCTGCTGCTGGAGAACATAATGCGGGGCTGGAGTTCATTGTGGCCTGGCGACAGTGTGGTCGTTGCAAGAAAGCCCTAATCTTTTTTCTTGCCCTGCAACTCCTTGAGCACCCTCATCGCTTCTTCCCTCTTATCATAAGGCACGAGAAGGTGGTCATGATGGTACGCAGAAAAAGTGTTCACGCTTATTTTCTCCTTTGCAAGCGCGTCCGTGATCCTTGCCAGGAAACCAATGGACATAAGATCGGAAAAGACATCCAGCGTTATGAGTGAGAATGGCCCTGCGACCGCTTCTCCAGTAAGGCCTTCGATTTCCTTCTTAACCTCCTCTGAAAAGACCAGGGTCATGCCTTCGTTCTCCCTGTAAATGCATAAAACATACTCCATGTGATCGGTGATGGATTCGATCTTCGAGGACTCGATTGATGCCATGAAGAACTGGCCCTCGGTCAGCCGCGGTTCTATGTTGGCTAAAAGTTCGGAAAGTTCGGATATTTTTTTCATATGATCACTGCACTGGCTCGCCTTTTCCAATTACCATCCCGACTATGGCTGCATAAGCAGGCCTGCTAAGCATGTAGCCGAGCAGGGAACCAAGAATTGTAGATATCGCAAAACCAATAATCTCAACCAGCCCGGAAAAGAGCAATGGGATCATTGACAGCGCAGCGACAACCACGTTGGTCTTGATTATTGCGAACGCGTGCTCCACCTTCTCCTCGGTACTTTCCTCAGTCTTCCTCAGCAGTTCATCGGTAATGACAATCTGAGCGTCAACACCAACACCAATTGCAGCGATGATTCCTGCCATTGCAGCAAGGTCTATTGTAAAAGAACCGAGAATGGAAAGCAGGATTATGAGCTCAGAAATGGAAATCAGAATAATCGGAATGGTCGCGCGCAGGTTCCTGTACCTGAATCCAATGAGGAGCGATATGGCGACGAGCGAAGCCACGACTCCGATGAGGCTGAGCCTGAGGAACTCCTGACCAAGGGATGCAGGAAGCGTTGTCCTTGAGCCCAGGGAGATCTGTACGGGCAGCGAGCCTCCTTTGAGAATGGACTGGATTTTTTTCACATTCGCCTGGGCTTCGGCAGTTTTTTCCGCTCCAGTGCCAGGCACAGAACCTGTGATTGAAAATCCGTAATTTGGAACTCCAGTCGTAAGACCAGGGGAGAGCAAGGGCGAGGAAAGAAGACCTATCGCTTCGAGCTTTGCCACAGTCAGGACCTCGGACCTGGTGCGATTGAAGCTTGGTGATATTTCCGATTTCGGATACTCTGTGACGACATAGCCGGAATTCCGAAGTGCAGACTTGACAGAATCCGCGGTTTCGTTTGATATTATCGCTCTTGTTGCATTGTCTTTTGGTTTAGGAAGAGAGCTAAGGTTCAGGTCTTCGGTTATGAAAACCGAGATATTCCTGCCTGAATCAAGCTCAAGCGCATCTGCCAGGGATCTTAATGCTTCTTTCTCACTGCTGTCATCAGGAAGGCTTGCACGAATATCTGCCTTGCTGAGGAAGAGAACCGCGTTTGTAGGCCTGTCCAAGTACATGTATACGGGATAGTCCGCCTTGTTCTTTCCAACTGCAGCGAACTGCTCTGCCCCATGGCGGTTCACGGAAAAGGTCACACCCCAGTCAGCATTGGACTGGGCAAGCTGCTGGGAACTCAAAGGTATAATTGAAGTGGAATAGATATCTTCTCCGCTTATTGCGACTTTTCCGTCCACCACTCCCCAGTAAACTCCCTGATGAGAAAGGGTGCCCTCGATAAACTTGATTGTCTGTTCGTCAGATGAAGGAACCTCAACATTGATTTGTGTATCGCCAACTGCCCTGACTTTTGCTTCGGTAAGACCGAGAACTGAAACCCTTTTCTTTACAATATCGATAAGCTCGGACATTGCATCCGAACTTACGGGTTTTTCAAGTACAATCGGTATTCTTGTGCCGCCCTGGAAATCTATGCCATACTTAAGCCCGTTGGCAGCGATGTTTGCGATTGCCAGAATCAACAAAAATGCAAGCCCTGCGAGCTTTATCCTGGGATCCTTCCAGAGCATGGATAGGATTCCGAAAACAATGAGTGAGAGTATGAGCAAAAGGCCGGAATATACCGGATAAAAAATTATTCCGGAAATTAGGGCAAGGAAAAAAACGACCAGTACAAGGAATTTTTTATCAGTAAAAAGTTCCATCATGCTCCCACCCTTTCAACATACCACAACAAAAGAACGGCATTTATTCCCCATGTCGCGAAAATGTCGCCCACCAGGCCAGCAAGTGCGACTGCGGATATCTCATAGTAAGTCGGAATGTGCGTTAGAAGCGCAAGAATGAAAAGCGCTGAAAAGGCAACAATGGCAGTTACTGACATTGTCAGGCCCGTTTTCATAGCCCAGTGCGCCTTTTCCCTGGGGTCTCCTTTCCTGCGCAGCATTCTCATGGTCAACAATATATCAGTGTCAAGGGAAAAACCGATGAGCATGAGCAGGGCAGCGAATGACGGGAGCGTGAAGGGGATGCCAAAAATGCCCATCGCTCCAAGGGCGATCACCACATCACTGATGGAACCTGTGAGCACGGCGAGGGATGGCACGAATGTCCGGAAAAAAATGAAAACGAATGCAATGCTTAGCACAGCCGAAAAAATCACCACGTTGATTGCCTTGCTGATGAACTGGGAACTAAGAAGCGGGCTCACGGTCTGAATGGAGATGGAACTGTAAGAAATGTGCTTTTCTATAGGTTTGGATATGGAACTCTGGTAATCACCGTATATCTTCAGGTATGCGTTTGAAAATGATTTCTGCTCCTCTATGGCGCCGGTTATGTTGAAATCCTTTCTTGACACTCCAGCCAGTGAGAACATCCTGTCGCTTACTGCCTCAAGCTCGGCCCTTTTTGCAAGATACTCGTTCATCTGGGATGAATTCTGCATGGAAACTACTTCAAGAAGTGAAACATCTGGAAGCAAGTTGTTGAATTCTGACTTGAGATTATCCGCTTCCACAAGTTTCTGGCTCTGGGGAACCTCGATCTCGGCCTTATAACCCGTTGTGGTTTGGTAAACCCGGACTCCTGCATCAAGCCCCTCGCCTGCCAGGTCTGCCTTCAGCTTTTCTGCATCTGCAGCGCCTTTGAGATTAAGTGTGACCAGGGTTCCTCCCTGAAAATCCACGCCCATCTTGATCTGCGGTATGAAGTAAATAGATATTAGTATCAGTACCAGCGGCGGAATTGCCAGCAACTTATAATTCCCTTTGAATATGTTCGGAAAATCCATTAACTCGCCGTCCTCTTTCAAACTTCATTATACCATAATATAATAAAATGTATGTTTGGGCTATTTGCACGGTTTTTGGACTTCAGAATGCCCTTCGACCATTTCAGTCCAACCTTTTGGACTTCGCGTGTCCGAGGAACGGACACGATAGTCCATTTTCCCTTGGACTTCGCATGGTCGCTTCGCGCCCATGTCAGTCCATTTCGCCTGAGACAGACCTTTTGGACTTTGCTTGGCCAGGAGGCCACAACAGCATCAGAGACATCCGATGCTGTGCCCATTTTCGCCATGGAGCGAAAATAGGGAGGCAGTCCAAACTTTTTTTGGACTTTGCTTGGCCAGGAGGCCAAGGCAGTCCAAATTGCCTGAGACGTTACAAGACCCATGACTCAGGACACATAACGCAATTTGGACTTGGGGGGACTCGCACCCCCGGCCTCTCCGAGCATCGAGACATTTGACTTCTGTTGCTCTCAGGGCTTTTTTTCAGGGTTTCCCTATTGTCCGGGGACGGACAATGGGGCACCGTGTTCGGAAACCGAACACGAATTTTTGCCCGGATAAAAGCAGGAGTCAAAAAAGCCTTTGCGAACGGAGCGCTCTGCTGCTGAGCTACAAGCCCGATTAAGAAATTGTATTTTCAAGCACGTTTTATTAACCAATACCATTAAATAGATTGTCCCACAAAGATATACGTTAAGAAACTTAAGTTGATTCCATGGGAGGTAGCGGGAAAAATATGCCTAGGCCAAACGCTTTCATCACTCTTGGAGAATACATGCAGGAGCGAAGCCCGGCCCTTAGGGGAATACCTCGTGAAATGCTTGAGGCGCCTTTCTTAGACATGATCGGGATGGGTTCAAAGCCAGCGTATAAACGAATTTTGGAAAGATTGGTGGAGGGCCTGGAAAATGATCCAGAAGGGCAATACACTGATTCGCGGCTGAGGAATATCGTTGCATTCGCGCCAAGGGTCGTGAAAGAAGATACTCACGTTCTAAAGAGCACTTTGGAAAGAATTCTGGAAGTTGTGGAAAAAACAGATCAAACACATATCAAATGGAGTGTAGGCCAAAAGGTCGCTCCATTCATACTTGACTATTACGCAGCTGCAAATGAAGATGTTAAGGAAGAACTCGCGGAACAGATCAGTAACCTTCTGTCAGATGAATCCTCTACCATGAGAAGAATGATGATCGATATCCTGTGCGGTTCCTCTGTTAAAGAAGAATCGGAAAATAAGAGAGACTTGCTCGTATTCGAACTGGCATGTTTGAGCAGGGCGGAACTGGAGAGGGTGGCTGAATCAGAATCAAGCGAGTACGTGAAAAGTATTGCATTGACCAGGATATGGGATGAAGACGTGATGGGGTGGGAGGAAGAGCTGTCCCGAATCGAAGGTCCGCTTTCAGCAGCAGACCTATTAGATGAGAAACACGGAAGCCTGGAGCATTGCTTCAGAATGATGGAGCTCGTTGATGGGGAAGAGCTGATGGGCATTGCATGGGAAAGAAAAAGAGACCGCATTCTCAAGGTTCTGGCGCAAGAGCCGGAAAATGTCGGTGCGGCCCTTGCAGAGCTTGTTGAACTTGCGCTAAAAAAGCCTATTGCTGGGCAAGTGGTACATGAAATAATTTCGCTTCTTGAAAACGCCCTGAAAGTTAGCAAGCCCAAAGTGTGCGGAAAGATAGCAATCGAATTCACACACATCTACAACGGGATCCAAGACAAGGAACTCAGGGAAGAAATAATGGGCAGGATGCAAAATGCGATTGAAGGGAAAGCGGAAATACTCCTCAAGTTACTGAATATCGTCAGGAATACCAAAATGTTCGATGCCCTGCTCACCTTATCAGAACCGCATCTTCCTGAGAACGAGATGGCTGGCCTGATATGTGAAAGGATTGGAGAGCACATCGCACTCTTCGAATCCGACCCAGAGGCCGAAAACGCCTCTATTCACCTTAGGCGGGTATTGGAACTGGCTGATAGAAACCCCGAAAGAACAGTGCCGTATGCAGCAAAAAAAGTCGCAGAATATCCTGAAAGAGTTGGCGCAAGGAAAATGGTGGAAATGCTCGCTCTGAGCGAATGCGACCATACATCCGAAGACCGAAAAGACATGGCAATCTTCGACATTGCACAACCCACAGAAGGTGAGCTCTACTATCTGACTGAAGGGGCGGCCAGTGGACACGTGAGGATGATCGCGTCTTCATTGCTTGAAGAAAAACGCGCAGAAGCTGCAAGAGCATCTCAGAAGAAAGCAAAGGAACAATTTGCGATATTGATGAGAGACAACTCCTCCTCTGTGGAGGCAGACCAGGTACTTTCGAAGATAGTTGCTTACGGGATAGTAAAAAAGGAGGAAGGAAAAACTAACGAGCTGGACACCGCAGTCTCTTATCTGGCAGCTGCCATGGAGCAGTCTCCGGATCCGGGAAAAGAAAAATTAGTAATTGCCTTAGCGGCAATCTATGAAAATTTGGACACTGAAGGAAGAGAAAGGCTTTCTTCACTTGCAGAACCCATGCTCGGAAAAGAAATGCAGATAGTAAAAGAGGTAATAAAAAATTCAGGTGAAAACAAGCAAAGACAGGAGGCACTGTTCAGACTCATAAAAAATCAACTCACAATAGACGAAACGCATGAGTTAATGTTTGACTCGAGGAAAAGGACCATTGATGAGCACCTTTGCGCCTTTATTTCTTCACCTGAGAGCGCTGATGCGGAAGCATGCATGATGAGAATCGCTGATGAAAGCATCGGCAGGGAACCTAAATTATATGCTACTGGAATGATCCTTGAAGCTGCCCGGACTTTGGAGTCAGGCAATTTCGGGAACCTGGCATACGAGCGCATGGCCTCTTGTATATTGGAGATAAGCAGCCAGGCTGATGAAAAAACCAGGGACGACCTTGTATCATTTAATCTCCGATGGCTCCACGCTCATTCGCCAAAGCTCAGGAAGCGGATGCTTTCCATTTTAAGAGTAAGCAGCTGCGAAGAGGATTCGCTGGATAAAAGCGAAATTCTGATTTTTGACCTCGCACATCCTGAAGGGAAAGAGTTGAATCAGCTTGTGAAAAAAGCAAGGAGCGGATACGTCCGAAAACTGGCTGAGGAAAGAAAGAAGATGGAGGAGCTTGTTGAGGAACAAAGTGAAAAAATCGAGGACAAGATGAGCGCCTTTGAAACGGCACTCTCTGGGTTCAGGTCATTGACAAGCAGGGAGTGGTCAATCGGGGACATATTATATATGGCAACCACAGTCAGATTGATCCCCAGAAAAGACAAAAACCTTTCGCGAGCAGATCTAGAAAAAGCTGCAATGAAGGTTGAAAGGACATTTGCAGAGCTTGATGATCCAGACCGGAGAACAATCAAGGAATCCGTGGTAAAAGAGTGCCTGGAACAATTCGCCTTGCAGCCGATGTTCGGAGATGCTGCAAAACCTTATCTTGATAACCTGGTCTCGTTTGCAGGAGAATGGGGCAGCATTGATGCGCCAATTGCAAAAAGAATCGTGACTGGCATTATCCAGTCACTGGAAAATATTCAGGATGACATTTCTCTAAAGCTCGCTGCCAGATCCGTTGCAGATGCTCTCATAGTCATCATTGAAAACACAAAAGAAGAACTGAAGGAAGAGCTGATCAGCCACACTGCCAAAATGCTTCGCACTCCACCCCAGGCTGTCAGGGATTGCATGATGAACATTCTCGTAAACGCGGATTTCGAAGAAAAAGATGTAGATAGAGTGAAGGTATTGTTTGCGCTTGTAAATCCTCACCCGGGCGATATGGACTTTTTCATCAAAAATGCAAAAACAAGCATGGTCAAGAAAATGTCTCGCAAATGGAAATGCCAACAAAAGCGCGGTGGAGAGGCGTTTGCCCCACTAGACGAAAATGAAAAAGTGACTGTGGAAAAGATACTTGGGCTGGTGAATGGCTTTGCATCCATTCCGGAAAAAACCATAATCGAAGCGCTGGAAATTATGGATCCTGGACTCAGGCACGTTCGCCTCAGGAACTTCGTAACATCATGCGTATATAACGAAAACGGAACAGTCACTGCGGACTGGAAGGCAAGGATTAGATCTGCGGAAAAGGCAGGTGAAGGCGTTTACAGCAAGATCGGGCTTGAGGAACCACATGCATTCGAGAAAAGGGATGCGTTGTTGGATAATCCAGAGCTCTTAACCGAACACCAGCGTGAAATCGTTTGCGATCTGGCCGGAGTGCCAAGGACAAAGAACGGGGTAATATCTGAAGTCATAGCAAGGGCCGTTTGGCAGATCGATCCCATCAGCCCTAATCAGTTAAGGAAATGGCTGAGGAAAAGGAAGAACCTGACTAATTTCGCCGACATGCTTTATGCTGACAGGATCAAACCGATCACCATCGACCAGATGGACCAGAAAGAAAGGGAAATGATTTCCAGGGTTATAGGTAAGCTCGAGGCTGAGATGACGGATGCGGACGTGGGTGATTTTTTCAGGGACGTTTTGACAAAGGACAGGGATGCATTCATAATGTTGCGCACAAGCGAAGTGGACCCCACATCAGAGAACTTCAGGTCGTCTGCTGCAAAGATGAGAGAGGCCTGCGATCTTTTTGATTTCCTGGGAAAGTCCATCCTTCCGTCCTCTTATATAGAGAATAAAAAAGGAGTTTGGAAAAGCAGGAAAAAAAACGGTCCGATTGAAAATTCCGGAATCTCGTGGACAATAAAAAAGAGGGACGGAACAACATCGAGGATGGATGTTGTATTCGACGCAATACCAGGACAACTCGGAATTGGTGAAGCAGTTGACATTGCAAGGGAAGTTTTCGAACTGGGAATGATGTGCGGGCAGCTGGAAAATGTCCATGATGCGGCAGTCCTTTCCTGCATTGCAGATCTTCTCATTGCCTGCAGGAACCATGAGGACAAGAGCAGCGGAGATCTTAAGGATATGAAAAATGGTAGAGGGACTGCAGTGTCATTCGCATTAACGGAAGGCGATGTCCTCCAGACAATGCACGTGGGGAAAAGGAAATGGCAGGTATTCAGGAACAGAGCCAAGCTAATAGAAGACGAACCGGCAGACGCCCATATAAAAATTGAAGAAGATGAGGAAGGCATCTTAGGCCGGGCGAAAAAGAATATAGAATCTATCCTCGGGACCAATACAGAGGAAACACACGTTGCTTCCGAGCAGATATCATGGCATATTGAATCGCCTTACAGTAACATCGCTGATTCAGGAATCGGCAGAGACCTGTTCATAAATATCGACGAGGTACAGCTCCAGCCCGATGATTTGATCACGCTCATAACCGATGGCATAGGCAACGCAGTTCCCGAACACACCATCACAAGCACGCTTTCAAAAAAGGATACCGATGCAGCAGTTCTCGAGATAGGCAGCATGGCTGCAGAAAAAAGCGGGATCGTCATTGCCTACAGGCACGGAAGAAACCTTGGGTAGATGCTTTCTTACCCACATGCAAACATTTAAATACATTTCACACTATAATATATCTACACACTAAATACTAAAACAGGTGATAAATTGGGAGACATTGTAAAAGGCAAACCAGCAGCAAATGGAACGCAGAATGCAGTCAAACAGAGGCTCGTCGATAAATTGGGAGAAACAGGTGCAGTGCTCCACGATGCAATCGATTCCGCATTGGATGAGAAACTCGCGAGGCTCGCGGGCGAACAGGGAAAGACTCTTTCTGCAGTGACAACTGATTTTTCCGCAAAAGTAAAGGACGTTTCTGACAGGGCTGCAAGAGTTGAAGGAGCGCTGGCCAGCATCAGTGTAGATGCAAATAAAGCGACAAGAACAGCTGGCGAAGCAAAAGAAAAAGCAGATGCAGCCGAAAGGTCCTCGATCGGAACCGCAGCCAAAGTTACTGAACTCACGCAGCATCTTTCAGGAGAAGTTCCCGAGCTTGTGACTAACGATGATGGAAGCGTTGAAGTGAAAATGGTTCAGAAGGAACCAAAGGATTTTCTGGCTTCGGTTCTCGCTTCCTTGACAGCCACAGTCACGATGGTCGCATCCGCGATATCAGAGGTTGCGAAAATCAATGAGAGGCTCGATGGTCTGGAAGAGGGACTAAAGATCGCGCTCAAGGATCTCGGATACGATGTCGGGGATTCAGGCAAAAAGGGTGACGACTAATGGCGTTCAACATAAAGGACATTAAGAAACAGGCTGAAAGGAAGGGCGTGGCACCTAAGCCACCACTTCCTGAACCTGAACCAAAGCCCCATGAAGAGGAAAAGAGAGAAATGGAGGCAGTCAAGTTACCAGAACCTGCTCCAGCTGTAGTTGCTGCTCCAGTACCTGTTGCACCAGTTGTAGCACCGGCACCAGAACCGGTCTCCGCACCAGTTGTACCTAAATCAGAATTGGATGATCTGGCAACAAGGCTTTCAGCATCTGAACAGAAAGTAGAAGAGGCAGAGAGAAAAGTTGCAGAGTCTGATGGAAAGCTCAGGGATGCCCTGGGAAAGATCACAAGGCTTGTTAAGGAAGTCGAGGATGAGCAGGGAAAAACTAAAACCGCAGAGACTGCACTTGGTGCGAGTGTCGCAAAAGTTGCAGAGCTTGAGGCTGATGTCGAGGAAAAGAAAGAAGAGATTTTAGCCCTGCTTGCTGCAGTCGAAGCCGCACCTGCTGACAGCGAAGAGCTCAGCCAGCTCAGAACCCAGCTTTCGGAAAAGCAAACCGAACTCGAAAACGCTCAGGGGGAGGTTGCAACAATGCTTGGAGCAGTTGAATATTTGGAAGGCAAACTTGCTTCAGCTGAAGGTGAGCGCGATGAAGCAAAGGAAGAGGCGAGGGTCAAAACAGAAGCGCTCAATGCAACGACTGCAGAACTTGGCAGGGTGAGCGGTGAGTGTAATGCTGCATTAAATGATAAGGGCGATCTGAGGGCTGATCTCGATAGGGTTCGCGGATTGCTTTCAGTCGAAATAGAAAAAACTGCTGCACTAAGCGGTGAGCTCGGTTCTGCGCAGGCCACGCTTGTTACAGTGAACGAAGCGCTTGAAGAGGAAAAAGAAAAAACTCATGCAAGGGATGGCAGGATTACAAGGCTTGGTGAGGAACTCGGGGAAAAAGAAAGAGAACTCGCTCAGGCCCGCCAAGATGTTCAGATTGCTCTTGGAAGGATAACCGAGCTCGAAAGGGATTTAGGTAATGCACGCGGTGAGTGCGATTCTGCAAAGGCTGAACTGGAAGCAGTAAAAGCAGAACTCGAAAGAGCTAAGGCAGAGGCAGCGGACCCGGATCTAAAGGCTGCGGTAACCAATACAATTGCACAGCAGGCGCTTGCGACAAAAAATCTTTTTATGCTGTCCGAGAAGCTCGACCCGGACACGATAATGGCCGCGCTTGAGAGCATAAAAGAGGCTGCCAATTCCGATAGTTTCAAAACTGAAAAAGAAAAAGAAAGTGCTGAAGCGCTCGCGAAAATTGCAGGCGCGATACTGGGCAATGTAAAGAATCCGAAGGTTCCGATGGGTTTCAAGACCTTCTTGGTCATTGCCTCAGGAGTTATGCACGACGATAAGATGGACGCTGCAGTGGCCATTGTCGGGCAGGATACATTTGAAGCAGAATATGAGAATGTACTCAAAAACATGGCAGGAAGCAATTACGCTCCACTTGTGGATAAAGCAAATGAAAAGTTGAAAGAATTAACAAATTAACAATAGGTGATATGAAATGGCGAACTTAACGGATGAACAGAAGCAAAAGCTTGAAGCAATTAAGGCAAAGTACAAAAAGCCTGCAGATGCCCGCCCAATGGCAGCTGGAAAGGCTCCTGAGGCAGAGGGACCAGTTGTAACTCCATCTGCAACGGCAGCGCCGCCGGCAGTCGTAACTCCAGCAGCTCCTGAAGAAAAGGACAATGTTGTTGCTCTTGTTCCGTGTGTGACACCACCGCCTGCACCTGTTGCCCCGCCAGTAGCTGCGCCTCCGGCTAAAACCCCGGAAACTGAAACAGCAGCCACCACTTCGGACACTGATGTTACAAAACCAAAACTTGCACTGGTTCCACCTCCTGCATCTGAAGAGGAAGCTGAAGCTCCTGCTGCGGCTGATGAACCAACCACAAAGTTTTCTGCTGAGGCTACCCGAAAGGTTAGCATGACTGAACCTGAAACCGCTGCTCCAGATGCTTCAACTGCAGCAACCGACTCTGATGATTTGCTTGCAGGATGGGACATATCACCTGATGAAGTAGCAGCAGCCGTTGCACCAGTAGCTGCTCCGCTTGTTGCGCCTCCGCCGCCAGCGCCCGTGGTAGCCCCACCTGCATCTGTTGCACCGCTAGTAGCTGCACCTCCAGTGACTGCACCGTCAGTTCCAGGAGCGGCCGTAACAGCAAAGTATTCCATTGTGCTTTCCCAAATTGGACCGGACGGCTCAGAAATCAAGGAATTCGCTATGGCGCAGGACATAATCAAAATTGGAAAGCTCGCGAGTTCACACCTTCGCCTTGATGCTGAAGATGTCTCGAGGATGCACGCTGTGATAGAATGCACTCATGGAGATTGTAGGATAATTGATCTTGGATCATCCACAGGCACTATAGTCAATGGAACGAAAGCCCTCAGGGCCAAGCTTAACAAGGGAGATACCATTCAGATTGGGTCTGTTACATTGAAGGTTAAGGAGATAAAGTCGCTTACGCCAACAGCAGCACCTCCTGTTGCGGAAATTATTCCGCAGCCAGTAATCATGGCACCTCCACCGATAGACTTTGAACCGCTACCGCCACCTCCGCCAGTTGTGGCTGCTCCTCCCAAGCGGGATGAAATGCCACCAGCAGCAGTTGTACCTCCAAAGGTAAAAGCGGCTCCGCGCGTGGCAAAACCAATCGGGGAACTGGAAGGTGAAACCAGGCCCACGAGTTCTGATATAATCCCTGCTGTAAAGGCTGAGAGGAGACGGAAGTTCTTGGCAAGAGCTGGATTGGTAGTCGTTGGTGGTGCCTTAGTTGGCCTTCTAGGGTTCGGACTCCGTGGGGGATGTAACTGCGGCCCGCACAAGGCAGCAACACCGCCAGTGGTAGCTCAGCAGGAAGATGCCGGACCAAGTGTTGATAACGATGGAGAAGTGCAGAGAAGGCTAAGGGAAGCTATGAATCGGAAAGCGGCCACTAAGGCCCCACCTGCAGAAAAGAAAGCCCCGAAGGTGAAAAAGGCAGTCAGGCCACCGAAGGTTGTAAAGGTGCCAGAAAAGAAAGCTGAGGAAAGGAAACCGATAAGGGCTAAGGAAGCTTCTGAAAAGGATGAAGGAACTAAAAAGAAAAATAGAAATTTTAGGGATCGACACGAAGAGGACTGATACAATGGGAAGCAAAAGGGCAGATGAGATTGTTGCGGGGATTAAAGCCAAGAAACGTGGAACCCCACAGTCACCGAGAATTCCTCAGGCAGCAATGGCAGAACCTGATAAGAATGCTCCGGCAGCCAAACCCTTGAAGGCAGACAAGCCGAAAGAACCTCGGGCACCTAGCCATTCCCAGGTGTTAAGGATGGCAACAGGCCAGGCATCATTTGCTGATGCCAGATTGCCCGCACCAATAGAAGAGGACGTGGAAGGGATACCTGGCCAGCAAGGAACAGAATTTTCAGCACGCGTGCAGCAACTTGAGGCAGGAAACCAGGAACTTAGAGGCATGGTCAAAGCTCTCGCGCATCAAGTTGTACAATTGGAAGAAAAAATCGAGAGTGTTGGGGTAAAACCAGCATCTACAAAGCCTGCCAAAGCACGGGAAGGAACTGTAGTTGACCGCGAGGAAGATTGTGAAACACTTGATGAGAAGGATATTATTATTGAGGGGGAAGAGCCGCCTGAACTGAAACTAGCGGATCTGGAAAAGAAGCATCCGAAAGTCGGGACTACCGTGCAATCAGTTGCACCGGTTGTGAGCGAGGGCGCGTTGGCAATCGTTGAAGCGTACTGCAAGGAAAGAGGATTCGTTACGCAATCACAGATTCTTAGGCTGATATCCGAAATAAATAGCTCACGAATGAGATTGAAAGAGAACGTCGCGAATATGATGGAGAATTTCGGGATGCGCCTGAAAGAAAAGATAGCCAAGCTCGTAGATGAGAAGTAAAAAAGTGATGTATATGGGTCCTGACCTGAAAGCCAAGGATATCCTCAAGAAATTGAGGGATGCGAAAACCGCCAGAGTCAGCCAGGAGGCCCTGGATGCGGCAAAGCCCCCATCAGATAGTGCAAAGCTAGTGGTATCAGGAAATGGTGACCCTTTTGGAAAGACCGGGATATCGAACATTACTACAAAGCCGGGAGACTCAGCAGCAAGCGAAAGAGCGGATGGAAACGCCTCAGTGAAGGATGGATACGAATCCGTGAAGCTTGAGACTCTCTTTGGCAGCCAGAGCCCATATCCAAATGCTTTATCGCGGGCGAAAAGCGCTCTCGAAGACCTTAATGACAGCGGCTATTTCTCTGAGCACGAACTGAACTGGGTCCAGGTCAATTTCCTGATAGAATCGGATGGAACGCCAAGTGTGGAGGTAGTTCATCCAAAGGATTTGACGCGGGATACTACCTACAGCATCGAAAGGATGATAATAGACCGAATGGAGAGAGCACTTCCTGAAAAGGTTGAACCGCCGAGTCTCAAGGGGAATGGCATGCGGCTGGTCTACCCTCCTGTGAGCGTGAATCCGTGCTTCTGGGAACTGGATGTCGTGCCCAAGGGACCGGATGGCGAGCCGAATACAAATGATACTAAGAACACCAAGATGCTCCAGCTCGAGCTAAGGAAGGTGCTGAATATGCACTCTCATAAACTGCAAGAGAAGGGAGTGGATATAGTCCGAATACAGCTCGAACTCAAAAAAGCAAGGTGTGTTGTTGTCAGGTCAATAGAGCCGGCTGCAGCGAGGGAGATTCTTGGCAACGAGCTGGCAGCAAAGCTAAAGGAATTCAGTGCCGCATTCAGCGACGCAAAAAGCCCGATGCTTTATCCAAAAACCAAGGATGTTTTATGGCCTTTCGAGCACAAGGTGGAGCGCACGTGGCATGCAAAATTGCCATCTGAAGGCCCGGCTCCTATAGCAGTTGTAAAGGCGATTGCCTCTCCAAATCCGTTGGTAGCAGTTGAAGCAGCGGTTGCAGCAGCGCAGGCCGAAAGGCCAGTTGCCGCAAGGGGAATGATTGAAACTCCTTCTGCTCAGTCATCCGGAACCACGAAAATCATAAAAATTGGGGAAGACCTTATAATCCAACACAAAGAGATCAGCCGGAGGTTTGCAATATATGACGTGTGCAAGCTTAATGCAGATGGGAAATCAGAAGTAGTAGGAAGTATAGAAATCCCGGTGGAAAAAAAGGGAGAAAAGAAGATCATTAAAGACAAAAGCGGAAAGGCATTTGAGGTAGCACTCCGCATGCGGGAAAACGGAGAGCTTGAGATGGATGAGAATGGGTTGGAGCCAGTGCTTGACATTGCTCCAGCTCCTGTAAGAAAACCAAGCTACAGGAACGAGGTCGAGGCAGCGATTGTCGGAACAATCGCCACAGGATCTTTTTTTGCGATGCTGCCAAAGGCGATCGAGATACTGAAGTTTTATGCTCTGAATATTCCTTACGTCGGCAATTTCATGTATTCCATAAACGTACCTGACCAGGTTAATATTCTTGGACAAACTATAAGCTCTTCTGCCCTTATATCAGGAGTGGCAGTAGTGAGCGGCATCACAAGCGCAATACTGGTCGGATTGGGCTTAAGATCCAAGAAAAAACAAGGTGATAAACAATGACAAACGGAACAAAAAAAGAGAGTAGATGGTATCATAATTCTTTTCTAAGGGTTACAGTAGTAAGCGCAGGCTTGCTATTCGGTACTGCGGCAATTCTGAAAAACTGCGGTCCGGGTGCACCTAAATGCCCGGCAAACCATGAGCTAGTATGCTTCAAAGCAAAGCAGCCCATTCCAGAGCCGCCTTGGAAAGGCACCAAAGTCCCGGAAATAACAAAGAACCATGAGAAAGTACCACCTGCCAAAACAATAACTAAGGTACTTGAAAAGCAAAAAGACGGTGGCGTAAAGACGCCTGAACCAATATTAACAAAGCAAGTGGACGGAGGAGTGGAAGAAACAAGGGAAACCACATGTTTGGAAAAAATAGCAAAGCCGCCGACTGCTGAACAAAAGAAATATCTTGGGCCTGTATCAGATGCCGCCATAGAAGGAGTGATGAATCATAAAACGAACATTCTTGGAGACAGTTCCAAGGCCGTACCCGTCGTTACACTCTATGTATGCAAGGACATCAGAAAAGTGGTATCTGTTTCTGGTGCAAAAGGAATGGAAAAAGAAGTACTTGAAGATATAGACGATAAACTGAAAAGCTCGAGCGCGGAGCCGAAACAAGAGATCGCACCTCCCGGAGTAATATACAGGTTTCCAGTAACTCTTCGTCCGAACTGAGCTATTGCCCTATTTTTTAATATTTCTTTTCCCTATCTATTTATGATAAAAGCCATTTTTTTCGATATCGACGATACCCTTTTCCCATCGAGCGAGTTTGCCGAGCTTGCAAGAAGGAACGCCATACGAGCAATGATTGAAATAGGCATACAAAAAAACGAGAGCCAGCTGTATCTCGCGCTCGGAAAGATAATCAAAAAGCACGGTTCCAACTACACCAGGCATTTCGACAATCTCTGCAGGGGCTTGGGGATAAAGAGGCCGGCCAGGTATGTGGCTGCTGCCGTAGCTGCTTACCACAACACAAAAACCGCCATACAGCCCTTTCCCAACGTCCCCAGGACACTCCTTGCCCTTCGCGAATCAGGATACCGGCTCTTTGTCGCAACGAATGGGGAGGCTACAAAGCAGTGGGACAAGCTGATCCGGCTCCAGATCGCCCTTTACTTCGAAGATGTATTTGTCTCAGGGGAGATTGGGAAAGAAAAAAGCCCTGCCTTTTTCAGAAAGATACTGAAGGGACTTCGGGTAAGGCCAGAACAATCTGTCATGGTCGGGGACAGGGAGGATACGGATATCCTTCCTGCAAAAAAAATCAAGATGCGGACCATAAGAATGGCTACTGGTAGGTACGCGGGGGCATCTACCAGGGCGGATAAAAGTGCGAAGGATTTTGTCCAAATACCCCGCATAGTACAATCTTTTAAAAAGTAGTAAGAGCTAATCACAATCCAGGTGTTTTTAATGCTGAAAAAGGGTTTGTTGAGTATATTCATTCTTGTGGCAGCATTCTTTCTTTCCGGATGCTTAAACGGCCAGTCTCAATGCTCAGATGACAAACAGTGCTCAGGATGGCAATTCTGCAATTCTTCTGAAGGAATGTGCCGAACCTCAACAGGCTACTGCGCCTCGGATCCTGAATGCAACGACCCGTTGATGGGATGCGACGCGAATTCAACTCATACCTGCCTTTACAAACAAGGCAGATGCGGAACTGCAATTAATTGCGAGGCATGGCAGGTTTGCACTGCTGACAAATACTGCAAACCAGCACCTGGATTCTGCAGCGAAAATGTCCAATGTGATACCAGCCTGGAGTACTGCAATCCCGCTACACACACCTGTACACCTAGACCAGGATTTTGCAGATCAGATACTGAATGCAACTCATGGGAACGGTGCGATGAGGCAAACAAGCGATGCTTCCTGCTTAACGGTAGATGCAGCATTAACACCGACTGTGGCAGCTGGCAGCAGTGCGATGCAAAGACCCACACCTGCCTGGCGAAACCCGGATTCTGCAACAACGATGATGATTGCGGCGTATGGGCACGCTGTGAGAGCCCGAACCAGAAGTGCGTCCCAAGGCAAGGTTTCTGTAATGCAGACAACCAGTGCAATCCATGGGAGTACTGCTCATTGAATACTCACCGTTGCACGGTGAAGAAGGATTCCTGCGGCCTGGACACTGATTGCGGATTCTGGGAGATCTGCTCGTCGGATCACTCATGCGTTAACAGAATTGGATACTGCACATCTGACAAAGACTGCGTTTCTGGAGAGGTCTGCAACGAACAGAAGCATCTCTGCCAATAGAATGTTCTCTCCTTAACAAGCCATTCATCGTTATCTTTCTGTTTTCTTATCACACGTCGTCCAGTATCAACTAGTGCTCCGTGAGCCATGCGGTGCATTACTCCTGCCCGATTTTTATCTTTTCTCTTTCTATTCATTTCATGAAAAAAGAAGGCATCCGGTTTGGGCCAGCAGGGATCCCTATCCAGTGCGATGGAACATCCACGCTTGAAGGCGTGCGCTGCTGCAGGGTTTTAGGCCTCGATGCCATGGAAATGGAGTTTGTTAGGGGAGTGAGGCTGAAAGACCATGATGCAAAAGAGGTCGGGAAGGTAGCATCAGAGCTCGACATATCTCTTTCTTCGCACGCCCCATATTACGTAAACTTTTGCTCAAAAGACGAGCAGAAGATGGCAAACAGCAGGAGGCATATTTTTCAGGCAGCTAATGCAACCCATCTGGCAGGAGGAAGGATCACAGTGTTTCATCCGGGGTTTTACCAGGGCCTGGCTCCGAAAGAGGCATTTGCCATTGCGAAGAAAGAGCTCATCGGCCTTGTGGAAAGGCTCAGGCAACACGGAATTGGAACGATACTTGGTGCAGAAACAGTTGGAAAAAAATCCGCGTTCGGCTCCCTGCAGGAAAACATCGCCCTTGCCGAAGAGATAGAAAGGGTGGAGCCGGTTCTCGATTTTTCGCACATGGTGGCACGAGGGGATTTCAAACTGAGAACAACGGACGATTATCGGTCAGTCCTGGAAATGGTCGAGAAAAGGCTGCCTGGGTACTCGAAACACATACACTGCCATTTTTCCGAAATCAATTTCAGCGATAAGGGAGAGCTGAACCATCTTCCCCTTGGAACGGATAATGTCCCTCCGTTTCGGCCGCTAATGGAAGCGCTTGCTGAAAACGGGTATTCAGGAACAGTGATATGCGAAAGCCCGAAGCTTGACCTGGACGCCCAGCTGATGCAACAGCACTATCAAAAAAATTGCAAAAAAAGGTGGGGCAAGTGCTGATTGATTATATACAGGAAAAATCAGAAGAACTCAGGAAAAAGAAAACAGAGTTCAGGTCTCTAAATAGGGAACTGAATAAGTTTTACTCCAAGGACCTGCGGGACGAGCTTAACGCCAAACGCGAAGAGATCAAAAAGATCAGGGCCGAGGTTTCAGAGCACTTGTACGAGAACCTGCAGGAGCTGCTCCTCATAAAAAGGTACTTTCCAGAGCTTTTTTCCGTACTTCTTGAAGATGATGGAATAGGAGACCTTGTAAAAAAGAAAGACTGGCTGATATCCAGAAAAGAGGAAAAAGGAGAACAGGCGCAGATAAGGCTTGATGAGATAAGGATGTGGAGGGCACAGCTTCGCGAGGCGAAAAAATTCGTGGAAAAATGGCCGAGGCCAAGGATAGATGCGAGGTCAATTGGTGCAACGTGGCCAATTCTTAAGGAGATCGTAGAGGGCGAACCAGAAAAACGTGATGTTGTAGAGGCCATTGAAAAGAAGGGAAGGGCCCTGGTAAGGGAAGGGTGGTCGGTTCTGCTGAACAGCTCCTTAATTGGAAACCAGCTTGGCTTGTTTATTGAGAAAATAAAAAAACTTGTTTCAGAAGAGAAAATGAAAAGGAATGAGTTCGAAAAGGCAAGAGGCAAGGGCTCTGTTCCTGAGTATGAGGCACTGCGTGCGTATGAAAAATCGAGAAAGGAGCGGGAAAGGATGGAACGCGTATGCAGCCATCTGATCCTGGCAAACCCTGCGTTTCTCGAGAAAATGAAAAAAGAGCTAAGGTTGGGGAAAAAGAACAAGACCGAGCTCGAGCGCATGATCGAGCGCACAGTTGTGAGGAAGATTAACGAGACCGTTTGGCATAAGGAAATGAAAAAGAAGCTGAATGTGGATTAGTTGGTCTTTATCCTGTCGATTCTCCTTGCCAGATCCTCCTTGATCGCCTTTCCAATCAGCGGGTCCTGCCTGAAGAACATTATGTAGAAATCCTTGAGCATGTTCTTTGTCCGCTCCTTATCGATAAAGAATGCCCTCTTCAGGTACGCCGAGCTTTTCGGATTGTCAAGGAACATGTAGCAAACGGCAATGTAAAAGTTTGAAAGGAGGTCATCAGAATCCATTTTCAGCGCTTCCCCGAAATCACCAATGGCCTGCTCAAGCTCAAAGCGCTCCATGCGGGCAACGCCCTTCATCCGGAAGTAGAGGGCCTTTTTGTTTATGTAAAGCGCGCGCTCGAATGATTCCAGGGCAGCGTCATAGTTCTTCAATTTGAGGGAAACCAGCCCCCGAAGGTACCAAATCTCGTCCGATTCTTTCTCAATGAGCATGCGGTCGAGGATCTTGCTTGCTTCCCTGTACTTTCCGCTTGCAATCAGGTTCTTGGCATCCTTCAGTTCCGGCATAAAAAATTAATCTCAGGATTGCTTTATAAAGAGTTTCGCACAAAAAATGGATTGGGGAAATATGGCAAATCTTGAGAAACGCGAGGAAAGACGGCCAAAGGAGACAGAGGGATTAGTACCTCAGCCCGTGCCCCGCATGAAAGAGGTTCCGACAAGGATCGATGTGGAAGCCGCGCATCCTCCTAAGATTGTGGCCCAGAGGCTCAGGGAGAATATGACGCCCCCTGAAAAAACGCTGATAGGGAGAAATGCGCCTTTGAGGCTGGGTGAGCAGTCAGAAAAAGACCGCAAAGCAGACGGGTTCAGGAATGTAGACACAGTAGAAAACTTCCGCAAGGCTATAACCAGGGCCATCGCCGAATTGCCATAGTTTATTCCATCTCTATAGTCCCAGGTGGCTTGTTCGTAAATGCAAATTTTTCCATAAACATCAACTTTAAAAATTGTTTTGCACATTAATATTACGAACGTTCAGGTGAAACAATGAATGACGGGCCAAAGAAAACTGCGCAACAGATAATTAGCGAAATCGCAGCCAGGCGCAAGGAAAAGCCGGCACTGCCCATTAAGGTGGAAGCAGCGAAGCTGAAGCCCGGGCCTGATAAGAATGAACCCCAGTCAACGGTGCAAAAACCGGCTATGGCGGTTTCGGGTGGGGCTATGAGGTCGGAATCCGGGCCGGATGTGGGTGAGGCTCAAAACATTAGGGGTGATTTGGACGAACTGGAACTCAGGTTGGACGACCTGGAATCCAGGTACGAGGCTAGGCGGTCTCTGGGGAAGGGCGAGGCAGCAAGCAGCAGCAATAGGGATGCCCCTGCAGAAGTAGCGCGTCGGAATTACAAGCGCTTTTTGTACGCCGCAGGTCTGGCTACAGCGATTTCATTGATAGGAACGGGGACTTGTCTCAAATTCATTGCTGACGACATTAATGACGATAGAAAAACGCGCCAGGCAGTGTCGGATGTTTATCGCCTGGACCCGCAAAAAGTGCCTTCAGCGATTAAAAGGCTGAACCCTAAACAGCAAGAATATGCCGCCGGGGTATTCATGGATGCGATGAACGCCGGGCATGCCTGGTCACGGAGAAACGCAGCCCTGGCTCTTGGAGAGCTGCGCGCCGGGGATTCGGTCCCGCACCTGATTGAAGCGCTGGATGACAGGAACCACTATACTGTGCGGATTAGCGCTGCGAAATCGCTTATAAAAATCGGGGGCGAAAAGGCGATGAAGGCAGTCGAAACAGTGATACAAAACGACCCGGATGGGCGTGTCCGAAGAGAAGTGAAAGAAGCGTACGAGCGCAGCAGCAACAAATGACCCTTTCATTCCAAATTCTATAGTTCCAGGCGGCTTATTCGTTATACGCAAGTACTATTTTATCAGGCCAATTATTTTTCCAACTTCTTCTGATAGAACTCCGATACCCTTTCGTCGTTGGGATTGTTCCAGACTGTTTCTACTGAAGATCGATTAAGCGGCTCTTGTGAAACTTTCCTTCTCAGCGCCATGTCGTAGTAATATCTTTTTATGGCCATTCGGATCGCCTTTGTTTTTGTTTACCGCAAGCCCGCGCGTATTAGCTCATTAATGAATCCTCAAACTTCTTTGTAGTACACAGAATCGCAACATCATTCAAGTTCAATCGTCCCAGGCGGCTTGTTCGTAATATCATAAACAACTCTGCCAACGTCATGAATCTCATTCGTTATGCGTGTAGATATCTTCTGCAGCACATCGAACGGAACAAGCGAGAAGTTCGCAGTCATGCCATCAAGCGAACGCACGGCGCGGACCAGAATAGTGTATTGATAAGAACGCTCATCGCCCCTGACGCCGACTGTCTTGGACGGAAGCAGGGCAGCGAAATACTGCCAGGGAATTTCCATCTTTTTCTCCTTTGAAGCGTTCTCAAGCTCTTCTTCAACAATGGCACAGGCATCCTGGACAATCCTCACCTTTTCTTCAGTTATTTCGCCAACCACGCGGACGGCAAGCGCAGGCCCTGGAAAGGGCTGCCTGTTGAATATTGCCTCAGGTAAATCAAGGGCCTTCCCGACAATCCTTACCTCATGCTTGTACAGCTCGCGGAGCGGCTCGCAGAGCTTAAGGTCCATCTTTTCCGGAAGCCCGCCGACATTATGATGGGATTTTATTGTGTCCCTTCCAAGCCCCCCGGACTCGATCCAATCAGGAGCAATTGTTCCCTGAATAAGGAACTTCGCACCGCTCTTCTTGGCCTCTTTTTCAAAAATGCGGATGAAAAGCTCTCCGATTATTTTTCTCTTTCGTTCAGGATCGCTTACGCCCGTGAGCGCTTCGAGGAACTCTTTTTTTGCATCCACGACCTTAAGCTTCAGGCCAACGGAATCAGCAGCATCCTTCACCCGCCCGGTCTCGTCCTTTCGCATAAGCCCGTTGTCCACATAAACAGTGAACAGCTGGCCTGGTACTGCCTTGGACGCCAGGGTTGCTGCCACAAACGAATCCACGCCTCCGGAAACCGCTGTTATAGCTGAACTATCTCCGATGGTATTTCTTACGTAGCTGACAGAACTTGAAATGAATTTTTTTGCATCAAAAGGCAAAGACTCACCAATTACGGGTTGATTGGGGTATTGTTCAGTATACGGACCGTGGATATATTAGTGATATTAGCAAGGTTTTGGACTCCGCCACCGGAACCACTAAAGAAGCTAAGTTCAGTTGCAAAGTCTGGCCCGAACCCAATTTTCAGTAGAATGAACTGAAGAAGAGCGTAGACGATGACAAAACCGATTGTCGAGATGATAGTTATGCCTAAAGCAGATGCAATGGATATTTTATGCACTACAACAAGCATTTTGGCCTGAACATATATCATAAGGTAAACCGCAACCGCAAGGAAGAATAGGATAAAGAATAGGTTGAAGCAGGGGATGAAAACACTGAGTATGAACATCGGGATGAACCCCAGGGACATGGTACCAAGCGCCAGGGTGATGAAAGAGGTTATAAAATACTGGGCGGAAAAACTGCCGCTCCCGCGGAAGAGGCGGGTGAGCGCGAAGATAATCAGCTGGTGAGCGAATATCCACATGAACAGAGCTATCGGGGTAAGAATGCCGAAAAAGACAACGGAACCGATCATTAGGCCTGGGCTGAGGGACGGCCTGACACCTGCAACTGTCGAAGAAACCGGAAGGGAATCGAATACCATGCCTAAGTATACGACAGACAGCAGCGTGAATGCAAGCAGGGTCAGTACGGCGATGAGAATCCCGGAAACAGTGTTCATGATTCCGCCTTTCGTGCTGGAAAGGGGAAGATCCCGATGGATTATATTGCCCAATTCGGTAAAATCAAACAATTCCAAAACAAAATCATAGGCTCTCTTGTTCATCCAATCACACGCTTACACTGGAGCGCTCATTTTTAAATTACTTCCTGATAACAAATTCGTATCGTGGTTTTTTATGATTGAAACGAAAAAGCAGAATGTGCTGGTTACCGGGGTTTCCGGGTACCTCGGTACCTCCCTCGTAAAGCAGCTCCTCAGGAACGATGGAGTCGACAAAATCTACGGGACTGACATAAACGAACCGACCATAAGTTCCGAGCGTTTTATCTTTGAAAAGATTGATGTACGTGATGGGAACAAGCACCTGGAAATTCTGAGAAAGAATGGGATATCACAGGTGTTCCATCTTGCCTTTGTCATGGGAGAAGTCAGGGACCTGGAAAAAGCGATTGCAGTTAATGTGGGAGGCACAAAGGCGATTATAGAGGCTGCAAACCAAGCAGATAGTGTAAAGCGAATCGTAATAACAGCAAGCATTTCGGCCTATGGGGCCAACAAGTCAAACAAGCTGTTCATAAAGGAAAACGAACCCCTAAAGGCCTGCACGCTTAAGTACGGCATCAGTAAAAGGATTATGGAAGAGGAGGTGGAAAAGATACGGGGCTCTCTTAGAAAGGACCTGGAACTTGCCATGCTCCGAATTTGCACAGTTGTCGGCCCAACAGATAGAAACGGCGGGGCTGTGGAAACCTTCCTGAATTTGCCAGTTGGATTCTCAATTATAGGCCATGACTGCCCTGTCCAATTCGTTCATGAGGAAGACCTGCTAAACATACTTGAACGTATTTTCAGCAGCCCGAGCTTCTTCGGAGCTTACAATGTTGCACCAAGGGAATTTACCACCATCCGTGAGATTTCGAAAAGGCTTGGAAAGGGTGTTGTTCCCATACCATATAGCGTGCTCTATGGGTTGTTCTATGTCCTGTTCAGGGTAAAGCCATCCATGGGAGTTTCGGAAAACTCCGTCTCCTACCTGGCTTACCCGATAGTGGTGGACAGCTGCAGGATTGAAAAGGAGCTTGGGGTATCTTTCAAGTACTCCTCCCTTGACGCTTTCATGAGCTGTGCAAATGCGCTTCAGGCGTCAAAGTCGAGTGATGTTTCATGACTTTCAAGCTGAAGCTGTTGAATCTTAAGGAAGAAAATTTCGAAAAGGGAATATTCGGCCCCATAGCTCAGCCGCCCCTCTGCCATGCTTTTCTTGCCGCCATGATTCCGAAAGACCTGGATGTTGATGTGCAGATAATAGACGAGCAGATCGAACCGATCGATTTTGATATGGATTGCGATGCCGTTGTCCTGTCCCTTTCCACCCACATAGCCAGAAAGGGCTATGAGTACGCAAAGGAGTTCAAAAAAAGAAACAGGGTCGTGGTCATGGGGGGATACCATGTGAGCCTCTGTCCTGATGAGGCCCAACAGCACGCGGATGCTATTTCAGTAGGAGAGGCAGAGATGACCTGGCCACAGCTCGTGAGGGACCTTGTTAATGGCAAGGTGAAGAAAAGATATATATCTGAAGGCCCGTGCGACCTGAGTGCCACCCCGATACCCAGGCGGGATTTGTTTAAGAGGGAAAAGTATTTTGTCCCTAACACTGTCATCGCAACCCGGGGCTGCCCTTTCATGTGCAGCTATTGCGCATCTTCAAAGATCTGGGGAAAGCACAGGAGAAGAAAAACCGAGGATGTTATAAAGGAAATTAGATCCATGAGCTTCAAGAAGTGGAATGAGAAGCAGCTCTTGTTCGTTGATGATGAACTTTTCTTCCCGAAAGAAGAATCAATAGAGTTTTTCCGACAGCTTGGTGAGCTGAAAATCAAGTGGGCTTCCCAGACAACCGTGGCTGCACTTTTTGACAAGGAGCTCATCGATGCAGCGGCAAAATCCGGCTGCATGGGCCTGATGATTGGGGTGGAGTCTTTTAACCCTGAAACCCACAAGGAGATAAAAAAATTCCAGAACATGAGGGAAGGGCTGGATAAGGCCGTGGAATACGCCAATAGCTTAGGAATCGGGGTTGGCGCCCTGCTTATAATAGGGCTTGACACCGATACTCCGGAATCCGTGGAAGAGACCATGAAAACCCTGGAGAAATCGAAGTTCGGTACGGTTAGCTTCAGCATCCTGCGGGCCTATCCGAACACATCCATTTACAAAAGCCTTCTTGAAGAGAACAGAATCAGGAAAGACTGGTGGCTGAACAAAAACCCTTACGAAGACGCGGTAAATGAGGGCGTCCCTGGATATCTCGAAGTTTATTACAAACCAAAGAACTTTTCTCCAGGGGAGCTGCAGATCAAGGCGCTTGAGTGCGAGAGCCGGGCTAACTCGATATTCTCCCTGAACACAATAAGAAATATTTCAAGAAGCTTTTTCAAGGGGGATAAGTTTATGACTTTAAGACTGGCGGCGTACACCTTCCTTGTGTATTCGAATGCCAAAATGATGCTTTGGCGGCTTCGTGGGATAAAAAAGAAAAAAACCAATTAGCTTTAAAAAGTGTCCCATTAGATTTTTTTTATGGACTTCCTATTAATATCATTGTCGAGCATTGCCCTTATTGTTTTGGTCTACCTGGTCTTTGAAATATTTAACAGGAGCTTCCATGGGAACCTGATTCCGATAATGAGCAAGGCTGTTTTTGGCAAGGATACAAAAATCAATTTCCATGGCAAGGCGCTTGTGCTTAACAAAGGAGTCCACCATCCAACTGAAGATACTTTTTTCCTTTATAGAAACCTGAGGGGAAAATTGAGGGGCAGCGTGCTTGAGATCGGAACCGGATGCGGCGTACTCCCGGTGCTGATGAACGGAGATATTGAGTGGGTATGCACAGATTTGAGTGAAAATGTGCTTGAGAATGCGGACACTAATTTTTCCATGCATGATGTTAAAGCGGAAACAATCGTAGCAAATGTTTTTGACGGCGTACAGGGGAATTACGATTTCATTGTATGGAATTTCCCGTTTATGGTCGGGTCTGCACATATAATGAGAAAGTTTGTCCACGGCTTAAGGAAGCATCTCAAGGGGAATGGGAAGGGGTACCTGATCTCATCCTGGATAATGAAGAGAAAATACCCTGATTTCAATAAGGATTGCGATGCCCATGGGATAAGATCAAAAATAATCGCGCGAGGACGCTATTTCCTTGTGCCCATTTGGCTATATGAGCTCGAACCCGTAGAAGTTAAAAGGCCTGCTTAGCAGAAAAATCATATGCGAATCGTTGCAGACCTACACGTACATTCTAAATCAAGCAAACCTAACCAATGTTACCAGAAAGCAGATCATGTTACTCCCCCCTCGCCACTCTATTCGTTTTTTACATCCATATTTTTTTTTTCATTGCCATTTTTTTCCCCACTGATTCTTCTTTTCTGGCCGGTTTGGGCAGCCATAGAATTGAGGGACACTAAGTATATCAGACATTATCCCAGGTATTTCAAAGGAGGACTGGATTACTTTTCACAGACTGGTGGGAAAAACTACTGGGAATGGACAAAAAAATCCTGGAGGAACCTAATTTCCGATGAAGTGATAATCGGGCTCATGAAAAGGAAGGGGAGATGCCTGCGTTGTGGAAAGTGCTGCAAGATACTGAAATGTCCTATGCTCGAGTGGAATGAGAAAGACAAAAAATGGAACTGTGGAGTTTATGGTACCAAATTCTGGAGCAGTATTAATTGCTCCAGATTCCCGAGGAATAAAGAGGATATAGAGGAATACGAATGCCCTGGGTTCCGGTTCGAAGAATGATTAAATAAGCTTCTTCAGCTCAATTATACATGCGAATCGTTGCAGACCTACACGTACACTCCAAATACGCTAGAGCGACGAGTGGCGAAAATGACATCGACGGGCTCGCGCGGGGAGCGAAGATCAAGGGAATAAACGTAATGGCAACTGGAGATTTCACCCATCCTGCCTACTTTAACGAAATAAAAACCAAGCTCGCTCCTTCAGAAGATGGCAGCGGGCTGTATTTGAGCGAAGGAGTTCGTTTCATCCTTTCGAGCGAAATCAGCCTAATCTACGGTGCTGGGCAGAATAAGCAGGACACTAAACACTCAACTTTACGCATGCATCACCTGGTGCTCGCGCCCTCGCTTGAAGTCGCTTCGCAGATAAACGATATGCTCGGAAAGAGAGGAAATCTTAAGAGCGATGGAAGGCCGATTCTCGGACTGAACTCTCCTGAGTTCGCGGATATCTTGTTTGGGATATCAAAAGGTATAATGATCATACCCGCTCATGCGTGGACTCCATGGTTCTCAGTGTTCGGTTCCATGTCCGGAGTGAACAGCATAGAAGAAGCGTTCGCAAACCACGCAAAAAACATATTCGCAATCGAGACAGGCCTCTCTTCGGATCCTGCCATGAACTGGATGATCAGCAAGCTTGACAAATACTCGCTCGTGTCAAATTCCGACGCGCATTCCCTCGACAACCTGGGAAGGGAGGCAAATGTTTTTGATTTACCTGAACCAAGCTACATGGCGATTCGCGAAGCCTTGAAAACAAAAAAAGGTTTTGTCAAAACATACGAATTCTATCCCGAGGAGGGGAAATACCATTACGACGGCCACAGGGACTGCAAGGTGCGCTGGAGCCCTTGGGAAACAAAAAGCCATGGAGGTATTTGCACTGTTTGCAGGAAGCCAGTAACAGTCGGAGTTCTAAATCGCGTCAACGAACTTGCTGACCGGAAGCTTGGGACAAGGCCGGATGGAGCAGTACCGTTCCAGTACATCGTTCCCTTACGGACAGTAATATCGAAAACCATTGGAAAGGGAGAGAAGACCGGTGCGGTGTTCAGGGAGTACGACCTGCTGGTGCGTTATTTCGGAAGCGAGTTTGCTGTTTTCGAAGCGAACGAGCAGAGCATCAGGATGGCCGCATCTCCAGAGATCGCGGATTCCATAATGAAGGTGAAGAGCGGGGATATCCGCTGGCTGCCTGGCTATGATGGAGTTTTCGGAGAGCTTATTCTTGACAATAAGGGATTGAAAGGTACGACTGACAAGAAACAGATGAACCTCAGTGACTTTTGATTTTTGGTTCGTTGTTGAACATCTTATTCAGCACAGGGATCACGAAAAATGATGCTACGAACCCTGCGATCGCCCCTGTCCAGAGCCTGGTGAAATTCGTACTCTCATAGGCGAATGGGACGATTCCGATATCTGAAAGGAGCTGGATGGTTCCATCAAGGGCAAGTGGCACAATCGCAAGTATTAGCAGTATTGGGGGCAATATTTCCTTCTCATCAAGCCTGAAAACGAAGGGATATGTGAGCGCACCGATAAGCATGAATAAGTAAAGACCGATGTCACGGGAACATACTGGAAATTTGTACCCAACCGTGCCATCCCTTGCTTCGGAAATGTTCGCACGGTCGTTCGCAACATACTCCCCTGTCTGGTTTGTGCAGTCCCCTATGCTAAAGCCATTACCGTCAAATAGGCAGGTGGAGCGGGATATCTTCTGGTGGCAGAAGGGCCCGAAAGCAGAATACAGGGATCTTGCAAATCCCAAGTCAGAAAAGGCAATGTATGGCGTGAAAGCGACTAACAAGAGAAAGACTACTAGGAAAAGCACGTAAGCGAAATAGATAATTCTTGAAACGAGCACAATTTTATCTCAGTGGGCGAAGGTTTTAAATAGATTCGGGAGTAATTGGTAGCGTAAAGACCAGGTGATTAAATGACCACAAAACTGTCAAGGATGTACGGAATGGACATTTTTACCGATAGTGGAAAATTTATCGGAAATGCCCAGGATTTTATCGTGGATGTTGAGAGCGGTGAAGTCTCGAGAATTCTCATCGAGCAGCTGCCGGCCTCCAAAGAAGATGCGAAAAAAGCCCTGAGAGAGAAATCCATTCTCTACTCGAACGTAAAATCCGTTGAGGATGTCATAGTCGTGACCAAAGGGATCAGCGGTGCGAAAACCGAGCCCGCTGTGCCTTCGTCAATGGAGTAAGGGGGCACTAGCATGGCGAGCTCGCTCGTCAAGGTTTTTGTCGGATTGGGCGCCATTGTCATGGGAGTAGGGGTAACGCTGTTCTTCAACAGCATAATCCCCACTGAACAGAATACACTCATCGGTATAGGAATCGTGATGGTGCTCGCCTCTTACATTGCACTTTATGCGCTCACGAAAAGCGCGGGATAGTTCATTTTCCAAACAAAAATTCGTCTATTTTTTTTAAGATTTTCTTATTCGCCTTTACCAGTACCATCCCCTTATTTGGTTGGCCGTACAGAACAAGATCCCTTTTCCCAGCCTTTCTGATGAAGGCAAGAGCAGTAAGGTCCTCTTCTCCGATTATCCGCACCGCCCCTCCTTTTTTAATCAGAAGAGAAGCATCAGAAATCAGCTGGTCTGAAACAGTTCCTGCCGGATTTCTGTACCTTTTTTGGCGAGGGAACGCCTTTCTCAGCTTAGAGATACCGTTATTGCTGAGTTTTTTTCGCTTGCATTTGAAATCGAAAACCGCTAGGTGTGGCCGGATTCCCGCATCCAGTAGTTCCAATGTAATCATATCGCCAATAGAAATTATCCTGTGTTTTGCTTTTGAAAGCTTAAGTTCACGGACGCTTTTGAATAGTTTTCCCAGGGGCTTCTTTAGCCTCAGCCTGGATTTTTCCGAGATTTCTGGCATGCATTGCTTCCTCCATTATCTTTTTTAAACAAAGCGAGGATTTATCCTGCATGCAATTCAAAGTCAGTAGGAACACCAAGCTTCTGAGCGTGGCCAGCCTTTTTGTTGATGTTTCTACAGAAATGATATTCCCGCTGCTACCGCTTTTCCTCACAGAGATTCTGCTGGCGCCAGTGTTTGTGATCGGGCTTATGGAGAGTTTAGGTGAGTTCGCGGTCAGCGTGGCCAGTTTCTTTTCAGGATGGTATTCTGACCGCATCGGAAAGCGCAGGCCGATTATAATTTCGGGTTATTCCCTGTCCACAGCCGTGAAGGTCCTCCTCATCTTTGTGGCTTCATGGCCGCAGGCAATCGCAATCCGGGTACTGGAGCGAATAGGAAAGGGCGTAAGGGAGGCACCTCGGGACGCCCTAATCATGCTTTCTGAAGAACCAG
>Ga0315273_10000798_pt1 | contig 34234 bp, 22 predicted proteins | sample YL17G02_0_MG_FD_205753 | JGI IMG/M metagenome (GOLD analysis project Ga0315273, IMG submission 205753) | Sediment microbial communities from Yellowstone Lake, YNP, Wyoming, USA - YL17G02_0 | ecosystem: Environmental > Aquatic > Freshwater > Lake > Sediment | place: USA: Wyoming | collected...
GGCGGCTCGACAATATCGCTCACCTACGCGATCGCCTGGCGCTGTATCCCGCAGAGCTCTCCCGGCTGGAGGTTGTGCGGTTCATCGTCGACGAGACGCGCCCCGACTTTGTCTTTCACCTGGCGGCGCAGCCCATTCCTGCCCTTTCGCGGCAAGACCCCTGGTTCACCCTCGAAAACAACATCCGCGTCCAACTGAACATCCTGGAAGCGGTGGTGCAGAGCGGGTTGCACAGCCGGGTACTTGTGGTAGGCTCGGGCGAGGAATACGGCCTGCTGGCCGAGGGACGCCAGGCCGTCGATGAAGGGATGCCGCTCCGGCCGACGACGTCCTACGCCGTGAGCAAGGTGGCGCAGGATTACCTGGGCTTGCAGTACGTGCTCAGCCACGGGGTCGCGGCCGTGCGGGTCCGGCCCTTCAATCATATCGGGCCGCGCCAGCGGCTGGGCTTCGTGGCGCCGGATTTTGCCTCGCAGATTGCTGAGATCGAGGCCGGGTTGCGGCCGCCGCAGGTTGTCGTCGGCGCGCTCGATGTAGCCCGCGATTTCAGCGATGTCCGCGATATCGTCCGAGGCTACTACGCCGCTCTGATGGTAGGCGAACCAGGTGAGGTCTACAACTTGGGCTCCGGTGAGGCGCACACGGTTCGCGAGCTGTTGGAGATCCTGCTGCGTCTCTCGGGACGGGAAGTGACCGTAGTCCAGGACCCCGGACGGGTGCGCCCGGTGGATGTGTCCTGGGTAGTCGCCGATTGCCGCAAGTTCCGGGAACGGACGGGCTGGCGCCCTGAGGTTCCGTTTGAGCAGAGCCTGAGCGACGTGTTGGACTACTGGCGTGAGCAGGTCCGCCGTGGCGCCACCGACCCGACGCCGCCCGAGCTTCGCCACCGCCAGGGCTAGCCGCGGCCTGCCGGGCTTCCGGCGAGCCTATCACACCGAGGAAAGCACCGCCAATATGCCAAGGGCTTTGGTCACAGGTATCACCGGCCAGGATGGATCCTATCTGGCCGAGTTCTTGCTCCAGCAGGGCTACGAAGTGATCGGCATGGTGCGGCGCACCAGCACCATCAACTTCGACCGGATTCGCACGTTCCAGGACCGCATCACGATCGTTCAGGGTGATCTGCTGGATCAGGTCAGCCTGATCAATATCCTCCAACAACACCGGCCGGCGGAGGTCTATAACCTTGCGGCGCAGAGTTTTGTTCCCGTCAGCTTCGACCAACCGGTGCTGACCGGCGAGTTCACCGGGTTGGGCGTTACTCGAGTGCTGGACGCGATCCGGATCGTCGATCGCTCGATACGTTTCTACCAGGCTTCCAGCTCCGAGATGTTCGGTAAAGTCCAGGAAGTACCGCAGCGCGAGACGACGCCGTTCTACCCGCGGAGCCCCTACGGGGTCGCCAAGCTCTATGGGCATTGGATCACGATCAACTACCGCGAGAGCTACAACCTCTTCGCCTGTTCAGGCATACTGTTCAACCACGAATCGGCCCGGCGCGGCCTGGAGTTCGTCACCCACAAGATCACGCATGGCGCAGCGCGCATCAAGCTCGGGCTGGGCGACGCATTGTACCTGGGCAACCTGGACGCACGCCGCGATTGGGGCTGGGCGCCCGATTACGTGCGGGCCATGTGGTTGATGCTCCAACAGGAGCACCCCGATGACTACGTGGTCGCGACCGGCGAAACGCATTCGGTGCGGGAGTTCTGCCGGGAGGCGTTCGACTACCTGGGGCTGGATTGGGAGCGGCATGTCGTAGTCGATCCCAAGTTCTATCGCCCGGCGGAGGTGGACCTCCTGGTGGGCGATCCGGGTAAGGCGGGGCGGATTCTGCACTGGGAGCCGTCGATCAGCTTCCGGGAAGTCGTGCGGCTGATGGTGGACGCGGACATGGCGAGTTTGCGGCAAACCGGGAATCATTCGCCCCACGTGGGTTGAGCTTGAGGAGATGACCTTGGCCGACATTTCATTTGGAACTGACGGGTGGCGTGCGCGCATCGCCGAGGACTACACTTTCGACAACGTGCGACGATGTGCGCAAGGCTTCGCCGGCTACCTGAAGGCGACCAACCCGGATAGGCTGCCCGGCGGCGTCGTCGTCGGCGGCGACAAGCGCTTTCTGTCCGAGCAGTTCGCTGCGTCAGCAGCCGAGGTTCTGGCAGCGAACGGAATCCCGGTCCATTTTTGCGGCGGCGGAGTTCCGACCCCGGTCATCTCGTTTGGCGTGACTGAGCGCCACGCCCTGGGCGCCATCAATATCACCGCCAGCCACAATCCGCCCGACGATAACGGATTCAAAGTGCGGGATTCGAACGGTGGGGCCATCGCGCCGGCCGGCCTCGTGCAGATCGAGGCCCGGATTCCGGGTTCGATGTCCGAAGTCCTGAGGATGGATTTCGATGCTGCCCAGAAGCAGGGGCTGATCCGTGCCTACGATCCGGTGCCGGCCTACGACGAGCGGATTCGCTCGTTAGTCGACGTCGAGGCGATCAAGGATGCCGGTTTCACAGTTCTGGTCGACAATATGTGGGGCAATGGCGCCGGGTATATCTCGAGGTTCGTCGCGGGCGGCGCCACGAAGGTCGTCGAATACCATGCCGAGCGCAACCCGGTTTTCCCCGAGATGCACCGGCCCGAACCGATCCCGCCGAACGTCGATGCCGGGTTAGCCAAAGGCCTGTCAATCGGCGCCGGGGCGGTCTGTATCCTCGACGGCGATGCCGACCGCTGCGGTTTCGGCGACGAGAACGGCAAATTCGTCGATCAGCTGCGGGTGTATGGTCTTCTGGCGATGTATTTCCTGCAGGTGCGCGGCGAGCGCGGGCCCATCGTAAAAACGCTCAGCACAACCTCTATGCTTGACAAGCTCGGCGCTCGCTTCGGCGTCCCGGTCTACAACACGGGAGTCGGGTTCAAGTACGTTGCACCAGCCATGATGCAGCACAAAGGTATGATCGGCGGAGAAGAGAGCGGCGGATATGCATTCCGCGGCCACGTTCCCGAGCGCGATGGCATCCTGGCTAACCTGTTCCTGCTGGACCTGATGCACCGGACGGGCAAGAAACCGACCGAGCTGCTGGAGATGCTGTTTGGGCTGGTGGGCGGCCCGCATTACTACGATCGGGTCGATACCCGTCTGCGCGACGACGCCATGAAGCAGGCGGCAATGGCGAGGCTGGACGCCGCTCAGCCGGCGAGTGTGGCAGGGCTCAAAGTGACCGAGAAGGTCACGGTGGATGGCTACAAATTCGTCATGGAGGACGGCGGCTGGCTGCTGATCCGTTTCTCCGGTACCGAGCCGCTGATCCGGGTCTATTGCGAGACGATGCACGAGGACAAGGTGCAATCGATCATCGCCGACGGGATGCGGCTGGCGGGCCTGGGGTGATCGACACCCACTGCCATCTCGATCATCACCGTTTCGACGCCGACCGGGATGAGGTGATCGCTCGGGCCCTGGCAGCGGGCGTGATGATCATCGTGAATCCGGGCACCGATCTCGTGTCGAGCCGCCGTGCGCTCGACCTGGCCAACCGCCACGGGTGCGTGTACGCTGCCGTCGGGGTGCACCCCAACGACTGCGCGGAGTTCGATGAGGATGCCTGCCGGGGCCTGCGCGAGCTGGCGCGGCACCCCAAGGTTGTCGCCATCGGCGAGATCGGGCTGGACTACTATTGGGATCGTGTGCCGCCCGACCAACAGAAGCGGGCTCTGCGAGCCCAGTTGGCGCTGGCCGGCGAGTTGAATCTGCCGGTGATCCTGCACAGCCGGAACTCCAACGCCGACCTTCTGTGCGAGATCGCGCAATGGGACGGCACGATACGGAAGAAGCGCGGCGCTGATGCTATCGTAGGCGTATGGCACGCGTTCTCGGGGGATCTGGCAGAGGCATCCGACGCCTACGCGTGTGGCCTTGTGTTGGGACTCGGCGGTCCGGTCACATTCCAGAACGCACGAACGCTGCGAGCGCTCGTGCCGAGCCTGCGGCCCGACCTGTTGGTGCTGGAGACGGATGCGCCGTATCTCACGCCCCATCCTAGTCGCGGCCAGCGAAACGAGCCGACTTATGTGCCCCAGATCGCGAGGGCTCTGGCCGAGCTGCTGGGCCTGACGGCAGATGGCCTGGCGGCGCAAACAGACATCACGGCGCGGCGCTGTTTCGGTGAGTTGAGTGCGGATGCAGGGACTGATACGCAAGGGCGCTGAACCCGAGCCGGCGCCGTTGCGCAAAGGAAGCGATGATTAGCGAGCTGGCGATTCTCGACCTGGTACGTGAAGACCTCGACCGGGTCGAACAGAAGATGCGCACGATGGGCGAATCCGCCTATGGGCCTCTGGCGGAGGCGTTTCTGCGATTGCTGGGCAGCGGCGGGAAGCGCCTGAGGCCGGCGCTTGCGCTGGGCACATTCGGGTTCTTTGTCGACCGGGCGAGTGAAAAGGCCGTCGCCCTTGCCGCCGCCGTCGAGACGCTCCATAACGCGACTCTTGTCCACGATGACTTGATCGACGGGGCTCCGGTACGCCGCGGAAACATCACCCTCAACGCAATCTGGAACCGTGGCGCGACGGTCCTCGCCGGCGACTACCTGTTCGCCCGGGCGGCGGGCTTCGCGGCCGAGACGGAGAACATCCGAGTAGTGCAGCTTTTTGCCGACACTCTGCGCATCATCTGCGAGGGCGAGCTCCGCCAGCTCTTCTCGACGCGCCAGTGGAGCCAGCCGAAGGAAAGCTACTACCCCCGCATCTTCGCCAAGACCGCCTCCCTGTTCGCATCGGCTACCCGGTCAGCTGCAATCCTGGGCGGCGCCTCGTCGGAACAGGAGGATGCGCTCTACGAATACGGCTATCATCTTGGCATGGCGTTCCAGATCGTGGACGACATCCTTGACTACTCCGGCGATGAAACGGTGCTGGGCAAGCCTGTCGGAGGGGACCTTAGGCAGGGGATCATCACCCTGCCGTTCTTCCACTTCCTGCAAACATCCCCGGATCCCCAAGGAATCATCGCGATGTTGGAGCGGGAACCGGACGGGAACGGCGACGGCGTGGGTGAAGTCGTGGCGCTGGTGCGGGCCTCGGATGCCATGGCCCTGACTTTCCAGGAGGCGAGCGACTTTACCGAGCAGGCCAAGGCCGACCTGGAGCGGCTTCCGGCAGGGCCCTACCAGGACGCGTTGCGCCAGCTAGCCGATTTCGGGATCACGCGTCATCTTTAGGGGCAGGTCAGCGCAGGCGTGCTCCGACCACATCCGGCGGCCCGAGCGCGCCTCACAGATTGATGGTCCCACATGTCTGAGATTCCCCTCGACCTCTCAGTGATCATCGTCAGTTGGAACGTCCGCGATCTCCTGCGCGACTGCCTGCATTCGCTCGAAGCGCACACGGGTGTTGCCCTCGAGGTTATCGTTGTCGACAACGCGTCCGGAGACGGCAGCGCTGCAATGGTGGCAGACGAGTTCCCGCGGGTGCGTGCCATCGCAAATGCCGCCAACGCCGGCTTCACCGTCGCCAACAATCAGGGATTTGAGCTGAGCCGAGGACGCTACGTCCTCTTTTTGAACCCCGATACGCGGGTGGTGGGTGATGCCCTGGCAACAATGGTATCCTACATGGATACGCACGAGGCCGTTGGCGCGTTAGGCCCGCAGCTGCGCTACGGCGACGGCAGCCTGCAATCATCGCGCCGCCGCTTCCCGAACCTGGCCACTGCCCTCTTCGAGAGTACGCCGCTGGCCTGGCATTGGCCGGAAGCACGTAACCCGTGGGCGCGCCGCTACCGCATGGATGACGTGCCCATCCCCCTTGAAGGAGGCCAGGGCGTGGAAGACCAGGAAGTCGATTGGGTTGTCGGGGCTGCGCTGCTGGCGCGCCGGGCGGTCATTGACCGGATCGGCGGCTTTGACCAGGGCTTTTTCATGTATTCCGACGAGCTGGACTGGTGCCGCCGGGCGAAGCAAGCCGGATGGCGGATTGTCTATTTTCCGCCGGCCCTGATCATCCACTACGAAGGCAAGTCCAGCGAGCAATCTGTCGCCGCCCGCCATATCCGCTTCCACACGAGCCGGGTACGCTATTTCCGCAAATATTCCGGGCCGCTCGCGGCAGGGTTTCTTCGCTTGGCGCTGCTTGCAATGTTCGCCGCGGAATGGATGCTTGAGGCGATCAAGCGGGTGCTCGGGTCGAAGCCCGGGTTGCGGCGGGAGCGGATGGCTGCCTACGGCCTGCTCTTGAAGTCAGGTCTGAGGGCTTAGAACCGCGCCAGGAGAAGCGAATGCGTGTTCTGTTCGTCACCGGCGAGTATCCGGCCATGCAGGGCGGGGTGGGCGACTACACGCGGCGTTTGGGACAGGCGCTGGGGGCGCTTGGCGTCGACGTCCATGTGCTGACGCACAGGGATGCGGGGGGCGACCACTGGCGATCGCCGTCGGCGGCCTATGAGCCCGCAGTCTACCCCGACCTAGTCCAAACCGGTTGGGGGCTGTGGGGCGCCATTTCCCGCGCGGTGGGCCAGGTCCGGCCTGATGTGGTCCATATCCAGTACCAATCTGCGGCCTTCGGCCTGCATCCTGCGGTCAACCTGCTGCCGTGGCGGCTGCGGCGGTCGCGAGCTCGGGCTCGCATCGTGACCACCTTCCATGACCTGCGTTTTCCCTACCTGTTCCCGAAGGCGGGCGGGTTGCGCTGGCAGGCCGTGCTGGCCCTGGCGCGCGCCAGCGATGCCGACGTGATCACAAACCCCGCGGACTGGGCGCGCCTCCAGGGGACAGGCCTCGAACCACGCCTGCGCCCCATCGTGATCGGCAGCAACATCCGATGTGAACCGCCGGCCGGATTCGAGCGGGACAGCCAGCGCGCCCGTTGGGGTTGTACGCCCGGCGATTGGCTCCTGGCCTATTTCGGTTTTTTGAATGCCAACAAGGGCGGTGAAACCCTGATGCGTGCCCTCGCCGAACTGGTGAACTCGGGGAGGCCGGCTCGGCTTCTGATGGTCGGCGGGCAGCTCGGTTCCAGCGATCCGACCAACCGGGCTTACCTTGAGGGCGTGGAGGCTCTGATCGGCGAACTGGGCATCGCCGACCGGGTGCAATGGACCGGCTTCACGCCGAACGAGCAGGTCAGCGCCAACTTACTCGCCGCCGACTGCGCGGTCCTACCGTACCGGGAAGGGGCTTCGCTGCGCCACGGTAGCCTGATGGCAGCGCTTGGCCACGGCTTACCGGTCATCAGCACGGAGGTGCCGCCCGAAGTCCGAGCAGTGCAAGGGTTGTTCCCGATGTTGGCGGATGGCGAATCCGCGCTGCTCGTCCCTCCCGATGCCCCGGAGGAGCTGGCCGGCGCCGTCACGCGCGCCATGAGCGACGTGGCGCTCCGGCGTAGATTGGGCAGTGCCGCGCTGGCGCTCTCGCGCCAGTTCGAGTGGGAACCGATCGCCCAACAGCATGTCGAGCTCTACCACGGGTTGGGAGTGGCCTGACCCTGTGGATGCCGCTGCGCGCCGGGCGTATCGCTGCGTGCTGCCATGGGCACCGCTCGTGGCGTTTCTGCTCTGGGGCTGGCGCGCGCACGACCTGTTTCGCTCCCTCCCGAAGTACGAGGACGTGCTCGAGGTCACCTGGGTAGTGTCCTGGTTCGGCGACGCGCTCCGGCTTCGCCAGAACCCGGCTGTATACCCGCTGGCGTACTTCCCCGGAGGCTGGCAGGTCGCTTCCTACTCTGGCGGTGTGCCCCTTCTCCTCTCGCTCGTCCCGTTCTATTGGCTCGGCGGCGCCGCCTTCGCCTACAACATCGCCGTCCTGGTGACCTTCATCGCGGCCTATGCGGGCGGACTTAAGCTGGCAAGACGGTTCGTCGACCCTCTCGGCGCGACCGTCTTTGCCGCTCTGTATACATTCTGGGGTTTCCGCTGGTTTGCGATTGTCGGCCACTTGAATGTCCTTGTGGGCACGGCCCTGCTTCCCTGGATCGTCCTCTGTCTCGAGTATGCCACCGAGCCGCGGCGCAAGCCCTGGCGCTGGTTTGTGGTGGGCGGCGTATTGTGGTCCGCGGCGATCGCCGGGTCAGCATATTTCCTCTGGCTTGGCGGCCTGCTCATCCTTGCCTGGCTGGCCGGCCGCGGGTGGGGAGGTGTGCTGCCGCCGCGCGGGGCGCTGAGGGGGTTGGCAATCACCGGCATTACCGCGGTGGCCCTCAGCGCGCCGGGCATTATCTCGTTCTGGCGAGCCACGACAGCTTCAGGGACTTCCTTCTTTGGCCTCCAGGACATCAGCCGCTGGAGCGCGCCGCTGAACAGTCTGCCGATCCCCTACATCGAGCACCCGCTGCTGGGAAGCATCGCACATTGGCTTTACCACGGCCCGGTCGACGAACCGGGCCAGGCCAACCTGGGGCTCCTGGCATTTGTCCTGGCGCTGGTCGGCGCCAAGACTGCATGGCGAGACCGGACCTGGCGTCCCATGCTGCTGCTTGCCGGCGCGGGCATTGTATTGGCCCTGGGGATGCACCTGCGGTGGGAGAGCGGCCTGGTATCCTGGGACGGGCTGCGCCCGCTCAACCGGGCCATCTGGCAGATCGGGCACGTACTGAAGCCGGGCTTCTTCACGACGAGCAAACCGCCCGCCCCCTTCGATACGGCAGCGCCGCTGCCTGGACTCCTCCTGGCCGCAGTTGTACCGTATTTCGAGCGGGCGCGGGTGTTCGCCCGTTACGCCTATCCTGCCAGCCTCGGACTGTTTCTGCTGGCCGCACTCGGGCTGGCCCAAGTGCGCCGTCGCTGGCTTCGCCTGGGCCTGGCGGCGCTGCTCATCTTCGAGGTCGTGCCACCGCCCACTGCCAGCCTCCCGTTCCCGCCGGCGCCGCATCCCGCTTTCGCCTGGCTGCGCGAGCATCCGCTGTCCGGCGAGGGGGTAGTGGACCTCTTCTCATGGCAACCCGGCCGGTTAGAGCTGCTGGTCGGCGGGGAAACCATCTGGGCCACACGCGATCACGGGCAGCCGGCCCTCGCGGGCGCTGGCAGCGTGCTTCCGGGGCACACGGCGTTTCTCTCTGATTGGCTGGCCCAGCATCCCCATCCCTTCCTGGAGCCGGATTTCGTGCCAGTGCTGCGCGCTTTCCGCACGCGCTACCTGCTGATGCATGTCACGGGGCAGCTCGCGAGAAACCAGCTCGAGGATGCGGCTAGGAACTCGGAGATCCGCCAGGTGCAGTGCTTCGCGCCGCCTGCCGAGCCGACGCCATGGAACGATCCGATCTGCGTCTTGGAAATCTTGCCGTCTCGGAGCCCGACGTTCAACGTGCTGCCGCGTGCCGGGTGGTCAGGCCAGGAACCGTGGGGCGTCTGGATTGAGGGCACTGAAGCGCGAGCGGACTTTGTTGCGACCGCAAAGGGCCCATCCAGACTAGCGCTAGAGGCCTTCCCGTACTGCGTTCCGGGGAAGGAACAATCACTCTCCGTAGAGCTTAACAGACGCGAACTCGCGACCTACCGGAGCGCTGATTGCGCCGGATGGTCGAAAGCTCTATCGATCCCAGCCGATCTGGTCCGGATCGGCTGGAACAACCTGGTTCTGCGCACCACCTATGCATCCCGCCCCGCGGATGTCACGACCGGCGCCAACCCCGACGAGCGCCCGCTGTCGGTCGGCGTTAATACCCTCCGGGTGGAAGCGCCCTAGGTTCCATCGGCTCGATCCGCAGCTCGCTGAAACCTACGGCGAGGCGCCGGGAATCCGGGTTCTGACCGCCAGTGACCTCGGACGGCCTGGCCGCGTAGCCGCTGCGGAGGATGAGATCGTTCCACCCCACTCGCACGAGCCGCGCCGGCACGGTTATCTCCGTGCTCCACTCTTCGCACCCCTGCCACCGGTAGGCGTGCAGCTCCTCTCCGTTGACCGCAATCGAGATGCTCTGGTTTTGGCCCGGGACGCATTCGGGGAATCCTTTTAGCTTGAGTTTCTGGGGTTCGGAAACCGTTGCGGCCCACGAGGCGCTCGACTCGGTCCCCTCCGACCATACGCCCCAGTTCTCAGGCCCCGACCAGCCGTCGCGGAGTAGCAGGTTGAGCTGGGGCATCGCCGGAGGCACTATTCCGAGGATGCAGATCGGGTAGGTCCAAGCCCCCAGGGGGTCGCCGGAGGGCGAGAAGCAGCGCGGCTTTCCCAACTCCGGGTTGAGGTTTGCTTCTGCGAGCATCTCCCGTTCGTACGCGCCTTTCATGTGCAAGAGGATGTACCGGACGCGATAGAAGCGCATCAGGGGCACGAAGTCGGAGTTGGCTAGCGCGTGAAGGTGGCTGTCCAACCAGCGCATCAAGAACACCGTGTGGGCCGGCCAAACACTGCTCGCCCCGGCCGCAGTCGGCCATCCAGTATAGCGCGTTGACCAGAGCACCTCGCCCCGCATCGGGAGGGCCAACGCATAGCGCCCGGACGCGTTGAGGTCGGCAATACCTTCACCGTTCTGCGGTTGCTGGCGCAACCACTCGAAAGCCGGGTGCGACGGCCCCGGGAACGGCAGGTTGGCGGTCGGCTGGGGCACGACTTCCAATATCAACATACCTGCGACCAGCAGGCGGACCCAGGGACGGCGAAAGCGTTCCAGGCCGTAAGCGGCCAGCAGGAATATCCCTAGACACGCGATAAACGAGTAACGCGCCGCCACTCGGGCCCGCTCCCAGAACGGGACGAGAGCCGAGAGCAGCATCCCGGGCATCGGGATCGCCGCGTCGAATGGCTGTGGTGGCTGATCGCCAGCGAACAGCTGCGGCTTGAGCCAATGGCCCAACTGCCAGATCAAACGGTCCGGCAGCCGCATCGCGCTCCACTGTAGAGTGACGTCGTTCCATTTGAGCGCCGGTCCTAGCGCCAGAAGCAGGCCCAGGCCGGTGAGCACCAACACAGGGCGCCAACGCCGGTCCCGCCACGCCGGGATCGCGCCCACCAACGCGACGATGCAAGCCGCCAGGCCCAGGTTGGCCGATCCCTGCTCGGTATAGGGTCCCAGATAGATGCTGCGCGACAACCAGCCCAGGAAGGGGTGAAAGACGAAAGGGATCGGCAGGCTGTTCAGGCTCGCCCCGAGGTCGTTCACCTCACCCAAGGAATAGAAGGAAGCGCCGGCAGCGTTACTGGCGCGCCAGAAGGCGACGACCCACGGCGCGCCCGCTAGTACCCCGGAAAGCGACGCGATCGCGAGGCCGCCGAAGGCAGCGCGCGGGCCGATCTCGCGCGCCATGGCACGGCCTATCGTCCAGCCGGCCAGGATGACCGCCCCAATCCAGGCGAAATACAGCGAGCCTGCCATGGAGAGCGCCCAGATCGCCCCGGAGCCCGCAAACCAAAGCCAGCGACGGTGGGAGGCATACCCGCGCTCCAGGCACAGCACGATCCATGGAAGCAGCGCAGTTCCGGCAAGGATGTTGACCTGCCCAATCACGCTGTACCACCGCAGTCCCCAGAAGGCAAAGAGCGCCGATGCGACGGCGGCAGGCAGAGGAGATACAAATCGCTGCGCCAGCGCGTACATGCCCCCAACGGCGACCAGGAAAGTCAGCAGGCTGACGACATTGTAGGCGAGAGCGGCCCCGCCCAGCGCGTTCAACGGCAGGAGCGCGGCAAAGAGCGCAGGACCGGCTGCATATGTGGCGACCTGCCACCCCTCCGGGTGGAAAATGAGGGGATAGACCGATGCGGAAGACCCCTGTCGAAGAGCCTCGCCGTACCAGGTCGTCGCCCATGCGATCTCCAAGGCGTCGCCATAGGCCGGGAGACTGTGGAGCAGATCGCGTGCCCGCCACCCCCAGATCAGAAGGGCGGCACAGAGGACCCACGGAGCCGCCAGCCAGGCAAGTCGCTTTGCCTCCGCCAACCTGCGATCAGCGCTCATACACCTGGCTTTCTATCGGACCTGAATCGATGGCAAGAGGATGGAGCGCCAGAGGATGCTCAACGGAGCGCGGACCGCATCGGGCTGCGGCTCCAACTGCTCTCCTGTCGCCGGGTCGAACCAACCGACTTCCAGGAAGTACTGGCCGGGCGGCAGGTCGTCGGGCAAACGCAGGCGAAATTCGTCCTTATAAAGCTGATCCGGCGAGAACTCGCTCACCAGGAGCCCCCCGGGGGTCTGATGTTCCTCCTGGGCCCAGATCTCCTGGCCGGTGCGTGGGTTCATCGGCCACCCCTTCTGGCCATTGCGCACGTGGACGAAGCTGTTGAGTTGGGGCAAGTTCGAAGGATCGCCCTGCCAGAACAAGTCGACTCGCAGCTCCTGGCCGGCTCGCAGCGGGTTGTCGAGCACCGAGTAGCCCCGCAGGCGCGGCCCACCGTTGAAAGGCACATCGACCGTGGCCTGAGCGTCACACACCCGGGCTGGCATGGAAACACAACGAAACCAGGTGGTCACCGTATCGACATATGCGAACTTGAAGATCAACAATACGGTCAGCCCGCTCAACAGCCATAAGGGAGGCGCGTGTTCCTGGACCGCAGCAGACTGCTCGCCACCGGCGCTGGACTTCGGCTGCGACCGGCGCCGCTTCTCCAGCCCAACAAGCCCGAGAACAATCAGCCCGATGAAGGTCAGGCCGCTAATAGCGAGTCCGGCCTTTTCGACCGGCGGCGTGCCGTAGCGAAGCGCCAGCTCGTGCATGCCCGCGGGCACGGCTACCCGGACAAAGCCGCTCCCGCGCTCTGGGGCCAGCTCTGCGGCCTTGCCGTCCACCTGAGCCTGCCACCGCGGGTAGTAGAGCAGATGCAAGGTCAGAGTTACAGGCTGCGCGGTCTCCACGGTCAGGTCCCACGCCTGGGACGTGATGCGAGGAGCTGTCACTTGCACGCCGGGGGGCACCTCGGCCAGCGGGGATGAGCGGGCATCGAACCCAGAGCCCCCAAGATCGGCAAGGAATTGGGCACCGAACGGATCGGTTCGCCAGAGCGGAGCGAACTCGTTCCAGGAGGTGAACGCCGAACCGCCGGAGCTGATCTCGGCAGCCCGGACCTCCGCGGGGGAGAGACTGTTGCCGAATGGGCCATAACGATGCTGGAGATTTACATAAAGTGAGGGAAGCGCAGCCAGGGTAATTAGCGCGATGGCGCCTATAGCGAGAGAGCGCTGCCAGTGCGCCGGCAGCAGACTCAGCGCCAGTCCGGCCACTACCGCCGCCGCCAGCGCCTCCAGTCCCATCCAGCGCGTGCGGAACTCAAGCCGCGTGAGGACCGGCGCCAGCGCGATCCACACCGGGTCCGAGGCATCGGTGAGCATCCAGAAGAGGAGCAATCCTGCGCAAGTTGTGCCGGCCAACAGCAGAGCCAACCGTCTTCGGCGGCGGGCCCAGGCGACAATGGCGGCGGGGATGCCGAGCAACAGCAGGCATGTTTGCAGGATGCCGATGTTATCCCCCGAGCCGTTGTTGCCGCGCCGCAAGTCGTAGACAACCGGCAACGCCAACAGACGATCGAGCGGGATCGGATGCTTCGCCGGGGTGGAGAGCGGATTCTGCCAGTCCAGCTCCAGCTGGACGTACTGTTGTTCCGGAAAGATGGGCAGCCAGATCGCAGCAGTCAACAGGCCCCCAGCAAGAAGGGCGAGAAGTGGCGCAAGCGTCCGGTAGCGCCACGCGGCCAGGATTGCCACGAACGCGGCGAACGGGGCCAGCATCAACGGACCGAGCACATGGCTGGCTATGCAGGCTGCCCACAGTAGCGCGGCAGCGATGAATCGTCCGGCCGCTGGGCGGCGCGCCACCCAGAGAGTCGCCCAGAGCACCCAGGGATAGAGGAACATGCTGAAGACTTCGAGCGAACCGCGCTCCAAAGCATTTCGCAACACGTAGGGAGCGTACAAGAACGCTACGGCAGCCAGGATGGCGGGCCATCTCCGCGCAGTCAGCAGATGTACGAGGAGGTAGGCGCCGGTGGCGGCGAACAGCAGCCCGGCGCCGGTCAGAATGCGCCAACCCACGGGGTGCGGAAGTCCCAGGCGATACAGCAGATCGAGCGCGTAATACGGCAGGGGAGGGTTGAAGGTAAACAACGGGCTGCCCAGACCCAGGTGGAGGAATTGCACCCACCGGGGATAGATCCATCCCTCTGCCAGCGCGCCCGAGAAGACGTAGCTGCGGTAGATGTGCACGGTTCCTGCATCGTACGCGAGAGCGCCGATGTTGTAGCGCAATGCCGGATAGACGGCCGCGGCGGAGAGGGCAACGAGCAGCCAGGTCCAACGAAACGCCGCGCTATCGATCACTCTGCGCATGACTACCGCATTTCCTCCACTGGGTTATCCGGACGGCTTTGTTCCGACGACCAATCGGACCGGTAGCGTGGCCAAGTCGTTGGCGATTTTCTGCCCCGCCACGTCAAGAGCGGTCAGACGCTGCAGCGTCGCAGCGCTATACCAGCCGACCGCCAGTAAATAACTGCCTGCTGCGATATCCTCTGGTATGGTGAACCGAACCTGCTCGACCAGTACCTCACCGGGCAGCCATGAAGGCGCCGGGCAGGCACCCTCGCAAGGAGCGGAGTCCCGCTGGGCGACGGGCAGGCCATCAGGGCCGAGCACATGAACGAACCGCACCAGTTCCTCTTGGGGCGTGCTCAGTGCCTGCCACGCGAGAGTCAGGGTGATCACCTGGCCGGGGAAAGCCTCAAGGGTTGCACTGGGGGCATCCGCGCCGAGCAGTGCCACGATGCGCCCGAACAAGACTGCAGCCGGATGGGACAACTTCGGCGGCTCGAACTGCCGGGCGCGACCAGCCACATTCACCTGTCCGAGCGCGCGCGGCGTGCCCGGCGTCTCCCCACCGGCCGAGGCGAGTACAATGGCCTGATCTCCTTGCGGCGCGTCCGGCGGGAAGTGCAGGTCGGCATACGTGTGGATCACGCTGCCGGCGGGCAAATCCGCCGGCAGCATGACGGTCGCGCTGACGGCGGAGGAACCGACTCCGACGGTGAACGCCCGGGTCGAGGAGAACGGTGTGTCCAGCTTCCAAAAAAGGCGCAAGGACAGGGTTTGGCCCGGGGCTACGGTCGCCGGCCACGGGTCCAGCCCCAGAAGCTTGACGTCTGGGGCGAGGTCGACCTGCATAGGGCGGCCGAGGTTGAGTGCAGGGAACTCCTCGCCAGGTGCGGCACGGAGGACCATCGCCGTGTCAATCGGGGCGCTCAGTCGGGCTGTACCTGGCGAGGCTGCCAGGGGCACCAACGTCTCCGAATCGTAGACCCTTGCTTCCAGTGGCAGCGGTCCGGGAGGTTGGGTCGGCGGCACGTTGACCTGGAGATAGCTGCGGAGCGGTTGGCCCGGCTGCCAACCTGCCTTGGCGAGATTCGCGCTCACCAGCGGCTGCTCGGCGGTCTGCAAGCGGTGGCCAGCCGGATCTACCAGGTCCAGCGCCACGCGGAGGTTGGGGGACGCCTGCCGGCGCAGATCCCACGTCAGCACGACCCACAGCGGTGTGCCGGCAGCCGCGCTGGAAGCGTTGCGATCGGGATTGGGATACGCGGCGCCCCAGCGCGCTTCGACGAGCGTGAGATCCGGCCCGAAGCTCCGGTTGACCTCCGCGCGGCGGCCCGCTGCCGTGAACTGCGGGTCGGGGCCCAAAGTGAAGGTCAGGAGGTCATAGCCGCGCCCTTCCGCCGAGCCCGCAGACCGGCCCTCGCGGTTCAAGTAAAAAGGCAGCAGTTCCTGCGGATCGGCATAGACATAAGGTTCTTCGTGCCAGACCGGTACGGCCACCCGCTGCTCGCCCGCATGGGGGAGGTGGGCGCCGAGCCAGCCGGGAATGGTCGCCTCGTCCACCTGGACGTGCTGGATCGGCAGGTTGCCGAAAGCGTATTCCAGGCCGTCGGCCGAATCGGGATCCATGGGGACTAGCGCCATGGTCCCCGGGTGGGCGGCCAGGCGCCGGCCCAACGACCATACATCTCCCTGGAACCACGTGTACAGATCGGTGGACTTCGCCCAGGTGACGAAATAGGCCTGCGATGTTTGTACGCCCTCTACAAGCAAGAACAGGGCCAGGAGGCCGCCAGCGATGGCCTTCAACTCTCTACAGCGAAACCAGCTTCGCCCGGCTAGCCACACTACCGGCGAGGCAGCCAGGAGTAAGGCCGCCGGCAGGGCACCCAGGAGGCGGGGGAAGTGCGGGTTACTGTTGGCGCCCAGCACTGAGGGCAGGCAAAGAACGGCCCACCACAGCAGCAGAGTCCATGCAGCCTGACTCCGCCGGCGCAGGCGTGCCAACGCGATCAGGATGCCCAAAGCGAACAACGCCCCGAGCACGGGCGAAAACGGAGCCCTGTTGGGGATATTGTGCCGAGGTATCGGGTCGCCGGTCAGCCCGAGGAAACCGCCCACCACCTGCCGCAGGCTGTCGGCCAGCAGCTTGAGCTGGTCCGTCGGAGTAGGCGCCTGGTACAGATTGGCGAACATGCTGACGCGCTGCACAGCATCCTGGGGGTTCAACAAGAAGTGCACCGCTAGCGGTGCAAACGCCAGCGCCATGGCGGCCAGCGCCCAGGGTAGGGTGGGCATCAAAGATTGGCGGGAGTGCCGAGGGAGCGCTGCAAAGAGCAACAGCCACAGTAGGGGCGTTACGCGGGCGGCCAGGTAGGTTGCCAGCGTCAGGCCGGCCAGCAACCCGAACGTCAGCGCCCGCTGCCTCGTCGGGCGATGGGTCCAATTCAACCAGGCAGCGACTGCGAGCGTCAGCACCACGGGCAAGGCATTGACTTGGAAGCCGATGCGGTTGATGCTCTGCGGCCAAAAATTGATGGCCCAGAAGCCGGCTGCAGCCAGGCCTCCCCAAATTGCAGCAGCGCCCTGTGACCGCCAGAGAGCACGCCCCGTGACGTATAGCACGGGCACCATCAGAGTCCCAAGCAAGGCCCCGGCCAACCGGACCGCAACGGGCTGCCCATCCCATGCTGCAACAAAAGGGGTCGACAAGTAGATAAAGAGGGGCTCCTTGCCAAGGGCACGTGGGAAGAACACCTGGAAATTGCCGTGGAGGAGGGAACGGGCGTCCAGTCCCTGGGTCGCCTCGTCCCACCAAAGCCAGGGCGGAACCGAGTTCAGCGACCAGGTGCGCAGCAGGAGAGTCAGGCCGATCAGGATGAGCAACAGGCCCGGGACCAGCAGGGCCTGCCAGCGCAGGCGCTGCAGCCCCTGCTGCCCCGAGCTTTCAGACATGCAGGACGCCTTCCCGCGTGTTTCGGTTCATGCCGCCAGTATACCTGAGCTTGGCGCGAGACCAAAGTCTGCCGGGCAAAGAAGCTCGTCGCCGGGCTAGGGGGCGTTTCAGCTTGCACGATCCCCTCACATGCTGCATAATCAGCGGTAGTGACAACAAGGTTGCGCCAGAAAGGCACTCTCCGCTGATGCCTGCCCGACCGTGGCTCCGCTGGATGCTCCTGCTCCTGATTCTGGTTGCTTCTACCCGGCTCGTCTGGCGCCTCGACGCGAAGAATCTGTGGTGGGATGAAAGCATGAGCCTGCAACGTGCGGAATCGGGCTGGCCGGCGTTGCTGGCCGGGCGGCTCATCTTCAGCGACGGACACAACCAACTGGTCACCATTGACCAACATCCCTTCGGCTACTTCGTCCTTCTCGGCCTTTTTGTCCGGATTCTTGGGTCCGGCGAGTTCAGTCTCCGATTCCTATCGGTAATAGCAGGAACCCTGCTAGTTCCCATGACCTGGACATTCGCGCAGTTGCTTGCGCGAGCGCGCGTCTTGCCCCGCTCCGCTCCCGTGTGGGCAGCACTTCTGGTGGCAGCCAGCCCGTTTCTGTTATGGTATGGGCAGGAAGCGCGCTCCTACACGCTCTGGCCCCTGCTAGCACTCCTCAGTACCTACCTCCTTCTGCGTTGGGCTGCCGCCAGCGACCCGCGATCTCGCCATAGGCTTCTGGCGGCTTACGTCGCCGCGCTCGCGGCGTTCCTCAGCACGCACTTCTTCTCGGTCTTCCTGCTCCCGGTCCATGCCGTAGTGATCTACCGGCAGACCGCGTTCCGCAGCCGCCATGAAGCCATTTTCGCCGCAGGAGGGCTTTTGGCTGCCGGTCTGGCGGTCGGTCTCGTGGTGGTGCTGGTGATTATGGGGCAACCGGGGGCTGGCGCCAACTTCGCCGCGGTCTCGCTGCGAATGTTGGCACCTGATTTGGTCAATGCTTTCAGTATGGGCCTGAGCGTCGACCTCGGGCAGGTGCGCTGGCTGGACCTGATCTTTGCACTGCTGGCGGTGGCAGGGACCGCCTGGGGATTGCGCTCGCGGCAGGCCGTGGCCCGAGGCGGCTGGCTGTTGCCCGCCTTCGTCGTGGTGCCCGTCGGTCTGTTGCTTGTACTTAACGAAGTGCGACCGGCATATATGAACGCCCGTCATATGAGCGTAATCAGCGTGGCTTTCCTGATTCTGGTGGCAGGAGGGCTAGGCTTGCTGTGGAACCTGCGCAGGTGGGCCGGCGGGGCGGCAGGCACTTTGCTGGTCGTGGCGATGGTCTACAGCTCTTGGAACTACTTCACCGTGCCGCAATACGGCAAAGATGACTTCGTTGGCGTGGGCTCCTACTTAGAGGAGCACATCCAGCCCGGAGATCTGGTGCTTCTCGAGCCGCCAGAGATGCTCCGGCTCTTTCAATACTACCTGCCGTTCGACGCGCTCGAACGAGGGGCCAGCGCAGGGCTAGGCACGGCCTGGGAGGGGACGCCACTCGTCGGTCTCGGCATGGAGCAGACCTATGCCCGGCTGGGTGTATTGCGCCAGCAGCACCGGCGGATCTGGCTGGTCGTGTCCGGGATGTACCCGCTGACCGACCCGGGACGGCAGGTAGGCAAATGGCTGCGAGCCAAAGCATTCCTCGTGCGCGAGGAGGAGTTTCACAGCGCATCGGCGAACTTGAGGCTCGACCTATTCTTGCCACAGGCTCCAGTGCAGCAGGGCGAACCCCCAGGCATGCAACATGCCGTCGACGCGGTGTTCGGAGACCGGGTGCGGCTTGCAGGGTACGATTTGGGAACCCAGCTAGCATCCGGCGGCTCGGTACCTGTGACCCTCTACTGGCAGGCCCTGAGGCCCATGGACAGGCGTTACAAGTACATCCTGAGGCTGGAGCAGGTCGGGGCAGATGGTGTGCCGCGTACGATTTCCCTGACCGAGCGGGAACCCTATGACGGGACGCCGCCCACCACGTCCTGGAAGCCAGGGCAGACGATCGTCGAGTACAGCGGCGTGACAGGACCGGCACAGCCGCGGCCGGAAACCGGACCGTATCGGCTGACGCTGCAAGTGTATGACGCCGATACGCTGGTCAAGTTGCCGCTCAGCCACACCGGCGCTCAAGCAGCAGGCGATGGTGAGACGTTAATCCTGTCGTCTGCATTCCAGGCGCGATCAGCCCATAGCACCCTATGGGCTGGCCTGCCCGCTTGGAGCGGGTGATGGTAGCGGCCGGCAAGAATCACAATCCAAGGCATCGGCTGCTGGTGGTGGGCGTTCTCGGGCTCTTCTTTGTCTTGGGGTTCTGCTACAGCCTTGTCGTGCCGCCTTTTGAATCGCCTGATGAGGTTTATCACTACGCATTTGCTCGACACCTGGCGGCCGGCAGTCCTCTGCCGGTCCAGACGGTCAATACCAACGGCCCTTGGGAGCACGAAGGCACTCAGGCCCCGCTGTACTACTTCCTGGTGGGGCGGCTGACTTCCGGGATCGATCAGGGCGATTTCGACCAGCTTAGTGTGCACAACCCTCGCGCCAATGTGGGCAACCCGCTCTTCCCGGGTAACAAGAGCCGCATGCTGTATAGCGCGCGCACCTGGCCGCTGGTGGGCACTAACCTGGCACTGCATATCGGGCGCTGGTTCTCGCTTCTGCTGGCGACCTGTACCCTCTGGCTGGTCTACCGGATCGCGCGCATGGCATTCCCGGGCTCGTTCATGTCAGCCTTGCTTGCAATGGCGTTAGTAGCTTCGATCCCTCAGTTTGCCTACATCAGTTCCGTGGTCACCAACGACAACATGGTGACCCTCCTCGCCACTGCGGTGCTTTTCTGGTTGGCGCGTCTGCTATCAGTGGATTCCCGGCGGCCTATCTGGACTTGGGAGTGGCTGGTCCTGGGAGTGTTGCTGGGGTTGTCCGCGCTCAGCAAGCTGCAGGGTCTTGGCCTGTTCGGACTTGCCGGGCTGGCAGTGGTCTGGCTGGCAGTACGCCGGCGATCTTGGCGGTTGGTCCTGCGAGCGGCAGCATTCGTGATTCTTCCGGCCCTGGTGATTGCCGGCTGGTGGTACTGGCGGAATCACTCGCTCTACGGGGAGTGGCTGGGGGTCAGGCAACTGCTGACCATCAACGGCCTGCGGGTGACGCCGCGGACCTGGCGTGGATTTTGGGGCGAGATGCGCGGTTTGCGTTACTCTTTTTGGGGGTTGTTCGGCTGGTTCAGCATCCTGCTGCCGGTGTGGATCTACCGGGTGCTCGACGGGCTGTCGCTGGCGGCGGCAATCGGGGTCGCGCTGGCCGCAATCCGCAGTTGGCGAGCAAGGGCAAGAAGCGAGCCCTCGGGGACCCTGAGCTGGTTGAGCGAGCCCGGCGTGAGTGTGAAAGTGCTTCTCGGCGTCTGGGCGGTTGGGCTCATCGGCCTGATGGCCTACTGGTCCACCGTTGGAACCAGCAGCCAGGGACGGCTGCTCTTTCCCGGCATCAGCGCTTTCGGGGTGCTCATAGTGATGGGATTGTCATTTTGGCTGCGCGTGGTGCCACGGCGAGCCCGTACGGAAGGCCAGCACGGGCTCAGGCGGTTGCGTGCGCGACTTGTGGATCAGCCTCTGACATGGATCGCCGTATTGCCGGTGCTGCTGGTGTTCTGCACGTTCTACGTGCTGGCGGTTCTTCTCCCTGCGAGCTACCACGCCCCGGGGCCGGTTGCGGCGTTGCCAGCCTCCGCACGGGAGATCCACATAACTTATGACGACCAGATCGAGCTGGTGGGAGTCAGCCTGCCGGACGGGCGCTTCGAAGAAGGTGACGAAGTTCCGGTAACGCTGTTCCTGAGATCTCTCAAGAAGCTGCCGGCCGACTACCAGCTCTTCATTCAGTTCCTGCAAGAAAACCGTGTAGCGATCGCCAACGTGACCACCCACCCGGGATGGGGGCGTAATCCGACCAGCCTATGGGAGCCAGGCAAGATCTATCCGGACTCGTACTCCGTGCGGATCACCGGCCCCGTAGGCAGCCGGTCGCCATTGCAGGCGCCTGTCTACGTGGGTTTCGTCTCTCCATCGACCAATCTGCCGTTGCTTGCCAGGGGAGTTGACGGTGCTGAGTCAGCGGGCGTTGTTGGTTCCGTTCAGATCGCGGCAACGGAGCCGAAGATCGACAATGCAGTTGGCCTGAACCCGATACGAGCGGAATTTGACGACGGCATCCGTCTCATCGCCTTCCAGATTCCGGCAGTAGTTCCGCACGCCTACGGGCGGGTGCCGCTTGTTCTGTTGTGGGAGGCCTACGGCAATCCCGGTACTGACTACACCGCCTTCGTGCACCTGACTAGCGCCGACGGCCGGGGCCTGGCTACTGTGGATCAGCCGCCGGCCCCGGGCCGCTTTCCGACACACGAATGGAAGCCCGGGGACCAGATCCTGAGCGAAATGGAACTGGAGCTGCCACAAGACCTGAAGCCGGGGCGTTATGAATTGTGGACCGGGCTCTACAGGTCGGAAAGTGCCGGCAAGGATCGCCTTCCGGTCGTGACCAGCGGCAGGCCGACACGGGACCAACAGGTACTGCTCGGCACGATGGAAGTGCGCTAACATGGTGCTATGGTGATGCCGAGTTCGGTGCAAGACCTGCCCGCGAGGACGGCGGGGGTCATTCTGGGACTGATTCTCGTCGCGCGGCTACTTCTCGGGGTTGCCTTCAGCGCAGCGATCCCATTGGGGGAGGCGCCCGACGAAGCCGACCACTACGCCTACGCGTCCTACATCGGACGAGAGCATCGTCTTCCGGCGGGCACTGAGATGACGCAAGGGAAGCACCCGCCGCTTTACTACCTGTTAGCAGCCGGGGCGGCGGGCTGGACCGGCATGGATTTTGGCTTTCTGCGCTCGAATCCGGACGTGGGCTTCAAGCCCGGCGCGCCGCCCAACTTCTTCGTTCACACCGTCCTGGAAGACTGGCCGTGGCAGGGCGGCGCCCTTGCCATGCACCTGGCGCGGCTCGTGTCGGTGCTCGCCGGGCTGGTGCTGACGGCTGCAACCTACGCGCTGGGGTGTACGATCTGGCCGGGATGGAGGGCCGGGGCGCTGGCGGCGGCAGCGTTCGTGGCTTTTCTGCCGGAAGGGCTTTTCGTTGGCGGCGCTGTGAGCAACGACATGCTGGCGGCTGCATGGGCTACCCTCGCATTGTGGGCAGGCCTGAAGGGCAAAGGCTACCTGGGAGCGGCCCTGGCAGGCGCATTAGTCGGGCTTGCAGTGTTGACCAAGGCGAGCACGGCGACGCTTGGGCTCGTTGTCGTCATCTCCCAGTTACTGGCATGGCGTACGCGACGCCGGGAACTCGCGCCGGCACTCGTGGGCGCCCTGGTTACTGGGGGAGTTGCAGCCCTCGTTGTGACGCCTTGGGTCGGCCGGAATTGGCGGCTCTACGGCGATCCGCTGGGATGGCCGGTGGTGCTCGGCACAATTGACCGGCGTATCGTACCGTTGGGGCCGGCGGAGATTGCGGCATTGGCGCGTGGGTGGATCGTCAGCTTCTGGGGCAAGTTCGGCGGGGCAGGGCACCTGGCGCTGCCTCCAGCCTTCTACGTTTTCTGGGCAGTGCTGGTCCTGCTCGCGGTCACCGGCTGGATCGCGTTGATCGTGCGTCCGGCCCGGAGACGGTTTGGCGACACATCCGCTTCCGGCTGGGTCGTGTTGTTTGGGGCCCCCATTATGACCATACTGGCGATCCTTTCGTACAGCGCGGTTGCACTCGGGACCGATCAGGGACGGCTGCTGTTTCCCGCCCTGGGACCGATCGCACTACTGCTAGTGGCGGGGGTGGCGGCATGGCTTCCGCAAAGTCCGAAGCTGCTTGCCGGCGGAGCCGCCGTAGGTATGGCAGCGATCGCGACCCTGGCGCTGTTCGCAGGAATTGTTGGACCCTACAGCCCCCCGAGCGAGCCGCCACGGGGAGAGGTCGCGGCGGCGACGCCCGTGAACGAAGCCTTTGGCAGCGATCTCGAGCTGGTCGCGCTCAAGTGGGGCGGCGCACCGCCGAAGCAAGTCACGCTCTTCTGGCAGGTGCGGCGCCCGGTCGGGGACGATCTGCGGGCGGAGTTGCGCGTGACCGGCTCGACAGGAAACCTCCTGTGGGATTGGAAGCGCTCGCCGGGGGCGGGAAGGTTCAGCACCGACCGGTGGCCAGCCGGCAGAATCGTAGCGGACACCTACAACCTGCCAGCGGATGCCGTCGGGCAGGTCGAACTAGCGGTAAAGGCTTTTCCGGACGGAACGTGGCTCAAGACGACCGGCGGAGATTTCCTGGTGATACGGCCCGGGTTTTGAGCCGGCGGCAGGACGCGAATGAGGCTCCTCGCGTAGTCTGGGCTTGATATGGAGGCTGTCTGAGGATCGGATGGGGGTTGAGGCGACACGGGGCCTACCTGGTGCTGCTGGTGGTCGGCTGCACGGCGTTGGCGACGCTGGCGCTGTTGAATCACCGCGCCCTGGGGACGGGCTACGACCTGGGGATCTACGACCAAGTGGTGTGGAACATGGCCCACGGGCGACCGTTCGCCACGACGCTGGTGTACGAGACGGGCGGCTACTACGACCATTTCGAGCCGGTGTTGGCCCTGATAGGGACACTCTACTGGGCGTGGTCAGACGTGCGAGTGCTGCTGATCTTGCAGGCGCTGGCGCTGGCGCTGGGCTCCCTACCGATTTATCTCTACGCCAGGCGGCGGCTTGGCGGTTACTGGCCCTTTCCGCCGCTGATTGCCCTCCTGCCGGTCGTCATTTACCTGGCGTATCCGCCGCTGCACAGCGCGAACCTGAACGATTTCCACGAGGTAGCGCTTCTGCCGCCTATTCTCGGGTTTGCGCTCTACGGGCTGCTCACGGGGCAGCGGCGGGTGATGTTGATTGCGCTAGCTCTGGGTCTGATGGTGAAAGAGGACTTCGCCGTGACGGCGCTATCATTTGCCATATACATCGCCGTACTGCGCCCAGCAGGGTTCCGGCGGCGTGATGGCGTGTGGTTGGGGCTCGCCGTGCTGGCATGGGGCATCCTGGTGCTTTACGTCTTCTATCCGGCTGAGACGCACGGCATGCCGTACCCGTTCGTGACGCGCCGGTACTCATGGCTGGGGGATTCGCCTGCGAGCGCGGTTCAGGGTCTGATGGCGCAACCGGGGACGGCGCTGGCCCATCTGCTGCAGCCGCCCAAGCTGGTATTCCTCTTTCGCCTGTTCGCGCCATTGCTTTTCTTGCCACTGCTCGGCTGGCGGGTGCTCATCCTGGCGCTGCCGGTGCTAACCTACCTGATGCTGAGCGAGTACCAGCCACAATGGTCGGTCCAATCGTACTACAATCCTCCCTTGTTGGCGTTCCTGTTTTTCGCGCTTGTCGAGGCAGTGGCGATGCTGGGTGGCTGGGCTGCGCGCTGGCGGCGCCCGGCGCGCTGGCTTCCTGCGGCGCTGCTGGCGGCAGTCCTCCTGGCAACCGGCTACAGCTACCATCTCTTCGCGCCTGGACCTGGCGGCCGCGACTACAGATCTGCCGACTTCTCGCTCTCAGAACAAGACCGGGCGGCCTACACCGTCTTGGCGCATGTTCCGCCGGGCGCCTCGATCAGCGCGATCTGGAGCATGGTGCCGCACCTTTCCGAGCGCCAGCAGATCTACACGACGCTCCAAAGACCTGTGGAAGCGCCGGAGTACCGGCTGGTGATGACCAGGCAGGTTGAAGAAAGTGCCCCATTGTTCCCCCTCGCTGCGCCGCCTGGGATCCCGCCGGTATATAATGAGTACCGGCCGGTCTTCGCCGCGGGTCCCTATGTATTGGAGCGCTACGTCCGGGCGTTGCCAATGACGCCGCTGCCCGAGCCTGATCCTGCGCCGGGTCCCTTGACGCTGGCGGGATTTGCCTGGCCAGAGACAAGCGCCGGGCAGGAGCCCACTGTAGCTCCCAGGGAGGCGGCGCGGCTACTGTTGGCCTGGCATCGCCACGGGCAGGTGAACCACCGATACGTGGTGTTTGCCCACGTTCTCAAGCCCGGGTCGGGCGATATCCTGACTCAAGCCGACCATGAGCCAGGAGACGGGCGCTACCCGACGACCCTGTGGAATCTCTGGACAAATCCGTCGATCGTGCTGGACGAGCTGGTATTGGAGGTGCCGGACGGAGCGCCGCCCGGTAAGTACGAGGTGTGGGCTGGGGCTTACGATCGGGATACCAAGGATCGGATTGAGGTGGGGGGATCGGGCGAGACGTTGGTGCGGGTTGGCGACTTGACAGTGAGATAGGCAGGGGACATGAACACGCGGCTGATTCCCGTCAACGACCTCAGACGCCACACCGATTGCCTGGCTGACGAGTTGGGCGCGGCCATCGCGCGCGTCGTCAAGCGGGGATGGTTCATCCTGGGCCCCGAGGTCGAGGCCTTCGAGCGGGAATTCGCATCCTACTGTGGCGTTGCTCACTGCGTTGGGGCCGCGAACGGGACGGATGCCCTGGAATTGTCTTTGCGCGGCCTGGGGATCGGCCCCGGCGACGAGGTCGCCACCGTTGCCAACGCCGGCATGTACAGCACTGTCGCCATCCGGGCGAGCGGGGCGATCCCAGTCTATGTGGAGATCAACCCGTCTAACCACGCATGGATCCCGACGCGCTGGCAGCCGGCTTGACGCCGTGGCTACGGGCCGTCATCGTTACTCACCTCTACGGCCAGATGGCGGACATGCCCAGGGTGTTGGCCGTGGCGCGGAGCGCCGGCGTGGCAGTGATCGAGGACTGCGCGCAGGCGCACGGAGCAGTTCTGCAGGGCAAGCGCGCCGGGAGTTGGGGCGATGCCGGCTGCTTCAGCTTCTACCCGACCAAGAACCTGGGCGCGCTCGGCGATGGCGGCGCGGTAGTGACGGAAGACAGCGAACTGGCCCGCAAGCTGAGGTTCCTGCGCCAGTATGGCTGGACGACGAAGTACCGTTCCACGGTCGCGGGCGGCATGAACAGCCGCCTCGACGAAGTGCAGGCTGCCGTGCTGCGGGCCAAGCTGCCGCACCTGGACGAGTGGAACACCAGGCGCCGTGCCATCGCGCAGGCGTACGGCGAGCGCCTCCATCCGATGGGCGTTTGGCCTGCCTTTGGCCGCGGTGCAGACTATGTGGCCCACCTGTGCGTGATCCGCACCCGGCGCAGGGATGAGCTGCGCGCATCTCTGGCGGAGATGGATATCGGTTCCGATATCCACTACCCCGTGCCCGACTACGCTCAGGAGAGCTGCAGAGACCTTGGGTACCGCACGGGGCATCTGCCCGCAACCGAGGCAGCCTGCAGCGAAGTGCTTACGCTGCCGTGCTTCCCCGAGCTGCATCCCGGCGAGCTGTCGACGATCCTCGACTGCGTGCAACAGATCTTGGGGCAGCCGGCAGGGCTTTAAGGAGGAAGCGATGGCGGTCGATCATACCGGTCTCCAGGAGACCTTCGCCGGCCGGTCCGTCCTGATCACGGGTGGGCTGGGATTCATCGGCAGTAACCTTGCGATCTCTCTTGTGGCTCTGGGAGCCGGGGTCACCCTGGTCGATGCGCTGATCCCTGAATACGGCGGCAACCCATTCAACATCGAACCTGTCAGGGGCTGCGTACAGGTAAACTACGGCGATATCTGCGATCGCCACGCCATGGATTGGCTGGTGCGCGGGCAGGATTACGTTTTCCACCTGGCTGGCCAGGTCTCACACGTCATGAGCCTGACCGACCCCTACCCCGACATCGAGTACAACATCAAGGGCACCGTGGTGGTGATGGAGGCGCTCAGGCGTTTCAACCCGGCGGCCAAGGTGATCTTTACCGGCACTCGCGGCCAGTACGGGCCGGCGGTCAGGCTGCCGGTGAGTGAGGCGGCGCCGACAAACCCGAAGGGAATCTACGAGATCTCCAATCTGACGGCCGAGAAGATCATCCAGGTCTACTACCACACCCATGGCATTCGGGCTGTGCTATTGCGGTTGACCAATGTCTACGGCCCGCGCGCACAGATGAAACATGCGCGATACGGCGTGGCAAACTGGTTCATCCGGCAAGCCGTGGATGACCAGACGATTGCCGTTTTCGGCGACGGATGCATCCTGCGTGACTTCCTGTACGTTGACGATTGTGTCCGGGCCATCCTGCAGGCGGCTGCCTGCGAAGAGGCGAACGGCGACATTTTCAACGTCGGCTTGGACCGGCCCACCAGCTTTCGCGAGCTGGCGGAGCTGATCGTAGCGGTGGCGGGGAGCGGTTCCTGGGACTTCGCTCCTTTCACGCCTGAACGCGAGGCGCAGGAGCCGGGCGACTTCTACTCGGACATCTCTAAGATTCGCCGCGTGATGGGGTGGGAGCCTCATACCGATCTGGCGGACGGCATCCGCCAAACGCTTGCCTATTACCGCCGGTTCAAAGCGCACTACTGGTAACCTATGAATGGAACAGGGGAACAGCTGATGACGCAGCACCGGCCCTTCGCTCCAGAGTGCGAGCGAATTCGCTCCATACTCTCGGAGAACTTGCCATGGTCGCCCTTTGATTTCATTCGGGCGATAGACCGAAAAGGCGACCGGCAGATGCGCGCCGAGCACCTCACGCGCGCCATTGCACCGGATGACGATCTGCGTTTCGTCTACTCCGAGACTCCGTCCGCCGAGCTGGCCGTTTGCGCGGAGCGACTGCCGTGGGATAGCGACTTCTTCGGCTACGGCATCGCCAGACTGGAAGGCGTGTTCTACCTGTCGCCGCCCTATTTCCGGCCTTGGGCCGATTTCTCGGACCCACTGCGGCTCCTGCTCGAGCGGGCCAGCGCCAGGGGAATCCGCTATTTGTTCGCTCAGGTAGATGCCCGCGATCTTCCACTGCTGCGAGCACTGGGACAATTGGGCTTTTCGCTCATCGAGACGCGGCTTATCTACCATGGCAGCCTGGCACAGCACGAAAGTGAGCGATACCCCGTGCGAGCTGCCACGGCTGAAGATGTGCCCAGCATCGGGCGCACAGCGCAGGAGCGAGTGAACCGGTATGATCGTTTTCATGCCGATCCTTTCATTAGGCCTGAGGACGCTGCCCGGCTAATGTATCGTTGGGCGGAAGCGTCGGTCTGCGAAGGATATGCCGATAGCGTCATTGTTCCCGACCTGCCGGAACCGGCCTCCTTCATCACCGTGAAATACCACCGGGACAAGTGGCCGCGTTGGGGCCTCAAGCTCAGCCAAACCGTTCTGGTCGCAGTGTCACCCGAGAGGAAGGGCTGGTATCCCAGGCTGCTCTCCGAGGTCCTCTATCATCTCCGCGGGATCGGAGCGGAACACCTCTTCCACGTCACCCAGGCCACCAACACGGTGGTTGTCTGGACATGGGAGAGCCTGGGGCACCATTACGGCAGGAGCGAACACGTCCTGCGAATCGTTCTGTAAATCGTGGGGTTGTTCACTTGACGGCTCGCGTCTCTATCGTCGTTCCCGTCTACTACAACGCTCCCAGCCTACCGGCGCTTTGGGAGCGGCTGTCGGCGTTGGCCGATAGCCAGTCCGCATATGCATTCGAGTTCATCTTCGTCGATGATGGGTCCGGCGATGAGTCCTGGGGAGTGCTTAACGACCTGGCCGGCCGAGATCCTCGCATCGTTCTCGTCAGGCTGGCGCGCAATTTTGGCTCAGGCGCGGCCATCCTGGCCGGCATGACATGCGCCACAGGCGATTGTGTAGGTTTCGTGGCCGCCGATCTGCAGGACCCACCGGAGACGCTCGCCGAGATGCTCGTCCGCTGGCAAGCCGGCGATAAGGTGGTGTTTGCGGCGCGTCGCGATCGTCTCGGCGATCCGCTGGCGACTCGCCTGTTTGCCGGCCTCTTCCACTGGCTCTTCAAGAGACTGGTCTTCCCACACGCCTCACCCCACGGGATCGGCTTCTTCCTGGTGGACCGGCAGGTGGCGGACGTCGTGATTCGTTGCGAGGAGCGCAACGCGCATCTGATCGGGCTGATTTTGTGGACCGGGTTCAAGTACAGCATGGTAGAGTACGAGCGCATCCCGCGGCGCCACGGACGTTCGCGCTGGACTTTCGCCAGGAAGCTCAAATACTTCATCGATGCATTCGTAGCGTTCACGTATCTACCTCTGCGTCTGGCATCGGCGCTGGGCCTGTTGCTGTCGCTGCTCGGCGGCGTATATGCGCTGGTCGTGATTGGCGTTCGCCTATCTCACCCGACCCAGGTGGCGGGCTGGTCCGCCTTGATGGTTGTGGTGCTCCTGATGTCGGGCATCCAGCTGGTTATGCTCGGCGTGATCGGCGAGTATCTGTGGCGGAACCTGGATGCCGCCCGGCGGCGGCCTTTGTTCATCGTGGATTCAGTGGTCCGCCGCCCGGACTCCCTGGGCGCGGAGCCTGCCGGGCCGCTTCGCAGTAGGGCGGGATCTTGATGAAGAAGGCACACTGGGTCGTCCTGACCGGTTTCGCCATCCTCGTGTACTTCCTGCGGTTTTCCACGCTCTTCCAGTCGGTCATCAACTGGGACGAGACCGTCTTCCTGCTCATGGGACGCAGCCTGCTGCGCGGAGAAATCCCATACACGACCGTGTGGGAGCACAGCCCCATGGGGACTCCGGTGTTGTTCGCGCTGGCGCAGGCGCTTCTGGGCCAATCCGTCCTCTCGATCCGTATTCTGACCTGGGTGGCAGTGACAACCGAGTGTTTTCTGCTCTACCTGCTCGGCAGTTCGATCGGGGTAGGAGAGCCAGCCTCGAGATCGCGTGGCGTTGAGATGGGCGTGATCGCCGGGCTGTTATACGCCGCTTTTTCGCTGAACAATGGTGGACTGTCTGCCCACAGGGAGTTGATGCTGGCCCCATTCGTCACCCTGGCAATAATTCTCTTTCTGTCAGCTCGTGCCGGAGCATCGGGTCCCGCGCGCATCAGCAGCGTCAGGCTCCTGCTCATCGGGTTGCTGCTGGGGTTTGCATTGCAGATCAAGTACCTGTATGTGTTTGAGTTCATAGCCCTCTGGCTCATCGCGATGGCGAGTTTGCTCTTTGAGCGTCGTGACGGCGCTAGCGGCTTTCTGGCCGAGGCTGTGCGGTACACCGTACTGCTGGCCGCCGGGCCGGTTGCGCTTGTGACCTTGATCGGGGCGTATTTCGCGTCGGTCGGGCACTTCCCGGACTTCCTCCGCACCAACTTCATTGCGGCTGCAGCCTATGCCCAGGGCGAGAGTTTCTCGATACACCTCGCACTGCGCAAGGTGCTTGACCAGTGGTACCCCAACTTCTTGCTCTGGCTCAGTCTCATCCTTGCTCCGCTGTACTTGCTCGTGGTCAGGGATGTGGATCGCCGGGAGCGCCGGAACCTGATTTACCTGTTGATATGGGCCGGGTGCGCCTTTGTAGGGGTCTGCTTTTCCGGAAGGTTCTTCGATCATTACTGGCTGGAGATGTTGCCGCCACTTTGCTCGATCGCCGCCCTGATCGTCGTCGGCCTGTTGCGCGCCTACGCGCGGCCGGCGGCCATCGGGTACGGCCTGGCCCTGGCCCTGGTGCTTGCGGGACCGCTGCACGCCACCATGTTTGCACCCCTGGTGTCGAATGCCGGCCTACTCTACCGCCACACCTTCAGAGGGCAGGCGTACCCCGTGGATACGGCCGCCAGGGTCTCGGCCTATCTGAACGACAGGGTGGGTCAAGACGATAGTATCTACGTGGTGGACTACGAGCCGGTTGTCTACTACCTTGTGAACGCGAAAGCGCCCACCAGGTTCGTCTTCCCCCTCTTCCTGATCCTGGAGAGCAGCCAGGGCGTGCCGGGCATCGATCCGCTACGGGAGCTCCGCGCCATCATGGATAACCAGCCCCGCTACGTCGTCAGGGTCAATCCGCCGAGCCGCGACCTGACGAACCGAGCCTTTGCGGCCGACGTGGACAGCTATTTGCGGGCGTCCTATGCTCTGGAGACGTCGATACCCGGCGCCGACGCCCGCACCACCCAGCCGATTTCCGTCGAGATGTACAGACGGAGATGAGCCACGCGAAACGTGTTGGCGCGCCCGGTCGTCGTGAGCTACAATGCTCTGGAGGTCGCGTCGTTCTGGTGCATGTATGCTTGGGCGCCAAGATGAGCACGACCTGGAGCCTGGTGCCCCCACCTTTCGGAACACCGGCAAATGACGATGCTGCAAGTGACCCCCGAGAGCGCCGGGGTACTGCCTGATGATGCCCGGGAGCGGAGGCACGCGCCCGCGTTTTGGCTCTCCGGACAAACCGTAAGAGTACGGGGTGCGGCCCGCGGCCTGCTTCCGGAAGACAGATGCGGCTGATCGAAGAGAGCAACCGGCAAGGCGCCGGCGCGAGCTGGCTTCCGGGCTGTGAGATGGGTGAAAGTGGCGAATTCAAGTTGCGTGGCGACGGGAGCCTGCAATGAGCGCTGACCGGCGCGTGGCGGTGGGGGTCTTCTTCCTGGTGTTCGCCATGTACGTGCTGACGTATACGGGCGCGTTCAAGAGCAACGATGAGCGCGCCATGTTCAGCGGGGCGGACAGCTTCCTCAAGCGCGGCGCTTTCACGACGAATCAGATCTACTGGGACTACACGCACGTCGGGATGTTCACGACGAACGGCGACATGGTGCCGAACTACGAGCCGGCGCAGATGGTCCTGGCGATTCCGCTGTACCTATGGGGTCGCGCCTTGGGAGCGGCAGTGCAGGGGGTGATGTTCTTTGGCGCGCTCGTGATGGCGGGAGCGGCCGCCCTGGTCTATCTGTGCCTGCTTGAGCTGGCTTACGGACGGCGGGGCAGCATGTTGGGGTCGCTGGTTTTTGCGTTTGCGACGGCGGCGTGGCCGTACAGCCGGTCGTTCTTTCGCGAGCCGCTGGCGGTGTTGGCGTATCTGCTGGTGATCTATGCCCTGCTGCGCTACCGGGCTCCCGCGCGGCGCGGTTGGGTCTGGCCGGCAGTGGCGGGAGCCGGGCTGGGGCTGGCGCTCCAGACCAAACAGATTGCAGTGGCGCTGATCCCGGCAATGGTAGTCTGGGTGTGGGCCTATGAGCGGGGGCGAGGTTCTTCGACACCTTTGGGAGGGCGAGCCGCAGGCGAGACCGGGCCGGCTCCGGCGGGCAGCATCCGGCGCGAGAGATGGATTGCGGCGGCGGCATTCTTGATGCCGCTCGGAATCCTCGTGCTGCTTGGGCGGGTCTACTCGTGGACGACATTGAGCGGCGTGACGGCGTTTGCACGGGATGTGGTGGATTTCACGACCAACCCCCAGCTTTCGAGCTCGGCGCCCATCCGGCTGCTGCGGGCAAGCCTGGGTCTGACCGTGAGCCCCTACAAAGGGCTGCTGTGGTTTTCTCCGGTGCTCCTGCTGGGGTTGGCCGGCGCGGTGCCGTTTGTCCGCAGACACCGGTGGGAAGGCATCGCTCTCCTGCTCGTGATCGGAGCGCACCTGCTGGGCTACAGCCGTTACCTTTACTGGTCCGGCGGAGTGACGTGGGGCTCACGGTACATGCTGCAGGTGGTGCCGTTCCTGGTGCTGCTGGGGGGGCCGGTATGGGCCTGGCTGGCCGGAGGCCGTGAGGCGGCGAGCGACACGCGCCGCACCTCAGTATGGCAGATGGCGGCATGGGGGTTGATCGCGCTCAGCGTTGCAGTCCAGGCGATCGGCATGGCCGTGGACTACCGGACCTACGAGGTGAATCAGTTCCTGCTCCAACAGGCGAAAGTCTGGGGTGGAATCGGCGAGGCCATAGACGCTCTCTACATGAACCCCGCCTATTCGCCCGTCGTGGGTCACCTGAAGCTGCTGTTCGCGGGTACCCAGCCGTTGGACATGGCATGGGTCAGGCTCCAGCCTGAGGGCAAGTGGGAGTTCGTTGGGGCCGGGTTGGGGTGGTCGCTGCTGCTGGTGGGGATGAGCATCGCCGCACTGGTTGCGATTTGGCGGCAGCCGCGCTGGACGAAGGCAGTGGGGACAGGCATGGCAGTCGCGTCTATCGCGGTTTGCTCAATCCTGCTCACGACATATCGCGAAGGCGATGCGCGCTTCGATCCGTACGGCGTGGCGCAGTTTCTGAAGCCGATGATGGGGACGCTGGACGAGGCTTCGTGCACAGGTGCGGGAGGGGCGGCCCATTGCGGGGACGCGCTGATTATGCCGGACCCCACGCTGACGGACTATTTTCTCAATGCGCTGCGGGCGCCGCTGGTGTGGTACGGCGTCGAGCAGGGAAGCCCTATAGACGCGCGGCTGATGGAGCAGCTGGCGCTGCGCTACGGCCAGATCTGGCTAGCGAGGGACAGGAGCGCGTCGAGCGACGATCAGGAAGGCCGGCGCGAGTGGGAGAAATGGCTGGCGCAGCACGCCTACAAGCTGGACGAGACGCGATTCGAGGATTGGGCACGGCTGGTTCGCTTCTCGGCGGCAGGGAGACAGGCCGAAGTGTCAAAGCCGGACGCCCATCTCGGGGTTATGGTCCTCGAAGAGACCGTCCTGTCGATCGAGAACACGCCGCCGCCGAGCAAACAGCCTGCCCAGCCTCAGCTGGCCGCCGAGCCGCTTGACGATGGCAAGGTGCAGGCGAAGACGGGGGACACCTTGCAGATCGGGCTGGCCTGGCGAGCCAACGAGCGACCGGGTGGGAACTACACGGCCTTTGTCCAGTTGTTGGACGAAGGGAACCAGGTCAAAGTTCAGCGCGACCGCTGGCCGGGCGATGGCATGTTCCCTACGGGGGAGTTAAGCGCAGGGCAGGTCATCACGGACAACCTCGCACTGCCGCTGGATTTGCCAGCTGGAATATACCGGCTGATCGCGGGGATGTATCGCGCGGATGAGACGGGGATGCCACGCCTGACAGGCCCCCAGGGGGATTTCGCGACATTGGCAGAAGTTGACATCAGGTAGGCAGCTGGGAAGAGGAGAGACGGGACGACGGATGGCGGCTTCCCTTAGGGCGAGGCGTCTGGGGCGATGGGCGAAGGCGGTCGCGCCTTGGGGTGTACTGGCGATATTTCTCGCCTGGGGATGGCGAGGGG
>Ga0315273_10000799_pt1 | contig 34234 bp, 25 predicted proteins | sample YL17G02_0_MG_FD_205753 | JGI IMG/M metagenome (GOLD analysis project Ga0315273, IMG submission 205753) | Sediment microbial communities from Yellowstone Lake, YNP, Wyoming, USA - YL17G02_0 | ecosystem: Environmental > Aquatic > Freshwater > Lake > Sediment | place: USA: Wyoming | collected...
GTCTGGAACCGGAACGCGGCACGGAATGAGGCACCGGCCAGAAGGCGAAAGCCGCCGGCAACGGCAACTCCCCGTGGCCGCAGGTCACCGCGCCAGACCTCGACTCTACCTTCACGCGGTGGGTCTCGCGACCGTACCTGTTTAGCGTGCGGACGTTCACTTGCAGGGTGGCATGCCCAAGCCGCCTTTGCCTGGGCATGTTCGCCGATGTCCGGCGTGCATACCCACGCCAAGAGCGGCGTGGGTATGCCACCCGGCTATCCGGAGCAACACACTAAACACGTACGGAAACCCACCGCGCACGGCACCGCGTGGCGCCTTACGGCTAAGCGCAAAGACCCTGCTTTCGCAGAAGCGCGGAGGCACGGCACCCGTCGATTCACCTGTGACGGAGCCCTAGCGTTTGTGGCGATAAGGCTCGGCGACGGACCGCACCACCTCGCCGGTCAGGCAGTCGTTGCCCGACCCCACCGCGAGGTCGCCGATGCTGAAGATCCCCACGGGCTCATCCTGGCGGCTCACGACGAGGAGCCGATGCAGGTGGTTCTTCTCCATCAGCCTGGCCGCGTCTTCGACCGGCTGGTCCTCGTAGCACGTCACGACCTCGGCGGTCATGATCTCGCGGGTCTTGGTCTTCCAGGGATCGCGGCCGCGCGCCACCGCCCGGATGGCGATGTCGCGATCTGTCAGCGTGCCGACGAGCTTGTGGTTCTCGGCCACGGGCAGGATGCCGATGTCGTAGGATCGCATCTTCTCCGCCGCCTCCTGGACCGTGGCGTCGGGCAGAATCGTTTGAAGCTGCCGCGTCATCACTTCGGAGAGGATCATTGCAGGCCTCCTTCTATAGGATGCACCTCGCCCCCTTCGGGAATTATTCGCGGGCGCCGCGAGAGAAAACAAGGGAAGACCGGCCGCCCCGCTGTGCCCGCGGCCTGCCGCGAGAGGATGGGGCGTCGACCGGACGGTGGCGCGCCGGATCAGGAGACCGGCCGCGTGAGCGCGGAGGCCGGTGCCGGCGTGTGGGTCAACCCTTCACCGGGCCAGGCCGCCGGAGGGTCGCGAACTCACCGGCCCGACGGCTTCTGGGGAGGGAGCGACGCGTACAGCGACACCGTGAGCGGGTGAGTCCGCACGGTGCCGTCGGCGTCTTTCTCGATCAGCACAACGTTCTGGTGCAAGGGCAGGCTGTCCACCGGGATGAGCATCCGCCCGCCCGGCTTGAGCTGCTCGACCAGCGCCGGCGGGATCCGGTCCGCGGCGAAGGGCCGGCCCGGCATGGGATCGCCGTCGAGCGCCCGGGCCGGCAAGAACGTCCGGTCGAAGGCGACGTCGGCCCTGGCCGTGCCGGGGCCGGGGAGTCGCGAGCGCTGGCCCCCGCGAGAGGGTTGAAGTGCCGCGCTCAAGCCGAGCACGATGACGACCACGAGGGCCGCAGGCAGGGCGCAGGGGGGACGTGACTTGGAATATTTGAGATGCATGACCGGCCTCCTTTGCCTCAGACATGGCGTGTCGCCGGCCGGCCTCGGGGGATGTGACATGCCCGCGGCCATTGGCGGATCGTCACCCTCAGTATTAGCGCCGCGCGGCGGAAAGGCAAGTACTCCGATAGGAAAGAATTTCGCGCGAGTGCAGGGTTGCAAACCGCCGGCCTCTGCTGCAACATGGGCGCGGTGGCGAGGAGAGAACCGCATGGCCATGAGTCCGAACCCGTTCCTGGGGGTCTTCCTGCACGCGATCGGGGGCTTGGCGGCCGGAAGCTTCTACATCCCCTTCAGGAAGGTCCGCCGCTGGGCCTGGGAAAGCTACTGGCTGGTGGGCGGGCTGTTCAGTTGGATCATCGCCCCGTGGATCGCGGCTTGGCTCGCGTGCCCGGACCTCCTGGCAACGCTCCGCAGCGCCCCGGCGAGCAGCCTTCTCTGGACGTACGTTTTCGGCGTCCTGTGGGGGATCGGCGGCCTGACATTCGGCCTCTCGATGCGGTACCTGGGGATGTCGCTGGGGTACGCGGTCGCCCTGGGGTTCTGCGCCGCGTTTGGCACCGCCATTCCGCCCCTGTTCAACCAGGAAGTGGTCGACGCGGCCCTGGGGGGCCAGGGCCTCGCGGCCGTGCTGGACCTCCTGCACGGCAACTTCATGAACACCTTCACGACCGAGTCCGGGAAGATCCTCTCCGGCGGCATCCTGGTCTGCCTGGCCGGCATCGCCGTGTGCGGGCGGGCGGGCATGCGGAAGGAGCGGGAGCTTTCGCCCGAGCAGAAGACGGCCGCCGTCTCGGAGTTCAGTTTCGTCAAAGGTATATGGGTCGCCGTGTTCGCGGGCATCATGAGCTCGTGCATGGCCCTGGCCTTTGCGGCCGGCAAACCCATCGCCGAGCACGCGGTCGCGAGCGGCACGGCGGACCTCTGCAAGAACTTCCCGGTGCTGATCGTCGCCCTGGCGGGCGGGTTCACCACGAACTTCATCTGGTGCGTGGTGCTGAACCTTCGGAACCGCACGGCGAAAGACTACGTCAGCGGGGGCGGCGCGTCGCTGGCGACGAACTACCTCTTCTCGGCCCTGGCCGGCGTCACGTGGTATCTCCAGTTCTTCTTCTACGGCATGGGCACCACCAAGATGGGGAAGTACGACTTCTCGAGTTGGACCATCCACATGGCGTTCATCATCGTGTTCAGCAATCTGTGGGGGTTCCACTTCCATGAGTGGAAAGGCTCGAGCCGGAGGACGCACTGGCTGGCCTTCGCGGGCATCCTGGTCCTGGTGGTCTCGACGCTGGTCGTCGGCTGGGGCAACTACGTGGCGTCGCTCAAGAAGTAGGGGCATGGCGATGATGACTTCCAGAGAACGGGTGCTGACGGCCCTCGACCACCGCGAGCCCGACCGCGTGCCGATCGACCTGGGCGGGAACCAGACGGGCATCCACAAGGTGGCCTACCGGCGGCTGATCGACCTCCTCGGGTTCAAAGAAGAGATCGCCATCATGGATCTCGTGCAGCAGCTCGCGCGGCCGTCGGAAGCCGTGCTCGAGCGGCTGCACGTCGATACGCGCTACGTGGCGGCGGGGGGGGCGAAGAGCTTCACGGGCGGCGTGGTCCGGCGCGAGCGAGGCGGCCGGGCGTGGAGCGATTTCACCGACGAGTTCGGCGTCACGTGGTCCTGCCCCGAGGACCACCCGTACTACTTCGACATCTCGCACTCGCCGCTGGCGGGGCTGGCGCTCGACGAGATCCGGGCGTACCCGTTCCCGCGCGGCGACGACCCGACGCGGTTCGAGGGGCTGCGCGAGCGGGCCCTGGCGCTTCGACGCGAGACGCCCTGCGCGGTCGTGAGCGGCATCTCGGGCGTTGTCTACGAGATATGCTGGTACATGCGCGGCCTCGAGAACCTCTTTATCGACATGATGGCGCAGCCGGCGATTCTGGAGGCCATCATCGACCGGACCCTCAAGTTCTGGATGGACTGGTTCCGCCTGTTCCTCGACGAGGCCGGCGACGTGGTGGACGTCCTTATGATCGGCGACGACCTGGCGGGGCAGGGCGGCCCGCTGTTCCCGCCGAAGGTCTACCGCGCGATCGTCAAGCCGCGGCAGAAAATGCTCGTCCAGTACATCAAGTCGCGCACCCGCGCGAAGATCTGGTACCACTCGTGCGGGTCGGTTCTGGAGTACCTGCCGGACCTCGTGGACAACGGCATCGACGTCCTGAACCCCGTGCAGCTCTCGGCGAAGGGGATGGACCCCGGGCGCCTCAAGGCCGAGTGGGGCGGCCGGCTCGCGTTCTGGGGCGGGGGCATCGATTCGCAGCACGTGCTGCCGCGCGCCAAGCCCAGGGAAATCCGCGAGCACGTCCGCCGGAACCTGGCGGCCTTCAAGCCGGGGGGCGGATACGTATTTAACAGCGTCCACAACATCCAGGCGGACGTTCCGCCCGAGAACGTGGTGGCGCTCTACGAGGCGGCGTACAAGTTCGGGGAATATTGAGAGGTACGACATGGTTATTGCGCGGCGGGTGAGGGTATCCGTAAGTGTCCAGGGCGCCGCCCTTGCGCTGTCATTCCGAGCGAGCGGAGCGAGTCGAGGGGTCTCGCCGTGGATAGGTGCGAACGGCAACGACCACAGCGAGATTCCTCGACTCGCTCCGCTCGCTCGGAATGACAACGCTAAACGCACAGGGAGACCTGCCGCACGAAGTGGCGCTACGGTCCTGTTGCTCCTGCTGATGGAGGTTGCCCTGGCCATGCTCTCACAACAAGCTTTCGCCACCGCTCCCACGCCCGACGAAATGGCCGAGGCCCGACGGTGGGTGGCGGCCAAGTTCGAGGGTGTGGTCGAGCCGCCGAAGGTCGAGCCGGGCCTGTTCGTCCTGGCCAACAACGATGCCGTCATCAGGAACAACCGCGGCGGCAAGCCGCTGAAGATCGTCGACAAGGAGTACACGCGCGGCCTCTTCTGCCACGCCGTCAGCAAGGTCGTGGTGCGGTTGCCGGGGCCTGGCAAGGCCTTCACGGCCGTGGCGGGGGTGGATAGCAACGAGCAGACGCGCCCCGGGCGGGGCAGCGTCGTCTTCTCGGTGAGCGTGGCGGGCAAGGAGGCGTTTCGCTCGCCCGTGATGCGCGAGGCGATGCCGGGCGTGCCGGTCTCGGTGGACCTCGCCGGCGCCGCGGAGTTTGTCCTGGAGGTCGGCGACGCCGGCGACGGCATCTCCTGCGACCAGTCCGACTGGGCCGATGCCCAAGTCGCCCTCGCCGACGGCCGCACCGTGTGGCTGGGCGAGCTGGAGTTCCTGCCTGCCCAGCGCGAGCCGCTGACCACCGACCCGCCGTTCTCGTTCATCTACGGCGGCCGGCCCTCGGCGGAGTTCCTGAAGACGTGCGACCTGAAGCGCGCGGCACGCAAGATCGACGATCAACGCACGGAGCGCACGATCGTCTACACCGATGCGAAGACCGGCCTGGTCGTGCGGTGCCTGGCCATCGAGTACCGCGATTTCCCCACGGTCGAGTGGACGCTGCACTTCAAGAACACCGGCGCGGCCGACACGCCGATTCTCGAGGGGATCCAGGCGCTCGACATCGCGTGCCAGCGCGGGCCGACGGGCGAGTTCTTGCTTCACCACGGTGTCGGGTCGCCGGCAAACCGCACGGACTACGGCCCGCTCGAGACGCCGCTGGGTCCGGGGATCAAGAAGCGGATTTCGGCGGCAGGGGGGCGGCCGACCAACAGCGACCTCTCGTACTTCAACCTGGCGTGGGGCGGCGAGGGGCTGATCGTCGTGGTGGGCTGGCCGGGACAGTGGGCGGCCGAGTTCGCCCGCGACGGCGGCACGGGCGTCCGCATCCGCGCGGGGCAGGAACTCACGCGTTTCAAGCTCCTGGCGGGCGAGGAGGTCCGCACGCCCCTCATGGTCCTCCAGTTCTGGAAGGGCGACCGGCTGCGGTCGCAGAACCTCTGGCGCCGATGGATGATGGCGCACAGCATGCCGCGGCCGGGCGGGAGGCTGCCGCCGCCCCAGTTCGTCGCCTCAAGCTCCCGCGCGTACGGCGAGATGATCGGGGCCAACGAGGCCAACCAGATCATGCACATTGACCGATACCTTGAGGAAGGGCTGAAGCTCGACTACTGGTGGATGGACGCCGGCTGGTACGTCCAGCAGCAGGGCTGGCCGCAGGTGGGCACGTGGGAGGTCGACCTCAAGCGCTTCCCCAGGGGCCTGCGGCCCATCAGCGATTACGCCCACGCGAAAGGCATGAAGATCGTCACCTGGTTCGAGCCCGAGCGGGTGGCAGCCGGAACGTGGCTGGCCGAGAAGCACCCGGAGTGGGTGCTGGGCGGGGCCAAGGGCGGCCTCTTGAATTTCGGCAACCCGGACGCCTGGAACTGGCTGGTGGATCATATCGACAAGCTTGTGACGGAGCAGGGGATCGACCTGTATCGGCAGGACTTCAACATGGACCCGCTGTCGCACTGGCGCGGCAACGACCCGCCCGACCGCCAGGGGATCACCGAGATCAGGCACGTCGCCGCGCTCCTCGCGTTCTGGGACGAGCTGATTCGGCGCCACCCGAACGTGCTGATCGACTGCTGCGCGAGCGGGGGCCGCCGCAACGACCTGGAAACGCTCCGCCGCGCGGTGCCCCTGTGGCGCAGCGACTACGCCTTCGAGCCCGTCGGGCACCAGGGGATGACCTACGGCATCTCGTTCTGGATTCCGTATCACGGGACGGGCACGGTGGCGTGCGCCAACGCCGGGTACTACGGCGGCGGCAAGACGCCGGTCGAGCCGTACGCGTTCTGGAGCAACACGGCGCCGAGCCTGGGCAGCGGCATCGACATCCGCGTCAAGGAGATCGATTACGCGGCGCTGCGGCGCCTGGTGGGCCAGTGGCGAAGCATCAGTCCATATTACTATGGCGACTACTATCCGCTGATGCCGTACAGCCTCGACCACACGGCGTGGATCGCATGGCAGTTCGACAGGCCGGAGACGGGCGAGGGGGCGGTGCAGGCCTTCCGCCGGGCCCAGAGCGTTTACGAGTCGGCCCGCCTGCGGCTGCGGGGCCTGGACGCCGAGGCACGCTACACCGTGACCATCTTCGATGGCCCCGGCCCCACCGAGATGAGCGGCCGCGAACTCACGGAGCGCGGCCTTCCCGTGACGATCGGCGATCAGCCCGGCGCGGCGATTATCACCTACAAGCGGGTGAAGTAGTGGGAGGGCGCGCCCCGCGCGATTCGTGCGCGGCGGGTCAGCCGACCCGCCGCGCACCGGCGTTCCTTCGCGTCCACCTTCCGCGCCGGGGCAAGCCCTGGGGCTACGCGGTCGCTTGCGGCTCCGCGCTAGACGCGGGCGGCTTGCGCCGCCGGTCCTGGATGAACATCACGCCGAAGACGACGACGAGGACGATCGAGACCGGGGCGACGTAGCGGAAAGACATCAGGCCGCCCTTGTTGTCGGCGGGGTTGAGGATGGCGGCCACGCGGGTCTTCGCGGCCAGCGCGGCCTTCTCGACCTCCGTGCCGCTCGTCGCGACGCTGTCGGGCGGGCCGTTCTTGACGGCGCTCCGCAGGGCGCTGGCGGTCAGGCCGGCCGGCAGCGTCGCCTTCGCCTGCCAGGAGTCGAGCGCTTTTTTCACGGCATCACGCGCCTCCTGGATCTCGCCACGGGTGACCTGGTCCTGCTTCGTATCCTTGAGCGATGTGGCCCACCCGGCGTACGTCGCGTCGACCATCAGCAAGGCCGCGGCGGTCTCCTTCTCGCGATCGACCGCCTGGCCGTCCACGGTGCTCCTGGCGACCAGTTCCTGGTGGAGGTACTTGTCGGCGATCCAGCCCATGACCGGCGTCGTGACGGTGCTGACGAAGAGCCCGCCCGTGCCGCCGATGATGGCCAGCGCCAGCGCGCCCCCCTTCGGCACGCGCTCGGCCACCGTGCCGAGCATCGCGGGCCAGAAGTAGCAGACGCCGAATGCAAAGAGCGTGGCGATGATGCCAACCATGTAGATATTCGCGGGGAAGCTCAGCAGGAACAGCCCCACGCCCGCCACGGCGGCCGACAGGAGCAGCAGCCCCGTGTTCGTCAGCACCTTGACCACCGGCCCGCAGAAGAGCCTCAGGACGGCCATCAGCCCGGTGATCCACACCAGCACCAGGATGCCGGGAATGCCGCCGGCCTCGAGCACCGACGGAATCCAGCGGTTGGGGCCCAGCTCCAGCGACGCCGTCAGCATCATGCACACCAGCAGCACGAGGAACAGGGGCCGGAGGAACGTCTCCTTGACCATGCCGCCGAACGAGACGCCCGCCTGCACCCGCTCGGTGGCGGGGAACTCCTCGCGGGCCACCAGGATGCCGTAGGCCACCGTCGGCACGAAGACCACCGCCAGCTTGAGCTGCCAGGAGTCCAGGCCGATGTTGCTGAAGAGGTAGGCGATCAGCCCGCCGATGACGATGCCCCCGGGGAACCACATGTGGAACTGGCTGAGCTTGTGGGTCTTCTTATCAGGATAGATGGTGGCGATCAGCGGGTTGCAGACGGCCTCGACCGCGCCGGAGCCCAGGCCGTTGACCACGCACCCGGCGGCCAGCGTCCAGAACCCGGTCGCGAAAATCATCATCAGGATGCCCAGCGACTGCGACAGGAACGCGAAACGCATCAGCCGCCGCATGCCCAGCCAGTCGCACAAGGGGCCGAGGGCGAAGATGGCGATGGTGAAGCCCCACCCGCCGATGCCCATGACCCAGCCCACGTCCTCGTTGCTGAGGATGAACTGGCGCTTCAGGGCCCCCATGATGTCGGAGGTGATGGCGAACATCATCGCCCCGGACGTCAGGGCCAGGCAGCTCGCGTTGAAGAGCCGCGCCGCATGGACTGCCGTGACGCCGCCCTGCCGTACCGCCGCTTCGGACATGGTTTACCCTTTCAGGCCGGTCATGACGATGCCCTTGATGAAGTACCGCTGGCCGATCAGGAAAATAATCACTACCGGCGTAATGTGCAAGACCGAGGCCGCCATCAGCAGCGGCAGGTTCGTCTGCCCGTACTGGTCCTGGAACAGCCTCAGGCCGATCGAGACCGTCAGCTTCTCCTGCGAGTGCAGGTAAATCAAGGGGCTCATGAAGTCGTCCCAGTTGGCCATGAAGGCAAAGAGGAGCACCGTGATCAGGGCCGGCCGCGACAGGGGCAGGATGATGTGCCGCCAGATACCGAAGTAGCTGCATCCGTCGATCATTGCCGCCTCGTCCAGCTCGCGCGGAATCGTCAGGTAGAACTGGCGCAGAAGGAAGATCGTGAATGCCCCGCCCCCCAGGTACGCCGGGATCGTCAGCGGCGCGAACGTATCCACGAGGCCCAGTTTCTGCCAGATGATGAACACCGGGATCATCGTCACCTGGGCAGGCAGCAGCATCGTCGAGAGGACCAGCACGAACAGGATGCGCTTGCCGGGGAAGTTGAACCGCGCAAAGCCGTACGCCACCAGCGACGCGCTCACCACCTGCCCGACTACCGCGAAGCACGTCACGATCAGCGTGTTCACGACGAATATCGGGAAGGGCAGGACCGTCCAGGCGTTCTTGAAGTTCTCGGTGTGCCATTCCCTGGGGATCCACTCCACCGGGATGCGGAAGACGCTCTGCATGTCCTTCAGCGCGGCGCTCGCGCACCAGAACAGGGGGACGCAGAAGATCATCGCCCCCGTCGTCAGCACCAGGTAGACGAGGATCGACTTCAGCGGCCAGGGGGCGGCGCGTCGGGGCGGGGGGGTCGCGGGGGGCGCGGTCACCGGAGTTCCCCCTCGTAGTGCACCCACCGCTTCGCCTGCCAGAACTGGATGCCCGTGAACGCCAGCAGGATGACGAACAGGACCCACGCCATGGCGCTGGCGTACCCCATGCGGAATTCCTCGAAGGCCTGCCGGAAAAGGTAGAGCACGTAGAAGAGCGTGGCGTTGGCCGGGCCGCCGCCGGTCATGATGTAGGCGGTCGTGAAGACCTGGAAGCTGCCGACGATGCCCAGCACCATGTTGAAGAAGATCATCGGCGTGAGCATCGGCAGGGTGACGTGGCGGAACTTCGACCACGCGCCCGCGCCGTCGAGCTCGGCCGCCTCGTAGTAACTGTCGGAGATGCCCTGGAGGCCCGCCAGGAAGATGATCATCCTGCCGCCGCCGATGCCCCAGAGGCTCATGATGATGAACGCCGGCAGCGCCCAGTTCGGGTCCTGGAGCCAGGCGGGCGGGTGGGCGATGCCCGCCGACCGCAGGCTGTTGTTCAGGATGCCGAAGTTCGCGTTGAAGACCCAGTTCCACAGCAGGGCCGTCGCCACCGCCGGCACCAGCGACGGTATGTAGTACAGCGTCCGGTAGAGCGCCAGGCCCCTCACCTTGTGATTCAGCAGCACCGCCAGCAGGAGCGACCCCGTCAGCCCCAGCGGCACCGCAAAGAGCGTGTACGTGGCGGTGTTCCAGAGCGCCTTCCAGAAGAGGGGGTCCTTCGTGAAGAGGCGGACGTAGTTGTCGGCGCCCACGGCCTTCAAGTTCGCCAGGTCGTACCGGCAGAAACTCAGGCCCAGCGACCCGAGCATCGGGCCCAGCGTAAACAGCAGGTACCCCACGAGCCAGGGGCTGATGAACAGGAAGCCCCAGAACGCCGGCCGTTGCCAGAATCGCGAGGTCCTCACCAGGGCTCCTCCGTCAGCGAAATATCGATGGCGGGCGTCACCCGGCGGGCCATCTCGTGGGCCGTCACGCGGTTCAGCATCAGGAGCTCGAACTCCTTGTTCCACTCGCGCTGCCAGAACATCCAGCGGTCGGTGATGGGCAGCTCGCGCCCGAACGTGTACTGGTCGACCCACACGTCGTTCTGGAAGGGGGGCTGGGTGCTCTGGAGGTACTCGCGGGCCGAGGCCACGTCTTTGCGCGTGGGCATGCCGCGCCGGAGCTTCGTGCAGAGGATCATCTCGCCGTCGCGGCTGACGTAGAATTTCATGAACGCCCAGGCCTCGGCCGGGTGCTCGGTATTCAGGTACATGAGTAGCTGGTTGCCCTTGATCATCGAGATCCGCCCGGCCGGCCCGCGGGGGATGGGCGCCACGTCCCACTCGAAATCGCGGATCGTGCGGTAGATTGGGGCCTGGCCCGCCCAGTTGAAGAGCATGGCGATGCGCCCGCTCTCGAACGTGTAGGCCATCATCGCGCTTTCGGCGGCCGACGGCGACACGTGGTGCTTGTGGATCAGGTCCTGCATGAACCTCAAGCCCTCGACGGCCTGCGGCGAGTCGACCACGCACCGGCTGCCGTCGGGCGTCAGGATGTCGCCGCCGAAGGCCCACACGAAGGTCCACGCGTCGAGCACGTTCGCCAGGACGCCGAAGTGCGTCGGCATGCCGCGCTCGTCGTACTTCGTGAGGCGCTTGGCGGCCTCGAGGAACTGGTCCATCGTCCACTCGCCGCGCTTATAGAGGACGTACGGGTCGATCAGGCCCTCCTTCGCAAAGGCGGTCTTATTGTAATAGATGACGCGCGAGCCGAAGAGCACGCTCGGGCCGTAGAACTCGCCCTTGTACATCCCCTCGCGCACCGTGTGGTCGAAGTAGTCGTCAAGGCGGAAGTCCTTGTCGGCGGCCAGAAACTTCGTCAGCGGCATGAAGTACCCCCGGTGGGCGTACGCGGGGAACTGGTAGTGGTCGCACCGGAACACGTCCGGCGCCGTGCCGCTGGCGAGCATGATCTGGAGTTTCTGGTAGTACGCGGAGCCCGGCACGAGGGTCAGCCGCACGTGGATGTCGGGCCGGCGCCGCTCGAACTCCTTGACGAGCTGCATCTCGGCGTCGAGCTGCTCGGGGTTGCCCCAGGCCATGTAGCGGATGGTGGTGCGGCCGACCTCCTCCGGCGGGGGAAGGCTCCGCCAGATCAGCATGGCGAGGCCCGCTGCAAACAGGATGCCGATGAGCCACTTCATACCGGCCGCTCGCTCCGATGGGTTGCCAGATTGTACCGGAAGTCCCCCGCCGATGAAAGCCGCTGCCGGCGCAACGCTGGCGCAACGTTTAGCCGCGGCCGCATACGGCCGCGGTCATCAATAACCGTCGCCGCAGGCGGCGACGGCAAAACGCGGCCCCGGCCTACATCATCCCCACTGTTGCGCCACGCACCAGAAGAAGCTGCCGTCTCCACGGGTTATTTTGACTTCCCCAATTCTTGTGCTATACTCCTGTCGGAGTTGGACATTGCGAGGGGGGACAGTCATGGCCGGGTTTGCTCGGAGGAGCAGAGCGAACGTGGTCATTTTCTTTTTTTCGCCCGGCGGGGTTCCAGGCGAAGCCAGTAGGAATAACAGAGGATGTCCGGCAGGGTCGGCCGCGGGGCCGGTTTCCCCCACCAGAGAGGGGTTGTAACGGCTGACGCCATCGACATCATGCCGCACCATCGGGGTGCGGAACAGTGCGGAACCGCAACACATGAAGGAGACTCGCTATGTCGCACAGACCTGGAAGCGGAAGGGACAAGAGGCTTTCACCGGGGCGAGCGTTCCTCGCGCTAACGGTGGTCTTGTTCCTAAGTGCCACATCTCAGGGCGCACCGCCGGTGCAGTGGACGGTTGGGGCGGGCGGCAACGGGCACTGGTATGAACTGGTCACCAGCGACCCAACAACTTGGGACTTGGCTGAGCAGCATGCCCAGGCAAAGAACCACCTGGGTGCCATGGGGCATCTCGTGACGATAACCTCCCCGGGGGAACGGGCTTTTGTGAACAATCTCGCGGGGGTGCCAGGTGGACCAATGTGGATTGGCATGTACCAGGTGACCGGAAGCCAAGAGCCCAATGGTGGTTGGACATGGGTGACAGGAGAAGACTGGGGTTATACCGATTGGTTGCCAGGGGAGCCGAACAACTGTAGGTTCGGAGAAGACTCCGGTGAAATGTACCTTGATTCGGACCCCGTGTGGCGGGGTTGGAATGATTGCCCCGGCAATTGGGACAACTACTACTACATGATTGAGTACACACCCGAACCCGCGACGCTGTCGCTCCTGGCCCTGGGCGGCCTGGCGATGATGGCTCAGCGGAAGAAGAAATGATTGGGGGTCTATGCGCTCGGGGGAAATCGGCCGCGCTGGCAATTGCCGCAGCGCCGGGTCGCGGACAACGCGGCACCATCACCACAGCAAAGGAGACAGACATGTGTGGACGCGCGCCTAAGAGAGTGAGAAGTAGCTGGCGGCGGCTGGCGATTTGCCTGTCCTGTCTTGTGGCCTTCCTTCTTTGTCCGAGCCTTCGCGCTCTCGCCGCCGACCTGGTCGTCGAGCAACTGCCCTCCATGACCTATACGCACTTCTCGGGAGGGGTCATTGCTCAGAACGGACTGCTGTACGTGTGGGGCGGGGCTCCGGGTTACACCACCCCGCTGGAGATCTACAACCCCGCCGGCAATGTCTGGTCTTTGGGGGCCAATCTTCCGGCCGGCCGGGCAGGCATGGGCGAGTTCGACCTGAACGGTCTGATCTACTCGCTGGGCGGGGAAGGCGCGTCTGCCGGCCATTTCACAAACACGTTGTATCGGTACAACCCGGCGGGGAATGCATGGACGACCCTGAATGGTTTTCCACGCAACACATGGGACACAGAGGTCAGCGTTGTCGGCAACACGGCGTACGCGTTCGGGGGGCGGAGCGGCTACGGCCCGACCTACGCGGACGTGTATGCCTACAATGCTTCCACGGACTCGTGGACGTCCAAGGCCGACATGCTGTTCTCTGTAATGGATGAAGGACACACGGTGTACGAGGGGAAAATCTGGGTCTTTGGCGGTACTCACGGCTACAGCGAATCCAATCGGGTCAACACGAAAATGGTCCAGATATACGACCCTGCCACCAACACCTGGACACAGGGGGCCGACATGCCTTCGCTGCTGGGCGCTGTTCAGGCCGTGAGGTTTGGCGATTCCATCTGGGTGTTTGGCGGCTACAGGTATGACGACGCACTGGGGTGGGTAGACAACCACACGGCCTATGAGTTCTTGCCGGCCTCGGGCGAGTGGAAAGAGCATGGACTTTCCGTGCCGTTGCGAGATCTCACGCCTTACAGCGGCGTCGAGGTCATTGACGGCTATGCTTACTTCGTGAACTTCTATTCAGGTGACTTCTCGACGACCGAAGCGTATAGGGCGCAACTCCCCGAACCCGCCACGCTTTCGCTGCTGGCCCTGGGCGGCCTGGCCCTGCTTTACCGCCGCCGTGGGGCGTCGTAGTAAGCCGCGCGAGGGTGCGGCCCCGCACGGCCCGCTTTCCACTGCAGCCGGCCCGACCGGCGGATGATCGGTCCGCCTGCCGCGCCCGCCGTGTCTTCCGTTATCCACTACCCGATCTGTACGACTGCCGCCACCGTGGATGCAAGGGCGGCGTCAGAATGTATTGACAAAGGCCAAATTCTTTGGGTATACTTCCGGGCGCCCCATAGGGCTGAGTTCCAGGCGGCTGAATTGGCGCCGTCGGGGCAGGTAGCATCCTTGCGGCCAACATCGTCTAGCATACGCTTCGGAAGAGGTCCCGTAATGGAGGGGTAAATGAAAACGAAACTGTCAAGAGAGTTTCTGGGACTATTCGGGGAGTACGCTGTTGCCAGTGAACTCTGTAGGCGCGGTGTTTACGCGCAGCTCACTCTTGGGCATCATAAACAAACTGATATCTTGGTTGAGACAGAAACACAAGTATTGCGTGTATCGGCTAAAGCCAAACAAGGTAATGAGTGGCCATCCGTTTCAGGGCTTTCTCGCCCGGATGACTATCTGGTGCTCACGGATTTGAGGGACAAATCCGAGGGCGATCGCCCAGAGTTTTATATTCTCAACCGCGATGATTGGAGACTCCTCATTGACAGTGAGCGCAAGAAACATCCTGGGATTATAGTGGATAAGCAGAATTGCATTACTTACCAAGATGGCTGGAAAGGGCTGAACATTAAACCTAAAATGGTAGCTAACTGTAAAGAGCAGTGGAACAAGATAGTTGCGCGAGTGCTTTAATGATGGCGGAGTTGTGGCTATATCCGTTTGTGGCAAGTTCAAGGCCGCCGAGCCTGCGGGTCCAGCGGACGGGTTACAGCCGCCGATGATACGTAGCGTTCGGCGGACCGCACGGAGACGAGACATGGATGCATTCGAAGAAGTCGTGGCCTACATTCTGCAGCGCCAAGGCTATTGGACGCGCACCAGCGTGAAGGTTGAGCTAACCAAGGCTGAAAAGCGACAAATCGGCCGGCACTCCTCTCCCCGGTGGGAGCTTGACGTTGTCGCGTATCGTGGCCGAGACAACGAACTGCGGGTCGTTGAGTGCAAGTCGTTACTCGACTCTCGCGGCGTGCCGTGCGATGCCTTCAAGGGAACGAACGCCCGAGCCGAGAGGCGGTACAAGCTGTTCCGCGACGCTAAGCTACGGCGCGTCGTGCTACGCCGACTTGAGCAACAGCTTTTCAAGGCTGGATTCTGCGCGGAGAACCCCACCGTCCAACTCTGCCTGGCGGCCGGCAAAATCCACGGTGACGAGGCCTGGCTACGTAATCACTTCAAGGAATGCGGCTGGGTTCTAATGGGGCCCGTGTGGATCCAGGAGGAACTGCGCGCGCTCCGCGACTCCGGGTACGAGAATAGCGTAGCAGCCTTTGTGACCAAGCTACTGCTGCGGGAGGAGCCCGGTGGGAAGGCGAGGAGGCGTCGCGGCGAGGAGGACGCATCAGGACGCGATTCTGAACAGGGGAAACAGCGGGCCGCTGAACAAGTGGATGATGCGCACGAGCGCGGCGCAAGCAATGGACGCTCGCCGCTTGGCCAGGTGTCAGGCAAGGTACCAATCAAGGGCACAACGACTCCGGGGTTTGAAAATCAGAATGGTCAGATCGTTCTACAGGCCACCAGCTTGTCGGGGACCGACCATCTGCAACGTATCTATGAGTTGCGCTGTCGTCACTGCAATGCAACATATGGGGCAAATGGCTCAGACATTCATCAACGCAAATGTCCCAAGTGTCAAGGTGGCCAGCCCGGTTTGGAACTATAAGTTGCCTAACAACACGCTCCGGCCGACGGCGCGGACGGCGCGCCTGATCCTCGCGGCGGAGTCCGGGAAGATACAGGCCGTTCGGGGCCGAAGCCCCGCACGGCCTTTGTGTTTGGCCGCCGCCGCGCACCAACGAGCGCGGTAGCGGTGCAGGATTACGCGGTGATGTCCGCGAAGAGGGGCGAGGAGAGATACCGCTCGCCGAAGCTCGGGAGGATGGCCACGATGATCTTTCGGGCGCTTTCCGGGCGCTCGGCCACGACGGCGGCGGCGCGAAGGGCCGCGCCCGATGAAATGCCGACGAAGAGGCCTTCTTCCTTCGCCGCGCGGCGGGCCCAGTCCATGGCCTCCTCGTCCTCGACCGTGATGACCTCGTCCACCACCTTCAGGTTGAGTATCTTGGGCAGGAACCCCGCGCCGATGCCCTGAATCTTGTGCGGCAGGGGAGTCAGGGGCTTCCCGGCGAGGGTCTGGGTGATGACCGGGCTTAAGGCAGGCTCGACGGCCACGGCGCGGAACGACGGCCGGCGGGCCTTGATGGCCTCGCTGATGCCCGTGAGGGTGCCGCCCGTCCCCACGCCGGCGACCACGACGTCGACCTTGCCGCCGGTGCCTTTCCAGATCTCGGCGGCGGTGGTCCGGCGGTGAATCTCCACGTTGGCCGGGTTCTCGAACTGCTGGGGCAGGAACGCGTTGGGCGTGCTCCGGAGGATTTCGTCGGCGCGGCGGATGGCCCCCAGCATCCCGTCGGTGGCGGGCGTCAGGACGACCTGGGCGCCGAGGGCCTTGAGCACTTTGCGGCGCTCGATGCTCATCGAGTCCGGCATCGTCAGGATGCAGCGGTACCCGCGGGCGGCGCAGACAAAGGCCAGGGCGATGCCCGTGTTGCCGCTGGTGGGTTCGATGATGGTGGCGCCGTCGCGGATCTTGCCCGCGCGCTCGCCGGCCTCGATCATCGCCAGGCCGATGCGGTCCTTGACCGAGGCCAGCGGGTTGTGGCTTTCCATCTTCGCAAGCACGATCGCCTTGCCGCGGATGAGCTTGCCGACGCGGACCAGCGGCGTGCCGCCGATCGTTGTGGTTATATCGCCATACGCTTTCATCGCGATCTCCTTGCACCGGGGCGCGTTGCCCGCACCCGGCGACTCTCAGTCGGCCTTTCCGAAGCAGACCACGTTGCCGTTCTGGAGCGACACGTACAGCCGCCCGCCGGCCACGGCCAAGCCGTGATAGACCGGCGGGGCGTCGAGCGGCCACTCCGCGAGCTTCTTGGAGTCCTCGCGGCCGACGAGCCAGAGGAACCCGGCCGTGCCGCCCTTCTCGTCGCACACGCGCCCGGCCAGCACGAGGCCGCTCTCGGACAGGGCCATCGCCTCGACCTGGTGGCCGGCGGGCAGCGTCAGGCGCCAGGCATAGTCCTTGTTCTCCAGTTTCTCGGCCTTCTCTGCGGCTTCGCGCGAGAGGGCAAAGCACGTCCGCGACCGGCTCTCGTAGCCGAAGATCGTCTTGTCGCTCCAGACGAAGAGCTCGGCGGTCGCCTTGCCGATCTTCATCTCGCCCGAGCGCCGCGTGCCGATGCGCGTCCAGGAGCCGTCGATCAGCCCTTCGAGGCTGCCGCTGTTGTCTTTGGGCTTGGCGGCCGTATCGCCCTGGCCGGACTTCGGGTCGAACTCGATGTGATGGATGGCGATCTTGCCGTCGCGGAGGGCCGCCAGGTCGTTCACGCGCGACGGGCCGGGACCGATGCCCCGGGCCCAGACCTGCTGGCCCGTGGCGGGCTGGACGGCGAGCACGGCCACGCCGCCGTCGGCTTCGGAGGTCCGCCCGGCCGTGGCGTAGACCACGTCGTCGTGGACCGCCACGGAGCCGAGGGCGGGCCAGACCGACTCGACCTGTCCGAAAGACACCATGCGCCGCTCGGCCGGCGCCGCCCGCGTGCGCCAGGCCAGCTCGCCGTCCTTCGCGCGCAGGGCGTAGACCCAGCCGTCGTGCGAGCCGAAGAGGCACAGCCCGGCGTGGAGCGTCGGCGAGGAATCGATCCGCCCGCCGGCCGACGCCCGCCACGCCACCTTGCCGGTGGCGGCGTCGAGGGCCGCCACCTGGCCGCCGTCGACCGCGGCCGCGAAAACCATGTTGCCGGCGGCGACGGGCGCCGTCAGGCAGGAGGTGAGGCGGGAACGCCAAGCGTCGGCCAGCAGTCCGTCGGCGGGCCGGGCCACCGGCGTCTGCCAGAGGACCTTCATCTTGTCGGGGAGCTTGCCGGCGGCGGCGCCGCTGCGCGACGCGTCGTGCAGGAGCATCGGCCAGTCGCCGGCCGCGGGGGCCGGGCCGCCGGCGGCGCCGAAGGCCGGGCCTTTCTCGATGGGGCGGACGGTCTCGAACTCGCCCGGCGTCGGCGGCGGGCTGCCGGGGCCGAACGCGATGAACCCCTGCGCCTGGCCGGGGGCGCACCGGCAGAAGTTCTGGGCCGTGTAGAACATGCCGTTGGCCGGCACCGAGCCCTCGAGGCACGCCCCGCGCGCCCCGCCGAAGTGGACGCGCGTGGGGCCCTTGCCCTTCGAGGGGTCGGCCGTCGACATATCGATATAATCGCACCCGCGGCTGGCCGTCAGGATGTCGCCGGCGAGGGCCGACGGCGTGCAGCCGGGGGAGTCGAGCCCGGCAGCCAGCTTGCCTTTCACCTCGCCGGTCCGGGGGTCGTACTTCTTGTCGCGGTAGTAGAGCAGGCCGTCGACGATGGGCGTCCACGGCTTGTCGGCCTGCTTGATCTCCCACAGGGGCTTGCCGTCGGCGGCCGAGAGGATCGAGACCGCCTTGTCCTTGTCGCGGGCGACGGCCACGACGCCGGCGCCGATGCCGGTGACCTGGAGGTCGGGCGTTGCCGACAGGGCGGTGTGGGCGAACCGCCACCGCTCCTTGCCGGTCTGGAGGTCGACGGCCACGAGCGCCTGGTCCTTGGCGGCGGTCACCTTCTCGGTCTTCACCTGGTCCTTGTCCCTGGTCACCTTGTCGACGGTGACGGCCTCGCCCTGGAGGAGGAGCACCGCCATGCCGTCGGCCGCCAGGACCTGCTGGGCGGGCGACGGCACCGACCACTTGGCGTTGCCGGAGGCCGCGTCGAACGCCTCGACCGCCCCGGCGCCCGTCTTGACGACCCACGCGTCCCAGAGACCCCGGCATTCCACGCCGTCCCAGCCCGACGCGACCAGCACGCCGTCCAGCAGCAGGAGGCGCACCGTGCGGTGCTTCACCGGGTAGGACCGGACGACCCGGCCGTCGGCCGCATCGAGGGCCACCAGCCGATCCTTCTTATAGACATATACCCGCTTGCCGTCGGTCACCAGGGCGGCCGTGTTGCGGTAGTTGAGGGCCTTGCCGTCGTTGGTCGTCTCGCAGTTGACCTTCCAGAGCAGGAGGCCGTTGAAGGCGTCGCGGGCCGAGACGTACTCCTCCATCTTGTGCTTCGAGAAGGAGGCGGGCCCGAGGTTCTCGTACTCCGTGGTGCTCAGGGTGAAGCACCGGCCGCCGGCGATGACCCACGCGCGGCAGGCGGCCCAGAGGTTGAAGTTCATCGGCATGCCTTCCTGCCACCGCAGGCCCACCGGGAACCCGACGGCGCGGTCGGCCGACACGCGGCTGGCGTCCGGCCCGTGGGCCGGGTGCGTCCAGTCGTCCATCTCGCGGGGGCGCGGCTTGACGGTCTTGGTCCAGCGGCCGTCCTTGAGGACGCAGATGGCGCCGCCGGGCGCGGCGACGCGGTTCACCTCCTCCATCGTCAGGCCCCGGTCGGCGAGGGCCGCGAAGTCCTCGATCACGACCACGTTGGCGAGGTCCGGAAGGTAGGGGAGCGGGTTGACGGGCACCTTCTCGACGGTGGCGCGGCCGTTCAGGCCCTTGTCGTCGATGGCCTTGCGGGCGCGCTGGAGCGAGGCGGCGTCGAGGGCGAGGCCGTGAACGAGCAGATGGCTCTCGGCGGCAAGGTCGGCCGTGAGCGCCGCCGTTTTCTCACGGCCGCAGCCCAGGTGGACGCAGAGGCCGGCGTCGATCCCGGCGGCCTTGAGGACGTCCCTGGCGGTCCCCTCAGCGCCCGAGACGGGCAGGGCAAGCCCCGCCAGGACGGCGCCCCCGATGATCGAGAGCAGACAGAACCGCGTGCGCGTCGCCATTCTCGCCTCCATGCGTTGTGCCGCCGTCATCGAGGGTCCGAGCAGCCTCCCGCGCGGGTGGCACGCAGGTGTTTAGAGCGTTGCACCGCTAGCCGGGTGGCATGCCCACGGCGTCGTTCCGCGGGCATGATCTTGCCGTGAGCGAGGATCATGCCCACGCGAACAGAAGCGTGGGCATGCCACCCGTCATAGGGGCGCTGGCGCGCTAAGAAGCTGTTTCAGAAGCGCGTGTCATCGCTGCATGGCGCGGCGGGCAGTCTTGCCCGCCGCGAGAATGCGGGCACGTACGCGCGGTGGGAAAGACTGCCCACCGCGCTATCGCCGGTTCTGAAACAGCTTCTAAACAGATACCGCGCCGTTGCGTAGCTCTGCCACTGCCCGGAGTTGCATCATTACGTTGTTGCCCCCTTTCGGCAAGTTTTTTCATTTCTCCGGTGTGACCGCGCCGGCGGACCATCGCGGCAGCGAGAACCGGACGGCCGGGCCGCCGCGCCGAGCGTACGCACACGCTCATCGGGGACGAGCGGGCGGCCTTGGACCGGCTGCCCGAGATTCGCCTGCGCAGGCCGACCCTCAGGACGGTCAGTGCCACCGGGACTTGACCAGGGTGTTAGGCGCACTGGCCGGCTACCGTTTGGGCCTCGGCGGCCAGTAACCCGTCCCACCGATCGTGGCCATCACGAATCCCATGAACAGGCAAACCACCACGGTGAGCCACCCTTCTTCGATTGGGGCAAACCCGAACACTATCGCCAGAAGGAAGCAGACGACGGCTAGGCCGATCGCCAGTTTCCGGAAGAGGGGGCGGGCTGGCGGTTTCTCATCGACGACCGACATAGAAACACCTCCGGTTCATGCTCGGCCTGGGCGTCGGACACGCCCCCGTCGGCCGGCCTCAGGGTGTCATGCGCTTGCCGCAATGGAAATGCCCCCCGACACCGCATGACTGACTCGCTTGGATCCTGACGTGCATGTCAGCCGGAAGCATACACAGCGAATTCGGCCTTTGCCAGTACTATCTGACACCCGCCTGCTCCGGCCGGAGGCCCGGATTACACATCGGAGGCCCAGCGCGCCCGCCGATCACCAGAACTGCGTGCCAATGATCTTATGGCAATGCGGGCAGATGAAAAGGATTACCCAGGAGGCCCCGGTCACGAAGCCGAAGTGAAACTTCTTGTCGCGCCGGTACTCGATCTGCGTGAGCGTCGCCCCGCAGTGCTGGCAGAGCGGCGCCCGGTCGGTCTCGACAAACTCCAGTTCCTCGCTCATGCTGTCTCCCTTGTGCCTGCCGGGCTTACGGCATGCAGTCCGCCACGGCACAGCCGCTGGCGAAACCACCCTTGTCTGCCACCTGCCAAAGCGTCTTGCCGTCCGCGGGGTCGAAGGCCAAGAACGGGCGAGAAGCGCTCGTCGGCACGCCGTCCAGGGGCCAGTTAATCTGACAGGCGCCTCCGTAAAGAATGCCGTCAACCAGAGAGAAGACCTCGAGCTCGCGAGGCGGACGAACACTCCACGGCAATTCCCTGCCAGTCCTGGCCTCCAGCTTCAGCAGTCCGAGCGCGCACTGCACGTAGACCGCCCCGTCTGCGACCAGAAGCATACGACCTCCTCCGCCGAGAACGATGTCAGGCTGGTCGAGTCTTGCCTTCCAAAGTTCTTGGCCCGAGGCCGCACTCAGAGCATAGAGCCAGTCGTCGTACGAAGGAACGTACACGATGCCGCCGGCCACGGCCGCCGCCGCAGAAGCCCCTGACCCGCGTTTCGCCCAGACCTGCCTGCCCGTCTTGGCTTCCAGGGCAACGACCTCATTGTACCGGGTCGTGCCGCCGAGCAACGTGCCCGAAGTCGTCACGTAGACCATCCCCCCGACCGCCGCGGGCGCAAAGGTGATAGCGCTGATATTGTATTCGCCCCCTCGGGTGGGATGGTCGAGACCCGTGCTCCAGAGGATCTCGCCGGTCTTCGCGCTGAGAGCGCAAAGGTTCTTGACCCCGCTGTAGAACACGCCGTTGGCTGCGGCCGGGCAATGCTCAAGGGGCCTGTCCGCTATCTTCGTCTCCCAGCGGCGCCGGCCGTCCTCGGCGTTCAGCGCATACAGGTAGCCGTCGTCCGTGCCGAGACAGACCGTCCCTTCAGCCGGCACCAGCGAAGACGTGACGGGACGGCCCGGGTCCACCTTCCAGCGGACGGCGCCCGTAAGGGCGTCCAGGGCGGCCACGCAGGGCGTGACGCTATCCGGGCTTCCATCCCTTGCCTTTGCCCGACGTCCCTCGTAACGCGAGCACGTGCCGACGTAGACCACGCCGCGGGCCACAGCCGGGCAACTGAGGACCTTGCAGTGAAGGTCATAGTTCCAGATGGCATCGCCTGTCATGGCGTCCCACGCGTAGACGTGTCCGTCGGTGGAAGATGCGTACACGATCCTTGTGTGCTTCCGGCCCGGCGCGGCCTTGCCCAGGGCGCCGGGATAGTAGCCCGTGCGTGCCGCATCGGCGCGGAACATGACGGGGTTCCTGCCCATGGCCCACGGCGCTTTCCCGGCCTCGTCAGCGCCCAGAGCAGCCGGCGGAATCAGAGCAACGGAAAAAAGGACGCCGAAGAAACGAGTTGCACGAGCCATAGAATCCCCCATTCCTGTCCGCTTGGCGGATCCCGACGCTCCGGCAGCGTTGGGTGAGGGCACTGTCGGAACGACCGGTGCGGTGGTCATGAGCGTCCCCCTTCATCGAACCCCTGGACCAGAACGATTCACAGCTTGTTGATATCAAAGCGATGCGGTTCCTTCGACTCCAGCCCCTTCAGGCGCTTCATGAGTTCCCGCCCCAGCTCGGCGTCGATGCCCTCCGGCCTGATGCCGGGCTTGCCGATCGCCTTGCGGTAGGTCCGAACGGCGTCCGCCAAGTCCTTCATCTGCCTGATCTGCTTTCGGGCCTCGGCTTCCGCGGGCATGTCCCGGCCGACATCCAATCGCCACCCGCCCCCGGCCTTGACGAAGCGGACCTTCTTGCCCGGCTCCTCCGGGGAGTCACAGAAAGCTTCGTTGCCGCGCTCCTCGATCGCCAGGGCGCGGATCTTGGCCACGCTCTCCTTGGCGTCGGTGACGTTCAGCCTGGCGTTTACCGTCCTTCGGCGCCTTCGCGTCGTCCTGGAAGTCCTTCCATGCCTGCTCGCCGTAGGCCTTCACGAACGCATCGCGAAATCCCGAAACCGTCGTGGCAAAGTCCATCACCGCGCGGAGCATCTCCTTTTGCCGCGCGTTGGCTTCCACGGCGGCGAGCAGTCGCGCCTCGTCGCCTCCCGTGAGGGCCTCGACGAACTGGATGAACGCATCGCGCGGCGAGGCGGGGGCGGCCGGCTCTCCGTTCAGGGCCAGCTCGCCGGACCGTTTCCGGCTCCCAAAGTATGCCGAAATCTCAGCATCACTGCTCGCGAACGCCCGCAGAGCGTCACGGTCTAACTTGAGGTTGGAGAGGTCCTTTTTGAGTTGCTTGACGGTCGCCTTGGGCCCGATCGTTGAGACAAGGAACAAGTTTCCGGCAGCGAAATCATACTTGACCCCATCGAAGGTCATCCAACCGACGTTCGGGTCACGGGCCTCCAACTCGAACTTCAATGGCTGGGCCGCTTGCATCTTCAGCTCGCCCGTGCCTTTGACGACGCTTCCGACGGGACGTTCAGTCAAGGTGCAGGGATTGCGTCCGTCTGTCCATACGAGGAAGAGCACGGCATTTCCCTGCTTCTTGCCCAGCACGAGACCAGAGTCAACACCAGGTACCGCATCCCCCTGGGGACTTGTCCAGGGGATTGAAAAGGTCGTGCCGGGCTTGGCGGCATCGCTGCAACCGCAGACGGCGCAAGACGCGACAAGCAGCATGCTCGCAACGGTCAAGGGACGGATGGCGCTCGGCTTCATGGTCTGTTCCTCCGGGGTGCATCGTGTCGCTTCTGCCCAACATCGATTGGCCAGTCCACCTCACACCCCCAACCCGGTTTGGGGTGACGTATCAGACGCCCGCGAATGCGGGGGCGGTTCACGCGTAACTGGCCCAACTTGTCGAGGAGTCTGGGCTTTCGCTCGGGCGGGGCATCAGACGCCCTACATCGCCTTAACTCACGCGCGGCACGGCTTCCGTGACGACGCGCGGAATCGGTGACTCGGCTCGTTGCTTCTTCAGAGCATCGGAGAAGAACGCCAACGCGATCACCATTCCGCACATAATGTTCGCGACTTCACCTATGGCAGTGGGGAGAGGGTGTTCCACGATAGGGCCGGCAAGTAGCTCAAGCAGCATGAAGAGAATCGCCGTGATCAGATAAAGCCACGCTGCCCACCGTTGGAGAAAGAAGAGACCGACGGTTGCGGTGATCGCGGGGATAAGAAGCAGGATGCATAGAAATAACAATGCCATCTCCCCGACCGTTGGATTGCCCTCAGCCTCGGCATCTAGCCATGCGCGCAACGGCTCAGGCAGGAAGCGCTCCATGGCGAAGGACAAGCCTAGTCCAGCCAGGAAGAAGACCCACTCAAGCACCAGGCAGAGCCGAAGAACCGTTGAGGATCTCATGGCGTCTCTCCTTGCCGAACGCTCTGCATGCCCCGTGCGGCCACAACCCGTTGCGCGAACGCGCAAAGCCGCTCCGCATCGGGTCGATGCGGTTGTTAGCGTAGCCTAAAATACTGCACAACAATACATAGTATCGTTACTGCCAGAATCCCGAGTGCTATGAGCAGGCCGTAGTTCGAAATCCTGCTTATGACCCTGACCGTCGAACGTGGCCTGGGAGTTAGATCCTCCACCGCCAGCACCCCGTCCACATAAGCCCTGGCTATCCAGTTTTCGGGGTGTATTAATAAGGTTATTACATTGGGTGCAAAATCTATTTTAATGGTGACCGCGTGCTCGTCTTCCCCCTCGCCAACCTTGAACTGCTGGCGGCTGCGAAGGCCAAGGCTTTGGTCCTGAGCACCTCTTTCCCGTCCACGGAGCATGTCTCCAGCCCAAAGAGTGACCAGTAGCATTGCACCGTATGTTTGTCGGCAACACGGAAGGACGCTTTCATATAGGCCTCCCACTAACCATGACTCGCCCGTCCGGAACCTGGCCTTGCATGACGCCCCCGGGCACAGGCGCGGCGAATCCGGCCCTTGCCGATACATTATCCTAGCTTCGCACGTGCATGCGCTCATGGCGATTGCAGCCACGCCGCCTTGACACCGTTCCTAGCGTGGGACCAGCCACGTGCCGGCCAGCCGGTCCTGGAGCCCGCGCTCCGGCAGCAGCGCCGACACCACGGCCAGCACGGCAAACAGGCCCAGCGCAAGCCCGCTGGCAGTGCCCACAACGACCGTTATGCTCCCGCCGCCGGCGGGGTTGCCGAACAACCATAGGCCGAGACCCACCAACCCGAACTGCCCGGCGAGGAAGGGCGACCACGTAACCAATGCCCGCCCGAAGACCCGCAGCCGGCCGGCCCGCGAGCCGTCCCGTTTCACGGCGACCACCCCGAAGACCAGCATCGCCAGGCCGCTGCGGAACACCAGCGAGCAGAAGATGCTGAAGACAGCCGCGAGCAGCATCGCCACAGCCGCCGTCCTGACTGCTCCGGGTAATGGCGAGCGTCCAAAGGCGTCGCTCATCATGTCGGCCGCGCGGACCATCGGCGCCACCGCCGCCTTCGCGTCGGCGATCTCCTTCTCCGAGGGGTTGGGGTACTTGGCCACAATCGCCCGTGCCTTCGCCTGCAGTTCCTTTTCCTTGGGCATTCCCGAGGTGAACATGCCGGACCAGGTGGCCGGGTCCGAGATCGTCTTGCCGAAACGGCCGGCGATGTAGATCTCCGCCGCCTGGCGCTGCTGGGAGCGTTCTTTGCTGTCAGGCGGCCCTTCCAGTCCCGAAAGGTATGACAGACACACATAGAGGGGCATGATGTCCGGCTGCGACTCCATCCAGGATCGTATCATCCATTGCACGAGCAGCGTGAAGCCAGCCACAAGAACTGGAACCGCTGCACATGCGATGACAAGGCCGAGCCGCCGGCGATGGGTGACGGAGGCCGCCTTCTGAAGGAGTGGCGTCAGGCCGCCCGTAAGGGAGTCAGAGCTCTCGAAGATCGGAAGTGCGATCAGGAACTTGCGCGCGTGCAGCGGCACGGGCGCGGCCGGGGTCTTCCCGCGCGCGGCATCGGCGTCCACGACGCGGCCTTCCAGCGCGGCAACGGCCACCTGGTTCAGAAACGCCCGTGCCGCCTCGAAGTCCGGCGCCGCCGACGGCGTCCGCGAAGCAGCCGGCGCGCCGCCGGCCCCCGGCGCCGCGAAATCGAGCAACTTGGCCCGGCCGCCGGCCGTGATCCAGACCCGGTCCAGCCCGAGCGCGGCCGGAACGGAGCCGTCCTTCAGGCCCGCCGCAAGCTCTTGGGCCAGGTCCATCAGCCAATGGCGGACCGAGCGCCACGGCTGCGGCGTCGCGATGAGCGCAAGGAGCGGTCTTCCGGCCGGCGCCTCGTAGGCATCCCAGTTCTCGCCGGCCGCACGAGAGCCGCCGAGCCAGCGAAGGCGCGTCGCCCTGCCCAAGCTGCGAACGGCGGCGGCCGCAGGCGGAGCGCCTTCGGGCAGGCGCCGGATCCAGACCCTCCGAAGCAGCCGCCCATCGTAACCGAGCAGAAGTTGCCCCGCCTCCGTCTCGTCCAGACGCTCCAGGACGTAGTACGGGCCGATCTTGGGGGTTGCTTCGGAGACCGGCTGCAGCTCTTCCTCCGGCTGAAGTGCCGGCCGCGCCTCGTAAGCCGTCTTCCGGATGACCCGCGTACCGCTCGCCAGGTCATGCAGCCCGGCGAAGCCGTTCCTGCGACGGGCGCTGATGATGAACAAGAGGGCGACCAGGCCGAACTGGAGCGCCATCCCCCCCGGCTCAAGGGCGAGGGTGGCGACCTTCGCCGGGTCAAACCCGAGGTAGATGCAGAGAGGAAGTATGGGCACTACCTCAAAAACCACCGCCCGGAGAAGCGCCCTGGGCACTCCGGGGGCGCCGCGGCCAGGACCGACGACGCGCAGGCGGCAGATTGCCTTGCCGAGCGAGATGCCCCAGAGGCCTTCCAGCAGTGCGAAGTAGAAGACCCACAGGGCGAAACCGCCGAGCATGCTCACCACAACCAGCGGCGAATAGGGATCGGTCGGCCAACCCATGCCCGTCATCAGCGGGTACCACAGGGACCACGCCAGAACGGACCCGACGGCCGTATTATCAATCCAGTACGCGAGGACGCGCCATCCGAGCGTGGCGGGCGTGGGGGCCGCCGAGGCATAGGGCAGCAGCGCCGCGCGCAGCTCACCATAGTCTCGGAACCGCCGCGCGGGCTGTTTTTCCAGGCACCGCAGGACCGCCGCGCACAGGCCCTTCGGGATATCGCGGCGCAGCGTCGCGGGCGATCTCGCCGGCCGCTCCAGCACCGTCGCGATGAACTGCACAAGGTTGTCGGCCTTGAAAGGCGTCTTGCCGGTCAGGAGGTAGTAAAGGGTGACACCGACGGCGTAGATGTCGGAGCGGACGTCGAGTTCGTCCCCTTTCAGTTGCTCGGGGGAAGAAAACGCGGGCGTGCCCAGGAAGGTGCCCGTGACCGTCACGTTGGTTTCCGTCTGACCCTTCGTGGAAATCGAGAGGCCGAAGTCGCCGACCTTCACCGTGCCGTCGTTCTCGATAAAACAGTTGGACGGCTTGACGTCGCGGTGAAGGACGCCGACGGCCTGCGCCGCCCCCAGACCCTCGATGATCTGGAGGATGGCGTCCACGGCCTCGGACGTCGGCATCGGCCCCTTCTGCTTGACGCGGTCCTCGAGCGTTCCGCCTTGGACCAGTTCCATGGCGATGGCAGGGGTGCCTTCGATCTCCTCCGTACCGTAGATGTAAACGCTGTTGGGGTGGTTGACGGACGCGGCGAGACGCCCCTCGCGGAGGAACCGCGCCCGGGCCTCGGCCGAGTTCAGGCTCTGGCTCAGAATCTTCAGCGCGACCCGCCGGCCGCTGTCCATCTGTTCGGCCTCGTAGACCGCACCCATGCCGCCCCGCCCCAACAGCCGCACCAGGCGGTAGGAGCCAAATGGCCGGCCGACGTCGGGCAGCGGATACCCGCTCCCTGGGGCGGTGTCGGAGGCCGGAGAAGTCATGGTTCCGGCGATGCCCGTGCTGGCGCCCGTGCCCAGGCCGGCCTTCATCAGGCACGCGGGGCACAGACCCGCGGGGGCATCGGACGCCAACTCTGCTCCGCACTGCGGACATTGTCGCGGCTGACTCATCACTCCACCTCCTCTGGTCGGCCTCTCCAACCCTTGCTTACGGAACCCGCCCGAAAGGTTACAGGCCGCTCAGGATTTTCCGCCCTGGAGAACCGCCAACAGGTATTTCAACTCGTCCTCGACCGCCTCCGGGTCCGCGACGGTCTGGGCGATCTCGGACCGCAGCAGGTCCCGGTATCGACGCCGGAGTCGGTGAACCGCCACCTTCACCGCCCCTTCGCTCATGCCCAGTTCGCGGGCAACCTGTTCATACGGTGGCGCGTCCGTTTCACCCGTCAGAAACGCCTTAACGCCGTCGAAGACCTTTTCCTTGCCAGCGTCGGCGTAGGTTTGCCGCAGCCGCACGATGACCCGGTCGAGGATTGTCAGCGCCCAGCGCCGCTCGTATATTGCCTCGGGCGTCACGTCATGCGACGGCTCGAGCGCGTAGCGGCTCTCACCCGAATCCAGGTTCAGGGAAACGGGGCCCTTCTTGCCCCCTCGTTTCTGGGCATGGGCCCGGTCGCGTTCCTTCGACAGGAATCGCTTGAGTGTCGTGAGGAGGAACGACCGGAACCGCCCTCGCTCGCGGTCAGCGGCCTTCACGTAGCGTTTCTCAAGCAGGGCCGCGAGGAAGCCCTGCACGAGGTCCTGGGCGTCTTCGGCCTTGTACCCCAACCTACGCACATAGGCATAGAGGGGATACCAGTAGGTTTCGCACAGCGTTGCCAAGGCGGCCCGGGCATCGGGCCTGCTTTCGTGCGCCGCCGCCAGCACGATGCTCCAGTGCGTCGTGGCGAACGACCGCCCGCCCGCGTGGCGGGACTCGGAGGATTGGCCGGGACATGACATGCGGGCATTCTATCAGAGGCGAACTCAATCGCCATGGTATTGCGTGGGGCACTCCGGTGAACCACAGGCTTGCCGCCGGTGACTGTGCCCAGGACGGCCCCATAGCTTTCAGCGCCCTTTCAGCGTGCAACCGCCCCTGTACGCCATTATCTGTCATCACCTGCCAAGAAGAGGCGTTAGGTAACCGAGGCGGAGGACGCGCGGAGAGGCTAAGAATTGTCGCCACTTGTCAACGCTTGTCATCACCTAACAAGAGTGGGCCCAGCTGGGTTCGAACCAGCGACCAAGGGATTATGAGTCCCCTGCTCTGTGATGACCTCTCCGGTGCCGCAAGGCGTTGAGCACAAGACGACACCCGAGAACCCTCTGGTGGGCCAAGACGACGGTGGCCACGGCGAACACCCACCACGCCAGCCTGAACCCCACCGGAGGCGCCCGCGACAATCCCGAAGTCACACCCAGGCGGGGGTGGCCTGGGCGTGTGAGAGAAGGGACTACTGGCGGGCGGCCGCCGTCGCCTCGAATCTCCCCCGCTCCACCTTTCGGAACCGCGCGTCCTTGCCCTTGGCCCGCACCTCCCTGAGAATTGCCGAGTACACGGATGTGACAATCTTGCCGAATTGGGCCGCCTGAGCGGCCCTCAACAAAAGGGCGGGGGCTGACCCGATAGATTATGCGGACATGTTGAGGCGCAATCTTCACAACTTTCACCACGCTCCGGATGATTTCGCGGCGGGTGTTCCAGTCGGCCTTGTCCAGTCCCTGGCGGACCTGCTCGGCGAACTGGTCCAGATGGCCGAGCACCAGCCGCAGGTCGGCTTGCTGCGCCGCGTAATCCGTCGCCTTCACCGATTCCTGCTGGAGCCGCTCCAGCCGTTCTCGGGCTTCTCGCAAGCGAGGCTCGAACTCGCTCTTCTCGAGCAGGCCATCTTCGTAGGCATCGATCAGGCGGCTGATGCTGCGCTCGGTGGCGGCGATCTGCTTGTTGGCCTGCGTGAGGTTCATGTCCTGCGCGTCTTCCCCCTTCAAACGCCGCTCGAATTCCCGCCGAAGGTCGCCGGGATTCTGGAGCCCCGCACAGACGTCAGCCCACACGGCCGCATCCAACCGATCCAGGCGGACCGGCTTGTTCGAGCAGACGGGCGTCCCGCCGAACTGGGAGGCGTCCGTCCCGGAGCAGCGGTAGTAGGGATAGGGAGCCTTTTCGTTGGCCGCGAACCGGCGGAGCCCTTTGCCGTAGTAGGCGTACCCGCAACAACCGCACACGAGCAGGCCCTGAAGCAGATACCGCGGACCGTCTCGGTTCTGCCGGGCGCGTTGGCGGTTCTCGGCCAGTTGCTCGGCGACGGCCTCGAAGAGCTCCCCGCTGACGAGGGCGGGGACCGGGATCGCGATCTGTTCCTCGGGCCTCCCCGCCTGGCGCGACACGGCATGACGGGGGTGTTCCGGCCTGCCCCGAGCCACGCGCAACGGGGGGCGACGCTCTCCCATACGCGTCTTACCGAACACCGCCCGGCCCTGGTAAGCGGGATTCCTGAGGAGTCTCCCGGCCGTGGCGACGCACCATCGCTTTCCCCGGGCCGTGGCAATGCCCTGGCGGGCCAGCCGGCGACAGACTTCCCGCAACGTCAGGCGGTCCCGGCCGACCCATTCGAAGATCTGCCGGACCCCCTGGGCCTCCTCGGCCTTCACCTGATAGCAGGCCTGCCCCCCGCCTTCATGCTTCTTCACATAGCGATACCCATACGGCGCGCCGCCCAGGACGTTGACCGATCCCCGCCGGACCGCGTGGCGCTTGCCCCGACGGCTGCGTTCCATGATCTTGGTGCGCTCGTACTCGGCGATCATCCCTTGCATCTGAAGGAGCAGATCCTCTTCGGGGCTCGCGCCGATCGTGCGGTTCAGGAAGACCAGTTCCACGCCGCTACGATGGAATTCCTCCACCAAGAGCACCTGCCAGGCGTACTTGCGGGCCAGACGGTCCGGCGAGTGAACGTACAGCCGCTGGAACCCGCCGGCCCACGCCACGTCCCGCAGCCGCTCCAGGGCCGGACGGACCAGCGTGCCGCCGGTGTACCCGTCGTCGATGAAACACCGTTCCTCCTCCAGCGCGAGGCCGTCGGTTCGCGCCCGCTCGCGCAGGGCCTCCACTTGGCTCGCGATCGTGCCCTGCTGGGCCTGCTGATCGGACGAGACCCGGGCATAGATCGCCGCACGAACCGAAAGCCCTTCCCCCGTTGCCTTGGCGATCATGGCTCACGCTCCTTGGGCCACGCACTGGAACCGGGTCTCGCAGACCGCCGCCATGCCCTCGGCCGACGACAGCCGTGCCGTGGCCGTCGGCCTGCGGACGGCCGGGACAACCAACAGATAGCCTGAATCAGCACCTGCGACTCCAGCCGCCACCCGACGAATTCCCGTCGCACCGCCACCGGCGGCTTCCCAACGCGGCTCGTCCCATTCATGACCTGGCCTTTCTGAAAGGCGCCTCGCCGCAACCCTCTGCCCGCCAAAGGGTTACACCGGCTGCCACCCCGATCCGCGCCGAGGCTGCAACCGGCTTCGCGCGATCACCCTCTCTATCGTCAACACGCCTTCGGCAAGATTGTCACATCCGTGTACGCAGCCATTCTCAGGGAGGTGCGGGCCAAGGGCAAGGATGCCCGGTTCCGCAAGGTCGAGCGGGGTAAGTTCGAAGCCGTTGCTGCCCGCCAGTAGTGCGTCAGCACCCACGCCCAGGTTCGCTATGCCTGGGCGTGACTCCGGAGATTGCAGAGCGTAACCTTCGACAACTGTGAACCCGATGAACCCCGACGATCTCGTGCGGTCGCATTACCCCAACTGCGACCCTTCCCGCCGCCGCGAGTACTGGGGCCGCATGGTCCAGAAGTGCCCAGGTCTCCGCACCGACGGCACGCCCTACACAGAGATTGTTCGCCGCCGGTGCCGGTGCATCGATTGCGGCCAGGTGCGGATCGACAAGGAGTACACCTAACGCCAGAGGTGATCGCCTCGTTCCACTCCCAGACGTTACCGCCCTGGTCGAAGGTCCCATACGGGCTGTCGGAGTTCTCGTGATCGCCGACCTCCGTACGGCAGTAGGGGCTGTCGATGGTGTAGACGTTTCTCTAGAAGGTCGCGTTATTGCCAGGATCGGCAGGATTACCCAGGATGTTGCTCGGCCCTCCGTTGCTGCTTGTCGTGTAGTCGAAGTAGTTCCCGGTCATGCCGTCGTTTCTGTGGTAAGCCCCCGATCTCTTGGTATTTCAATTGCCAAACACCGACCCGGATTTCAGCCCAATTGCACACTGGACTGCCGGGACTACTCTTATCTCCGTCCTCACTTATGCCCTTTCCGCGGGCAATGTCCTGTCATCACCCTGATTATCAGGGGTCGCCGGACGAGCACAGGGGGCCCCGCTGGCGGCCACGCGCTGCTCTTATACGCCTAAGGACAACGAATCCCGCGGCAGAAGCGAGCAGGATGCCTGTCGCCGGTTCAGGGACTACCGCGTCGGCGCCGAAAAGCATCATCTCCTCACTGAGCGTGCCGGAGAAACTGCCGACCACGTGGTACGCATCCGTCCCGGCATCGTACTGGAAGAGCAGCCCATCGAACAGGCCGTTCGCCAGGTTCTCAAAGGTCAGCACGGGGTTGTCGGCATCGCCGGTACCGAAGACGATGTCCCACAGGTCACCGGCCTCGGACGAGGCGAGGATACTCAGCGGGAAGCCATCCAGCGCAAAGAAATCGAGCTTGTCCTGCCCGGGATCCAACTCGGCGAAGTAGGCCAAGTTCGACCAGGTCTCGCACCCCAACTCCCCGTCTGCCGACCCCGCCGCCGCTCCCGGCGTCACGTTGTGGAGTTTGCCGGCATGGTTGATGCTGGTGATCTCGAACTTCTGAATCGTAATCGAACCGACATCCCAGGTGCCCGGTTGGGTGCTACCCGCATCCTCGCCCAGCACGTATCGCTTCAGGTGGTAGTAGGGGTTGTGGGTGTCGGCTTCAGGCGTACCGTCTGCCGTGGGCGGCTCGATGATCTGCGAGACCAAGTCGTTGAATTCCTCGCCGGTGCCCTCGACGAAGGCGTAGTCCATCACTTCATTAGGCGCTCGGGCCCGGCAGGATGTGGCGCAGCCCCAGGCCATGGCCGACCTCATGGGCAATGTTGTCGGCGGTGTAACCCGGCGTCTCCAGGCCGGCTCCTGGGCTGATGAACACGGCCACCTGACCGTCCCACCGGGAATTGAAGCGGTCCACTCCGGGTAGTCCCGCGGGAGCGACGTCCCAGGCCACCCCGTCGAGTAGCTTGTTGCCGGTTGCCCCCGTAACGGACGGGCCAAAGCGGACCTCCAGCGCCGCACTCCGTTTGCTGTCGTAACGTGAGTCGAGAATGTCGATATTTACACCGGAGGCGGCAAAGATCGCGTTGAGTTCCGACATCACGTGGTCTTTGTACTCCTTGGGCGTCATGCCGTTGACGAGCGTGGGCGGCAACACCAGTCCGGGCAAGCTTCCAGGAACGGTGATCACATCCTCCTTAAGGCTGCGCGGCCTCTTCATCACTTTGAAGCTGGTGCCGATCGGGTCGTCCCAGTTGATGTAGATCTGCTGCTGGAGTTTCACGCGGAAGGCCTCTTCGCTGCCGTTGGTCCGGGTGCCCCAGCCCGCGATCACCAGGCCGCTGTCGTCCACGCCGGTGGCGTCGTCCAATCGGCTCCAACCGCTCAGATTGAGGCCGAAACCGTCTGTCAACAGCATCGAGAGCTTCTGCATTCCGGCCGTCGGGGTCCAGTAGAAGGCGTCCGTGATACCACGATAGTTGGGCGAGTACCTGGTGTCGGAGTTCCCCACCACGACTCCCCCGTTAGCCGAGGTTGCCCAGGCCGAACTGGCGTAGACCCCGCCGGGCAAGTCGCCCGAGCCCACCATCCCTTGGCCGCTGGTCCATCGAAACGCTTCGTAATAATCATCGCTGGCACGGGGCGACGAACTGGTGCCGGAGCATGGCGGCCATTCACGACGAGTTCCTGTATCGCCGCCTTGTAGATCACTTGCACGCCGCGCAAGGTGAACTTCACTTCACCGTTGGCGGGTGGCGTAAAGGTGGCGCGCAGTTCCAACAGTTCGCCGGAAACTTTGGCGAGCGGGTTCGGCGCACCGGGTGCCAGGGCCAGCGCTCCACAATCGTGAGACTTGACGCGTAAGGTCTTCAATTCATCGACCGGTGTCCACGCGAGGCGCGGGCCATCGGATGTGGAGCGGAGCGAAAGTTGCAGCGGCAGGCTCATCGCCTGGTTGAACGGCATGCCCCGCGTTTCGGTTTGCAGCCAGCCGATTTGGACCACCCGGCCCTTCGGGTCACCCGTGAATGTCTGTGCCGCGTAGAAT
>Ga0315273_10000800_pt1 | contig 34215 bp, 30 predicted proteins | sample YL17G02_0_MG_FD_205753 | JGI IMG/M metagenome (GOLD analysis project Ga0315273, IMG submission 205753) | Sediment microbial communities from Yellowstone Lake, YNP, Wyoming, USA - YL17G02_0 | ecosystem: Environmental > Aquatic > Freshwater > Lake > Sediment | place: USA: Wyoming | collected...
GAAAAGGGGCAGCGCGTGCTGATCGTCGACGATGTGCTGGCGACCGGGGGCACCGCGGCGGCGACGGGAAGGCTCGTGAACAGGCTCGGCGCCACCGTCTGCGGCTATGCTTTTCTTTTGGAGCTTTGTTTCCTGAACGGGCGAGACCGGCTCGGCTCCGACAACGTGTTCAGCTTGATCTCTTACCCATGAGGGGCCTGTAGCTCAGTCCGGATAGAGCAGGAGTTTCCTAAACTCAAGGTCGCAGGTTCAAGTCCTGCCAGGCCCACCAGGCCGCATGAATCGAGGTTCCAGCGATGGCGATGGCGAAGATCACGAAGAAGGACATGAAGCAGGACGAGTTCATCGAAGGCGTCTTCGATTTCGGCGAATGGCTGGAAGTCCATTGGAAGAGGGTCGCGATCGGCACCGCTGTTGCCGTCGCGGTCGTGGTGCTGTTCGTCGCGTGGAACGCGATGCGCGAGCGTTCGTCCCAAGAGGCGAATCGCCTGCTGGCGTCGGGGATCGACGCGTTTTCCCCCGCGGCCGGGGCGGACGGCCAGACGCCGGCCCCTCGATACACCGAGGCCTTGGCGCTGTTCGAACAGGCCGCGACTTCCGGCGGATCGCAGAGCATCGGTGACGTGGCCCGGTTGTTTCGCGCGCGCACTCTGATCGCGCTTTCGCGCAGCTCCGAGGCCGTCCCGGTGCTCGAGGGGCTCGTGACGGGTCGTGACAAGGGCCTCGACGCGGAGGCGAGGGTGATGCTGGCGGAGGCGTCGGAGGCGGCGGGAAACCCGGAGCGCGCCGCGAAGCTGCTGGAAGAACTCGCCTCCCCGGCCAAGGGAGCCCCGTACCCGCAAGACGCGGCCTTGCTGCTCCTCGGAGGCCTGCGCGAAAGACAAGGAAAAACCGAAGACGCCAAGCGGGTCTACGCCGATCTGCTCGCGCGTTACCCTCAAAGCCCCTTTGCGGCGGATGCCAAGAAACGCATCGCCGATTAGAACTTCCGCCCGGGGATATTGCCCGCCTCGTCCTCCGGGGCGATCGCCTTCGGCTGCTGCTGCGCGACCGCGATCCCGGCGGCGGCGGCGATGAGAAGCACCGCCGCCCCGGCGAGGGGCGCTCGATGCGCCGCCCAGTTCAGAAGGGGATGTCGTCTTCGGCGAATCCACCGGAGGGCTCGCCCGTCTCTTCGGCGGGTGCCGCGCCTGCCGAGGGTCCTCGGTCGTCGGGACGGCCAAGGAGCTGGAGACGCTGGGCCCGCACCTCCGTCGTGTAGCGCTTGTTGCCTTCGCGGTCGGTCCACTCGCGTGTCTGCAGGGACCCTTCAACGAAGACCGGGCGCCCTTTTTTCAGGTATTCGCCGGCGATCTCCGCCTGTTTTCCCCACACGACGATGCGGTGCCACTCGGTTTTTTCTTTCTTTTCACCGGACGGGTCGCTCCACCGATCGGTCGTCGCCATCGTGAAATTGGCGACCGGGGTCCCACCCTGGGTGAATCGCACTTCGGGGTCCCGCCCAAGGTTTCCGAGCAAGATGACTTTGTTGACGCTTGCCATGATCCGCTCCCTGATCCGCGAGGATCCTTCTGTCTGTGGAGGAGGCGCTCGGGACCCGCCGGCGGCCAGCGGGGAGAGCCTAACACAGGAACATTCAAAACGCGACGCGCGGGAGCCGCCGGCGGCGGTAGAATGCGCCGCCTGTTAAGACTCCCATGAGCGAACGCCCCAGCCTTCTCAGAAGCGCCGGCTCGATCAGTCTGGCGACCGCGCTGAGCCGCGTGCTCGGGCTGGTGCGGGAGCAGGTGCAGTCCTACTACTTCGGCGCGGGGTTCGTCACCGACGCGTTCCTCGCCGCGTTTCGCATTCCGAATCTCCTTCGAGACCTCTTCGCCGAGGGGGCGTTGTCGTCGGCGTTCGTGCCGACCTTCACCGCGATCAAAGAGCGCGAAGGACAAGAGGCCGCGTGGCGCCTCGCGAACAGGCTCTTCACGCTGCTCGCGGTGATTTTGAGCGTCGTTACGCTCGGGATCTTCCTTTTCGCGCCGTGGATCATGCGTGTCTACGCCGCGGGCTTTACTCCCGCGAAGCTTGAACTTGCCGTCACGATGACCCGCATCCTCGCGCCGTTCCTCCTGGCGGTCGCGGTCGCCGCCGTGGCCATGGGCATCCTGAACACCTACGGCCGGTTCTTCGTGCCGGCGTTGGCTCCCGCGGTGCTCAACGTGGCGGCGATCCTCGGCGTGGTCGTCTTGAGCCCGATCTTTTTTCGCTGCGGTTGGCCGACGGGGCTGTCGTTAGCCGTGGGCGCGATGGTCGGCGGTGCTCTTCAGTTCGGCGTCCAGATTCCGTCCCTGCGAACGCTCGGATTTCGCTTCCGGGTCGATTGGGCTCCGCGGGATCCGGGCCTCGTGCGCATCGCCTGGCTGATGCTCCCCGCCACGATCGGTCAGGCCGCCACGCAGATCAATTTCCTCGTCGACACGTGGCTCGCATCCCGCTACGGGAACGGCCCCATCACCTGGCTGTCCCTCGCGTTCCGACTCATTCAGCTGCCGATCGGCCTGTTCGGGGTCGCGATCGGGATGGCGAACCTGGCGCGCGTGTCGCGCGATGCCGCGTCGGGCGACCACGCGGGGCTTCGCGCGAACCTGTCCGCGGCGCTGCGCGCGGTGGCGCTCCTGGCGCTTCCGGCCACCGCGGGGCTCGTCGCGCTCCGCGAGCCGATCATCCAGGTGATCTTCGAGCACGGCCGTTTCGATCATGCGTCGACACGGAACACCGCAGCGGCGCTGCTGTGCTACGCGCTCGGCCTGTACGCCTACGCGGTCACGAAGATCCAGGTGCCGACCTTCTACGCGTTGGGCGACACCAGAGTGCCCGTTTTGGCGTCGACACTTGCGGTCGTCTCCAAGCTCGCGGCCAACGGCACGTTCGTGTTCGCGCTCCCGATGCTCGGCGTCAACCCGTTTCTCGGCCTGGCCCTGTCCACGTCGGTGGCCGCGTGGACCAACTTCGGTATTCTCGCGTGGGGCCTACGCAAGCGTGCGGGCTCGATCGCCGGGCACGGCGTCTTGCGCGCGACGTTTTCGATGGTTTTGGTGTCGGTCGTCACGGGGCTTTGCTGCGGCGGCACGCACGCCGCGCTCGCCCACCTCGCTCCAGGCGGGGGAGTCGCGGGCGAGATCGCCCGCCTGGCGGTTGCCGTGGGGGTGGGGATCGCGACGACGGTGGGCGGGGCACTCGCGCTGCGCGTTCCGGAAGCCCACGCGTTCGTCGCCGTTTTGTCGCGCTTGAGGCGGCGAGGAACGCGATGAGGGTCCTCCTCCAGCGTGTGTCCCGCGCGTCGGTGCGCGTCGACGGCGCGACCGTGGGATCGATTGCACGGGGGCTCGTCGTTTTCCTCGGCGTCGAGGAGGGCGACGACGACGGAGACGCCGTGTGGAACGCCGCGAAGACCGCGCAGCTCAGGATCTTCCCCGACGCGGAGGGACGGATGAACCTGAGCGTCCTTGACATAGAGGGCGCCGTGCTCGTGGTCTCGCAGTTCACCCTGGCCGCCTCGACGCGGCGCGGGCGCCGGCCGTCGTTCGAGTCCGCCGCAAAGCCCGAGCTGGCGCGACGCCTCTACGAACGCTTCGTCGCGGCGCTGTGGGAACGGGGCCTCGTCGTCGCGACGGGCACGTTTCGCGCGATGATGGATGTCGAACTGGTCAACGACGGCCCCGTCACCGTTCTTCTCGATCCGCGAGAGGTGGAACCCCGGTGAACCCGACACGTCGAGCGGATCGGGCCCCCCTTCCGCCGAACACCACGCTCGAAGCGTGGCTCGATCATCTGGCGGCCGAGCGAGGACTCGCCCGCAACAGCGTTGTCGCCTATCGGCGCGACCTCGAGGCGCTCTCCTTCCAGCTCAAAGGACGCGCTCTCGTCTCCGCCGGGCAGGACGATCTCCTGCTCGCGCTGCGCAGGATGCGCACCGCCGGTCGATCGCCGCGTTCGGTGGCGCGCTGGCTCGTCGCGGTGCGCGGGTTTTTCGGTTGGCTCGCCCGGGAAGGGACGATCGACGAGAATCCAGCCGCCCGCCTCGAGCCTCCCAAGGTTTGGAAAGCTCTCCCGAAGGTTTTGGACGGCTCCGACGTGGAGCGCCTGCTCGAGGCTCCCGACCGCGTCGACCCCCGCGGCGCGCGCGACGCGGCGATGCTCGAAGTGCTCTACGCGACCGGATTGCGGGCGAGCGAACTGGTCGGATTGCGACTTCGCGACCTCCGTCTCGACGCCGGTTACCTCAGTTGCGTCGGTAAGGGGTCGAAAGAGCGCGTGGTGCCTCTGGGTGCCGAGGCGAACGCAGCGCTCTCAGCCTACCTCGCCTCGGGCCGCGAGGCGCTGCTCGCGGGGAAGCGCTCGGAGTCCGTCTTCGTCGGACGGGCAGGCTCGCCTTTGACCCGGCAGGGGTTCTGGAAGTTGATCAAGGCCCACGGGCGCCGCGCCGGGATACGGGCGTCGCTCTCGCCGCACGTCGTGCGGCATTCGTTCGCGACGCACCTCCTCGAAAACGGTGCCGATCTCCGGGTGGTGCAGATGCTGCTCGGTCATGCCGACATCTCGACCACGCAAATCTACACCCACGTGAATCGCGAACGGCTCAAGAGGCTTTACCGCGACTTTCATCCGCGCGCTTGACACACCTCCTCGCGGTCGACTATTTCTGAGGGGTGGACGAAGACGCCTTCGAAGAACCGATCCTGGAGCTCGAGCGCCGCGTCGAGTCGCTGTCCGGCATGGGCGACGACGTCGCGACGCAGCGCAAGCGCGAACAGCTCGAGGTCGAGCTCCACGCGGCGCGAGAGACGGTGTTCTCCTCCCTGACCCCGTGGCAGAAGACGCTCGTCGCCCGCCATCCTCGCCGTCCGTTCACGCTCGACTACATCCGCTACCTCGTGGATGGGTTCGTCGAGATTCACGGGGACCGCCGTTACGCCGACGACCCGGCGATCGTCGCCGGCTTCGGTTCGTTTCGTGGGCGTCCCGTGCTCGTCATCGGGCATCAAAAGGGGCGGGACACGAAGGAGAAGATCTTCCGCAACTTCGGCATGCCGCGGCCCGAGGGCTATCGCAAGGCACTGCGCGCGATGCGGCTCGCGGCGAAGTACCGTCGACCCATTCTCACGTTCATCGACACGCCGGGGGCCTATCCGGGGATCGGCGCGGAAGAACGGGGTCAAGCGGAGGCGATCGCTCTCAACCTCCGCGAGATGGCGCGACTCACCGTTCCGATTGTCGTGACCGTTACCGGGGAGGGGGGGAGCGGGGGCGCGCTCGCCATCGGCGTGGGCGACCGGGTCAACATGCTCGAGTTCGCCGTCTACTCGGTGATCTCTCCGGAGGGGTGCGCCGCGATTCTCTGGCGGGACGGGTCGCGCTCGCGCGACGCGGCGGCTGCTATGAAGATGACGGCTTCCGACCTGCTGGCCCTTGACGTCGCCGATGAGATCGTCCCCGAGGTCGTGGGCGGCGCCCACGTCGATCCCGCCCGCCAGGCGGTCCTCTTGGGAGAAGTGCTCGAACGTCAGCTCGCCGAGCTCGAGCGCGCAACCCCGGAGGCTCTCGTGGCCTCCCGTTACGGCCGCTTCCGGCGCATCGGCCGTTTCACCGCACCCCAGGCTGCCGGCTAGCCCTTCTCCCGCGCGCGGTCGGCCTTGACCTCGTTCCACAGCCGGTCCATGAGCGCGAGTCCCGCGTCCTCGATCGGAATGCGAAGGCGTCGAAGCTGCTCCTCGACGCGCGCGAACCTGGTGTGAAACTTCGCATTCGCGGCGGCTAACGCCTCGTCCGCATCCACCTCCAGACGACGCGCCAGCATGGCGAGGGTGAATAGCGCGTCCCCGATCTCTTCGCGGACGGCCTCGCGGTCGCCCGAAGCGACGGCACCGCGCAGCTCGGCGGTCTCCTCGTCGAGTTTCGCGAGGACGTCGACATCCTCGCGCCAATCGAAGCCGACCCGGGCCGCTTTCGTACCGAGCCGCTGGGCTTTCACGAGGGCGGGGAGCGCCCGAGGGATCCCCGAGAGCACCGAGACGTCCGCTTCGGATATCCCGGCGTCTTTCTTCTCGGTCTTCTTGATTTCCTCCCAGCGCACCAAGACCGCAGCCGTACTGGTCGCGGTGTCTTCCCCGAACACGTGCGGGTGACGGCGGACCATCTTGGCCGCGATCCCCTCGACGACGTCTCTCGCCTCAAAGGCTCGATCCTCCGTAGCCAGTCGAGCCAAAAAAACGATTTGAAACAGGAGGTCTCCCAACTCCTCGCAGAGAGCCGGGAGGTCGGCGCGGTCGAGCGCGTCGACCACCTCGTAACACTCCTCGATCAGATAGCCGCGAAGCGTCGTGTAGGTTTGCTCTCGGTCCCAGGGGCAGCCGCCGGGATCGCGAAGGCGGTCCATGATCGCGACGAGGTCTTCAAAGGTGCGGTGGGAGGCCATCGGCGGTCTCCTTGACTTGACCTGGAGCGGGTTACATCTTTCGCAAGCGGCCGGAGCCGGGGTGGCTTGCGGCACGCCGACTTTCGTTTTGATTACGCCGAAAGCCGAATGGTACCATCGCGCTCGCGTGTGGCTTAGGCTTGTCGCCACACGGGGAGGCGTGCATGGCCGCAGGAGAGAATCCGGAGGAGACGGGACAGGACGATCAGAAGCCCAGCATCAAGGTCACCGACAGGCGGCATTTCACGCTGGACGGGGAACGTCGCACCGAGGTCGACGAAGATCCCGAGTTGGCCACTCCCGTTGGAGTTCAGCCGATTCCGGGGGGGGCGCGGCGACCGGAGAGCGACACCAAGTTCGAGCACCGTCCGTTGGACGAGCCGGAGGGCGTGGACTTCACGATGTTGATCAACGCCATGGCGCAACCGGCGTTGCTCTACCTCGGGGAGATTCCACATCCGGCGACGGGACAGCCGACCTTGGACCTCGAAGGGGCACGCTTGCAGATCGACATGCTCGACCTGTTACGCGTGAAGTGCCGGGGCAACATGACTCCCCAGGAAGACAACCTCCTGGAGAGTGTTCTGCACCAGCTCAGGATGCGATACGTCGCGCGGTCGGGAACGGCCGGATAGCGTTCGTCGAACCCGACCCTTCGGGCTCGCGTGAACGCCGGACGCCGGGCGCGCGAGAAGGAGTCGGGGGCCCCAGTGAACACTCGACCCGAACGAGCGATCGCCGCGGTGATGGTCGCGCTTTCCGCCTGGGCCGTAACTCCCGTCGCCCTTGCGACGATCGACCGCGGCGTGATCCGGCTCGCGCCGCCAACGACACCGGTGGAGCAGGACTCCCCGATATCCTCCGAGCCGGAGCCGCGTTCGGACGCGCGCCACGGCTTCGACGTTGCGGCCTTCGACAGCCGGTTCGAAAGCCTCTGGTTCCAACGTAAGGCTTATCAATCCGAGGGTCGGAACGAGGAGACCGCCCGCCAGTCCGATCTGATCCGTGATTTCGTCATCGAAGAGGGCGTGCGGCGCCTTGAAGTACCGGCCGGAGCCCTTCTGATCGAGTCCCGTGATTGGCTGCGCGAAGGCAGCTACGACAAGTCGCTGGCGTCGCTTGCGCTCGCCGAGTCGCTCGATCCGGGACGGCCCCAGATCGCGCTGGCCCGGGCCCATGTGCTCCGGGCGTCCGGAGCCGGGTGGTTCGCGGCCGGTTCCGAGTGGTTGCGCGCGATGCGCGGCGCGGTCACGGTCGCGATTCGCGACCTGAATTTCGTGCACGGGTCCGCGCTTGTCGCCGTCGCCGCGGTTCTCGCCGGGGTCGCTCTGTTCGCCTTGTTCATGATGTTCCGCTACCAGGTGGCGCTCCGCCACGACGTCGAAGAGTGGCTGATTCGAGAAGACCGGGAGGCATGGGCGAAAGCCGGCGGGTGGGCGGTGCTGCTGGCCCCGTTCGTCCTTTGGGTCGGCGCCGGCTGGGTCGCGCTCTACTGGATCGCGGCGGTTTTCCGTTACATGAGGCGCAGCGAGCGCGCGCTGGCCGCGCTCCTGCTCGTTGCCACGGCTCTGGCGCTCCCGGCCTACCGTTTCGCCGTCGGGCTTTACGGGCTCGCCGCCGACCCGACGATTCGGACGACGATCGCCGCGGCGAACGGGGGATACGATCCGGACCGGATCGTCAAGCTGCGCGAACTGGTCGACGCCCACCCCGACGATCCGATGTATCGGTTCCTTCTCGCCGGGCTTTACAAGAACGGACGCTATTTCGAGGATGCGTTTCAGGAATACAAACGGGTCCTCGAAGAGGCGCCGTCGACCTATCAGGCCCGGATCAACCTCGGGAACATCTACTTCACGCTCGGCCAGTACGGCGAGGCCATCTCGAATTACCGGAAGGCCCTGGACATCCGGCCGAGCTCCGCCCTGGCTTACTACAACATGTACCTGGCGCAGTCGGACTCCTTCAAGCTCAAGGAAGCCACCGAGTCGCTCGCGTCCGCGCGCAACCTCGACTCCGCCCAGGCCAACCTATGGCTCACCTCCGACAGCCGGGAGGGCCGCGGCCCTAAGGCGATCGATGCCGTGATCGACTTCGACTCGATCTGGAGGGCGACGGTCGAGGGGCGGAGCCTGAGAGCGTGGCTCGACGCCGGACCGGAACAGGGTCACTGGACCTCGGCGCTCACGGGCCTCGCCAACACCACGAGCCTCCTCGCTCTGTTTGGACTCTTCTCGTGCGGCATGACGCTCGCGGCGTTTCGCGGACGAACCCCCGCGCAGCGATGCACGCGCTGCGGACACCCCTTCTGCGCGCAATGCAAGTCCGGACGCGACGGCCCCGAGTATTGCAGCCAGTGCGTGCACCTGTTCGTTTTGGGTGACGGCCTCGCTCCGGAGACCAAGAGCATGAAGTTGTACCAGGTCGAGCGGTACGACACGCGGAGCCGGCGAGTGCGTCGAATCGCCTCCGCCGTCCTCCCGGGTGCTTCACACCTTCTGGCCGGTCGCGCGTGGTTCGGCTGTGCGTTGCTGATGCTCTGGCTGCTCGCATGGATCGGCGGTTTTCCGCAGGGCCTGGCACCCCTCGAGCGCGTGCTCGGTATCGGCGTTCACCTGGCGGGGCTCCGGCCCGCGTCCATTCCGGATGTTTGGGGCCTCGACGCCGTGCTCCTGCTCGCTCTTCCGCTGGGGATCTGCGTGTGGCTCGCCGGAAACGTGGGCTTCTCCCGGATGCGGAGGGTCTGAGATGGCCCTCGTGGGGACGATCAAGGACTTCGGACTCGCCGACATCCTCCAGCTCATCGGCCTGCAACGGAAGACCGGGCTCCTCACGCTCGAACACGGCTCCGACATGGTCACCGTGAAGTTCCTCGACGGGACGGTCGTCGGTGCCGATACCAACTCGCGAAACCTCGAGGACCTTTTGGGCTCCGTCCTCGTTCGCACGGGTCGGATCACGCAAGCGCAGCTGCGAGAGACGCTCCAGATCCAAAAGACCACGATGCAGCGACTCGGCTACATTCTCGTCAAGCAGAATTTCATCTCGAGCGCGGACCTCGAGGAAGCGCTCCGCATCCAGGTGAGTCAGATCGTCTATCGCCTATTCCGCTGGCGCGAAGGGAAGTACAGGTTCGTGCCGATGGATCACATGGAGTACGACAACGAGCACTTCCAGCCGTTGTCGGCCGAGACGATCCTGATGGAAGGCGCTCGGATGATCGACGAGTGGCCGATGCTCGAGCGCCGTATCAAGTCACCGGAGCTGGTCTTCAGAAAGACCGCCTCGGGCGCCGCCCTGGACGTCCCGATCGCCTCGTTGTTCGACGCCGACATCGATTTCGGTTTCCAAGACGCCCCGGAGCGCGGGAAGAATGACGCGGGAGAGCTCCGCATCTCCCCCGAAGAGCGCGACATCCTCCGCATGGTGGACGGGGGCGCGACCGTTCAGGACATCGTGGACACGAGCGCACTGGCCGAATTCGACGTGTACCGGCTCCTGGTCGAGCTACTCAGCCGTAATCTCCTCGAAGTGGTCGAGGTCGAGGTCGCCGCGGAAGACGCCGCGCGGGGCCACGATCGCCAGCGGTGGACGTCCGGATCGCTCCAGGCGCTCGTGATCGCCCTGGCCGCGCTCGGCTTCCTGACCCTCGGCCTCAATCCGTTCACGCCGTGGAGACTGACCGCCCGCAATCGCGAGACCGAGCTGCTGAAGACCTACGTCAGCCGGAACCGGCTCGAACGCGTGGAGCAGTCCATCCAGGCCTTCTACCTCGATCGCGGAGCGATGCCGAAGAACTTGGAAGCCCTCTCCTCCGGAGGTTTTCTCCCCCTCGAAGACACGGTCGATCCGTGGGGCCACCGCTACACGTACCGCGTCGGCTCCTCGGCCTACGAAATCGGCAGCCGCTCTCCCGCGGGCGGACCCGGGGACGACATCGTGATCCGCCACCCCTACAGCGCGTCCCAGCGGATGGTGCTCGAGGGGGGGCCGACCGACCGGGGACGCTCAATCCTCCCTTGACAGCCCACGGCAGGGGTCCTAAAAAGCCGTCCGTTCGCTAAGAGGGGGCTCCAACCCCCCGCGGGAGGGAGCGTCCATGAGCAAGATTATCGGCATCGATCTGGGAACGAGCAACTCGGTCGTCGCAATCATGGAGGGTGGCAAACCCACCGTCATCACGAACGCCGAAGGGGGCCGCTTGACGCCATCCGTCGTCGCGGTGACGGACAAGGGAGAGCGCCTCGTCGGGCAAGTGGCCAAGCGGCAGGCGATCACGAACCCGTCGAATACCGTGTACTCGATCAAGCGCTTCATGGGGCGCAAGTTCGCCGAGGTCCAAGGCGACGCGAGAATGGTCCCGTACCACATCGATGCCGCGGACAACGGCGACGTGCGCGTGCAGATCCAGGACAAGAAATACTCTCCGCCCGAAGTTTCGGCGATGGTTCTTCGAAAGCTCAAGGAGGCTGCCGAGGCGCATCTAGGCGAGACGATCACCCGGGCGGTGATCACCGTTCCCGCTTACTTCAACGACGCGCAGCGGCAGGCGACCAAGGACGCCGGTCAGATCGCGGGCCTGAACGTCGAGCGCATCGTCAACGAGCCGACCGCCGCGGCTTTGGCCTACGGACTCGACAAGAAGAAGGACGAGACGATCGCGGTCTTCGACTTCGGCGGAGGCACGTTCGACATTTCCATCCTCGAAGTCGGCGACGGCGTCGTCGAGGTCAAATCCACCAATGGCGACACGCACTTGGGCGGTGACGACATCGACCACATCTTGATGGACTGGTTGATCGCCGAGTTCAAGAAGGACCAAGGGATCGACCTCTCGAAAGACAAGATGGCCCTCCAGCGTCTCAAGGAGGCCGCGGAAAAAGCGAAATGCGATCTGTCCTCCGTGACCGAAACCGAGGTCAATCTGCCCTTCATCACCGCCGATGCGGGCGGGCCCAAGCACCTGCAACTCAAGCTCAACCGCGCGCGCTTCGAGCAGCTCGTCGAGTCGATCCTCAAACGGACGCTGGGTCCGTGCGAACGCGCGCTCGAGGACGCGGGGGTCAAGACCGTCGAGATCGACGAGGTCGTTCTCGTCGGCGGATCGACGCGCATTCCCAAGATCCAAGAAATGGTGCGCGAGTTTTTCGGAAGAGAACCCCACAAGGGGGTCAATCCGGACGAAGTCGTCGCCATCGGCGCCGCGGTCCAGGCGGGCGTGCTCGCGGGGGACGTGAAGGACCTGCTCCTCCTCGATGTCACGCCGCTTTCGCTCGGCATCGAGACGTTGGGCGGCGTGTTCACGCGGTTGATCGGGCGCAACACGACGATCCCGACCCGCAAGAGCGAGATTTTTTCGACGGCCGCAGACAGCCAGACGAGCGTCGAGGTTCACGTGCAGCAGGGCGAACGCGAGCTCGCGCGCGACAACAAGACGCTCGGGCGCTTCCATCTCGACGGTATCGCGGCGGCGCCGCGCGGCGTTCCGCAGATCGAGGTGGCCTTCGACATCGACGCCAACGGCATCGTGCACGTCTCCGCGAAGGACCTAGGGACCGGGAAGGAGCAAAAAATTGCCATCACCGCGTCTTCCGGGTTGTCCAAGGACGACGTGGAGGGGATGGTTCGGGAGGCTGAGGCCCACGCGGCGGAGGACAAACAGCAGCGCGAAGCCATCGACGCGCGGAACCGCGCCGATCAGCTCGTCTACCAAACGGAAAAGGAGCTCCGCGACAACGGGGACAAGGTCCAGGGGGGTGAGCAGGCGCCTCTGCGCGAGGCGATCGAAGCCGCCAAGGCCGCGCTCGCCGGAGCCGATGCGGCCCAGATCCGGGCCGCGAGCGAGTCCTTGGAGCGCGAGCGCCTGAAATTCGGAGAGGCGGTCTACCGGGCCGCGAGCGGGCCGGACGCACACTCCGGCGCCACGGACAGCACCGGAGGATCCGGCGCCAAATCGACCGAGGACGTCATCGACGCCGAGGTCGTCGACGCCGACGCTCACAAGAACTGAGCCCCACGGGCTCCCGAGACTTGCTAGACTCTTCCGGCGGCTGATGCGCGACCGGAGGACTTCCATGGCGCAGACGGATTCGGATCCGCTCAAAGATCTCGTCGGAATCCAGGAGCGGATGAACAAGCTCTTCGAAAGCGCGCTCGCGCGCACCAACTTCGATGCGGAAGGCGGCGTGGGAGCGTGGACGCCGGTTGCCGATGTTTTTGAAGACGCGACGAACGTGCTGTTCTTCCTGGAACTGCCGGGGCTGGCTCAAGCCGACATCGATGTGCGACTCGAGGACGACGAGCTCGTCGTCCGGGGTGAAAGGCACATGGATCGCGGCGCGCCGGGAGAACAGTTCCACCGCGTGGAGCGCTCGTACGGCAAGTTCGTCCGCCGCTTTCGTTTGCGTTCGCACATCGACCCCGCGTCGGTCGCCGCGGCGTATCAGGACGGCGTCCTCGGCATCACGCTCGCCAAGAAGGACGACGCCGGCAAGAGCCCGATCCGAGTTGTCATCCGCTGACCTGTTTCTGCCACCTGTTATACTCACTGAGGGACCCGGGGAATTGATGGAAGACGAACGAGTACAGGCCCGCGGCGGCGGCTCGGAATCCCTCAAGAAGTATCTCAAGGAGATCTCGCGGCTGTCCCGGATCACGGCCGACGAAGAGCGTGTGCTCGGCCGCAAGATCCAAAAGGGTGACCAACTGGCCCTGCGGCGCCTCGTCGAGGCCAATCTCCGGTTCGTCGTATCGTACGCCAAGCGCTACCGCGGATGCGGGATGTCGTTCCTCGACTTGATCAACGAGGGGAACATCGGTCTCATCGAGGCCGCCAAGCGCTACGACGCCAGCAAGAACGTCAAGTTCATCACCTACGCCGTGTGGTGGGTTCGGCAGGCGATCATTCATGCGCTGTCCGACCAGAGCGGGGCGTTCCGCCTGCCGCAAAAACAGGCGAATCTCCTCTACCGCATCGGAAAGGCGCAGTCGATGCTGCGCAACGAGTTGGAGCGAGCGCCCACGGCTCAGGAAGTCGCGACGCGGATCGAGGCCACGCTCGAAGAGGTGACCACGCTTCTGCAGGTTGCCAACGACAACGTCTCGCTTTCGGCGGTCATCGACGAAGAGCACGAGTTCCACCTGTCGGACAAGCTCGAGCAGGACACGATCCCAGCGGCCGACTTCGTCTTTCTCCGGCAGTCCTTGCGTCGCCATGTTCGCCAGGCGCTCGGCGAATTGGTCGAGAAGGAAGAGATGGTTTTACGGCTGCGGTTCGGCCTGGATGGATCCGATCCGAAGACGCTCAAAGAAATCGGCGAGATGATGAACCTCTCGCGGGAGCGAATCCGCCAGATCGAAGCGCAGGCCCTCGAGAAATTGAACCGTTCACAGAAATGCCAACAGCTCCGGGGCTACCTCAACTGAGCGACGCTTTGAGGGGCGAGGCCAGAGGCATGAGCGAGCCCTGTCCGAAGTGCGGCGGGACCGGATTCCAAGTCTCAGACGGCACCGAGGGCGTGGCCGTTTCCGTTCGCTGCTCGTGCAGCGTTCGCGATCGCGCCGACCGCATCCTCCGCGCAGCGCGGATCCCGCGCCGCTACGAGCACTGCTCGTTCGACAACTTCGAGGTCTGGCAGCCGACCCTGGAGCCCGCGTTGGCTTGGGCCAGGGAGTGGTTCGAGCGCTGGCCTCTTCAGGTCGATGTCGGGCTGCTGTTCGTGGGACCTCCGGGAACCGGGAAGACCCACCTCGCCGTCGGATTGCTGCGCGAGCTGGCGTCTCGCAAGGGAGCGAAGATCGTCTTCGCCGAACAGCGTCAGCTGCTCAAGGACCTGCAGTCGACCTTCGACGGGGGCGCCGGTCGCAACGAGACCGACGTGCTCACCCCCGTCCTCGAGGCGGAGGTCCTCTTGCTCGACGATCTCGGGGCCGGACGGACGACGGCCTGGGCCCAGGACGTCATGCACGACGTGCTCGCGCACCGCTACAACCGCAAGCTCCCCACCATCATGACCACCAACCGCGCGACCGGGGACGATGACGACGACACGGCGACGCCAGCGGACGCCCCGACGCTGCGCGATCGTCTCGGGGACGCTTTGATGTCTCGGATCTACGAGATGTGTCGCGTCATTCCGGTCACGGGCGAGGACTTTAGGAGGCGCGTCCTTCACGCGCGCCACCGCTTCTGACCTCACGAGGGATGAAAGACGCCATGCCGCAAGACGAAACCAACATCCTCTATGCGGTGACCGATCGGGTCGCCTGGATCACGGTCAATCGGCCGGACACGTTGAATGCCTTGAACCGCGCAACGGTTGTCGCGATCGCGGCGGCGGCCGGACGCGCCGTTTCCGATCCCGAGGTCGGGGTGATCGTCGTGACGGGCGCGGGAGACAAGGCGTTCGTGGCGGGCGCCGACATCACCGAGATGGCGAGCCTCGACGCGCTCGGGGCGCAGAGGTTCGCTCACGAGCTTGACGATAGTTTCGGGCTCCTCGAAGCCTCGCCCAAGCCGGTCGTCGCCGCGATCAACGGCTTTGCGCTGGGCGGCGGCTGCGAGCTGGCCCTGGCTTGCCACGTGAGAATCGCCTCCGACACCGCGAAATTCGGACAGCCGGAAGTCGGACTCGGACTCATTCCGGGGGCTGGGGGCACACAGAGGCTTCAGCGTCTGATCGGCCGAGGCCGGGCGCTGGATCTGATCCTGACCGGCGAGGTGATCGACGCCGCCGAAGCGCTACGCATCGGCCTGATCGAACGCCTGACACCGGCGGCCACGCTGCACGCCTTCGTGACGGCCTATGCGGCGAAGCTCCTCACGAAGAGCCCCCTGGCCCAATCGCGTGCGCTCGACGCGGTGCTTGCCGGTGGCGAAATGGCTCTCCCCGAGGCTCTGCGGCTCGAAGCGTCGCTGTTTGGCCTCTGCTTCGCGAGCGACGACATGCGCGAGGGGACGCGCGCCTTCATCGAGAAGCGAAAGCCCCGATTCCCTGGCCGATAGGCGCCATGTTTCGTATCCGCCTGCTTCGGATCGTCCTCCCCATCGCGCTTTTCGGATTCCTCGCCGTGATCGCGTTCACCCTGAGATCGCGCCCTCAGCAGGGCGCCGTCACCGCGGATCCGTCGGCCGATCAGGCGGCGCGCATGGAGGGGTTTCGCTTCAGTGACTTCGTTCAAGGGCGCCGCAGGCTCCTGGTTCACGCCAAGGTCGGCCGCGTCGACGATCAGGGCGCGTTCGAGGTCGAACAGGTCGAGCGGTTCGAGGTCGATCGAGAGGGCCAGGGTCCGCTGCTGCTGACCGCGACGCGCGGGGCGGGTTCCGGTGTCCAGGGGAAGAGGGTCGTGCGTCTCGAAGGAGGCGTCACGCTCAGAGACGACGACGCCGGCCTCGACCTCGAGATTCCCACCGTCGAGATCGACCAGGTCAACGGAGTCGTGCGCTCGCTCGGTCCTGTGCGACTGAAGAACGAGGCGTGGAAGGGAGTCGCGTCGGCAGTGGTCTACAGCTTGAAGGGAGAACCCACCGAGGTCCTGAGCCTCGCGCTCGACGGCCCCGAGGGGGGGCACCTCGCAGCCCACCGGGCCCTGATCCCTAAGGGTTCGAGGACTCTGACGCTCACCGGGGAGGTCGACGCATCGCAAGCGGGGATGTCCCTCCGCGCCGAGACGGTCGTCCTTTGGAGGCGCCCGGACGGACGGATCGAGAGAGTGACCGCCACGCCGGCGGTGACCGGAACCGCGTCGGGGCTCGGCGGCGGACTGGCGGGCTTCGTCGCGCGTGAGGTCCGTGCGCTCTGGGACGGAAACGGCAAGGTGGTGAGCGTCAGCCTCTCGGGAGACGCCCGCGTTCGGCAAGCACGAGGAACGATCGCGGCCGACCGGATCGAGGCGAAGTCCGTCGGCGCTTCGGGGACGATCGACCTTCAGGCGTTGGGGCAGGTCGTGGCCTCCGGCCCCACCGCACGCGGCATCGGACAACTCTCATGCGATGCGCTCCACGCGAGCATCGATGCGAAGGGAGGCGTGCGCGACGGCCTCGCGACCGGCGACGTTCGCTTCGAGGGCGAGGGGATCGCGGGCGAGGCCGACGAGGCTCACGTGTCGTCTCTCTTGTCCGACGGGACCGTGACCTTGCGCTCGTCCGAAAAGCGGCGGGCGCGCCTTGCGAGCGGGAGGACCCGGGTGGTCGCGGATACCATCGTGAGCGACGTGCACGGCGTCAAGCTGGTGGCCGACGGCCGGGTCGAGTCGACGATGCTCCCCGTCACGGGGACGCAACCTCACAGCACCTCGCCCATGTTCACCGCGAGCGAGGCCGTTCATTTCGTCTCGGCATCGCTCGAGAGCCAGAACGCGGGCAAGCGCCTGCTCCTCCGCGGCGACGTTCGAGGGTGGCAGGGTGAGCGCACGCTTTCCGCCGATGAGGTCGAGATGGTCGAGGAGGGTGAGGTGCTGAACGCTTCGGGCCACGTCGCCACACGCATGCCGCGCGAAGCGGCGCGCGCCGCGACCGAGTCCGATTTCGTGCAGATCGGCGCCGAGCGTCTCTCCTACCGCGGCAAGGCGCACACCGCCGAGTACAAGGGCAACGTCCGCGTGCGGCAGGCCGAGGGGTGGTTGCAGGCACCGCGTATCGTCGCGACCCTCGCCGAAGGTGGGCCGGGGCTGCGCGAGGTCCAGGCCCTTGAGGGGGTTCGCTTCGAGTACCGGACGCCGAGCGACCGGGGCGTTCCGACGACGGCAACGGGGGACGGCGATCGCGCCGTCTACGACACCGTGGCCCGTGTGCTTCGCGTCTTCGGCGACACCGCGCCCGCGACCGTACGCAGCACCGGCCCCAAGGGCGGGGTCACGGTCGGGCGGGTGTTACGCTACGACGTGGAGACCGGCGCGCTTCAAGTGGAATCGGGCGAGCGTGACCGCGCGACGATTCGGACCCCGAAGAACTGAGGCGGAGCATGGACGACAACGCGGTGGATGTCTCGCCGGCGGCAACGTCAGGCCTCGTCGGCGAGGCCCTGACCAAGGCCTACGGCGGGCGCCGGGTCGTCGAGGACGTGTCGGTGAGCATCGGCCCCGGCGAGATCGTCGGCCTTCTCGGACCCAACGGGGCGGGGAAGACGACCTCGTTCTACCTCATGCTCGGTCTCGTGCCCGCCGATCGGGGGCGCGTGCTCTTGGACGGACGCGACATCACCACGTATCCCATGTATTTGCGCGCGCGCGAGGGTATCGGCTATCTCCCTCAGGAGGCCTCGGTTTTCAGGCGGCTGAACGTCGAGGACAACCTGCTCGCCGTCCTCGAATTGAATGGGACCGACGCCGACACCGCGCACGAACGGGCGCGCGGGCTGCTTGCGGAGTTCGGCCTCGAGCACGTCGCGCGCACGCCGGGCTACGCGCTGTCCGGCGGCGAAAGGCGCCGCGTCGAGATCGCTCGATCTCTCGCCCTCAATCCGCGGTACATGATGCTCGACGAGCCGTTTGCCGGCATCGACCCGATCGCCGTGGGGGAGTTGCAGCGTGCCGTCATCGGCCTCAAGACACGCGGTCTCGGAGTCCTGATCACCGACCACAACGTGCGTGAAACTTTGCAGATCGTGGATCGCGCCTATATTATCAGCCAGGGCCGCATCTTCCGACACGGAACGCCCTCGGAACTAGCCGACGACGCCGAGGTGCGGCGTGTGTACTTGGGCGAGAACTTCCGGTTGAGCTGATGCTCGATCCCTAGAGCGGAGCGCAGCGAACCCGATGGCCCTCGAGCAAAGACTCAGCGTCCGCATGAGCCAGCGGCTCATCATGACGCCGTCGCTCCAGCAGGCCATCAAGCTCCTCCAAATGTCCAAGCTCGAGTTGGTCGACGAGATCCAGCAAGAGCTCACCGAAAACCCCGTTCTCGAGGAGGCCCTCGAGGAAGGTCCGGTCGCCGAGCCGACCGAAAACGAGCCCACCCCCGCGGAGGCGGCGGGGAAAGCGGAAACCGCGGACGCAGAGACCGCCGATCCTTTCGAGCACATCGACTACGAGTCGTACTTCCAGGACGTCGAAGGGACGTACGTTCCCCGCACGCCGATCGAGACGGGGGAGGCACTGCCGTCGTTCGAGAATACGCTCGCCGAAAAACAGGACCTGGCGGGACATCTCATCTGGCAGCTCGACATGTCGGCTTCGACCGATCGCGTCAAAGAGATCGGACGGGCGATCATCGGCAACCTGAACGAGGACGGCTACCTCCGTGCGAGCGTCCCCGAGCTTCAAGAGATGGGCGGCTTCTCCCCCGAAGAGATCCGGTCCACGCTGGAGATGATCCAAGCCTTCGATCCCGTGGGCGTCGCCTGCTTCGACCTGATCGAGTGCCTGACGATTCAGCTCCGGCATCTCGGCGAGGAAGGCAGCGCCGCCGAGACGATCGTCAGGCACCACATGGACAAGCTCCAGAACCGGCGTTACAAAGAGCTTGCCGAGGTCCTGGGCCTTCCGATGGACGACCTCCATGCCGAAATCGAGATCATCAAGGGGCTCGATCCGAGGCCAGGGCAGAAGTACAACATCGAGAGCAGTCGGTACGTCGTTCCCGACGTCTACATCGTGAAGATCGACGACGACTATCAGGTCATGCTCAACGAGGAGGGGCTTCCGCGCCTGAGGATCTCTCCGGTCTACCGGAAGATGATCGAGCGCGGAGGAGGCGGCAACGCGCCGGCCGACGCCAAGGAGTACGTGCGCAACAAGCTTCGGTCGGCGTTCCGTCTGATCAAGAGTCTCGAGGAGCGCCAGCGCACGATCTACAAGGTGGCGGTCTCGATCGTCAAGCACCAGCGCGAGTTCCTGGATTACGGAATCGAGCGCATGCGCCCCCTCGTCTTGAAGGACGTCGCGGACGATATCGGCATGCACGAAAGCACGGTGAGCCGCGTCGTCAACAACAAGTACATGCACACGCACCGAGGTCTCTTCGAGTTGCGGTTTTTCTTCCACAGCGGAATCGCGTCCGTGCACGGGGGAGACAACGTCTCCTCGCTCACCGTCAAAGAGCGCATCCGCAAGATCGTTTCGGCCGAGGACGACAAGCGCCCTCTCTCGGACGCGGCCATCGTCAAGGTGCTGCTCGGAGAGGGTCTGCAAATCGCCCGGCGCACGGTCGCGAAGTACCGCGAGGAACTCAAGATCCCGTCGTCCGGCAGCCGCAAGGCCGGGACGTTCTAGGAGGGGACGATGCAAATCCACATCACGGGCCGACAGGTGGCGATCACACCGGCACTCCGCAAGTACGCCGAGGAGAAGCTGAAAAAGGTCGAGAAGATCCTCGGCGGTCCCATCGAGGCGCACGTGGTCCTCGCCGTCGAGAAGCGCCGCCACCACGCCGAGATCCAAGTGAAATCGCGCAACGCGCTGCTCTCCGGGAAGCACGAGACGGAAGACCTCTACGCGTCGATCGGCGACGTCGTTGAGAAGCTCGAGCGCCAAGCGCTCAAGCACAAAGAGAAGTTGACCAATCGCAAGAAGCGGGGCGCAAAGGACATCGCCGCCTCGTTTCTTGTGACCGAGCCGCCGGCGAAACCCGCGCGTCCGGCGAAAGCCGGCTCGGCGCCACGCGCGCCGCGGATTCTCCCGAGCGACCGTTACCGGTTGAAGCCGCTCTCGCCCGAGGACGCGGCGATGGAGCTGGATTCCGCCGGTGGCGATCTGCTGGTCTACCGGGACGACCAGACCTATCGGGTGAACGTGGTCTATCGCAGGAAAGACGGGAACTTCGGGCTCGTCGACCCGGAGTTCTGAGACGGCCCGATTTCTTGACCCCTCGCGGGAAGCCTGGTAAGTTCAGACGCTGTAACACTTCGGCTGACTCGAGCGCTCGAGTCAGCACGCGCGGAGACCTTCGCGGAGATCTCGATGAGCGATGCCGGCAGCCCTAAAGGTGGACGCAGCCGCACCCCCGCCGCATGGGAAACAGAAACGCTCGAGCCGACGCTCCGGAAGTTTCCGGAAAGGCCGGTCGCGTTCACGACCGTTTCCGATCTTCCGGTCGAGCGTCTCTACACCGGCGACGATCTCGGGCCGGCCTGGAACGAGCGCGAGAAACTCGGGTTTCCGGGGGAGTTCCCCTACACGCGCGGGATTCATCCGACGATGTACCGCGGCCGCCTCTGGACGATGCGTCAGTTCGCTGGATTCGGGTCGGCCGAGGACACGAACGCCCGCTTCCGCTACCTCTTGGAGCACGGTCAGACGGGCCTGTCCACCGCCTTCGACCTGCCGACCCTCATGGGGCGCGACAGCGACGATCCACTCGCCCGCGGTGAAGTCGGGCGAGAAGGCGTCGCGGTCGACACGCTTGCCGACATGGAGATCCTCTTCCGAGGGATCCCCCTCGAGCGCGTGTCGACCTCCATGACGATCAACGCGCCCGCGGCGGTGATCTTCGCCATGTACCTCGCCGTGGCCGAAAAACAGAATGTCGCTTTCGCACACCTCGAGGGGACGCTGCAGAACGACATCCTCAAGGAGTACATCGCCCAAAAGGAGTGGATTTACCCGCCCCGGCCGAGCATGCGCATCATCACGGACCTCATGGCGTTTTGCGCCTGCTCGGTCCCGAAGTGGAACACGATTTCGATCTCCGGATATCACATCCGCGAGGCCGGATCGACCGCGGTCCAAGAGCTCGCGTTCACGCTCGCGGATGGCATCGCGTACGTCGAGGCGGGACAAAAGGCGGGACTCTCCGTCGACGACTTCGCGCCGCGGCTTTCGTTTTTCTTCAACTCGCACAACGACTTCTTCGAGGAAATCGCCAAGCTGCGCGCCGCGCGCCGCATCTGGGCGCACGTGATGCGCGAGCGGTTCGGAGCCAGAAACCCGCGCTCGTCGATGCTGCGATTCCACACGCAAACGGCGGGCTGCTCGCTGACCGCGCAACAGCCGCTCAACAACATCGCCCGGGTCACCGTTCAGGCCTTGGCGGCGGTGCTCGGCGGGACGCAGTCCCTCCACACCGACTCCTTCGACGAGGCCTTGGCGCTGCCGACCGAAACGGCGGTCACCGTCGCCCTGAGGACCCAGCAGATCCTCGCCGAGGAATCCGGGATCACGAACACGATCGATCCGCTAGGCGGCTCTTATTTCGTCGAGGCCCTGACCGACAAGATCGAGCGCGACGCCTTGGCGTACATCCTGCGCATCGATCAAATGGGCGGAATGATCGAGGCGATCGAGCGCGGCTTCCCGCAGAAGGAGATCGCCGACGCCTCGTATCACTATCAGCGCCAGGTCGATCGCGGCGAGAAATCGATCGTCGGCGTGAACAAATTCGCGATCGACGGAGAGCGACGCACGGAGACCCTGAAGATCGGAGACGACGTCGAACGGGCGCAGCTTGCGCGGCTTCAACAGGTGAAAGCGCAACGCGACGAGACCGAGCTCCGGCGCGATCTCGCGGCTCTCGCCCGGGCCGCCGCCACGGGAGACAACCTGATCCCCTTGATGCTGGCCTGCGTGAGGAACTACGGCACCGTGCAAGAGCTCTCTCAGGCGCTCGTTCCCGTGTTCGGTACCTACCGGGAAGTCTCCGTCCTGTGATGACAACCGCAAACAACGAGGGTCACGTGGGCGAGGAACGCAAGCTCAGGTTGTTGGTCGGGAAGGTCGGCCTCGACGGTCACGACCGCGGGGCGAAGATCATCGCGCGAGCGCTTCGAGACGCAGGCTTCGAGGTCATCTACACCGGGCTCCATCAGACGCCGGAGATGGTCGTGGCCACGGCGATTCAAGAAGACGTCGACGCGGTGTCGCTCTCGATTCTCTCCGGCGCGCACAACTATCTGTTTCCGCGAGTCATCGAGTTGCTTCGCGAGAATGGCGCCGACGACATCGCCGTTTTCGGGGGCGGTATCGTCCCGGACGAGGACATTCAGACTCTGAAGCAGGCCGGTGTGAAGGAGATCTTCACGCCCGGGGCAACGACCGAAAGCGTCATCGCGTGGGTCCGGGCGAACATCAGCCCGCGCCCGCTCGGCTGAGCGTAGGAGCGGAAGCGACCATGCGGCGGACCATTCTCCTCGCCGACGACAGTGTCACCATTCGCAAGATCGTCGAGCTCACGTTTTCCGACACCGACATCCGCGTCTGCTCGGTGGCCTCGGGGCAAGAGGCGCTCGATCGCCTGAGCGACCTGCGTCCGGACCTCGTGCTCGCGGACGTCGTCATGCCTGGGCCCTCCGGGTACGAGCTCTGTCGCGCCATCAAGACCTCCGACCGGCCGGTCCCGGTTCTTCTTTTGGCGGGGACGTTCGAGCCTTTCGACGCCGGGCAGGCGCGTGAGTGCGGAAGCGACGGCCACGTCACCAAACCGTTCGATTCCCATCAACTCGTCTTGCGCGTGGAGCAACTCTTGGCGCACCGCGAGCAGCCGGCGGCTCCGGGCGAACTCGCCGCGCAGGCCCCGGTCGACGATCTGGAGGCGATGTTCGACGATCTCGCGGCACCCGCGCTCCCGTGGGACGGCGAGCACGACATCCGCCCCATCTCCCTCGCCGCAGACCCCATCGCCGAAGGGGGCACGGCCGCGTCTCCCACGCTCTCGCCCGCCGACCTCGACGCGATCGCGCGCCTCGTCGTGGAGCGATTGTCCGAGCGCGTCTTGCGGGAGATCGCGTGGGACGTGGTGCCCGATCTCGCGGAGATCATCGTGCGCGAGAGGATCCGCGAACTGGAGCGTGACGAGCGCGAGCCGAGCTAGTCCGGCGGTCGTTTCTCATGACGTGCGGGCGGACGGCCCCACCGAGGTCCCGATGGCCATGGAGAAAGAGTATCGCCCCGAGGCGATCGAGCAGCGGTGGTCCCGCGAGTGGGTCGAGCAGGGTCTTTTTCGTGCCGGAGCGGCCCCCGCGAAGCGCCCGTTCTGCATGGTGATCCCTCCTCCCAACGTGACCGGCAATCTCCACATGGGACACGTGCTGGTCTACACGCTCCACGATGTCGTGGCGCGGTGGCGACGCATGCAGGGCTGGGACGTGCTGTGGCTCCCCGGTACCGACCACGCCGGCATCGCGACCCAGGCCGTCGTCGAGCGCGAGATTCTGAAAGAGGGAACCGATCGCCACACCCTCGGGCGCGCGGCGTTCGTCGAGCGCGTGTGGGAGTGGAAGGCGCTGTACGGATCGCGCATCACCGGACAGCTCAAGCGCTTGGGCTCGTCGTGCGACTGGTCCCGCGAACGCTTCACGATGGACGAAGGGCTCTCCCGCGCCGTGCGGGAGGTTTTCGTCCGGCTCTACCGCGAAGGACTGATCTATCGCGATCGCTATATCGTGAACTGGTGCCCGCGCTGTCAAACGGCGCTCTCGGACCTGGAGACCGTTCACGAGCAGAAGAAGGGCAAGCTCTACACCGTCCGTTACCCGTTCGCCGACGGGAAGGTGGGCGGGATCGACGTCGCCACGACGCGCCCCGAAACCATGCTCGGAGACACCGGCGTCGCGGTCCACCCCGACGACGACCGCTATCGGAGCGTCGTGGGCCGCATGCTGGCCCTTCCGCTGACGGGGCGCGTGATCCAGGTCGTTGCCGACGCCTTCGTCGATCCGTCCTACGGCACCGGGGCGGTGAAGGTGACTCCCGCCCACGACCCGAACGACTTCGCGGCCGGGAGGCGTCTGGGCTTGGCCGAGATCGTGGTCATCGACACGGCCGGGAAGATGACCCCCGAGGCGGGGGAGTTCGCCGGGCTCGACCGGTTCCAGGCCCGCAAGCGCGTGGTGGCTCGACTCGAGGATCTAGGCATCCTTATCGCCGTCAAGGAGCACGAGCACGCGGTCGGCCAGTGCCAGCGCTGCTCGACCGTCGTCGAACCCCTCGCCTCGACGCAGTGGTTCGTCAAGGTGGGCCCGATGGCTGCAGCCGCCGCCGACGCCGTCGCCGCGGGACGAACGGAGTTCGTGCCCGCCTCGTGGACCAAGGTCTACTTCGAGTGGATGAAAAACATCCACGATTGGTGCATCTCGCGCCAGCTTTGGTGGGGCCACCGCATTCCCGCCTGGTACTGCGACGCCTGCGGTACCGTCGTCGTGTCCGAGAACGATCCTACGGCGTGCGAGAGCTGCCGCGGCGCGCTTCGGCAGGACGAAGACGTCCTCGACACCTGGTTCTCGTCGGGTCTCTGGCCCTTCACGACGCTCGGCTGGCCCGAACGCACGAACGATCTCGCGCGCTACTACCCTACGACCCTCCTGATCACGGGGTTCGACATCATCTTCTTCTGGGTCGCCCGCATGATGATGTTCGGGCTGAAGTTCATGGACGAGGTCCCGTTCCGGCAGGTCTACATTCACGGCCTGGTGCGCGATGCCGAAGGCCAGAAGATGTCGAAGTCGAAGGGGAACACGATCGACCCCGACGAGGTGCAGCGCCGCTACGGGACCGATGCGGTGCGCCTCACGATGGCGATGTTGGCCGCGCCGGGAAACGACATCCCCTTGGCGCCCGAACGCATGGAGGGGTATCGCGCGTTCGCGAACAAGCTCTGGAACGCTTGTCGCTTCGTGATGATGAAGGTGGGCGATCACGCCGAGACAACGCCCTACACCGAAGCGGATCTCACGCTCGTCGACCGCTGGATCCTCGCCCGCACGCACGCGATCATCGGAGAGGTTGACCGCGCCCTCGAGTCTCACCGGTTCGATCGCGCGGCGGACGTTTTGTACCACTTCGTCTGGCACGAGTTCTGCGACTGGTACATCGAGGTCGTGAAGCCCGACCTCGCTCCGTCGGGCGAGCCGGGGAGCTCGCCTGAGGCCGGGCGCGAGGCGGTCGCGCGAACGGTGCTGCTCGAGGTCCTCGACACGATCTTGCGCCTATTGCACCCGATCATGCCTTTTCTCACGGAAGAGCTGTGGCAGAAGTTCCCCCACACGGGGGACTACCTGGCGACCTCCCACTGGCCCACCGCGCGCAAAGAGCGGCTCGATGCCGGCGCCGAACGGGACATGGCCATGCTGCAAGAACTGGTGGTGAAGATCCGCAACGTGCGCGTGGAGGCCGGCATTGATCCCTCGCGTCGGATCGAGGTGCTCGTCCACGCGGAGAGCCCAGAAAACGGCAAGCTCGTCGCGGATCAGGCGGCCCTCGTCGCCGCCCTGGTGCGCGCGGAACGGGTCGTGGTCGTGGACTCGTTTGCCCCGGATCTCATCTCCGCCCGCGGTGTCGTGCGCGGGCTCGAGGTCGCCGTCCCCCTGGCCGGCCTGCTCGATTTCGACGCGGAGCGGACGCGCCTGGTCAAGGAACTCCGCAAGATCGACGCCGAGCTCGACGCGCGCAACCGCAAGCTGGCCAACGAGTCGTTCTTGGAGCGCGCGCCGGCCGACGTCGTCGAGAAAGAACGGGCGATCCAGAAGGAGTTCCTCGAGAAGAAACGGCGCATCGAATCCACGCTGTCGACGCTCGGAGAGAATGGAACGAGCGCGTGAGTCTGCGGCCTTACGATTCCGACGCGGCCGCCCGGTGCGTCGCCGCGGCCCTCGCAGAAGACCTGGGCGCTTGCGGGGACGTCACGACCGAAGCCGTCGTTTCCGCCACGCGCAGGGCGCGAGCGACGATTGTGGCTCGCGAGCCGTTGGTTGTTGCGGGCCTTTTAGTCGCTGAAGAAGTCTTCCGTCAGCTCGACCCCACGGTACTCTTCACGCCGCATGCGAAAGACGGCGAGCGCGTCCCGGCGGGCGCGGTCGTGGCCACTGCGGAAGGGCCGGCGCGCGCTCTCTTGCAGGGGGAGCGCACGGCTCTCAATTTTCTGCAGCGCATGAGCGGCATCGCGACGGCGACGCGAGCGGCGGTTTCGGAAATCACAGGAACGAACGCGGTGATCCTGGACACGCGCAAGACCGCTCCCGGACTCCGGGCGCTAGACAAGTACGCCGTTGCGGCCGGCGGAGGCGAAAACCACCGCCACGGCCTCTACGACGCGGCGATGATCAAGGACACGCACCTCGGCTCCGTGGGATCGCTCGACGCTGCGATCCGCGCCTGCCGTGCCGCCGGGCTGAAGCCGGAGACGATCACCGCCGAGGTCCGCTGTGTCGAGGAATTGGACGAGGCGATCGCCGCGGGGGCGGGGCGGGCCCTCCTGGACAACATGACGTTGGCCTCCCTCGCCGATTGCGTTTCGCGGGGCAAGGGGAGGATCGTGCTCGAGGCCTCAGGGGGGCTTCGCCCCGGTACGCTGCGCGCCGTCGCCGAGACCGGCGTGGATTGCCTTAGCCTCGGCTACCTGACGCACTCGGTCCGCGCCGCCGATCTCGCGATGGACCTCACGGCGCTCCCCTGAGCGACGGCATGCCGAGACTCGACGCGAACCGTCTCGCCGCGAGCCTGACGCACGTTGCCTTCGTGCGCCGGATCGTCGTCCTCGAAACGACCGGATCGACCAACGACGACGCGCGACGCCTCGCGGCCGAGGGGGCGCCGGAGGGGACCGTCGTCCTCGCGGAACGCCAGTCCGCCGGACGCGGACGGCTTGGCCGGAATTGGGATTCGCCCGAGCGGGTGGGCCTGTATCTTTCGGTCTTGCTCCGTCCGACGGAACCGCCAGAGCGCATCGGCCGCTACCCGATCGCGGCCGCCGTGGCCGTTTGCACCGCCTGTCGCACGTTCGTCGGCGACGGTGCCGTTCTCAAGTGGCCGAACGACGTGCTCGCCGACGGAGGCAAGCTGGCCGGGGTCCTGTCCGAACTGCGCCAAGGGGTTTCGGGCGCGGAACTCGTCCTGGGCATCGGAGTCAATGTGAACCAGGCCGGCGAGGACTTCGAGGCGGCGTTGCGCGGGACCGCGACCTCCCTGAGGAGGCTTCGTCGCGGCGTCCCGGTGGACCGCGAATCCGTCGCGGCAACGCTGCTCGAAGCGCTTGGTGCGACCATAGCTCTCCTGCGTGCGGGCGCCTGGCTTCAGGTGGCGGAGCAGTTCCTGCGCTACGCTCCTGACGCGACCGGGCGGCGCGTCCGGCTCGCCGCGGGCGGAGGTGGGTTCACCGACGGCCTCGACGCGTCGGGGGCACTGCGTGTTGCCACCGCGAACGGAATCGTCCTCGTGCACGCGAGCGAATCCGTCGCGTTGGCCGAGGAGTGACGATGCTGCTGGCGATAGACACGGGGAATACGCACACGGTGCTCGGGCTGTTCGACGGGGATCGTCTGGCTGCCGACTGGCGGATCGCGACGCGCAAGGGCGAGACGGCGGACGAGCTTGGCGCGCTGTTTCGAGCGTTGTTCGCGGGCGAGGGACTGGAGCCTTCGTCGGTCGACGGCATCATCGTGTCCTCGGTCGTCCCCGATTGGAACGGGATTCTCGCGGCGACCGCGCGACGCGCCTTCGGACACGACGCGCTCTTTGTCGCGCCGGGCGTCAAGACCGGCCTGCCGATCCTTTACGAAAACCCCCATGAGGTCGGCGCGGACCGCATCGTGAACGCCGTCGCGGCGGTGCACTGTTACGGCGCTCCGGTCATCGTGCTCGACTTCGGCACGGCGACGACCTTCGACGTCGTCAGTCCGAAGGGGGAGTACTTGGGCGGCGTGATCGCCCCCGGCCTGGGGATCTCCGCGGAGGCGTTGTTCCAGCGCGCCGCCCGGCTGATGCGGGTCGACGTAATAAGGCCCGCCCGAATCATCGGCAGGACCACCGAGGAGAGCGTGCAGTCGGGGCTGTTTCACGGTTACGTGTCGCTGGTCGAAGGCGTCGTCAGGCGGCTGCGCGCGGAGCTTGCGATTGATGCGCCGGTGGTCGCGACGGGCGGTCTGGCGCCCGTATTTCAGGCGGAGCTTTCGTTTCTCGAGGCGGTCGACCCCCATCTGACTCTGTTGGGTCTCCGGCTTGTCTGGGAGAGGAATCATCGATGAGGGTCTTGTTCGTCTGCGACGGGAACATCTGCCGGTCTCCGCTGGCAGCCGAATACCTGAGGGATCGAGCGGTCCGCCACAGGTTGAGCAACATCATCGTCGATTCGGCGGGATTGCTCGGAATCGACGGCGTGCCCGCCGCACCTTATTCCATCAAGGTGGGGGCAGGCGCCGGGCTCGACCTGACGGGCCACCGTTCGCGCGGCGTCACGCCCGCGGACGTTCAAAGCGCCGACCTTTTGCTCGCGATGACGAACACCCATTTGGAGACGCTCGCACGGCGGTTCCCTCAGGGCGCTCCGAGGCGGCTGCTCCTGCGCGCTTTCGAGCAGGGTGCAACGCCGCGCATCGACGCACCGGAATTGGACGATCCCGTCAAGGGGCCGATCGAAGGGTACCGTGAGGCCTTCGCGATCATGAGGATCTGCGTCGACCACCTGATTTCCCACCTCAAGCACCTGTCGTGAGCCAAGGCGGAGACGAGCGGCGCTACGTCCGCGCCGTCGAGGCCGCGTGGTCGAAACTCCTGGGAAGACAGGCGGTCGTTTCTCCCCGCGAGTTCGAAACGATCGACGCTTGGCGCCGGCGCGGGATCCCGCTGACCGTCGTCCTCGAAGTCATCGCCAACGCGGGCAAGCGGCGGTCGGGCCGCGGGCCCCAGGCGATCACGGCCCTGGCGAAAGGCGTCTCCGAGGCTTGGGAGGTGGTCGCCGCGGGCCGGGCTGCGCCCACCGTCAAGGATGCGCGACCCTCGCGTTCCGACGCGCGGCGCGCCTTCGAGGAGGCGCTCGCGCGCTGCCCGGAGCCGGGGCGATTGCGCGCGCTCCTGACGAACCTGCTCGCCGAGGAAGCGGCGGGGGCCGCAGCCGAGACGGTGGACGCCTCGCTCGATGCGTCCCTCGCCGGAGCCGTTCCCGAACACGCGCTGGTCCGCGCCACCGAGGAGACTGCCCGCGCCCTCGAGGAGTTTCGCGGCCGCATGAGCGAGGAAGAGTTTCGAAAGACGTTCTCGCGCGCGCTCGCCGACCGGCTGCGCCGAGCACTCGCGTTGCCCCGGCTCGCACTGACTCGCTGAGCCCGCCTCGCTCGCCGTCGTCTCCTCGATTAGAGTGACTCCCGGTCCCGCCTCCTTGGTGCCGTGACAACGCCTCCACATGGTCCCGCGCCCATCGTTCCGATCGCGGCTGCGCTCATCATCGGCGCGGCGTGTGGAGGAGTACGCCCCACGCCCGAGGCCGCAGGTGTCGCCGCGTGCGTCGCCGTGGTCCTCGCACTTCTGGTCAGGCGGCGCAAGACGATCGTGCTCCTGCTCATCGCTTCGGCGGCCTTCGCGCTAGGTGCCGCCGCCCAAGGCTTCGCTTGGCGGGACGCCGGACGCCGCCTCGACGCCACGTTTGGCGCGTGCGCCGCGCGGGAACTCGAGCTCGTCGCTCGTATCGTCGCCGCTCCCGAGCGGGACCGCGAGGGCGGCAGGGCACTCAAGGTCGAGACCGTTCCCGATGGGACCACGCCGGCGCTCCGTCTTCGCCTCGACATCGTGGACATTCCCGACGACGACGCGGGGCGTATCGACGACCTGAGGGGCGGTGACGTTGTTCGCGTGTGGTGCCGTTTGCGCGCGCCGGTGGCGGGACCCGGAATCTCCGAAGCCAACGCGAGACGACGCCTCGTATCACAGCGCCTCGATGCGACGGGACGGGTGAAGAGCTCGCGGCTCGTGAGGTTGGTCGCCCCGGGGGGTTGGTCGCCAAGCCGCGCGCTCGACGTCGCGCGCGTCCGCGCTCGGGGCGCCCTCGACCGAGCCTTAGGGACGACGGGGGAGACGCGCGCTGTGGTTGGCGCCATGCTGCTCGGCGACCGTCTCCTCTTGGACGAGGACACCAACGCGCTTCTCCGTGACGCCGGCCTGATCCACATTCTGTCGATCAGCGGACTCCACACGGCGCTCAGCGTCCTTCTCGTGCTCGCGATGCTCCGCCGCGCGGGCTTAGGCGCGCGGGGTCTGTTCGTAGCAGGCGGCGCCCTGCTCCTTGCGTTTGCCGCCTTCGTGGGTCACGGGGCCTCGGTGTGGCGGGCCTGCGCGAGCTTGGGCGTGGGACTCCTTGCGCGCGTTTTCAGTCGCGACGTCGACCCGCTCGCTGCCCTGGCGGTCTCCGCCGCGTTGCTCGTCCTCGCCGTCCCGACGCTCGCTTTCAGCGCGGGATTCCTCCTGAGCGTCGTCGCCACCGCTGGACTCGTGGTGGCCCTCCCCCGGGTTGCGGCCGGCGCGCGCGGTCCTTCCGCTCTGTCGCAATCGTTGGCGGCGTCCCTTGGCGCCTACCTCGCCACCGCGCCCCTCCTCGCCGCGCTGTTCGGTCGGCTGGCCCCCGCCGCCCTCGTAGCCAACCTCGTGGCGGCGCCGCTGTGCGCCGCCTGCCTTGCGGCGGGAGCGGCCACGATCGTTCTCTCCTCCGTTCCCCTCGCCGGGGCGGTCGCCGCGGTCGGTGCGAAGGCCGCCGTTTTCGCGCTGCTGCTCGCCTCCCGCTTCGCGGCCTCCATTCCCGGGGGACATCTGCGCGTGGCTCCACCCCCCGCTGGGCTCGTCGCGGCCTACGTCGCCCTGCTCCTCGCGACCGCCTTCTGGAACGGCGCTTGGAGCCGGAGCGGTGGACGCGCGATCCGTCTCCTGCTCGCCCTGTGCGCGATCGCCCTGCACCTGGGGTCACCGCCTTCCGGAAGGGGACCGATAGGAGCGGAGGTCCTCGACGTCGGACAGGGGCTCGCGGTGGTCTTGCGCGGCGCGGACGGCCGGTTCGTTCTCGTGGATGCAGGGCCCTCGGGCGAGGGACGTTTCGACGCGGGCGACCGCATCGTCGTTCCCGCGCTCGCGGCGCGCGGCTGCCGTCGACTGGAGGTTCTCGCCCTATCGCACGATAACGATGATCACGCGGGCGGCGCACGCGCGGTACTGCGCGATATCGAGGTCGGGGAATTGTGGGTCGGTGAAGGATCCGAGCGCGATCCATTGACCCGCAGCCTCACGGCCGATGCGGTTGCGCGCGGCGTGGCCGTTCGACGACTGAAGCGAGGCGACGGGGCCGTCCGGGCGGGCCTCGACCTTTCGGTCCTCCACCCCGGCGTCAACGACCGCGGCCGGTCACTGAACGATCGTTGCCTCGCATTGCGCGCGCGAACCGCCGACGGCGCTTCCATTCTGCTGCCGGGAGATCTCGAATCAAGCGGAGAGGGCGCACTCCTCGCCGCCGGCGCGGATCCTCGGGCCGGGGCTCTCGTCGCGCCCCACCACGGTGCCGACGGGAGCAGCACTTCCGCGTTCCTCGCGCGCGTCGCCCCTCGTTTCGTCCTGGTGTCGGCGGGCGCAGGAAATCGTTTCGGGCATCCTGGGAGAAGGGCGCTTTCTCGGTTTGCGGCCGTCGGGGCGCGCGTGCTCCGCACGGATCTCGACGGCACGATAACCCTCGACGACGAGGGCGGCTCTTGGCGCGCGTCAGTCGAGAAGGAGCGGCGACGGGATGAACGTGAGGACGAAGATGACCCCGAGTGCGAACACGAGCGCGAGACGTCCGGGCCCTAAAGGGTCCGATTCGTCGATGAGGCGGGGATGCCGGTCCCTCAACCCGAGCAAGATGACGAGCCAAAGGCTGTAGGCGGAAGGAGTCCGGTGGACGATGCTCTGCGCGACGACGAGGATCGCAAGGGCGCCGATGGTCGCAAAGGAGGCGATGCGGTGCGCCTTGGGGGACATCGCGAACAGCGCGTGGCCGCCGTCCAACTGCCCCACGGGGAAGAGGTTCATCGACGTCACGAGCAGACCGACCCAGGCCGCGCCGTACACGGACCCGACCTGAAGTGGGGCATCGCCGTGGAAGAGGTGCTCGAAGAACCACGAAGCGAGGGGGGGACCGAGTGCTAGACCCTGCGGTTCGTTCGTCACCTTGAGCACGGTCGCGTTGGCCACCCCGAGGATCAAGAGCGGGAGTGCGACGAGAAACCCCGCGATCGGGCCCGCCGCCGCAATGTCGAACAGCGCCTTCCGCGACGGGATCGCCCCGCGGATCCGGATCACGGCTCCGAGCGTGCCGATCAGCATCGGCGGTCCAGGGATGAAAAACGGCAGCGTTGCGGGCACGCCGTAGTACCGGCAGGCGAAGTAGTGCCCCATTTCATGGGCTCCCAGAATCAGCAGGAGCAGCGCGGCGTAAGGCACCCCGTGGGCCAGGCGGGAGACGTCGACGAGGGCGCTCCACGATGCGTCGAGGTCGAGCGTTCCCTCCCAGATCCAGCTTCCGGCCATCGTCGCCGTCAGAAAAGTCGCGATCAGGAGACCCGCGTGGAGCCACAGCCTCGGGCGATCGCCGCGCGGGGCGGCGTAGGAGTCGTTCATGACGCGCCTCGAGAGGAGTCAGCCAGACGGGCGCGGAGTATACCAACCGCGTCCGCTCCGGCGGACAGACGCTGCACTCCAGAGCGGACGCCCTGCCTCAAAGAGCACGGTGGCCGCAAGCTTGTTGATACTCGACGTCGCTAGCCCGCGACTGCGCCCCGAAACGCCCCATCACAGGGCAGAACCGGAGCAAAGCCCAAGGACTCCGCCTTTTTTCCGTGGGGGGCGGTGTTTTGGGCGCTTCGAAAGGCCCTCGGCGCCGAAGACGGCGTCGCAGGATCGTGCAGGAGAGGCGATCGCGGCGCCAGCCGGGCCACCGGAACCCCCGAAATCGACGAAAACACGGCCAAAACCTCTCGGTGGCCACGAACTTGTTGATACTCGGCGGCCTCGAGGCCGCAGTGCCGTCATGAGACCCGCGATCCCGTCGTACGCGTAACGCGTGTTCAAGCGCGTGAGCTGTCGCGAGTTCCAACGCTCACGCGGTCAACGGCTTGAACGAAATGGTGCTTCTGATCGTCAACAAGCTTGCGGCCACCGTGGTCAGAGAGGCCTGGCGGCAGGGGGGAAACGCGGTATGAATGTTGCTGGGAACTACGTGAGAGGAGGTTCGCGGTGACAATCACGACCAGGCCCGTCATCCGCTTCCTCGGCTTCGGGGTCATCCTCTTGGCGGCGGGACTCGTGACCCCGATCGACGCCGGGTCGCGCCAGGCGGTGCCGCGCACTGGCGGGGGCGGAAACCACGCGACCGCTCCGGCGTATCGCGGTACGGCGGCACCGCGTGCCGCCGCGCCCGCGCGTGGGTACCCGGCTTCCCGGGGGACGGCGCACGGCGTCGCGCGCTACGGATACGGATACGGATACGGATACGGATACGGATATGGCGCCCCTTACTACCCGTACTGGGGTGCCGGGTACGGCTGGTGGGGCGCGGGCTGGTACGGCGGATGGTGGGGCTGGCCGGGATACGGCTACGGAGCCTACGGGCCGTGGTACGGGCCCTACCCCTACCCCGACACCTACGTCGCGTCCGTCGAAGCGCCGCAGCCGTCGGGCCCGGCGATCATCGAGACCGGCGTCACCCCTTCGAAGGCCGACGTCGTCTTGGATGGCGACACGGTCGGGTTCGCAAGCGACTACAACGGGCGGTGGGACAAGTTGAGCGTGGCTCCCGGTTCGCACACGATCGCGTTCCAAAAGAAGGGCTATCGCACACTCGTCATCACTTTGGAAGCGAGTCCCGGTGCGACCTACGTCTTCAGCGACGCGCTCGTTCCCGGGAACGGCGAGGATCGCCGCGCGCTTCCCGCGGCCGCGACCGTCGCACCTCCTCAAACGCAATCGCCGAACCCGTCTCCGCTCGCGCTGGGCCGGCTCCGCGTTCACGCCGAACCGGCCGATGCCGCCGTTTATCTCGACGGCGAGTACCTCGGCCTCGGAGCGGAACTCAGCCGCATCCACGCCGCCCTCGCCGT
>Ga0315273_10000802_pt1 | contig 34168 bp, 34 predicted proteins | sample YL17G02_0_MG_FD_205753 | JGI IMG/M metagenome (GOLD analysis project Ga0315273, IMG submission 205753) | Sediment microbial communities from Yellowstone Lake, YNP, Wyoming, USA - YL17G02_0 | ecosystem: Environmental > Aquatic > Freshwater > Lake > Sediment | place: USA: Wyoming | collected...
ATATACCTGGTCGGCCCCAAAGGCGATGATGTCCTTCGCCAGGCCCTCTACTCCCGAGCCCAGTATCGCAGCCTGGACCGGCTGCCCCGTCTGATCGGCGAGACGCCGCGCTGCTCCCAGGACCTCCGTGCTGATCGGCGCCAACGCGCCGCCGCTCGCCTCAGCTATTACCAAGATTCCGCTTGAATTCGACATAGCTATCGCTCCTTATCAATCATCAGACCCGGGCTAAATGACCTTCTCGTCGCGCAGGCGCTGAGCGAGCTTCTGAGCCTTCTCATCCGGTGTCTCGCCCTCCATCACCTCGCACTCGACCTCGCTCACCGGCTGGTAGAGGCGCTCCAAGACCATGCGCGTCCCCTGAGCGCCGACCTGTGAGGCGTCGAGACCCAAGTCTGCCGCCGACCAGACGCTGACCTGCTTCCGCGCTGCCTGCATGATCTGCTGCAGCTTGGGGTAGCGCGGTTCACCCAACTCGTTGCTGACCGTTATCGCGCAGGGCAGCGGTGCCTCCACCGTATCATAGCCCTCCATGAGGACACGCTCCACGACGACCTTGCCGTCCTGAACAGTGACGGCCTTGGCGATGCTGACGCTGGGTATGCCCAACAGCTCCGCCACGCCATAGCCGACCACACCGGCGTCCCAGTCGGTCGCCTGGCGGCCGAATAGGAGAAGGTCGAAGTCGCCTATCTTCTGGATCGCCTTCGACAGCACCAGGGCCGTCGTGTAGCTATCGCCGTTATCGAAAGCGTTGTCGGTAAGAAGAACGCCCTCGTCGCCGCCCATCGCCAGGCTGTGCTTGATGACGTCGCGGGCCTCCGCCGGCCCCATGCTGACGACCGTGATCTTCGCGTCGGCTATGACGTCTTTCACCCGCAGCGCGGCCTCCACAGCCAGAGCGTCAAACTGGCTGATGACGGACGCGACTCCCGGCGCTGGGACGACCTTCTTCGCCGCCTCATCGACCTTGAGCGCGGACGCGGGGGCCTCAGGGTCTGGTACCTGTTTGACGCAGGCAATGATGTGCAATGGCATGAAGTCCCTCCTTCATTGGATTTCACAGTGTTGATCTGTTGGACTGACCGTGTTCAGTTGTAGTCGTTTTCCCGACAAAAGGTCAAGGGCTCGGCGCGACTTCGTCTCCCCCCATCGACAAGTTAATGTCCGACGCCCCTATCATATCCTCTGTCTTGACTGCGACCGCCGTCTCTAGCAGTTCGGCGATGTCCAGCGCCCGCATCCGCTTCTCCTCGTCGGGTTCCAGGGCCGGTATGCCGTCCTCAAACATCTGGATGCAGAAAGGACAAGCTGTCGCCACCACGCCGGCGCCCGTGCCGATCGCCTCCTCAGTGCGCGCGTGGTTGATGTGCTGTCCCTTGCTCTCCTCAACCCACATGTGGCCACCGCCGGCGCCGCAACAGAACGTGGTCTTGCGCGATCTTTCCATCTCCACAACCCGCGCCCGGGGCAGGCTGGCCAGCACTTGGCGTGGAGCATCGGCGATATCGTTGTGGCGCGCCAGGTAGCAGGAGTCGTGGTAGACGATAGTCTGCTCCTCCCCCTGCTTCGGTCGCAGCTTTCCTTCCTTCACAAGCTGCGCCAGTAGCTGGCTGTGATGCACCACCTCGAAATTGCCACCGAACTGCTTGTACTCGTTGCGGAAGACGTTGTAGCCGTGGGGGCAGGCCGTAAGGATCTTCTTTACCCCCTTCGCGTTCATGATCTCGATCGCCTGCTGCGCCTGCATCTGGAACAGGTACTCGTTCCCCAGCCGGCGCGCCGGGTCGCCGCAGCAGGGCTCCTCTTCACCAAGCACGCCGAAGCTCACGCCGCCCTGAATCAGCAGCTTGGCGAGGGCCTGCGTGATCGGGACGTTGCGCTCGGAGAGGGAGCCTGAGCAACCCACCCAGAGGAGGTACTCCTGGCTGCCGTCGAACAGTGACACCTCCAACCCCTCCATCCAATCGCTGCGGGTGAACGTCGTCCCCCGCCAGGGGTGGCCGCGCTGCTCTATCTGCATCAGCGCCGCCTGGGCCGTCTCCGGCATCTGCGCCTCGTCCATCACCAGGAAGCGGCGCACGTCCATGATCGTCGGCACGTGCTCGATCATCACCGGGCACCAGTACTGGCAGGAGCCGCAGGTGACGCAATCCCATATCGAGTCGAACCCCATCGTGTCTATCGGCCGCGGTGGTTCCCCGTCCGTCCGCGGCAGCGACGGGCTCAGACGCAGGATGGAGCTCATCGTCGGCGTGTTGGCGAGGAGAGCGAGCCGGCCGGCATGCTGTATCGCTTTCGGGGAAAGCTCCTTCTGCGTCAGATAGGCCGGGCAGTTCGACTGGCAGCGACCGCACTCCGTGCAGGTGAGGAAGTCCAGCATCTGCTTCCAACTGAAGTCGGTAACCTTGGCTACGCCGAAGGTCGCGCCCTCCTCCGCCCGCTCCATGATCCCCTCGATGTCGATCGGCTGGAGGACGCCGGTGGGCTCCGAACTGCGGAAGAAGACGTTGAACGCGACTGTCAGAACGTGCGAGTGCTTAGAGTAGGGTAGGTAGTCCAGGAAGGCGAACAGTATGACGAGGTGGCTGAACCAGAAAACCGTATGGGCGGCCTCGGCGGTCCCTACCCCCAGTCCTACCCTGTCCCAGAGGTTCGCCACGCCGAAGGCAAAGAAGGAGAAATAGTCCTTGCCACCACGTTCGAGGAATATCTCGAGACTGTTGCCGAGAACGTCCGTCACCATCAGGAGGAAGATCAGGCTAATGATCGTCCAACCGTCCCGGTTGATGGTGATACGCTCCGGCTTGATGAACGCCCGCTGGAACGCTCCCATGCTCACACCGACTATGACCAGCACGTTGAACAGGTCCATCACCGGCCGCCAGCCGGTGTAGACGTTGCCCAACAGGTGCTGCAGGCTGATCTCCCCGCTTACGCCATCCAGGAGGAGGTTCAGGCTTCGGATCAGCAGGACCATGAACCCCCAGAAGATGAAGACGTGGAGGATGCCCGAATACCAGTACTTCCGGCGGAAGAACTTCGACTGCGCCATCATCACCAGGAAGAAGTCGCGGACGCGCTCTGGCAGATGGTCGAGGCGCGAGACCCGCTTCGCCTGGAAGAACGGGATCAGGCGCATGATGACAGTCAGCGCGAAGAACGCGCCAAAGCCTAGGATGATTAGGTAGAAGAAGATATTACCGGGGAACTCGTTTGCTGGAGCCATCAACTGCCTCCTCTGATCGAGCGAACAACCTCTACGTCGCTGGCGGGATTACGGAATAAGCACCATGATATTCCGACGTTGAGATAGCGGCAATGCCCCCGACAATCCTCTATGTGGGAGCCAACAGTCCCTAGCCGTTGGGTTGGCCGTAGACCTTCCGCAGCTCGGTCTTCAGCACCTTGCCCAAGTGGTTGCGTGGCAACTCGTCGACGAAGGTCACCTCGCTCGGCGCCTTGAAGCTGGCGAGCCGGCCTTTACAGTACTGAATGATCTCATCCTCTGTCACCTTTTCCCCCGGCTCCAGTACTACCAGCGCCTTCACTCTCTCGCCCCACTCCACATCGGGGACGCCGATGACCGCCGCCTCCGCTATCTTAGGGTGCTCCTCCAGACAGCTCTCAATCTCCCCCGAGGATATGTTCTCACCACCGCGGATGATCAAGTCCTTGGTGCGGCCGGTGATAAACAGATAGCCATCCTCATCCTGGTAGCCCACGTCGCCGGTGTGCAGCCAACCGTCCACTATCGCCGCCGCTGTCGCCGCCGCCTGGCCATGGTACTCGCGCATTACGCGGGTGCCCCGCACACAGATCTCACCTTCCTTGCCGGGCCCCAGGATGTTGTTCTGCCCGTCTTGAATGGACACTTCAACGTCGTCCATGGGTCGCCCCACCGACCGCAGACGCTGGAGCTTCTTCTCCTTCTCCGTCCCCTCGATCTGATGGTCTTCCGGCCCCAGATAGGTCATCGTCGAGGTGCTCTCGGTCTGGCCGTAGGCGTTCATGAGGCCGCACTTGAACACCTCCACCGCCTTTCGCACCACCTCGTAGGGCATCGGCGCGGCGCCGTAGGTGATGAGCTGGAGAGAGCTGAGGTCACGCTTGGCGAAGTCGGGATGCTCCATGATCCGCTTCAGCATCGTCGGCACGACGAAGCTGTGCGTGACGCCCTCGTTCTGAACCGCCTCTAGCCAGAGGCCGGGATCGAACTGAGGGAGGACTACCAGAGTTCTCCCGCCCCAGATCGACGACATGATCGCGGTGAGGCCGGCGACGTGGTAGAGGGGCACCGAGAGAAGCGTGACCTCCCGCGGCTGCTCTGGATCAGCGGGGCTCATCGTGTTGACGACGTAGACCGACAGGGTCAGATAGGTGAGAACGACGCCTTTAGGCAGAGCGGTGGTGCCGCTGGTGTACATCAGGACGGTCGTGTCCTCTTCCTCGATCTCGACGTACACCTCGTCGTCGTTGCCCTCTGCCAGCAAGTCGTCGTAGCTGGCCAGCCCCGTGGGGTGGCCGTCGATGCAAATAAGCTCCTTAACACCCGGTACCTCCGGCTTCAGCGAGTTCGCCAGCTCCAGATAGCGCTCGCCGACGAACAGGAGCGAGGCCTCCGAGTTGTTGAGCATGTGGACGATCTCTTCGTGCTTCGCCCGATAGTTAAGGGGCACAAAGACAGCGCCGGTCTTGGCGCAGGCGTAGTAGACCTCGATGTACTGAGGGCTGTTCATCGCCATGACCGCGACCTTGGCGCCTCGCTGGACGCCCCGTCCGATGAGCGCGTTGGCGATGCGGTTGACTCGCTGCGCCATCTCCATGTAGGTGACCCGCTGATCGCCGCAGACTAACGCATCTCGGTCAGGCACAACCGCTGAACTGATCTGTAGGAACTCCGCCGTGTTCATCTCTTCCCTCTCAAACTCATGACAACTTCGACCAGAGTTAGTTATCTCCGCCTATCGAAAAGCGGTTATCTGCTTCTCTACGATAGAGCCGCAGGCCTGCTGCTCCCTCCGGGGAAGCAAGCATCAGGGCCGCCAGCCGTTCCTCCATCGCCAACCCCTCCGCCAGGGGCATCTCGCTCCCTCTCCTGACCGCCTCCTTGGCATAGCGCAAGGCAACGAGCGAAAGAGCCCGCAAACGGCGCGCCTGCGCCTCCGCCGCCTCGTAGAGCCGCTCTCTCGGCACCACGCTGTGAACCAGCCCTAGGCGTAGCGCCTCTTGGGCATCGATGGAGTCGCCGGAGAGGATCATCTCCATCGCTACGCCGGGTGGCACCGTCCGCGGCAGGAGCTGCGTCCCGCCCGCCGACGGTATGTAGCCGAGCCCAACTTCGGGCAGTCCGAAGCGGGCGTCCCCGCTGGCGATACGGAGGTCGCAGCACATGCTCATCTCGCAGCCTGCCCCCAGCGCGAAGCCCTGGATTGCGGCAATCAGCGGCTTGTCGAGATCGAGCATAAGCTGCCAGAGGTCACGTTCGCGGCGGGCCCGTCTCGCCTCGATATATGACGGGGAGGTGCCGAACTCGCTGATATCGGCGCCCGACGAGAAGGCCCGCTCACCCGCCCCTTTGATGATCAATACTCCAGCGTCGGGGTCGTCTCGGACCGCCTCCATCACCGTCCACAGCTCATCGCGCATCGCCATGTTCATAGCGTTGAGCATATGGGGTCGGTTGAGGGTCAACCAGGCGATCCCCTGCCGTTTCTCGTAGATTACTGTCTGAAAACCGTCCACCGACGGCCTGCTTTCCTCTAGCGCCAGTCGGGCTTGCGGAGCTGGCTGCGCTCTTTGTTCTCCAGCGCCTTTGCCAGGTCTTGGTTAATCTTCCCCGTCAGCAGCCGCATACCCTCGTGGGATGGCTGCATCTCCTGACTGCGCCAGCGGCGGATCTTCGCCCGGTCCTCGTCCGGCAACTCAGCTTCGTCGAGAAGGCGCGTCACCACGCACGACATCAGGCTCCAAGCCTCGTCCAGTTCAATCTCTACCTTCATGAATCTTGTATGCTCCCTGCCTGATTTAGACTTCCTTTGAAGAGACGTACCAGCCTTTGCGCCGGAGGGTGCGGGCGGTCTTCTCGTCGAGCACGGTGCCCAGCGCCTCGTTCATGCTGACGGCGAGGTCGCTCATCTCCGCCGTGCCCTCCGCGCGGTCCGTCCGCCACTGCTTGATCTCCTTCTGCGCCGCCGCCGACAGCTCGACGTTGTCCAGCACCTGGGAGACGATCAAGCTCATCATCGACCACGCCTCATCCGGCTCGATCACTACTTGCATACCTGCTCACCTGCCTTTGAATTGGGGGGGTCGCTTCTCCAAGAAAGCGCGCACCCCCTCGGCCCTATCTTCTGTAGTCTGAAGGATGATTGTCAGGTCCGTCTCGAAACGAAGCGCCTGCTCCAGGGGCATCTCCATCCCCCGCAGCACCGCCTCCTTCGCGTAGCGGACAGCGAGGGGCCCCTGCGCCGCTATACGGCTGGCCAGAGCCGTAGCCGCCGCCATAAGCTCATCTCGAGGCACCACCTTACTCACGAGACCGGCCCGCAGCGCCTCCTCGGCGCCGATGATCTCGCCCGTCAGGATTAACTCCAGCGCCTTCGCCCGACCCACGACGCGAGGCAGACGTTGGCTTCCCCCTCCCAAGGGGATGAGGCCCAGCCCAGTCTCCGGCAGTCCGAAGCGCGCGCCCTCGGCTGCCAGCCGCACGTCGCAGGCCAGCGCCATCTCCAGGCCGGCGCTCAGGGCATCGCCGTTCACGGCAGCGATGACGGGCCGGCTCAGGCGGCTGAAACAGGAGAACGGGTCATCGAGAATGCGCTCCCGTCGCGCCCAGTCCAGCGCCGACGGCGCACTCTCCAGGCCGGACGTGTCCCAACCGCGGCAGAAGACGTCGCCCTCAGCCGTAAGGATCGCCACATAGACATCCTCGTCGTCATTGATGACGGCGGCGACCGATGCCAGTTCTTCGAGCGCTTCCCGGTCGAGGACGTTACCATCTTGGGAACGGCGCATGGTGATCCAGGCGACGTGGTCTTTCTTCTCGAGGAGGAGAGTGCGGTATGTCATGCCGAGCCTTAAGGCAGCGCAGCCGCCGCTGTAGTCCGGGCGTCGCGATCGTAACAACCATCAGATATGGTGTCAACAAATGTGATATATTCACCGCAGAATCCCTGGAGGCTGCTATGGACCTCGGATTGAAGGACAAGGTCGCCATCGTCACCGGCTCCAGCCGCGGCATCGGGAGGGCCATCGCCGTCGCCCTCGCCGATGAGGGGTGCAACCTCACCCTCTGCGCCCGCGGTGAGGAGCGGCTGCGCCAGACTGAGGCGGAGATAGGGGAGAAGGGCGTCCGCGTCCTCGGTGTCGTCGCCGACGTGACCCAACTGGAGGATATCGAGAGGCTGGTGGCCCAGACCGTCGACACGTTCGGGCGCATCGATGTCCTTGTGAACAACGTCGGCGGCTCCTGGCCCGGCGACGAGGACGACGCCTGGGACGCCAGTTACCGCGCCAATTTCCTACCGGCGGCGCGGGCGACCCGCCTGGTCGTGCCCCACATGCGCCGACACGGCGGCGGCAGCATAATCCACATCGCCTCCATCTGGGGCCGGGAGTCCGGCGGCATCCCCACCTACAATGCTTTGAAGGCGGCCCTCATCAGCCATGCCAAGAACATGGCCCTCATCCTGGCGCCCGACAACATCCGCGTCAACTCCGTCGCGCCGGGCTCCATCGCCTTCCCCGGTGGCTCCTGGCAACGCCGCGTCGACGCCGACCCCGAAGGCATGGCAGCATTCGTACGCGCCAACATCCCGATGGGACGCTTCGGGCGGGTCGAGGAGGTAGCGGCGGTGGTAGCTTTCCTGGCGTCAGAGAAGGCAAGCTGGGTGACCGGCGCCTGCGTCAACGTCGACGGCGGCCAGTCCCGCTCCAACATCTAGCGAGCGGCAGCAGCAGCACCACCGTCGGATACCAGCCGCTGAGACGCTTAGGGCGCGCTAATCTTTCTCGGCGATCATCCAGAAGTGGTTCGTGAAGACCCTGTTCAGGGGCCAGGTATAGCTGAGCGGCCGCAGATAGCGCAGGGCGTCGAGGATCATCAACTCTATCGTCAGACGGCGCGACACGTAGGGCCACTGCCCCGGAATCTCCCAGTACTCCGTCTTCCTCACATGGAATCCGGCCTCTCTAAGGGTTCGCGCCATCTCAGCCGGGGTCTGCTCGTTGACGTGCACGACCCGCTCGTTGTCGGTGCGGGGGAAGTCGGGCCCGACGGAGAGCTGCGGGCCTACGATAAAGCTCTGGTAGTTCGCTATCTCGGCCAGGCGGAGGATTGTCCGGTGCACGTGGCGCACGTAGACGCGATAGGTTAGGTCGTAGAATAGGCGATTGGGGCAGGTGTGGACGGTAGCCCGGCCACCGCGCTTGAGAACGCGATACGTCTCCGCCAACGCCTCCTTCAGTTCCTGCGGGTAGAGATGCTCCACAACGTCGGTCATGATGGCGGCGTCGAAGGACTCGTCGGGGAACTCCATCTTCCGCGCGTTCATCACGTGGAAAGAAGCCCTCTCCTGCACCTCCGGCGGGAATCCGGCAAGCGTCTCTTCGGCGATCCGGATCGCGTCCTCCGCGTAGTCGATCCCCACAGCCTCAGCGCCGAGCAGGGCGGCATGCAGCACCAGCTCTCCTCTGCCACAACCGACATCGAGGACGCGCTGCCCGGGCTGGATGCCGGCCATCTGGAGCGCCTTCTGAAAGCGCGGCCCCAGCTTCCTTCCGCCTGATACTCGGAACTCCTTATATCCTTCGCAGCAGGTGAAGAAGTAGCGGCTGTCATACGTGTCCGCAGAGACGCTTTTGTCGCTGGAGGGAGGGTTTTCGTTCTCGCTCATGGCCAAGACCTGACCGGGCAGTCCGGAAACGGCTAAATTCGTCTAAAGAACTCCTCCGGCTATCCGCGGAGGAAGTCCCTCACAATCTGGGCCATCTCTTCGCGGTGCAGAGTGTAGTATAACCTTTCCGGCGCCACCATTAAGCGGGAACCGGAAACGGCTTCATGCAGCCGCTGGGCCGAGGTCAGGGGATGTATCTCGTCGTCGGGGTGGGCAATGATGACCGCCGGCGCCTTGATCTCCCCAAACCGCTCCTCGGGCAAGTCCGGCCCGTTCACGACGCCCCGGATGGCAGGGACGATGCTCTCCGCGTTCAAGCCGAGCAGCCATTGCTTCATCCACTCAACCTCTTCTGGGGTCATCTCCTGCGGGGCAGCTTGCTTGTATAGCTGTACGGCAATGTCGGCGGCTTTTTCCAGCCCCAGACTCTCGATCAGTGTGGCCAGCCCGCCGAGCATCGTCACAGCGGGAGCAAACTCCTGCCGGCCCAGCGGCGGCGGCGCTATCAACACCAGCTTTTCGACCATTTCGGGATGGTTCAGGGCGAGGACGAGGCTGGTCCCCGCCCCCATGGAGCCGCCGCCCACGTGGGCCCGTTCCACGCCGAGATGGCGCAGAAGCTGATACATATCTTCAGCCAGGTTGCTCCAGGAATAGTCAGCCGGGTCGGTGGTGTAGCCCGACTCTCCGTGACCGCGGGCATCATAGTTGATCACTGTGAAGCTGTCGGTCAGAAGATCGGAGCAGTCCCCCATCACAGCCATAGTGGCCACACTGCCCATGAGCCCGTGGGCCATTATCAGAGTCGGCCCCTGGCCCTGGATGCGATAGTTCATCTGAAAGCCGTTGATACTGGCCGTAGGCATTTCCCGTCCTTTCGATAATCTCCCCTAGTCGGCGTCTAAGAAATTCTTGATCGTCTGCGCCAACTCTTCTCGACGCAGATTGTAGTAGAACATATCGGGGGCCACGACCAGTTGGGAAGACGGCAGGACCTCGTGCAAGAACTCAGCCGATGACATGGGGTGCATCTCGTCATCGGGGTGAGCGACGATTAGCGCCGGTGCCTTGATCCGACCGAAGTCTTCCTTGTCCAAGGCCGGGCCATACACAATGCCCTTGATCGCCGCGACTATCCCCTCCCGGTTTTGGGAAAGGAGCCACTGCCGTATCCACTCGTATATCGCCGGGGCCGATTCCCGGAACGCATTCCAGGGCGCGAGGCGAAGGGCCACGTCGACCGCCTCCTCCATGCCCAACCCTTCGATCAGCCGGACCAGCCCCCCAAACAGCGATGCCACGGGTGCGGACGCCTGCTGCCCTATCGGCGGTGGCGACACCAACACCAGCTTCTCCACCATCTCGGGATGATTGATGGCAAGAAGAAGGCTCGCGCCGGCGCCTAACGACCCGCCGCCCACGTGAGCGCGCTCGATGCCCAGATGGCGCAGGAGGCCCCGCATGTCCTCCCCCTGCGATTTCCACTCGTAATCGGCGGGATCGGACGTGTAGCCGGACTCTCCGTGGCCCCGGGAGTCGTAGTTGATCACCTTGAAATCTTTGACGAGGAGGTCAGAAACGTCGCCTAGGATCACCAGCGTGGCGATGCTGCCCAGCAGCCCATGCGCCATGACCAGGGGTGGGCCCTCGCCCTCCACCCGGTAGTTCATTTGAAAGCCGTTGATATCAGCCTTGGGCATCTCTCCGCCTTCCTTAGCTATAGGTGGGCGAGTAGGCCACCATCCACAAATACCGTCCGGCCGGTCACATAGCCGGCAGAATCCGAGGCCAGATACACGGCAAGCGGCCCGATCTCATCGGGGCGGCCCGCCCGCCGCATCGGTATGAAACGAACGACGCGGTTCGCCTCAGGATTGGGGTCACCCAGGCCCGGCGTGTCCTCCAGCCAGGCGGGGGCGATGCAGTTGACGGTGATGCCCTGGGCTGCCCACTCCTGGGCCAGCGCCCGCGTCAGGTTGACGACACCTCCCTTAGCGGCGCAGTAGGCGGAGCAGTTGGGCAGACCACGCTCCCCCAGCCCGGAGGCGAGGTTAATGATCCGCCCCTTCCCCTGCTTCAGCATCCGCGGCCCGACCGCGCGGCAGGCGAAGAAGACGCCGCTCAGATTCACGCTGAGGATGCGCGCCCACTCCGACTCCGCGACCTGCTCGATGGGCTTGGCCATGAAGAGATCGGGACAGTTCACCAGGATGTCGATGCCTCCCAGGTCCGCCATCACCTTGGCGACGACCGCTTCCACCTCAGCCGCAGCGGTTGCGTCCAGCGTCCGCGCCTCCGCCTTTTGGCCCCGCGTCTCCAGTTGCCGCGCCGTTTCCGCCACTGCTGACACATCGTCCTTGTCGTGGCTGGCGGAGGTAATCGCTACCCGCGCGCCCGCTTCCGCCAGAGCCAGGGCGACTGCCCGCCCCGCGCTCGATCCGGCGCCGATCACCAGGGCGTTCTTGCCCGATAGATCAAAGCCTTCAGCCGCCATCGCTACTCCCTCCTTACGACAATTCCTGAACTGGGGCGAACCCGACCGGCGCGCAGCCGCCGGCCAGACCGCCGCCGTCGATGACGATGCCCTGCCCGGCTAGATAGCTGGAGGCGTCGGAGGCGAGGAAGACAGCCAGCGGCCCCAACTCCCATGCCTCGCCGACGCGCTGGACAGGGATGAAACGCCCCCGGTCCCGACGCTGCTCAGTGTCCTGCTCCGTCGCTGCCGGGGCTTGGGCCACGAAGCCGGGGATGATGCAATTCACACGGATGTTGTAGCGGACCAGCATGAGGGCCAGCGATTTAGTCAGCGAAATGACTCCCGCTTTCGCCGCTGCATAAGCCATGTCGAAGGGGACACCCCGCAGCGCCGTCCCCGATGCGACGTTGATGATCACGCCGCTGCCCTGGTCGATCATCGGTTTGGCGGCAGCGCGGGCGCAATAGAAGGCGCTCGACAGGTTGACCTCGACAGAGTCCCGCCAGTCATCGTCGGATATGTCCCAGATCATCTTCCCAAGGCCCCGGCTCTCTCCAATACCGGCGTTGCTGAGCATGATGTCGAGGCGGCCGAACTGATCGAGGCAGCCCGCTATCAGCCGGTCGACTTGCGCCGGCTCGCGGACATCGGTCCTGATGCCGACCGCACGCTGCCCCTCGCCCGGCGCCTCGATTTCGCGGGCCGTCGCGTCGATCTGCTCCTGCGTCCGGGCAGCGGCGACGACGTGAGCGCCCGCCTTGGCTAGGGCCAGCGCCATCTGCTTCCCCAGCCCACGTCCGGCGCCGGTCACGACGGCCACCTTATCCTTCAATACCAGCCTCTCCAATACCATCCGCTATCAACTCCCGCTGTCCGGGACTCCTTGCGACACGTAGGAGCATGATAGCACCAGCAGATTGGAGGGCCAAGCAGCGCCCATCCTCCGGCGTTGACCCTGCCCTCGCCGCCAAAGTAGCATTGAATCATGAAGGTAACCCTCCCCTACGGCCGCAGCGATCTCGATGTAGAGCTTCCCGACGACGTCGATGTCTTCCTGCCAGTCTCTACGCCGACCCTGCCCGACCCGCAGGGGACCGTCCGCCAGGCCCTAGCCCATCCCCTGAACTCCCGGCCTCTGCACGACCTCGTGCGACCAACCGACAGCGTCGCCATCGTCATCAGCGACATCACCCGCCCCGTTCCCAACCGCACCCTCATCCCGCCGATCCTGGAGACGCTGGCGGCCGCCGACATCCCCCCCGAGCGCGTCGTCATCGTCAACGGCACCGGCATGCATCGCGCCAACAGCCGCGACGAGCTTGCCATCATGCTGGGCGAGGAGGTCGTCGACAACTACCGCATCGTCAACCACGACGCCCGCGACAGGTCCGCCCTCGTCTACCTGCCGGCGAACGGCCGCAGCGCCGAGGTCCGGGTCAACCGCGACTACCTGGAGGCCGACCTCAAGATCCTGACCGGCTTCATTGAGCCCCACATCTTCGCCGGCTACTCCGGCGGCGGCAAGGCGATTCTGCCCGGTATCTGCGGCGCCGAGACGATTCTCAGCAACCACAGCTTCGCCTTCCTGGCCGACCCCAACGCCACCTGGTGCCGGGCTGACGACAACCCTCTCTTCCAGGATATCCGGAAAGTCGCGCTGGCGACCCGCCCCAGCTTTATCGTGAACGTGACCCTGAACGAGAAGAAGGTGATAACGGGCGTCTTCGCCGGCGAGATGGTCGCCGCCCACGACGCCGGCATCGCCCAGGCGGCCCGCCAGGCCCTGAAGCCGATCCCCCACCTCTACGACATCGCCGTCACCACCAACATGGGCTGGCCCGCCGACCTCAACCTCTACCAATCGATGAAGGGGATGTCGGTGGCGGCGCAGGCGGTGAAGAAGGGCGGCAAGATCGTCATCGCCGCCGAGTGCGCCGAGGCGATCGGCAACGACGATTTCCTCGCTGTGCTGCGCAGCGGGCCTTCCTATCCCGCTCTAATGGAGAAGATCGGCGCCCCCGGCTTCGCGGCGGACGAGCAGTGGGGCGTGCAGTGCATCGGTATGGTGTGGGAGAGAGCGGAGATACACCTCTACTCCGCCATGTCACGGGAGGTCGTCGAGGATGAGGCGCACCTCCACTACTGCGCCGACGTCAGCGCAACGGTGGCAGCCCTGGCGGAGGAGTTCCGCCGCGCCAACGGTGGCCGCGAGCCGGCCATCTGCGTCCTGCCCTACGGCCAGCTCACCGTCCCCCACCTTCAGTCGTAGAGCCCTTTCGCCTACAACCGCACCCGCCGCCGCAACGCCAGCGCCGCAGCTAATCGCAGACCCCGTGGCCACCCTGGAGCCCCACTGTAAGCGCAAGTTGGGTGCCATCAGGTGACCACGCAGCATTTAGGGACAGCCGAACATATGGCTCAAAAGAATCCAATTCGGTGATCTTGGAGTGTCCGTCGGCAAGATAGTACACCGTGACCGTTCTCTGGCCTAGAATCGCTATCTTGTCGCTACCAGGGCTCCAGACAGTTCTCCTCCCCTTCTCGGCGATACGCTTTCCGCTCTTGTCTCCCCATCGGGTAAGCATCAACCCCTCATCGCCCTCATAGACAAACCACTGTCCATCAGGAGAGAAAATAGGCTCACTGGAGACAAACGCGAGCTCCGGAAGGGGGGACGATTTCAGGGTTCCTAGGTCAATGGCATATGCCTCCCCAGGTTCAACCCCATCCGTCTCTCTGATCAGCGTCCTGTAGGCAATCCGCTTTCCATCGGGTAACCACGTGAACCAAAAGACCAATACGTTGTCTGTAACCACGATGGCTCTCCTCGGTTCACTCCCCGTGAGATCGGTCACCCAATAGGCGTAGGGTGGCTCGCACACCTGGTAGAAATAGGCGACGAGCTTGCCATCGAGCGACCAGGATTCCAGGAATCCATCCACAAGCTTTCGATCGCTGGCCGGATCGGTCAGGTCTGCTACCCGGATAGTCCAGCCTGTGGGTTGCTCCCACCCCTGGTAGACAACCTTGCCCAGGTCGGGAGAGAACCTATGGTTCTCTCCGCTAGTCGCCAGCACCTTTGTCAGTTCGCTCCCGTCAGGTCGTACCGAGTAGACACCAGATCCGGTGTAGCCAGACTCAACGCCGACGAAATACAGACTCTCTCCATCAAGCGACCAGGCAGGGGTACCCGCCGGGAAGTCCGCCAGGTGCCGTTGCTCCCCGTTGTCGTCCAGAACGTAGAGGCCTACGGCCTTCGCGAGGGCAGGGTCACCCTTCCAGTATGGCAGAGTGGGTGTGGGTGTACCCGCTGGCGTGGGCCGCGGCGTCGGTGTGGGGGCCGCAAGGACAAAATCGCCCGGCGGCACAGTACGTACCACCTCCTGAGGCATCTCGCCACAACTCAACACAGCGCCCACGACCCGGCCCTGGGCCACAACCAACTGTTCTCCACTAGTATGGCACCCGAACTCCGTCTCGCTTTTCGAGAACACCACCACGTACTCCCCTGGGGGCCAGTACGAAGCTGGCACTCGATAGACGGCATATAGACCCACGTCGGGTCCTATGACCTCGTCCAGCACTGAGGGAATCTCGTCCGTACGGATGTAACGGGCACGACAAGAGGCAATGGGGAGGGTATCCACAAGCGTGCCTTCAGCCTCATTCGTCCAACACATAGGGGCAAGACCGTTCGGCTTCGCCCCAACCTCGCAGGGCGCAGGGGCATAGCGCACCAGCTGAAGCAGCGTATCTTGATCACCCGAGAGCACCGCATGGATAACGCTATCTACCTCATCGATACCTGTGGACGTAGATAGGTGCGCTGGCGCTGCCGCGCATAACGGCGTAGGCGGAGGAACTACAAAAGCCCCTTGCCAAACGCCCGCAATTTTCGCGCTCGGCGTCGAGCCGCCTCCAAGATCGATGCTGACCACGCGTCCCGCCGCAACGGCTATTGATCGACCGAACACCCCATGCCCAGCCACCTCTTGCGAGAACACGACAACGTACTCGTCTGGGGGCACGTCACGCCAAGTTCCGCCCATGGAGGGATGACCTGTTGTCCACACTCCGAAGACAGCATATACCTCATTCTCGGGCTTCATCAGAGTCTGCAATGTCCAGTCGATCTCATCGGCCCGCACAACGGGCCCTGAACCATGGTAGTCAACCGGCAGGGAATCCACGGGCGTGCCCTCGGGTTCGCCCGGGTGACACGTGGGCGATGTGCTGGCCGCCTCTGGATCCGTCTTGCAGGGAACGCGAGTGTAGCTCAGAAGCTGTTTCAGATTCTCCGCGTCACCGGACAGCACTATGTTGATGACGGTGTCAACTTCGGCAACTCCCGTGACAGAAGAGGGCGCGCCTGTCGGCACGGCAGTCGCAGCGGGTGATGGAGTTGCTGCCTCCTCGCCCCCACCGCAGCCCACAGCAGCAAGCGCCACCAACGCAACAGTGAAGATCAGAGACAGCGCACGCATGACACAACTCCCAGCGGGGCATATCTCGCCGAGGATGGGTTTCTCAAAGATTAGAACGCTATGAGAAGGAAATAGTTAACGCCGCCGCCGGGGATCTTTGAGGGCTAGCGCTCAAGTACATCCTGAATGCGCGTGTCCAACTGCTTCGCGACCGCTACCGCGTCCGCCACCGTCGCGCTGCCCTCGCCGCCGCCGACAATGGCCAACGCCAGGATCCCGCCGCGACGAAAAAGGATCACGAAGCTTTCTCCCTTCACACCCAGGTTGTCGACGGCCATCCGCAAAGCCACCGACTCTTCGCCGACCTTCTCGGCGCTCACCTCCTCTATCGCCGCCTCCGTCACGCCGGCATCCTTCAGAGTGTCCTGCATATCCTCCGAGAGGATGAACTCCCGGACCGCCGACCAGGCGCTCCCGGCGCCGTCCGCTGAGCTGTAGCCCTCCACCTCGGTCTGAAGCCCTAAGGAAGGCGCGGCGCTATCCCCCACCAGGAACTCGGCGTAATGTCCGCCGGTCCGCCCCCATTCTTCGTAATCCTTGAGCCACTGCTCACTATCGGGATACTGGCTCGCCGACTCCTCGTTCGACCTCGCCGCGTCCCCCAGCGGCGTGATCTCCCAGGGCAGACCCTCCGACGGGATCGTCACCATCTCTTGCAGATCGGCGTCAGACAGCGATGGTGTCTCCTTCTTGTCACTACCCCCGCAGGCGGACAGAACGAGCGCCAACGCGAAAGCCAGACCCGCGACCCAAAATGCCTTCATCGAACGTCTACCTCCCTCAGGCGAACGCCGCCTGCACTATACTGGCTCCCACTTCCGCTTGCCGTCGGCGGTCCTCGTGATGTGCCCTACGCCGGGGAAGGGCAGGTGCACGCTGATGAGCAGTGTCTTCTCTTGGATCGCCTTCTCCACCAGCCGCTTCTTCGTCTCAATCGACATCAGCGGCAGAATATCGAAGGCGGCGATCCAGGCCATGCGCTCCAGTTGCACCGCCTGCTGCACCATATCACCGATATAGATCGCCATCTCTCCCCCCGACGTGATCACAACGCTGGCATGACCCTCCGTGTGGCCCGGCGTCGGGATAACCGTTATCTCATCGGTGATCTTCGTCTCGCCGTCCAGCAGGCGAAGGCGGCCGCTCTCCGCCACCGGCTGCAGGTCCTCCGCGCGATAGGCCCCGCGGGTGCGCTCGTTGAGGTGGGTCGCCGTCTCCCACTCCTTACCCTGCACAACGTACTCGGCGTTGGAGAAGGTCGGCACAAGCTTGCCATCGACGTAGCGGGTGTTCCAGCCGCAGTGGTCGGAGTGGAGATGGGTGTTGATGACCACGTCCACGTCCTCCGGCGGGCCGAAGTTGGCGGCGAGATCGGTCAGGAGATCGCCCTCGGCGAGCGGCGACGACTCCCCGCGCAGCCCGCCCGTCTTGTCGCCGACGCCGGTCTCGATGAGGATGTCCTTCCCCTGGGAGCGCAGCAGGAGACAGTTGAGGGCCAGCGACAGGCGGTGGTGATCATCCAGGGGCCCGGCCAGCGGCTCCCACATCACCCGCGGCACCACGCCGAAGATGCCGCCGGCGTCCAGATGGTAGAAGCCATCGGAGAGGACGGTCAAATCGATGCTGCCGACGCGAAAGCGGTTCCTGACCTGCGACAACTTTCTCCCTTTCCTTACTCCTGCGGCGAGAGTGAATCGAGGATACCCTTTACATCTAGAGCGGGTCAAATCGACCTTCCGCTCCGCCGCGAAGGGTTGCCCGACTCCCAGAACATGCCTATAATGTGCACCTATCGTCCCTCGAAAGGAGTCCCTAGGATGCCAACCCCCTACGCCTACCTACGCAAGCAGTTCATGCCCCTGGCCGAGGCGAAGATCGGCGTAATGACCCACGCCTTCAACTACGGCACCGGCTGCTTCGAGGGGATCCGCGGCAACTGGAACGAAGGCCAGGAGAAGCTGTTCATCTTCCGCCTGCGCGACCACTTCCACCGTCTCCACAACAGTTGTCGTATCCTCTCTATTGACCTCCCCTACACCGAGGACGAGCTGTGCGACGTTGCCGTGAAGCTGGTCGGAATGTGCGGCTACAGCGAGGATATCTACCTCCGGCCCATCGCCTATAAGAGCTCAGAGGTCGTCGGCGTGCGCATGCACAACCTGGATGACGACCTACTAATGTACGTCACCCCCTTCGGCGCCTACCTCGACCTCGAGAAGGGGATACGCTGCATGACCTCCTCCTGGCGCCGGGTGGACGATATGACGATCCCCGCCCGTGCCAAGGTGACCGGACTGTACATCAACTCTGCCCTGGCCAAGACGGAGGCCCAAACAAGCGGCTTCGACGAGGCGATCATGCTCAACCAACAGGGCCACGTCTCCGAGGGCAGCGGCGAGAACATATTCATCGTCGAGGGCGGCCGGCTCCTCACTCCACCACCCGCCGACAACATACTGATTGGGATTACCCGCGACACCGTCATCCAGCTCGCCCGCGATGAGTTGGGAATGGAGACCGTGGAGCGCGCAATCGCCCGCAGCGAGCTCTACACGGCGGACGAGTGCTTCATGACCGGCACCGCCGCCCACGTGACCTCCGTGATCGACGTCGATCGCCGACCCATCGGCAACGGCAAGACGGGCGAGGTCACCGCCCGCCTGCAGAAGCTCTACTTCGACGTCATCCGGGGCAGGAACGAGAAGTATGCTCACTGGTGCACCCCCGTCTAGTCCGAGCGGCAGCGTAGCATTCCATCCGCGGCACACGAACGGCGTCCTTCTGGGCGGCGCGCTCGTGGCCTGGGCATTCGTCTTCACGGGGCTGCTCGTCGCCCGCGGCCTGACCCAAGACGTGTCGCTGTCCGCCCTCGCCTGCTACCTGGTGGCCACCGTCCTCTTCGCCTCGGGGTGTCTCTTCGCCTACTGGACCTACGCCCGCGCCACCCTACGCTACGTCCTCGACCGCAACGGGCTTTCGATTCACTGGGGCTTCATCCGCCAGGTCATCCCCTTGGACAAGATCGAGCGGGTGGTGCCGGGACCGCCCGGCTTCCCCGTCCAAGTGCAGGGCCTGAACTGGCCCGGCTATCACGTAGGGCGCGGCTTCGTGGAGCGCATCGGTGAGACGCTCTTCTACTCCACGCACAACTCGCCGGAGGAGCTGCTCTACGTCGTCACTCCCACCGACGCCTACGCCGTCTCCGTTCCTGATGGGGAGAGGTTTGTCGCGGAGGTACACAAGCAGCAACAGGCGGGAGTGGCCGTCTCTCTGCGTCAGACGCCGCGGCGCTCGCTGCTCGCCGCCCAACCGTTCTGGCAGGACGGGCTCGCCCAACTACTGGCAATCGTCGCGATCCTTGTCTGCGCCGCCACCTTCGGCGTGATCTTTGCCCGCTACGGCGACCTGCCGAACAGCCTCGCGATGTCCTTTCCGCCTCTGGAGGTGACCCGAGTCGCCGACAAAAGCGAGCTGCTGAGCCTCCCCACCACCGCCTTTGGCCTCCTCCTCGTCAACCTCATCCTCGCCTTCTTCGTCCATGCCTGGGAGCGGCTGACAGCCTATCTCCTCCTCGTCGCCCTCGTCGGCCTACAGACGATGTTCCTCGTGGGCGCCGCTATAGCCGTTAGCTAGCGCGCTGGTCGCCTGACCGCGCGCCCGGCCGGCGCCCCGGGTCTGGTCCCACAGCCCGACAAAGCCCCCGGTGGTATTCGGGGCGGCCGCTGAACTTCCGGGGCTCAGAGCAGTTTGATGGCGTGGAATGTCAGGAAGGATACGAGGGCGGCCCCGGGTATGGTGAGGACCCAGGCGGTGACAATGTTTCCCGCCACTCCCCAGCGCACGGCCGAGAAGCGTCGCGTTGATCCCACGCCAATGATGGCACCCGTTATGGTGTGAGTGGTGCTCGCCGGTATGCCGGCGTGTGCGGTGACGAATAGGGTCACCGCCGCCGCGGTCTCCGCGCAGAACCCTTGGTGCGGCCGCAGTTGGGTGACGCCCATGCCCAGCGTCTTCACTATCCTCCAGCCGCCCATCAGAGTGCCCGCCGCTATCGAGGCATGGGCGGACAGGATCACCCACATGGGCACGTAGAAGGTATTCCCCAGGTGGCCGGTGGAGAACAGCAGCACAGAGATAATCCCCATCGTTTTCTGGGCGTCGTTGGTCCCGTGGCCCAGGCTGAAGGCGGCAGCAGACACCAACTGCAGTCGCCCGAAGACCCGTGTTACCGTGTGAGGGGCCATCGCGCGTATCAGCCACAGCACACCGACCATGAGGGGCACCGCCACAAAGAAGCCGATTAGCGGAGCCAGGACCATGAAGATCCCTACCTTCCTCACGCCGCTGACGATGATGGTGGCCGGGCCGCCGTACGCGAGCCCCGCCCCTATAAGCCCGCCGACGAGGGCATGAGAGGAGCTGACGGGCAACCCCAGGTAGATCGTCAGGGCATTCCAGACGATGGCACCGGCGAGGGCGGCGAAGATCACGTGTTCGTTGATGATATCGGGGTGAATGATGCCCTTGCCGATGGTGGTGGCGACGCTGACACCGAAGAAGAAAGCCGCCACGAAGTTGAAGAAGGCTGCCCAGGCCACCGCCTGTGGAGGGCTGAGGATCCTCGTTGAGACGACGGTGGCAATCGAGTTGGCGGCATCGTGCATGCCGTTTAGAAAATCGAAGAAGAGGGCCACAGCGACGAGGAAGATTATGGCTGCGAGTTCGGTGTCCACCCGGCCAGGCGCCTCGCTTTCGACAGACTACGGCAGGAGGAAGGCTATGAGCCAGCCTAAGCCGAAACAGATTGGGAACCTGGGTATCCAGGCCATGACTATCTCTTGAGCGACGCCCCAGCGTACCGCGGACAGCCGCCCAGTGGCGCCGACACCCATAATGTCCGAGCCGACGGTGTGGGCGGTGCTCAGCGGGACGCCGAGGCGCGACCTGACCGTCGTCAGCGCAGCCGATGTCTCGGCCGCAAAGCCGAGGATCGCGATGAAGTTGACGACAAGGAACGGGAAGGAGTTAATCATGCGCTAGCCTCGCCATCGGTCGACGAAAAAAGAGCCCCGCAGGGGCCTCGCTATCCCGACCGTCCACGCGGTGTGCTGCGTCATGCATGCTTGAGCACGATGCCTTCTAGGACGTTCGCTACATCCTCGGCGAGATCAGTCGCCTGCTCCAACTGCTCGTAGATGTCCCGCCACTTGATGATCTCGGCGGCGCTGCTCTCCTTCTCGAAGAGTACTGCTACCGCCTGACGGAAGAGGCCATCAGCTACGTTCTCCAGACGGTTGATCTCGACGCAATAGGGCAGGATATCCCGTAGCTTGCCGCGAACACGCAGATGAGAGATCGCCTGCTCCAGTTTCACCGCCATCATCCGCACTACGTCTGCCATCTGCCGGCTACAGGGGCTCGGCTCCTTTATCTTGTAGATGAGTAACGCCGTGGCCGCGCCCTCTATGTAGTCCGTGACGTCATCCAGCCGCTCCGCCAAGAGCGCTATATCCTCTCGCTCGATAGGCGTCACGAACGTCTTGTGGAGCAGGTTCACGATGTTGTGGGTAATACTGTCGCCGTTGTGTTCCAGTTCCGTCAGCCGCTCAGTCTTCATGTCAACGTTCTGGTAATGCTCCACCAGGTCGACAAGGGCGTCGGCGGCGTCAACGAGGTTCTTGGCGCTCTCATGCAAGAGGTCGTAGAAGCGTTCGTTGCGAGGAAGAAAGGGGATTCTTGGCATCTTTTCTCAGTCAGCAAACTACCATAGTGCCCGATTGCGGTCAATCGCGCGGTCGCCCGCTGGTGTCCCCATTTCGCCTCTGACCTTAGCCTCTCTTCCCTTTCCCTGTCCCCTTTGCTATACTCTGCGACGGTTCGAGGGGGCGTCAGCTCCGGAGCCGGGTATTCACAGACTCAGAAAAGGAGGCAGGCCCCGACCAGCTCGGGGTAAATTTATGCCAGTACTCGTAGTCATCGGCGGCCAGTGGGGTGACGAAGGAAAAGGTAGGACGATCGACCTCCTGGCCCAAAACGCAACAATCGTCGCCCGCTACTCGGCGGGGAACAACGCCGGACACACCGTCATCAACGAGAAGGGGACCTTCCGCCTCCACCTCGTGCCCGCCGGTATCTTCTACGCCGACAAGACCTGTCTTATCGGCAATGGCCTCGTCATCGACCCCGCCGTCCTGCTGGAAGAGATCGAAGGGCTGCAGTCCAAGGGCGTCAGCGTGAAGAACCTTTACGTGAGCGACCGCGCTCACATCACCATGCCCTACCACATCCTCATCGACCGCGCCGACGAGGAGCTGCGCGGCCCCGCCGCCATCGGCACGACCTTCCGCGGCGTCGGCCCCGCCTTCGTCGACAAGGTCGGACGGATCGGCGTCCGCATGGGCGACCTCATCAGCCCCGAGGCCTTCCGCGAGCGCCTCTCCCTGGTTCTACCCTACAAGAACGCCGTCCTCACCAAGCTGTACGGCCTGGAGCCACTCGACTTCGACACGGTCTACCAGAAATACGGCGAATACGGCAGCCGCCTCGCCCCCTTCGTGACCGACACCGCAGCGATGGTGCACGACGCGCTGGGCCGGGGCGAGACCGTCCTCTTGGAGGGGGCGCAGGGCAGCCTCCTCGACCTCGACGCCGGCACCTACGAGTACGTGACCTCCTCCGTCCCATCGTCCACGGCCGCCGGCGCCGCCCTGGGGATCGGCATCGGCCCCACCCAGATCACGCGCGTCGTCGCCGTATACAAGGCTTACGTCACGCGCGTGGGCAACGGCCCCATGCCGACGGAACTGACCGACGCGACCGGCGAAGAGCTGCGGGAGAAGGGACAGGAGTACGGCACCACCACCGGCCGTCCTCGACGCTGTGGCTGGTTCGATGCCGTGGCCGCCCGCTACACCGCCCGACTAAACGACATATCGGCAGCGGTCATCACCCGCCTCGACGTGCTGGACACCTTTGCCAGCCTCAAGGTCTGCACCAGCTACCACATTAATGGCACGCCCGTCGACACCTTCCCCGCCAGCATCCGCCAGCTCCAGCGCTGCGAAACGATCTACGAGGAGATGCCGGGCTGGCAAGAGCCCACGACAGACATCCGCCGCTTCCCGGACCTGCCGCGGCACGCCCAAGACTATGTGAAGCGGCTGGAGAGCCTCATCGGCTGTCCGGTGGCGCTCGTCTCCGTCGGGCCGGAGCGCGACCAGGCGATCATCGTCAAACCGATCATCTAGGCAAACGGTTGGAAACCGGCAAAAGATTGGGCGTCACTGCTGAGAGTGACGCCCAATGAATTATCAGGCGTTAGGTGAGCAAATGGGCCGCTACGCCTTGACGGCCACCACCTGCAGCCAGTTGCGGGTCACGCTCGTGCGGTTGAGGTCGCGGAACGCCTCTCGCACACCCCGCACGAGGCAGTCGACGGCGACGGTCAGGGGAACCCCGGGCAGGGCGCCGCGGGCAAAGAGGTCGTAGCGGCTGATGTCCTCGAACCCTTCCAGTGGCATCTCCACCGGACACAGCTCCATGTGCTGAAGCTCAAACCCCTCATCATCCAACAACTGAATGTACTCCTCAGGGGTCAGGCCGATCCGCGCTTGCGACTTCCCCTCTTTCTCCCGCCGGATATCCGGGTACTCGTTCTTGAAGATGTGGAGGGCGCGGCGCACCCAAGCGGTGTAGAAGGAGAAGGTCTCCTGCGGCTGCGCCCCTTCGAAGAAGGCGCTGTTGAAGGCGAAGACGCCCTTCTCCTTCAGGCTTTCCGATATCTCCTGCAAGACGCGGCGCTTGTCCTCGACCAGATGGATGGCGTTGCAGAAAACGACCGCGTCGGCGGCCCGCTTTGTCAGCCGCGACAGGCTCTCAGCCTGACCGGCCATGAAGCGCACTACCGCTCCCCATCGCTCCTGGAGGTCGCGGCGCGCCACATCCAGTGCCGAAGGCGAGGGGTCTATTCCCACCACCTCACCCTTGTCCGGGTGCATCTCCTCCAAGATCAGCTCGGTAACGGCGCCGGTGCCACACCCCAGGTCGACCACCTTCTGCCAGGGCCGGAGCTCGCAGAGCTTGACCAGCCGCCGGTTCATCGCTGTATAGAAGGGGTGGCTGGCAAACGCCTTTAGGGAATAGTCAGTCGTGGTCATTGTAGCCAAACCCCTTTCTGCAACATCACGGTATTGGGAGGTCCAGGCGATGACGCCGCACCTCTTCCATTATCTTGGCGGCAGCAGCCTCGCCCGGCTCGCACAGGGGGAGACGCATCCCTCCCACCGGGAACCCCACCTGGTTCAAGACGTACTTGATAGGGATAGGGTTGCTGGCCGCCGTCATCAAGGTCACCATCAGAGGCAACAGACGCCGGTGGATCTGAGCTGCCTCAGCCGTCCGCCCCGCCAGGAATTCGTCGATGAGTTGTCTCATCTGGAGCCCTACCAGATGGGAAACCACACAGATGACGCCGTAGCCACCCAGAGATAGGATAGGCAGGGTCTCCTGATCGTTGCCGCTCCAGACGCGGAACTCGTTGCGCGACTGGTCGATGATCTGCGCGATCTGCTCCAGGTTGCCGCTCGCCTCCTTCACCCCGACGATGCTGGGGATATGGGAGAGTCTGATCGTCGTCTCCGCTGTCATATTGACACCGGTGCGGCCGGGGATGTTGTAGAGGATGCAGGGGAGCCTCGTCGCCTTGGCCAGGCGCTCGAAGTGACGGAATATGCCCTCCTGCGTGGGCTTGCTGTAGTAGGGAACAGTAAAAAGAAGGCCGTCCACGCCGGCTTTCTCCGCCTCGCGGGACAGCTCCTCGCTTTCCGCCGTGTTGTAGTTGCCGGTGCCCGCGACGACGGCGCCGCTGTCGCCGATGGCCTGCTTGACTTCAGTAAAGAGTCGGACCTTCTCCTCGTAGCTCAGGGTAGGGACCTCGCCGGTGGTCCCGGAGAGGATCACGCCATCGCTTCCCGAGCGGAGCAACGCCAGGGCCAGTTGTTGAGCCTGCTTGTAGTCGACCGCGCCCTCCGCTGTGAAGGGGGTGACCATAGCCGTCAGCAAACGACCCAGTTCCACCATGAGAATAACCTCCCTAAGGGATCAGCTAGACGAGGTTGCGGTTAACCAACTCTTCCGCGATCTGAATCGCGTTGAGGGCAGCGCCCTTGCGCAGGTTGTCGGAGACGATCCACATCGCGATGCCGTTGGGGTGAGAGCTATCCTTGCGGATCCGTCCGACGAACACGTCGTCCTGTCCGGCGGCGGCCCAAGGCTGGGGATAGAGGTTCACGCTCGGCTCATCCTGAACGGTAACACCGGGCGCCTCAGCCAGTATATCCCGCACTTCATCCGGGCTCATCGGGCGGGTTAGCTCAACGTGTACGGCCGCGCTGTGTGATACAGGTACCGGCACGCGCACGCAGGTGGCGGAGATGGCCAACGATTCATCGTGCATGATCTTGCGCGTCTCGTTCACCATCTTCCACTCTTCTTTTGTGTAGCCGTTGTCGAGAAAAACGTCGATATGGGGAAGGAGGTTGAACGCGATCTGATGCGGGTACACGTGCGGCACGACGCTCTTCCCCGCCAAGACCTGCTCAGTCTGCGTGTTGAGCTCGTCCACCGCCGCCTTACCTGTTCCCGACACGGACTGATAGGTGTCGACGATGATCCGCTTGATCGGATTGACGCGGTGGATCGGCCACAGACACATCACCAGAGGGGTCGTCGAACAGTTGGGGATAGCGATTATCCCCTGTTGGTGCTCCACGTCGGCGGCGTTCACCTCCGGCACAACCAAGGGCACTCGCGGATCCATCCGCCAGGCCGAGCTATCGTCGATGGCGATCGCGCCAGCCTTGGCAGCGATGGGACAGTACTGCCGGGAAGCCTCGCCGCTGGCGGAGACAAAGACGAAGTCGGCGCCCCCAAACGACTCGGCTGTCGTCACCTCCACCTCGATCTCTCTCTCGCCCCAGAGGACCTTGCGTCCCGCCGAGCGTGTTGTCGCGAGCAGGCGCAGCCCTTTCACCGGGAAATGGCGCTCCTCCAGTATCTCCAGAAAATGACGGCCCACCATCCCGGTGGCGCCGACAACCGTCACGTTATATAGCTTCTTAGGAGGCATTGCTGTCTATTGCTCCCCCACTTGCATTGCCTTCGATCGATACGGATACAGCCAGAACATAATATCGCAGGGGCTGTGAGACATTCAAGCCTGGAACAGAAAGGGCCGACCGGTAGCTTCAAGAGAAGCCGATGAGAGGGCCCAATCCGCGCACCAGCTCCTGCCGGTTCATGACCTCCTTCGTCGCCAGCAGGATGCCCGGCAAAAAGGAGTCGCGACCGGTCGAGTCATGACGGATGATGAGCGTCTGCCCTCTGCCGCCGAAGATAACCTCCTGATGGGCGACTAACCCCGGCAGGCGCACGCTGTGGATCGTTATCCCATCCTGTGCCCCGCCACGGGTTCCCGCCACCGTCTCCTTATGCGTGACCGGCCGCTCGAAGGGGGCGCCCCTGCCTGCTGCCATAGCTTGAGCAGTGGCGATCGCCGTCCCTGAGGGCGCGTCCGCTTTCTGGTCGTGGTGAAGCTCGATGATCTCGGCGCTGTCGAAATGGCGGGCGGCGACCTTGGCCAAGTGCATCATGAGAACCGCGCCGATGGCGAAGTTCGATGCCGCCACGGCCCCCAGTCCCTTCTCCTTACAGGAGCGCTCCATCTCCGCCAGCACATCGCTCGAGAGACCTGTAGTGCCGATAACCAGCCGCACTCCTGCCTCCAGCGCCGCTCTCGCCACCACAGGCGCCCATTCGGCGTTCGTAAAGTCGATCACTACGTCGGGGCGGCAGCGCGCGAACAGCGCCTGGGGGTCTTTGTCCAGATGGACGAGACCGGACCCGTCGGGAAGGGATACATACTCCTCCGCAGAGAACTTCTCCAAGACGCCGACCGGCTCCAGATCGGGATCGGCGCAGACCGCGGCCAGGATCTCCTTGCCCATCTTGCCGGTTCCGCTGACGACCACGCGAATGCTAGTCACTGTGTTCTTCCTCCCACACCGCTAGCCTTACTGCCGGGGAAGACCTCTACCAGCGCCGGCCAAAAGGCGGCTTCGGCGGGCCCCCCGCTCCTGGATCAGGGCGCGAATCCGGCCGGCCCCGACCTTCTCCGTAGGGGCGCCGCCGGGGACGGCTGGACGCGTCGAGGTTACTGCGGTGCTGACCGCCTGGAGGACGGGGGCTGGGCCGCCGCCGCGCCGGGTCGCCGCCATAGCCCGGCCCCGGCCGTCTTCGCGGCGGGCCGTCCTGCCCACCGTCGGACGAAGGAGCTCGCTCATTTCCCGGTTCCGGCCTTCCTTCCCCAGGCTTCGTCCCTTCCAGGACGGCCCGCCGCGAAAGGTTCACCCGGCCCAGGTTATCGATCTCCGTCACCATCACCATGATCTCGTCGCCTATTTGGACAACGTCCTCCACACTCGGCACGCGATAGTCGGCAAGCTCCGATATCCGCACCAGCCCATCCTTGCCCGGCATGATCTCCACAAACGCTCCGAAGTTGGTTATCCGTGTGACCTTGCCGTTGTAGATGGCGCCTACCTCCACCTCCTTCGTCAGCCCCTGGATGATCTCGATCGCCTTGTTGGCGGCTTCCTCGCTCGCCGAGCCGATGAGCACCGTGCCGTCGTCTTCGATGTCGATGGTGCACTTCGTCTCCTCAACGATGGAGCGAATTACCCGCCCGCCGGGACCGATGACCGTACCGATCTTCTTCGGGGGGATCTGGAGGCGATACATGCGCGGGGCATAGCGCGAGATCTCCGGCCTGCTCTCAGCGATAGCCTCTCGCATCTTAGCCAGGATCGTTAGCCGGGCCTGGCGCGCCTGTTCCAGCGCCTCGCCCATTATCTCCGGCGTTATCCCCTTCACCTTGATGTCCATCTGGAGGGCTGTAATCCCCTCGGCGGTGCCCGCCACCTTAAAGTCCATGTCGCCCATGGCGTCTTCCAGGCCGGCGATATCGGTGAGGATCGCGTGCTTGCCGTCCTCGCCCTTCATCAGCCCCATCGCGATGCCCGCCACCGGCGCCTTGATCGGCACACCGGCGTCCATGAGGGCCAGCGTGCTACCGCAGACACTCGCCATCGACGTGCTGCCGTTGCTCGACAGGACCTCCGTCACCAGGCGGATTGTGTAGGGAAACTCCTCTTCGCCGGGGATAACCGGCTCCACCGCTCTCTCGGCGAGAGCGCCGTGCCCTAGGTCCCGCCGGCTGGGCGAGCCCATGCGTCGCACCTCCCCCACCGAGAACGGCGGGAAATTGTAGTGATGCAGGAACCGTTTCGTGTCCTCCGGCGAGAGGGTGTCCAGACGCTGCTCCTCCCCCGCCGAGCCCAGTGTGGCGATGGTGAGCGCCTGGGTCTGCCCCCGGCTGAACAGGCCGGAGCCGTGCGTACGCGGCAGTATACCCACCTCGGCGCTGAGCGGCCGGATCTCGGTGAGACTGCGGCCGTCGGCGCGCACGCCCTTCTCCAAAATGTTGTTGCGTATCTCCTGCTTCAGCTTCTCGTCGAAGGCGGACAGTATCTGGTCTGCCGCGTACGTCTCTCCGAAGCGCTCAAGCAACTCATCCCGCCGCTCTCCAATCGAGCGCTCCCGCTCTTCCTTGTTCACTGCGGCGATGATCTCGTCCAGCTTGCCCTCTACGTACTTCGCTATGTCGCGCCGGACTTCCTCGCCTATCTGAGGGATAATCACAGCCTTCTTGGGCTTGCCTACCTCAGCCACGATCTCATCCTGGAGAGCGATGATCTCGAGGTTCGTCTCATGCCCGGCGCGGATGGCCCCCAAAACGACCTCCTCCGCCACACCGGACGCCCCCGCTTCCACCATCATGACAGCGTCACGGGTGCTGGAGACAACCAAGTCGAGCTGACTCTCCTTGAGTTGCGCGTAGGTGGGGTTAACCACGTATTCGCCGTTCACATAGCCCACCCGCGCCGCGCTCACCGGCCCGGCGAAGGGGATGTCTGAGATAGACAGCGCGGTGGAGGCACCCACCGTCCCCAGCACGTCCGGGTCGTTCTCTTGGTCGGCGGAGAGCACAGTGACCACAACCTGCACGTCATTGCGCATCCCCTTGGGGAACAGCGGCCGCAGCGGGCGGTCAGTGAGACGGGCCGCCAGGACCGCCTCCGTGGTCGGTCTGCCCTCACGGCGGAAGAAACTGCCCGGTATCTTGCCCGCCGCGTAGAGTCGCTCCTCATAGTCAATTGTGAGAGGGAAGAAATCGATCCCCTCTCGGGGCTGGTCGCTCATGCAGGCCGTAGCCAAAACAACCACATCCCCATAACGGATCATCACCGATCCGTTTGCCTGGCCGGCCATCCTCCCATGCTCGACGAGCAGTGTGCGTCCGGCTATTGTTCGTTCATAAACGCGAGTCATTAATAACCTCCATATGCCCTGACCAGCGGGCATCCGTTCCCTATAGGACGATACTTTCCGAAATTGTGTTCAGGCGCCTACCCTGTTGGACGTAAGCCAATTGTCAGACCTGTCTGAGGGAAAAGCTCAAACCCTGGTTCCTAGCCCCGAAAACCTACGAACCTGCTCGGCGAGCAGGCCGGTTCTGGCCTGGAGGTAGGAATACACAGGGGAGCTACCGGCTTTCGGTTGAGGATCTGCCTACTCTTCTCTCTTCCTCACAGATCAAGGCCTCCGCTCAGAAGGGACGCTACTTGCGGAGGCCGAGCCTGGCGAGGACAGTGCGGTATCGCTGGACGTCCTTCTTGTTGAGGTACGCCAGTTGCCGCCTTCTCTGTCCCACCATCTTCAAGAGGCCGCGTTGCGAGTGGTGATCGTGCTTGTGAACCCTCAGGTGCTGCGTTAGCTGGCTGATTCTTTCCGTGAGGAGGGCTACCTGCACTTCGGGGGAACCGCTATCCGTTTCGTGGGCACGGTGTTCCGCAATGAGGCCTTGCTTCTTCTCCTTGGTGAGCATGCTTTCTCTTACGCTAACCCTTTTCTATCTCTTGCTTTGGCCCATTGTAGCATGTTGATCGTCCTGGACGCAATCCGCAGCGCCCGGTGCAAAAGCCGCCCCCTTATGCTATCCTTAGGCGAAGCCGCCGAACTCCTCCTGATTGCGCGAAAGGGAAGACGCCGTAGCTATGAGACAGGTGGCCATAGTCACCGATAGCGCAGCTTCTATTCCGCCATCCCTGTCTGCTCAGTACGAGATCGACGTCATCCCTCTCAACCTCGTCATCGAGAACCACTCCTACCCCGACGCCGTCGACGGCAACACCCAACAGTTCTACCGCTCCCTCAAGTCGGCTCGCCGTCCTCCCCATACCGCCGGTGTCGCCCCCGGCGCCCACCTCGAGGCCCTGCGCCGCGCGGGTCAGCGGGCCCCCGCCGTCCTCTACGTCAGCGTATCCAACCGCTTCAGCGGCACCTATGATTCCGCCGTCCAGGCGGCCGAGCTTCTCAAGCAGGAGCGGCCCAACCTCGATGTCGAGGTGCTAGACTCCCAGGCCGCCGCAATGGCCCAAGGCTTCGTCGTCCTTGAGGCCGCCCGCGCCGCCGCTCAGGGCGCTGACCTGGCCACCGTCATCTCCCGCGCCCACCGCACCATGCCCCACGTGGGCGTGCTCGCCGTCATCGACACCCTCGAATACCTTGCCCGCGGCGGTCGCGTCCCCAAGGTACAGGCCTGGGCAAGCGCCCTCCTCAGCGTCAAGCCGGTCTTGGAGTTCCGCGACCAGGACGTCCGCCTGCTCACGCGCACCCGCACCAAGCGCCGCGCCGTCGCCCAACTGATCCCACTCCTTGAACAGCGAGGCTACAAAGGGAAAAGGCTTCACCTCTGTGTCCAGCACACAAACGTCCTCCCCGAAGCCCAGGAGCTCGCCGTAGAGGCCCAGCGGCGCCTCGACCCGGCGGAGGTGCTTGTTAGCGAGTTCACCCTGGTCATGGGCGCCCATATCGGCCCCGGCCTCCTTGCCCTAGCCTACTACGCCGAACCTCAAGACGAAGGCGATGTCTAGCAACAGCGACGACGACGCGCAGGACGTCGACCACGTTCTTTCCGCCCTGGGGCCTCTTCCTCCGTCTCGACATCATCCGGCCCTCGTCGTCGTGAGCGGGCTCCCCGGCACCGGCAAGTCCCTCTTCTGCCGCGAGCTGAGGCGGCGCACCGGCGTCGCCGTCCTAGAGAGCGACGCCCTGCGAAAACTCCTTTTCTCTCGGCCGAGTTACTCAAGCGAAGAGAGCCGGCGCCTCTTCGCCGCTATCCACACTGCCATCGCCAGGCTACTGGCAGCGGGCATCTCCTGCACCCTCGATGCCACGAACCTAAAGGAGCGCCATCGCCAGCCCCTCTACGACATCGCGGAGGAGCTCGGCGCCAAGCTGATCCTGGTGGAAGTGACGGCAGCGCCGGAGGTCGTGCGGCGAAGGCTAGCAGCGCGGGCTAGCTACGGCGACGCTCTGTCGGACGCCGGCAGCGCTGTCTACGAGCGGATGCGCCGCGAGGCGGAGGAGATACAGCGAGAGCACTTCCCGGTGGACACGGCGGCCGACACAGGCCCCGTCCTGGCAACGATAAGCCGGGAGATCGAGGGCCCGTAGGGTAGCGCCCCCAAAATAAAAAGCCCTCCGGGGAGGGCTGTGGGCTCTGTTTTCAGATAGCGTCAGGTCGCGCCACCTTGCGACGTCGTTGTCGGTTTCGGCTTGATCCCCAGGAGCCGCCCCAATGCCGCATATCCCCAGCGCTGCATGGCCAGCGCTAGTCCCAGACCGACGAGCGACACGACAACCCCTATCTGGGCATCAAAGATGTAGTGGTTGCCCGTCGATATCACGGCGAAGAACTGGGCAACCGGCAATAGCAGCGCCAATATCCACAGCGGCTTGAACCGCGTCGCCGCTATGACGCCGACGGCCAGGATCACCGGCCAGCCAACGTGCAAGCTGGGAACGGCAGCATAGGGGTTAACAAACGGCTGCGCCGACTCCGCCTGATAGCTCAGCCGGCTGTACTCCGCCATCGTGTCAACGAAGCCAAACTCGGGCAGGAACCGCGGCGGCGCTACCGGAAAGAGATTGTAGATGATGATGGCGATGGCGCCTGACAGCAGCATCGCGTCCCGCGTCAGCGTGTACTGACGCCGGTGCCAGAAGTACATCCATATCCCGACGACGATGATGAAGGGGAAGTCCATCCAGAAGTAGATGAAGTTGAAGAGCTGGACGAGTACCTTGCTACTGAGAATCGCAGCTTGGAGCTGTGTCTCCCAGAAGAAACCGAAATCCCGCTCCAGATCGATGATCCGGAAGCTCCGGTTTAACGCTTCCCCCGCCCTGTCGACTACGCTCCCCCGCACCAAGAAGTAACAAAGAAAAGCGAGAACCACCAACGTGATCTCGCTGATATGGCGAAATATCGGCTTTTCAGCCAGTACCTGAGCCACCTGCCGTGGTCTTATCAACGCTCGAGAAACCATACCGCCAGACACTTCCTTCTGCCTATTGGCCCTGGTGTCTCCCATATAGATTCAACCACACTCTGCCCCGTTTTTCAAGCGCCGGCTACACCTTCGGCGCCCCTTAATTCTTTTTCGACCTTTTCTGCTCAAGTCTGTTGCTCAAGCACCGGCCGCTGCCGCTGATGACGCTTATCTAGAGCGAAGGCGATCGCTATGGCCGCCACCACTATCGCCGTCCCGATGATGACATCAAGAATAAAGTGGTTTGCCGTCAGGACCACCGAGAAGAACATCGCCGTCGGCAACAGCAGCGCGAAGGCGCGCATCGGTACGCGCCGGTCGACATCGAACAGAGCGATCCCTATGAGCAGCGCCCAACCCACGTGGAGGCTCGGTACCGCCGCATAGTGATTCACGAGGAAGCTCGGCTGCAGATTGTAGTTCTCCGGATTAAGGAGAACGATTGTATCGACAAATCCCCACTCCGGCAGCAAACGCGGCGGCGCCACCGGGAAGAACGTGTAGAAGAAGAGACCGGCGGCGGCGGAGATCAACAGGGCGTTGCGATAGACACGGTATCGCTCGCGGCTGCGCAGGTATATCCAGATTCCGCCGGCAATGAGGAGGGGGAGATGGGCCCAAAGATATATCCAGTTGGCGATCTTTACTAGGGCAAGGTTGTCAATGATGAACTGCTGCCAGCGCGGCTCAACGAAGATGCCGAGCCTCTCCTCCAGTCGGATTATGTCGTTGGCCCGGCTGAAGGATTCGGCGATCCTCTCCGGGATCGCCCCCCGCATCAGCCAGTAGGCCAGCATCGCCCCGACCAAAAGCACCGCCTCCATTAGGAAGCGGCCTATCGCCTGGCGGGTAACTCTCCCCCCGAAATCCGTCGAGAGCCCTGTAGTCACCGTTGATCCCCTCCCAGTCTCGTACCTGCTCCTTGCCGTTCCCCGTGTCCGGCCGCGGCGGCTTCCCGGCGCGACTGCCGCACCCCCAGATGGTGGTTGTCCAGCGCGAAGGCTATGGCTATGGCCACCAGCACTATCGCCGACCCCACCAGCATGTCGAATATGAAGTGGTTCGCTGTGAGGACGATGGCGAAGAACATCGCCGTAACCATCACTACCGCAAACGTCCTCACCAAGATGTTCCGGTCCACGTCCAGCAGCGCGATCCCTATCAGCAGCGCCCAGCCGAAATGGAGGCTGGGTACCGCTGCGTAATGATTCACGAAGAAGCCCGGCTGCATATCGTAGTTCTGCCGCGCTAGACGGGCCACCGTGTCGACAAACCCCCACTCCGGCAGCAGACGCGGCGGCGCCACCGGGAAGAGACCATAGCCGAACAAGGCAATGAAAGCAGATATCAGCAGGGCGTTGCGATACACCCGGTAGCGGTTTCGGTTGCGCAGGTACAGCCAGACAGCGCCACCGATAAGAACCGGCAGGTGTCCCCAGACGTACACCCAGTTGGCGATCTTCATCAGGGTGACGCTGTCGAGGATGGACTCCTGCCACCGTGGCTCAACGAAGATGCCCAGCCTGTCCTCCAGCCGGATCACCTGGTTGGCCCGGTCGAAGGCCTCTTCCGGCCGCACCGGCAAGCCGCCCCGGATCAGGAAGTAGACCACCATGGCCGCGAAGAGGAAGGCGACCTCCGCAGTAAAGCGGAGTATCTCTTGGCGGCTAAACCTGACCCGGAAAGCCGTCCGCAGTTGCGTCTCCAACGTGAGGACTCCTTGATCCCTTCGCAGAAGCCGTCAATTGCGTCTACCCGCGTCTAACTTTACCATACGGGTGACCCTTATTGTAAGCGGGT
>Ga0315273_10000803_pt1 | contig 34151 bp, 32 predicted proteins | sample YL17G02_0_MG_FD_205753 | JGI IMG/M metagenome (GOLD analysis project Ga0315273, IMG submission 205753) | Sediment microbial communities from Yellowstone Lake, YNP, Wyoming, USA - YL17G02_0 | ecosystem: Environmental > Aquatic > Freshwater > Lake > Sediment | place: USA: Wyoming | collected...
ACTGTTTTGAGGGGTGGCCTTCTGGCCAATCACATCGGCGCAGCCATTCCCGCAAGTCCCTCAGCCCCGTCCGGCCAAAAATCATCAGATCACTCAAGGGGGGATGATGTCCCTTCCGTGTTCCAGCCGTCCGCAGATTTTCCGTTGACAGGAGCTCTGACGCACGATTGCTTGATCCCCGGCCCAAGGGGGGCCGTGCGGTAGTTGGTCTGGCATCGCTTAGGGAAAGGCCGCTTCAATGAAGTGGTTTTCCAAGATATCATCTAAACGCAAGAACGAGCTTTTTGGCTTCATGCTCTTCGTTCTGGCGCTGTTCTCTTTGCTTTCGATTGCCACCCATACCCAGGGTGACGATCGGTGGATCAATGCCGATCGCGATGAGATATGGGTCGACAGCTATTACCCGCGGAATCTGGCGGGATCCGTCGGGGCGCTCGTATCCTGCCTGTTCTTGGAGTGGCTTGGTTGGTCGGCATGGCTGATGGCCGCGGTGATGGGTGCCTACGGCGTCAAGCGATTCATGCTTACCCAGCGAAGCCGGCCTATGTGGACTCTCGTTGGTGTCTGGGCAGCCGTCTTTCTCTTTGGGATCATCATCGATCTCCCCGCGGCCAAGTCCGGAATGGCATGGGCGGTCGGCAGCGAGACAATCGCTGGATGGTGGGGCCGTCTTCTGGCGGAGTTTTTCGCCGATCTCTTGGGCGTGGCCGGTGGAATCCTGGTCCTGGGCTCGGTCCTGTTGGCAGGGGTCTACTGGGCTGTCCCCTGGTGGCCCAAGAAGATTCCTCTCCCCGCCTGGCTGCGCAAGCAGAAGCCGGCTAAGGCACGCCGACGCGAACGGCACTCACAATTGGACCGCCTTCGGGTTTGGGTTCGGGGACTCTGGCCGTCTCTGACCCAGTGCAAGGACTCTGCCGAGCCGCCGCAAGTCGAGGATGATCCCGCGTCAGCCGGTATTCTGAATGTGGCTTCGCCTCCCTCCGTTTCTCACGACTCGTATCCAGCGAACCCCGTCTCTGCGGCGGTCGCGTCGGATCCCTCAGAAAAGCAGATGCGGCCGTCACAACAGCGCACGTTGCGTTTTGTCAGCCGTGCTCCTGGAAGTTCTGCTGACCCTGGCTACGTCTTTCCGTCGCTCGATCTGCTCCAGTCATTCCGGGCCCAGGGGCGCCGTCGCCCGGACACGCGCGGACCGGAATTGCTCCTGCAGGCGCTCAAGACATTCGACATCGGTGTCGATGGTGAGATTCAGAGTTTCCCCGGACCGGTCATCACCCGGTATGAATTTCGCCCGGCTCCCGGTGTGAAGGTCAATCAGGTGGTGGGGCTGGCCGATGACCTGGCGCTCGCGCTCTCGGCTTCCCGTGTCCGCGTTGTCGCTCCGGTTCCGGGCAAGTCGGTTGTGGGTGTCGAGATCCCCAACGCCGATCCCGAGATCGTGCCACTGGCCCGCGTGCTCGAAGACCCCTCGTTTGCCGAGTCGGAGGCGACTCTCCCACTGGCACTCGGCGTGACCATCGAAGGGCAGCCGTTCGTCGCCGATCTGGCAGCGATGCCCCATCTGTTGATCGCAGGATCGACCGGCTCGGGTAAGAGTGTCTGCATCAACGTCATCATCACTTCAATTCTGTACCGCCATCATCCCAGGGATGTCCGCCTGCTGTTCATCGACCCGAAGATGCTGGAGCTTTCGATGTACCAGGGTATCCCCCATCTGGACCGTGCGGTCGTGACCCAGCCACGGGGCGCCGAGCGTTTGCTCGCGGATGCGGTGCGTGAGATGGAGGAACGCTACAAGACCCTCGCGGCCGCAAGCGTGCGCAACATCGGCGACTATAACAAGCAGGTCAGCGCCGAAAAACGCCTTCCCTACCTCATCATTGTGGTCGATGAATTGGCCGACCTGATGATGAGCCAGTCGGCTGCCCGCATCGAAATGCTGATCACCCGTCTCGCCCAGATGGCGCGCGCGGTGGGTATGCACCTGATTCTCGCCACCCAGCGCCCCTCGGTCGACGTCATCACCGGTCTCATCAAGGCCAATTTCTCCAGCCGCATTGCTTTTCAGGTGGCGACGAAGGTGGATTCGCGGACAGTGCTGGATGGCAACGGCGCGGAGAAACTGATTGGCCGTGGCGACATGCTCTTCCTGGCACCCGGCCAGCCGGAGCCAATCCGCGTCCACGGAGCCTACATCTCCAGCGAGGAATCGGCCGCCATCGTGGAATTCCTGAGAAGCCAGAATCGTGATGCACAGCCTGCGCAACAGTCAGAGAGCCTGCCGGAAGAGGAATCAGACGAGGATGACGATCACGGCGATCTGCTGTTCCATCAGGCCGCCGAACTCGTCATTCGCCACAAGCAGGGCTCCGTCTCGCTCTTGCAGAGGCGCCTTGGTGTCGGCTACCAGCGCGCCGCACGCTTGATCGACAAGCTCGAAGAAGCGGGTGTCGTCGGGCCATATGATGGCAGCAAGGCGCGCGAAGTCCTGTGGACCCGTGCCGATTACGAAGAGAAGTTCGCCAAACCGGTCGGCTGAGAATCGGCCGGTTACTCCTTTTAGGCATACAACCTTCTGGACTTCACCGCGGCAGGCCGGCATTTTGAGCACCTGATTCTGCCATTCCCGCGGTGATGGGTGTGGCGATGTTTCTTGGGTGACATGCAAAGCGAAAACGCAAAACCAATCCAGAGGACCGGCTTCCAGTTGCGCCATGGTGTGGTCTTGATCTTGGTCGCTGTTTCCTCCTGGATTGTGCCCTCGTGCTCGGTCTTCGCCTGCGATGCCGACTCCACACTGACAGCATTCGAAAGCGCCATTCAGTCCAACAAGACTATTCGCGTGAACTACGCGAAGGAATCCAAGTCCCTCTTGTTCGGCAAGCGACCGGCAGAGAAAGGAACGCTCTGGCTGAGCCCTCCGCAGCGCTATCGCGTTGAGAGCGGTGCACAGGTGTTCGTTCGCGGCTTTGACACGCTTTGGAGCTACAGCCAGGCTTCGAAGCAGGTGACAATCCGCGTTGGCGGACTCGATTCCCTGGAGTTTGGCCCCGCGGGTTTCTTCGGGTCGGTGCGCACCGATTTCTTCCCCGTGGACTGCCGCCGCGACACTCTCGAGCAGGTTGAGTGCTGGCGAGTCCGTCTCGCCGCGAAGACTGAAACAGCGGCAGTTCAGCGCCTGACATTGTGGATTGACGTCAGGAACAACCTGCCTGTGGCCGCCGAATACGTCGATTACAACGAAGAAACTTCTCATTTGCGCTTTTCTGATTACCGCCCCGATTTGCCCAAAGATCAAGGCAGATTTACGTTTACGCCCCCCGCAGGGGCCGAAGTCGTCGTCCTGCCCGCGAAAAAAGGGTAGCGCGGTCCGGTTTCCCGCATTATACTGGGGCATAACGAAACCAGGCCCTGTACCGCCCCTATGTCTCAACCTATGCTCACATGTCGTGTCTTCCTGCGCACCCTCGGATGCCCCAAGAATGAAGTGGATGGGGGTGTCCTCGCGCGTCATCTGGTGAGATCGGGCTGTACGATGGTGAATTCACCGGACCAGGCGGATGTCGAAATCGTGAATACTTGCGGTTTCATCGAGCCTGCGAAGATCGAATCAATCGATGCGATATGGGAAGCGGTGGGGCGAAAGAATGATGCGAGTTTAGACTGTCGCAGAGTGATTGTCACCGGATGTCTCGCTCAGCGTTACGGGCAGCAGCTTGTGTCAGAGATCAGCAAGATTGATGCGGTCGTCGGATTCGATCGCCCCGATCTGATCTTGAAAGCCATTGATGCCTCGGGATCGGGTGCACCCGCGTGTTGGGTTGAAAAGCCCGGACGCGTCTACCGCGATGATACGCTATGCGAGTGGCCGCAGGGCGAGCCGGCTCCGCTCTCCGCGTATGTGAAGATCTCGGATGGTTGTGACAATGCCTGCCGTTTCTGTGCAATACCAATGATTCGCGGACGGCTGCGTTCACGCCCTCTCGAATCAATAATCACTGAAATCGAATCTCTGGTTTGTGCCGGCACACGGGAAGTGATTCTGGTGGCGCAGGATACAACTTCCTTTGGAATCGACCGCGACGATGGCAGCGATCTTGCGCTCTTGATCCAGCGGATCGACCGCGTCAACGCGGCGTTCTGGGTGCGTGTCATGTACGCGCATCCCGCATTTCTTACTGACCGTCAGATCGGCGCAATGGCCTCAAGTCCCAAGATTGTGCCGTATCTTGACATTCCTTTGCAGCACGCGAGTGACCGGATGCTGAAGATCATGAATCGCCACATCACACGCGCTGAGATTCAAACGAAGATCGACCGGTTGCGCGCCGCACGTCCGGGGATCGCGCTGCGAACTACTTTCATCGTCGGTCATCCCGGTGAGACGGCTGCAAACTTCGAAGAGCTGATGGCTTTCGCAGAAGACAATGCGTTCGCGCGGATGGGTGTGTTTGCGTACTCGCCGGAGGAAGGAACACCCTCCTGGGAGATGCCGGATGTTGTCTCCAACGAGACGGCGCGGGAACGGCAGGCACTGTTGAGTGAAGCTTTTGATCAATGGTCAGCAGATATGTCCGTCGACTTGATCGGGAAAACAATCCCGTGTCTCCTCGAACGTCCTTCCGGGACTCTCTGGCAGGGGAGATCAATCTACGACGCGCCGGAGATCGACGGTCAAGTGACCGTCTTGGGCGCGGTCGGCGGCCCGGGGATCTATGACGTGCTGGTTGAGACGGCCAGCGGAGTGGATCTGTCCGGAAAGCTGGCGAACCTGGCAGTGATCGATGATCGGGGGGCCACGATCACCGAACCACGAGGTGTAGCTTGAATACTGTGAGACGTCCTTTCGTGCGACGTAGAGCGGTCATTATCAGTCGCCGCATTGCCGTCGCCTTGGCCCTGATCTGCGTCGGTCAGATCGTGGGGCTCGGGGTCCTCGTAAGAGACAACTTCGCGCATCAGGAGACGATCCGCCGCCAGGATGACGAGATCCGCCGTCTCAAGGAGCGTCTGAGAGTGCTCGAAGTAATCGAGGATCTCCATACGAATCTGACCCCGGAAGAAGAAACAAGCTTGGCGGCGCATGTTGACCAGTGCAGCCGTTCCTATGGGTTCGACCCTCTCCTCGTGCTGGCGATTATCCAGGTCGAATCATCCTTCGGGCCGCGCGCCATCTCGCCCAAGGGCGCCTGCGGCCTGATGCAGGTCAAACCCTCGACTGCGCGTGCTGAGATAACCAGGCTCGGCTGGGAGTGGTCGGGCGACAACAATCTCTTCGAGCCGGTGCTCAATGTTCGGCTCGGCATCGAATACCTTTCCAAGCTGGTCCTGAAATTTGGGAGTGTGGAAAAGGCGCTGATTGCTTACAATCACGGTGAGACCGCCGTGCGCGGAATGCTGTCGGAAGGATTGGCCCTTCCCCAAGCGTACTTGCGCCGGGTTCAAAGGGAGTACCGACGTCTCCAGTTCTGCTATGACCCCGCTGCCCCTCCCGATTTCATTGGTCCTCCATCGCCATAGGCGATCGGCTGCTTTTTCGGTTCTGCTCCTTACTGTTTCGTTGTTCGCAGTTTCTGCGGCGCGCGCCCGGCAGCCTGCCGATTCCGTATCCGGTGCTTTCCGGCGTGATTCTCTCGATGTTTTCCCGACGCACGCCCAACTAGTGCGACGCGGCGTGGGAATTGCCACCAGCAAGGTTTTCAAAGGATTCCCATTCGTTCGTCCCAAGCCGCTGTGGATCACGCCCGCGGCCGGACAGCAAACCAACTTCTGGTTCGAGGAAACCGCCGCGCGAGAATTGTTTGATCGCGGATTCGTCGTGCAGGAATCGCCGGGAGATGACACCTCCAGCAGCGTCATCTGGGCGGTCCGATATCGCTTCGACCGTTTTGACCTCGCCCTGCCAAAGTGTGCGCGTCATTCTTTCCTCGGCCGAATTTGGGTGGAACGAGTCTTCGATCTATCGCTGCATTTGCAGGTTTGGGACATGGAATCCGGCCAGCTCCTGTGGTCGGATTCTGCCGACAGTGCGTGGACTGACTGGGTGCCCAAGAGACGGCTGAAAGAACTATCGGAAGCCCCGTCCACGTTCCTTTCGCCAGTTCCGCCCGTCACGACCATCGAGCGGCTCGCCGAGCCGGTCATGATCATTGCAGCGGCCGGTGCCCTGACCGCACTCTTCTTCGTGGTGCGCTGACCCCACCAGACGATGGGAGCCGTTCCTCTTGCGCCACGCGGTGGCTGGTTCTTTCAACATTCCCGGTCCCATTCGGGCGCTTGGCGACACTCAAGGTATAATCAGGGTGAGACGGCAGACGGCGATGCGTGTTGCGACAATACGGACCCGGCCCAGTGAGCTTTGGCCTTGAAGCGTGGCCGGTCGAGCGGTATGTTCCCCCTGGATGGGAGTTGCCACGTGTTAAACAGAGACGCTCGGTCCGCCCTTGCCGGGACCTTTCTGACTTTTGCGCTGTTCCTGGGGTGCTCCAGCAGTCCGCCACCGCCGGTTGCGACCGCCCAGACAGGTTTTGAAGAAGGGCGCCAGCTCTACCAAAAGAAAAAGTGGGACAAGGCTCGGTTGGTGTTCGAGTCAGTCGTTTTCAACCATCCCGGCAGTTCACTCGTCGATTCGGCACAATTCCTTCTCGCCATGTGCCAGTACGAACTCGATGAGCCGATCATCGCGGCTTCCGAGTTTCAGCGCGTGCGGACGCAGTATCCCACGAGCCCGTTGGTGGACGAGGCCGATCTGATGCGTTGTCGCTGCCTTCTGGTTGCGGCTCCGGGCAATCCGGGACTCGACCAGGAACAGACCAAGACAGCCGTGGATGAATTGCTGCAATTCAAGGACAACCACCCCATCTCGGGGTTCATTCCCGCCGCTGATTCGCTCTTGGCGGTGGCCTACGGCCGCCTTTCCATGAAGGATTACCGAACCGGCGTGTTGTACTACAAGATGAGCCGGTACCATGCCTCGCGTGTCTATCTTCAGGACATGATCGACCGTTTCCCCAAGTCGCCTCTTGTCCCCGACGCGCTGTTCTATATGGCCGAGGGACAGAGAGAGTCTGACTCATTGAAGAGCGCCGTCGAGTTGTACGAGAAACTGATTTACCTTTATCCCGATTACTCGCGCACCGCGAAGGCACGAAAGCGCGTCGCCAAGATCGCCCGTGATCAGGCCCAGACTCCGCAGTGAACTATGCCTCGGCGTATCGGAATACTTGGTGGCACATTTGACCCGGTCCACGTCGGCCACCTTATCCTGGCATCCTGTGCCTGCGATCAACTGCGCACGGACGAATTCGTTTTGATCCCGAACTCCCGGTCGCCGCTCAAGACGGCCGAGCCGGTGGCCCCGTTCGCAGATCGGCTCGAGATGCTGAGGCTGGCGCTGGAGGAATCAGACCAAATCTCAGCCAGCGACATCGAAGGCCTGCGTGGCGGTGTTTCATACATGGTCGATACACTCAACGTGCTCAGAGATATACATCCCGGCGCCGAGTTGCATCTGGTTCTCGGTTCCGACAGTGTCAAAGATCTGCTGCGGTGGAAGGATGCACAGACTGTCCTGCGTCTTGCGCGCCTGGCCGTGGTCGCCCGGGACGGTCAGGTGCCGGGTGATGTCCCTGACGGGACAAGCGTGATTCAAATGCCCCGAATCGACATTTCGGCCTCTTTGATCAGGCGACGTGTCGCCGAGGGTTCGTCAATCGATTTTCTGACGCCGGTGTCCGTAGTGTCCTACATCCGGCGTATCGGTTTGTATCGTTCTTGCTGAAAATTCGTGCGGGCGCTTGTTCCACGTCTCGCCGTTTGTTATACTCGCGCCGGAGAGGTCGGCACGTGGTCTCCAAAGAGACGATTGTCATTCAAGTCAGGAATCCGGCGGGTCTCGATGATCCCATGCCGGTGCTGCGCGTTTTCGATGATGAGCAGATGCTGCGCCTGAAACGCGCCTTCTTCGAGGACACATTGCGTCAGGTGGCCGAGATCGATCAGATTGACATCAAAATCGCTGTCGCGCCCCCGGCGCGGGTCACCTGGGCCAACGAAGCTATCGAGCATCTGGCGGAACGCTTTTCGCGCCGCCGCCGTTTTCGGGAGCTTTCCAGACGTGTCGAGATCATCTCGCAGCAGGTGATCCCCGTGGAGGAGCGCACCGCACAAATCCTCGCCCACTGTCTGGGCAACGGGTACGAGCGGGTTGTGCTGGTCGGCGGATATCATCCCACCCTCGAGCCGGAGCGGCTGCACGACGCCCTTCGGCATCTGCACAACCACCCTCTCATCCTCGGCCCGACGATCGAAGGCGGCTGTTATTTAATCGGCCTGCGCTCGGATTGCCGCAAGGCGATCGGTCTTGTGACGCTGGGATCGGACGTGTCCTACGCGCACTCCACAGCGGCTCTGGTTCGGGCGGGAATCACATGGCAGGAAATCGATCTTTCTTATGATGTCGGTCATCAGGAGGATCTTGAATTCATCGTCCGGGAAATCAATCACTGCCGGTGCATCGGCGATGAAGATACCGCTCTCTGTACCGAGAACGTTCTCGCCGAGTTCATCGATGGCCGGTCCACCGGCGACGGTCTTAGAGATTGATTGGCTGAATTCCTGCTGATGTAGAAGCCTCGCGCTGACCGGGGTGCGTGGTTCACCCGTCCGGGAGGATCAATGCCCACATACTGGGAAAACCTGAACTGGATAGAATTCCAGAAACGCGTTCCGACAGAATTCCCCACGGCGATCATCCCCGTGGGCACGGTCGAGGCCCACGGTGTCGCACCGCTGGGTACGGACAACTTCATTCCCATCGATCTTGTCGCGCATCTCGCCGACGATCTGTCGGCCTTGATCTGTCCGCCGATCCACTACGGGCAGGTCCGCGGTCTGGCCGGATACCCGGGATCCATCGCTGTCGATGAGACGGTGTTGCTCGCATACTGTCAGAGCGTTTTCTGCGGTATCGCTGACTGGCGCTTCCGCCACCTGATTGTCATCAACGGCCACGGTGGAAACACCCAGACACTCAAACAGGCGGCGTGGGCGGTCCACGCCAAATCGAAGATCAAAGTCATGGTCCTCGATTGGTGGACCCTCGCCAACACCGTCTGCGAAGAAGTCTACGGTCAGGCCGGCGGTCATGCCGGGTGTGACGAAACCGGCTACATCCAGGCCATCCGCCCGGATACGATCCATCCCGAGCTCTACAAAGACTCAATGGTGTTCAATTTCAATCCCGCCGCCGCTCTCTTCCCCTACCCAGGCCCCGTGATCACCTACAAAGAGGGACAGGGCGCACCGGTCTTCGATCCGGCCAAGGCGCGCCGCTACCGCGACGGCGCCATCGCTAAAGTGCGCGAGTACTGCCGCACCGTGCTCTCGCAATGGCAGGCCATGGGAATCTGATGCCCTCGGAAGGGCGAGATCTATCATTTTGGAGTGACGCCCATGGAAATGTGGCTGCGTGCGCAGGCGAGGCGCCTGCGCCACATCTTCTAATCGTCGTCAGTCTGGTGCCACGGGCCTTCAGACCCGTGCCTTCTGATCAGTCTTGGAGGTTTCTTCTGCGGTTGCGCCCGCGTCAGATCCGATACCCGAACGTCACAAACACGCGGCGCGTCCTGTACTCAGCGAAGGAATTCCCCGGGTCGGTATCGCGCAGTTTGTAGCCGCCGTAAACGTATGCGAGATCGAGCGTCATCACCCGGTCGATCAGCAATCCCACCCCAAGTGTCAGGTACTTGCGCTGCGACTCAATGAAGCGGCTGTCAATCGGCAATGGGTCGACAAAATACCCTGCACGGAGATTGATTCCCTGGGCAGGGAAGAGGTACTCGGCACCCAAGTTCCAGCCGAATGTCTCTTTCAAATTGTCCTGGATAAACTGAAGCTCCGGCGTGTTGTTGAGCGAGGCGTCGTCGTACTTGATGTCGAGCTGTGACCAATCTGAGTAGTGCAGATCGCCGGCCAGCGTCAGCCGGTTGAACTCTCCCGACAGGCCAAATCCGAACGAGAAGGGGCGGGTGAGCGTGTAGTTGGCAGTCCCGTCGTTTAGCACCCACTCGAACGAGGATGAGGCCGTGTCCAAAACGAGGGAGTGACGCTCTTCCGCCTGCATCCAGGTTGGGGTCTCCACGGACAAGCCTGCCGTCAGTTCGTGCGAAACGGCATAGGTAACTCCCGCAGTCGCGGACACGCCGGCGTAGTTAATGTCGATCGATTGATTCTCGGTAATCGTCTGGCCTGGACTGTCGCCCTTTACCACCCGGTTCCAACGGTATGCATCGCTGCCGGTGAGCAGGTGTGTCGAGAGACCGACCGAAAGTCGCGGGGAAATATCGAGCGCTCCCGCGACAGACCATTTCCAAATGCCGCCTGTCTCCAATTCACGCGCGCGGTCCGAACTGTAACCCACGGGTGGGGGATAAAGAAGACCGGTGGAACGGTCAAAGCTGTTCACGCGATGCAATCCGAAGCCAAACACCAGAGAGCCGCGATACGCCGGCACCGGCATGGTGAGCGATAGGGCGTTGATGCGCGTCTTCGTCAGGTCACGGCCATCGAAGAATCCGCCCCCCATGGTGTGGTTCGAAGTGCGCAGATGCGACAGGCCCCCCCGGAATTCGATGCGCCTGACCCGCGCCAGGCTGGCGGGGTTGTAGATGATCGCCGAGGCATCATGGGAGGTTGCCAGTCCGGTGTTCCCCATCCCCATTGCGCGTGCATCCACACCAAAGAAATCCGACTGTAACGTCTCTTGGAATAGAGCGACCGAGTCCAAGCTCTGCGCCGACGCATGAGAAGGTAGCACGCCGGCCACAGCCGTGATCACGAAGACGCCCAAGCAAATCGCCTTCCACCAGCCGCACAAACAGGATTTCGCGAATTTCATGCTGCTCACTCCGCGTCGCATGACGCCAAAAGATCGATCAACCTAAGGAGGCGTTCCGCCCCGCCGCTCCGCCTTCTTGCTCGGCTTCGGCTTCGCTTCGTTGGTACTGGTGCTGTCGCCTGGAACAGTGCTCCCCGCTTTAACGCGAGTCTTCGCAGACTGGTCGGTTGAACCTGCGCCCTCGGTTCCGGATCCCGAGCCGGTCTTGCCCGACGTGGGTGGATCGTTGGTGCGGTACCCCCCTCCGCCATACGGAATCGTGGGCGCACCCTCAACGTACGGCGGTATCATACCGCCCCGGCGGGAGGCCTTCCGAGATGGCTCCCCTGTCCCGGTCGAATCCGCGTACGCGCCGTCAGTGGATGCTCCGTCATCCGTGTTCTCGTACCAGAGATGGTCCCACCACCACGGGTACGCGTAGTAGTATCCCCAGCGGGGATACTCGAAGTAGTAGTCCGGGTACTCCCCATAGAAAAAGCCGTAAGGGTAAGTCGCGTAATCCTGATGGCAATCGAGGCATTGCCCCCGGTAAAACTCCTGATGGGAGGCCTGCTCAGAGACCCCCTCGGATCCCCCGTCAGATGTAATCGGGTGTTTGAGAATCGTGTAGCAGCCCACAATCAGGAATGTGACAGCGACAGACAGAGGCGCCGCCCACAGCGGATGAGGGGTACGGGATCGTTGGTGTGAATTCTCGGTCGGTCGCTCAGTCACTTCACTCCTCGACTTTGCCCGGACAGAAGGCAACTCAGGCGTGCACAACATCTTCTACGCCCAACTGCCACGTACCGTTTCCTGCTATTCCCCGGTACCTGGCCTTATATCGTCAGATTGCGTCAAAAACCGCGACTTACGAGCCAATTCCTGGGGTCGCACGAGACCTATCAGAATTTCTCGACGTAAATAATGCGCAATTCTCTGCCGACCGTCTTCGTGCTTCGCCGGTTGGTCAGCAAATCCTTGAGGCTGGCCTCCATTTGAAGCCGCTCCAGCATCGTCCAGCGCATCCCGGCGTTAAGATATCCCCGTCCCCTGCCCAGAGATCGCGGCGGCCGGTCATCGTTTAGCCCCAGATCGTACTCGGCCACAACGCCAAGGTTGGTGTTGAACCTCATGTCCGCGCCGACGAAGAAGTCGATATCATTATCGTGTTTGTCCTCACGGGAGTAGTTGACTCCCCCGTGCAATGAGGAGGTGAATCCGGAACTCCGGTACCCCTTGGAGATGACCGCATAGAACCCTTTGGACTTCGACTCATAGCGGTGCAGCGAGTCGATCCATGGTCCAAAGCCCTGCTCTTCGAAGCCAACGGCGACGGCCGGCAAGGCCATCGTTTCGCTGAGCAACTGGACTTTGGTCAGGAATTGCATCCGTGGATTCCACTTGGGGCTGGCGGAGGAGATCATCTCGGTTCCGCCGTAAGCGAGGCCAATCTGCCAGTGGTTGGTGAGGCCAACTTGCAGAATTCCCAGCACCCCGCCGCTGGAAAAAGCACGCAACTCGGTATCGAATGACCCGCGTTCCAGTGTCCCAGCCGTCGGCGCGTCGATCATCCGCCTGGGTGCCTGCATACCGTCGCCAGACAAGGCAGATTGATCGGCATTCGGCTGCCGCTCGCGACGAAACCACTGCGCATTGGCATCAGAACTGGTCACCAGCATGATCCCAATGGTCAAGAGCCCTGTAACGGGCACAATCGAACGATTCATGATATCCCCCTCTCGGATAATCCCTGCCACGGTCAAGAATCTGGACCGGCGACCCCTTGTCAACACAAATTCTGAGGGGTTTCAGGTGACCGGCTCACTACCGAACCCAGCGCAAGGAATCTTGTACCACGCGATCACGAGATCCTTGCGATCAGCCGGGGCCGTAGGGGCGACCCGCCGGGTCACTTCCGCACCAGCCGTAGTGGGAGAGCAGGCCTTGGCAGACCTGCGCGCTGATGGGCGTGTTGAAGAAGGCCTTCGAATCAAAGCGAGGGATCGATTGCACGGGTGCCACGGACAAGGAAGACCAAGTCGGCTCTTTGGCTTGGTCTTCCTTGTCCGTGTCTTTCTTCAAATCGCGGGGAAAAGACACGGACAAACAGGTTCCCACAAAGAACTGGGGAAGGCGCTTGGCCGTGACACCCTGCTTGGAGCGGGGGCTTTTTCAACAGTCGCTGAAGCAGGAACCACTACCGAAAGGCCGCAAGATCACGGGCGACCACCCGGATATAGGTCTTTGTGAGGCGGTCGAACACACGCTTGGCCTCCGGTGACATTGGAACCTTATGATCGTCAACGTGTTTCACTGCACGCAACCCGCGCAGAGCCGATGTCAGGAAAACGCCATCTGAGGCATGAAGACGCGCGACGGGAAGTGGAACCATCCTCGCGTGGATGCCCAACTCCTCCGCCAGTTCCAGAACGACACCGCGTGTGATCCCAGGTAGGGCTCCCTCCGTGAGGGGCGGTGTGAAAAGTCGGCCTTTGTCGATAAGGAAAACCGACGCCGATGCCCCGTCGGCGATACGGCCATACCGGTTGGCCAGCACGGCATCGGTGAATTCGGCCGCTTGCGCACAGATACTTGAGAAAGCGTATGGCAGATAGGCCAACGTTTTCGCCCCCATCCCGGGTACACCTGGTCCGATTCGCCATGGGGCGACCCAGACTCGCCCGTTCCCCCGTCCGCGGGATAACTGCGGACGAAGGCAGATAATCCGCCGCCCCCGAAACAGCGGGGCTTCGCCGCGAGTCCAGTACAGGTTCAAGATCCCTTCACCGGAAACGGCATGGGGCAGCGCTCTCAGAATTGCATCACGCCACCAGGCGGATTCATCACCGTCCCACAGAAGCAGCGCCCTGGCGTTCTGAGCAAAACGATCGAGATGCCGCTGGAGAAAGACCGGTTTGCGCTGCGAGACCCGGATTGTCTCGAATGCACCCCAGCCGTATCGAAATCCCCAGTCCTCGATCGATACCGCGGCGCGGCCACCTCGGACGAGACGACCGTCCATGGACACAATCAGCCCCTGCTCGCGCCCTTCGGTCCTTGCAGTTCTCACAGGCAATCGACCTCCACTCCTCACCGCTGTTATCGGCAGAGATACTCGAGTATGGGGGCAATTTTCACCAGTGATTCTTCGTATTCGGCTTCTGGATCCGAGTCGGCCACGATGCCACCTCCGCCAAAGATTCGCACGTTCTTCCCCACCTTCACCGCGGTGCGTATCGCGATCGAGAAGTCTGCGTCGCCGGCGGCGCTGATCCATCCAATCGTGCCACAGTACACGCCTCGCGGAACCGGTTCAAGGTCCCGCAGGATCTCCATCGCCCGGCGTTTCGGCGCTCCGGTAATCGAACCCCCGGGGAACATGCACTGCATGATGTGATGCCACCTGACATCTGAATGGGCTTGCGCCGTGACGACCGACTCAAGGTGCCAAATGGAAGAGCACGCCCGTGTACGTCGCAGGGCTTGCACCTTGACTGACCCGATTTCGGCGAACCTGCCCAAGTCATTGCGTTCCAAGTCGGTTATCATTAGAAGTTCAGCCCGATCCTTAGGGCTTGTCAGCAGTTGTCTGCGGTTTCCCCGATCTGCCTGCGAGGTGTCACCCCGCGCGATGGTGCCTTTTATCGGACGGGTCTCGATCAATGATCCCGTTTTCTTCCAGAACCGTTCCGGCGAATTGCTGATGACCTCCACTTCAGGGAATACCAGGGATTCGCCGGTTCTCAGATCCCATCGCAGAGGATGAAAGCGCAGGTAGGCCGCAAACGGTGCAGGATTCGAGGCCGCCAGGTCTCTGTAGATTTCCATCCCCTCCCGCGCGGTACTCATATCGAACGCCTGTGTGTAGTTGGCCTGGTAGATGTCGCCCGCCCGGATGTGTTTCTTGATCAGCCGGACAGCATCGAGGTACCGTCCTCGTCCGACCGTGCGGTGAACATCCGAGGAATTGACCAAGGCAAGCAGTCGGTCGCGGGAATACGCTTTCCCCCGAGGCTTCACCGACTCCAACCCTCGTTTCGGTTCCGCAGCACGGAGACTGTCGAACACGAGAAACTGCACCTGCGGGACGCGGAAGGGGTCCGTATTCTCCTCCGGCGAAGCCAGCCCCACCCAAGCGTAGCCTGCCTCGTAGGCAACGTACCCGATAGCCCCGGCTTGGGGATGACGACGAGCTGCAGTTTGGACGATTCGGTCCAACTGACTGAGAGGCTCACCCTGCCCCACTTCGTTTGTCCCGTCCCGATTGCTCTCAAACACCCACCGGTCGCCGGCAGATGCAAAGCGACCGAGACAGCGGCCCGGTACGATGTCCGATTGGCCGAGACCGGATTTCAACCAGCGACTTTGAAGGAGCGCCACACCACCCATCAGCCGACTCCGATGACCCACTTGGAATTCACTCCTCGAGACCTCGTATGTTTCGTGCGATTGAGTCAAAGCCATTGCCCCGCATCCAACAGACGAGCCCAGCATAGCGAGGCATCGGGCAACGCACAATTCGAAACGCCTCGCGCACAAAACCGGGGCGCGACAGGATTCATCGGGAGATCGGTCTCTGGAGACTTAGGGTCAGCAGTCAGATGAGCGATGACGGGATCCCTCGCCGCCCAAATTGTAAGGCGTTGACAATCAACTGATTGCGCGGGCAGCGCAAATGCGGGACAGAATATCCCCTTGGAAATGTTAGAATTCAACGTAGACTTGTGAGGAACGGAATAGGAATTGCCGTGTATATTGATAGGAACGTCGGCGATCAACAGGAGAGCAATATGGACTCACAAAAAGCGATCGACCATACTCTGATGCGGCGCGTCCAGCAGGACGACTACGAGGCTTTCGAGGAGTTGGTGGGACGCTACAGAGCGCGACTGGTCAATCTCATTTATCGCATGCTCAATGACCAGAGCGAAGCCGAAGACTTGGTACAGGAGACGTTCCTGCGCGTCTGGACGCACCGCCAGGACTACGATTTCTCCTATTGCTTGTCGACTTGGATTTACACGATCGCCCTGAACTTGGCCAAAAACGAGTTGCGGCGGTACCGTAAGTTCAAATTTATCAACCTGTTGGACATGGCGAGCAAAGGTGTGGAACTCCCCGATCCCAGGATGGGTCCATCGGCACTCGGCCACATGCTCCAGCAGGCTATCGCTGGGCTCCCGGCCAAGTACAAGACGGCGTTCCTGTTGCGTGATGTCGAGCAGATGTCCTACGAGGAGGTTGCTCAGGTCTTGGGTGTGCCGCTCGGCACAGTCAAATCAAGGGTCAACCGCGCTCGTGCTGAACTGAAAGAACAACTCAAGCCGAAACTGGAGCAATCCCGTGCGTTGTCGCAAGGCGCGTTGGTACCTGTCCGCTCGATGTGACGGGACTCTCTCTGAACGCCAGCGCGGGCGTTTGGACGAACACTTGGAAACGTGCTCCGAGTGTCGGCGCGAGGCGTTTTACTTCTCCGAGATTGTGGTGCAGGCGGGTCGCATGGAATCTGTTTCTGTACGTCCGGATTTCGATCTGCGCTTGAAGGCCGCAATCCGTCGTGCGGAAACGGTTCCGGCAAGTTCGTTCCCTTGGTACCGCTTGCTGCAGGCTCAGCCGTGGCGCCCCGTTCTGGTAACCTGTTCCATGCTTCTTGTTATCGGGCTGTCGTATGGAACCTATCAAGCCCGTTTTGCACCTTCTTCCGGTGTTCCCCTGCAATCGATGGCGAGCATCGATCCGGAGACAACTCTTGAGTATTTCGGGAACCTCGTGTCCGGCACCCGCCAGCCGGGATTGCCGTCCGGATGGATCGCCATCTATGGGAATTCTCCCGAAGCCCGTCGTCTCCAGAATCTCTACTTGAATGCGAGCCGGGGTCCCAACAACTATGTGGTGGAAGCGGTGGACCTCGATGATCCCAACACCAAGAAGCCCGCACCGCGCTACGTCATGCCGGTGGAGCGCTCCGACGACATGGTTCGCAAGGTAAGCTACTAAAAGACAATGAGTTATATCACGCAATCGGCCGCCCTTGGCGGCCGTTTCCTTTTCTAGCGTCGGAGTTATTACGAGGCCCAATCCCTTCGAGTCACAGGAATCGAGAAAGCGTCATCGTTCTGGCGCCGAATGCACCAAGTGGGGTACAATGACTGGGGCAGAAGACGAAGGAGGCGGATGTTTAAGTGAGACACGATTGGTTTGAAAGTCGCTCTACGAAGGCAAGGTTTCCACGGGTGATGGGTGCGCTGGTTGGCGCGTCTCTTCTCTCTTCTGTCGCAATCCTTGGACTCCCGGCACTCTCCTCCGCGCAAGCCGACTCTATCCGCGCTTTCAGTGTGCTCCAGCTATTCGAGCGCGACCTTCGTGGCATCGTGAGCGCGGTCGCGCCATCTCTGGTGACAGTCCGCGGAACACAGAGTGCGGAGAGAACCAGAGTCTCTCACGGTGTGCCCAGCCCCTCGATGTCGGTGGGATCCGGCATCGTACTCGATTCCAACGGCACCATTCTCACCTGCAGTCGTGTTGTCGAGGGATCCGATGATTTCTGGGTTGAGACGGCGGATGGGCGGCTCTTCCAGGCGGCGTTGCTGGGTTCCAGCGATGAGGTGGCAGTCCTTCAGATCAAGGTCAGGGGTCTCAAGCCGCCTCAGTTCGGCGACGCGGCAGACTTGGGAGTGGGTTCGCTGGTGGGAGCGATCGGCAATTCATACGGTTATTCCGGGGGCGTGTCGTGGGGCGAAGTCAATGGTTTCCGCCCTGACGGTACGATTCAACTGTCTTTAGGCGTCGCTCCCGGAAGCACCGGCGGGGCTTTGGTAAACAGCAGGGCGGAGGTCGTTGGTCTCGTCAAGGCCAAGATCTCAGAACCCTTCTATCTGGACCCCCTGCAGTGCCCGACGGGAAAGGAGTTTGGCGCCGTGACAGTGCCGGGACGCCGTCTCGAACTGCCGACCTCGTCGGTTTCGTTGGCGGTGCCGATCCAGGCCGCACTACGGGCTGCCGAACGCGTCATTGCCACCGGCGTTGGGCCACGCGCATACGTCGGCATTTATGTGGAAGATCTGACCGGCTGGTATGTTGCGCACTTCAAAACCAGCGAAGGTGTGCTGGTTTCCGGTGTCGTTGAAAAGACGCCCGCCCAGCAGTCTGGATTGTTGGAGGGGGACGTCATCACAGTGGTCGACCGTCAGCGGATCCGATCGGTGCGCCATTTCCGTCAGGTTGTTAGCCAGGCCCGTCCGGGCCAGCGGATGCTCTTCGACATGATTCGCGGGGGCATGCCGCTCAAACTCGTGGTCGAACTTGGACGCGCCGATGCTCCCAATCTGGGGATGACTCCAAGAGGGAGCGCACCCGCGTATCCAAACCTTGCTGGTGCGACCTCAGACCGGATGGCCAGGCCTGCGGCGGTGACCCCTCTCCAGGGGAATATGGCTGCAAAGGCACTTGATTTGCCCCAAACGCTGGACTCAGACGGACTGTCCTCGATCCGGGCGGCCGATTTTGAGCGCCGCTTGCTCGCTCTGCAACGCACAGCCGACTCCTTGAAGCAAGAGCTCCTGCGGCTGCGCCCGACTCAACCCCGCTGACCGCCGGCTCCCCTCCGGCACTGTCTCTGGTGGCTTGCACTGCCGCTCGACTCATGGTATTCTGGCGTATGGCCGGAGAGGCCCGGCCCGAGTCCTGCAGAGTGGATTTCATCAGTGCGCAAAAGATTCAAAATCCCGCTTTTCTCCCTCGCTTTCCTCATTCTGCTGGTGGTGGCTGGGGTCGTCTGGGTCTTTCGGTCTGGCTGGCTCCAGCGCCGCGTCATAGCCCGCGTCAATCAAGCCCTGGCGGTCAAGACGACTCTCGAAGTCGATATCGGAGAACTTAGCGGCAACCCGTTTTCCGAGGTGATTGCTGATGACATTGTGATCCACACGAAGGGGCGGGTAACAGATACACTCGCGATCATCAAGCATTTCTCCGTTCAATACAACATCTCCGACCTGTGGCAGCGGCATTGGATCATTGAAAACGTTCTGATCGACACCCCGCGTCTCTTCCTGCCGCGCGCCTCCCTTGACGAAGTCCTCCAATCTGTCATTCCGACGAAGCCCGGAGCAAAACCCGCTCACAGTGCGCTCTTTGATTTCCGCCTTGCGTCCCTGATCATTAACGGTGGAGTTGTCTTCAGAGTTGGAGACTCAGCCGCGATTGCTGATTCGATCCATCTTCAGATCTCGGCGTACCGTGCCGGCGAGCAGCTCGATGCCCGCGTCGAACAGTTGGCGGCCTCAGTGCCTGGTATTGGCCGGACCACGGGTTCTGGTCTGTTCAGGAGCACTGGTGAGATCTGGGCGGCCGATTCCGTGACCGTGACGAGCGCCAAATCCCAAGTCACTGCCAGCGGCGGGCCCGACGGGTGGAGGATCAAAACGAGTCCACTGGATCTGACGGACGTCATGCCGTTCATCAAGGGCAACCTGACCGGACGTCTGGCATTTGACGGTGCGATCAAACTGCCAGGCGGAAAGGCCGGCTGGTCGGGACGTGGGCGTGTGACCGGCACTTTCGAAAGATTCGACTTCGATGACGTTGCCCTCCGATTCTCGTCATTCGGGTCACGAATTGTTTTCGACACCGTTGATGGTGTCATCAATCGGGTGACGTGGTATGGCGCAGCTTGGGTGGACCTGGGGGTATCTCCGGAGCGCTACGAATACAAGGGGCTGGTCGAGCATTTCAATCTGGACCAATTCGCCGCCGGATCATTTGCAAGCGACCTCTCCGGTTCAGTCCGCATGACAGGAGAGGGTCTGACAAACAGCACGCTTGCCATGGAACTGACTGTGAATCTGGGGGCGGGTCAGTTTGATCATGTAGCATTCGATTCGGCCGCGGGGACGCTGCGGGTCACTCCCAGGGATGTCCTATTGGCGCAGGACTTCCATGTCGAGCGGGGCGCGACACGCGTGATCGGTGGAGGACACGTTGCTTTCGGTGATTCGATCGACGTGCTTGCCAACGTTGCGTGCGACGACCTGCGCCCGTGGGATTCCCTGGTCTTCATCGACTCACTGGCCGGGCGCGCCGAGGGCTATGTATACCTCTCCGGGCTGACCGCAGATCCCAATCTGGCCGGGCGGCTGACATCGGACTCGTTGCGGCTGTTCGATTTGAGAACCCGGCAGTTCACGGCCAGCTTCTTTGTGCCGCGCTTTCTGACCCGCCCGGCAGGTTCTGTGGAAGCACGCTTCGGTCCCTCCAACGCCTGGGGCTGGGCAGTCGATTCGATCCTGGCGAAGGCCGCTCTCTCTGAGCATGTCATCACATTTGATTCTCTTTCGTGGCACGCTCCCCAAGCTGTCATTGAGGGGCGGGGGCGGTTGGACTGGTCCGCCGATACGATTCCGATTTCGCTGTATCCTGTCACGGCACGCGTGCTGGACCAGACCCTTACTGCGACTGACACTGTTTCAGTTGTGGCAGACTCGTTGGGTTTCAATTTCTCGAACCTGGCGGTCGGGAGCGGCTGGGGAACGCTTCAGGCATACGGCCGCCTCGACTACAACGAGTCTCTGAACATGGTGCTGGAAGTCGAGGGTGTGCCGGTTGCCTCTATCTGGCACCGGTTCTACCCCAAGATCGATCTTGAAGGACAACTTGCCTGCGTCGGACGTGTGCGTGGAAGCCTGGCGCTTCCCCAGTTCGACCTGGAGGGTCGGATCGCTGATCTGCGCTATGAGGGTGACCGCCTGGGAGATCTCTCCGGCTCCGTTTCATATGATGATCGCCACCTGAGTACCGACCAACTGAAGCTCGAGAGTCCCGCATACCAGTTCCTCGTTGCGGGAAGCCTTCCTCTCGAACTGCGGTTTGATACGCCGACCGCTCGTGTCCTTGAGGAGCCTCTCTCGGGACGTCTCATCGCCACGGGAACCTCGCTGGACATCGTCACGCGCTTCCTGCCGGAAACCATCGAAGCAGTGCGGGGGGCCTTCTCCGTCTCTGCGACTCTCAGCGGCACACCCCGCGTGCCTCTGATTCGGGGGGAGGCGTTCCTTCGTTCCGCCACGATCAAGGCGGTGGAGATCGCCAATCCGATTGAAGACGTTCAGGTCGATCTGGCGTTGCGGCAGGACACGGTCGAAGTCACGCGGGCAGTGGGCACTGTCCGCGACAAGAAGCGCCGGGGGCGGGTCGAGGCCGGCGGCCATGTGCGCATCCTTGCCTACAACCTGTTTGACTACAATCTGACACTGACCGGGAGAAATGTCCCCGCTCGTTTCGAGTTCGAAGACTTTGCGGTCGAAACGGATCTCAATCTGAGTGTAACCGGTGCGACTCCCCCGACCGTCAGAGGGCGCATCACTCCCAAGCGCGTCGAAGACCGCGAGCCGTTCACCAAAGAACCAGCGGAGGCCACTACCGACACGACCCTCTGGAACTGGGACATGACCGTGGAACTGCCGGGCAATTACTGGCTCCACAACGATCAGATGGATGCCGAACTGTCGGCCAGCCTTCGCGTCGTGAGAGATCGCGGACGGTCGGCTTATCTGGGCACCGCTGAGTTCATTCGCGGCAAGGTCTACCTTTACGACAAGGTCGGAAGTATAACGCGCGGTGTGCTCACCTTTGACAATCCGAACGTCCCCGATCCAAGTCTGGATATCGACGTCACATTTCGAATCAACCAGCCCAGACTCGAGCAGACTTCGGCCAGCCGGGGCCGCGATGTGATTGATCTGGAAATGCACGTGGGAGGACGGGCCTCGGAGCCACTCATTGAACCCCAACCACCCTACACCCAGCAGGATGTGTTGCTCCTCTTGATGGCGAACACAACTCTGGCTGGTGGCGATACGACGGTCGCAAGAGATCCCTGGGCTGACCGTCTGAAATTCGCCGCCACCGGCCTGCTCTTCTCCGAGGTTCAGCGTCTCGCCGCCCGCAGACTGGGACTGGAGACTTTCGAGATTACCTCCGGCATCGATCCAAAGATGACCGAGGTCACCGTGGGCAGATACGTTTCCCCCCACCTCTACCTCTACGGCAGCAGTCCTCTCGACGTAGGGGCCGGCCAGGACGTCGGCTTCGAGTACCGTTTCAGCCGCCGCATATACCTTGAAGGCAACCGCGACAAAAACAACCTTTACCGCCTCAACCTGCACTTCAATTGGGATTATTGAGACGCCCATACATGCTTGGCGCACTTGTTGCGGCCCTGGTTCTGTTTGCCGGACCTCTGACACAGGCGCAGACTCGGGACACATCGGCAGCGTGGCTGTCTCAGTGGATTCGCAAGCGGCCGATCCTCTCCCGAATCGAGATCGCCGGGAACCGTGCTGTCAAGACGAAGGACATACGCGAGGTCATGCAGGTGTCGCCGGCCGGTTTCTGGTCGCGTTTGCGATTGCGCGCCCGGCCGATCCTTCATCCCACAATGCTTGGACGCGAGGGAGCGTCGATTCAGCGCGAGTACAGGCGGCTGGGCTTCTGGGATGCTGCCGTGACCGTCAGTGCTGTTCCCTATCGCGATGATGAACATGCCGCGATGCGCGTCTCGATTGACGAGGGAATGCGGTCGTACTGGGGAGCGCTCGCGGTCAGTGGGGAACAACGGGCGCTCGTGTCGCGTCTCGAACGGCGGGCCGCGCGACTGACCCGAGGGATGCCCGCCGATTCGCTGGCCCTCGCCCTGACCGCTGCTCAGATGCAGGCGGAATGCGCCAATCTCGGCCATCCGCTGGCGCGCATCAGCCAGACAGTTTCGCACCGTGGCGACTCGGTCGACATTGTCTTCGGTCTCGATGCAGGGTCCGGGATCACGTTCGGCAACGTCGCGATCGATGGACTGAGCCATACCCGCGAGAGTGTCGTGCTGCGGGAGGTGAGGTTCAAGCCTGGGGATATCTATTCGCGAGAGCGGCTGATCGAACGACAGCAGGATCTCTACAACACGGGATTGTTCACTCTGGTGCGAATGGACCCGGCCTATACGGATACGAATTCCAGCGCGGCAAAGAGAACGGCGGACCTGAAAGTGCGCGTCGTGGAGCGGCCACCCTCCTACATAGGTTTCCACACTGGCGCCGGCCAGGATCCCGACCGTGACCTGACTCTGGATTATGCACTCGAATGGGGATCGCGCAACTGGCTCGGGACCGGGCGGCAATGGGCGCTGACCGCGCAGTCTGGCTTTGTCGTGGTGACTGAGTGGCGCGTTCTGCACAACCGGTTCGCCGGCCGTTACACTGAGCCCTGGATCTTCGGTCTCCGGTTGCCGGCATCGCTGACCATTGCATATGAGCCGGGTGTCCGGTCTCCGACACAAAACTACCGGATCGAGAAGATGTCCGGTGAATTGAATGTGACGCGTCGTTTTCGCAAGTTCAACCGGATCTGGTCCTCGCTGGTGTATGAACGTGTGAACATCTACGGCATTCCCCAGGAGCAGCGGCAGTCATTGCTGGACGAGGCCGGCATCACAATCAAGCGCCGCTGGAAGATGGCGCTGGAGAGGGACACACGTCCCAACCTCTTTCTGCCGGCTGCCGGGGCGCGGACACGTCTGGATTTCGACTACGTTGGCGGCCTGCTCGGTGGCGCCAGCGACTTCTACAAGGTCGATTTCTCCTGGGCGCGGTACCAGGTGATCAGTACCCCGACAATCCTCGCCACCCGCCTTCGTGTTGGATGGGCGGGGCTGCATTCCGGCGGTACGATTATTCCTACCGTCGACAGATTCTACCTCGGCGGCGCTAATTCCATCCGTGGTTACTCTGAGAACTCGGTGGGCCCCGTGAATACGCTGGGCGTCCCGACTGGCGGCCGAGTCATTGCTCTGGCGAATTTCGAACTGAGGACGCCAATGACCGGAAAGCTGTGGTTCACGCTGTTTGGTGATGCCGGCAACAACTGGCCGGCGTTTCATGAGATTTCTCTGAAGGAGATGCTCATCTCAGTGGGGGTGGGGGGGCAGTACGTCGCACCGGTCGGGCCTATCCGCCTCGACTACGCGCGCCGGGTTCTTCATCCCGGCCATCCGGCGTCTGATCGCGTGCACTTGTCGATCTTGTTTGCATTTTGAATGTACATTGATGCTTGTATGCGTGACCTCGATTCTTTTCGGTGCACTGCGATCCCGTGCAGGGGCGAGTCTCAGACCTGCCCTCTGGTCTCCCAGTGGCGGCACGGCGGGTCTGAATTCCGCCCCAACCGCGGCTGGGATGCAACTTTCGGCAGGGCGCGGGGCGTTTCCATTGCAAGTGCCATTAGATACTTCGGCAGGAATGGCTGTCCATAGCACGGTGTAAACCCGGTTGATTTTGTCTTGTTGGGAGCGTATTAAACGATATGGCGGAACAACCAATCATCCTTCTGACGCTTCGCGACAAGCCGGCGGATCCGGCACGCCGCCATCCGACACCGTACCCTTACGAGTGGTCACCGTCCGCCTTTTCCATCTCGATCCGTCACGCTGGCGGTGTTCCGGTGCTGCTCTCCAACGAGACGGATCCAGAGTCCGTTCGTCACGCGATCTCGCGTTCGGATGGACTGTTTCTGACCGGCGGCGAAGATGTGGCACCGGAGCATTACGGTGAATCGGATGCTGTTGGGAATCTCACAGTCAATGCCTCAAGAGACGCAGTCGAACTGGCGGCAATCGCTGCCGCCGACGAAATCGGCATGCCGATTCTGGGTGTGTGCCGTGGTGTGCAGGTGCTGAATGTGGCGCGCGGCGGGACGCTCTTCCAAGATCTCGATCAGCAGCTCCACCCGAAGCCTCGTGACCATTCGCGAGGCCCTGACGGGTTCTACGTGCAGACGCACGAAGTGGAGATCACCGGTGATTGTCGCCTCCGTACGGCGCTCGCCCGGGCGCGCGTGCAGGTCGCAACCAGCCATCATCAGGCGGTCAAGGACGTCGGACGCGGCCTGAAAATCGTCGCCCGTGCACCGGAAGATGGCGTGATCGAGGCGGTCGAGGACGACAGCGGCCGATTCGTCATTGGTGTCCAATGGCATCCTGAAGTCCGGGAGCATGACGAGGAAACAATCCTTCTTTTCGCTGCTTTTGTTGAGGCTTGCGGGCAATTCGCCGCTGGACGCGGGAATCCTGCCTGAGAAGTCCCGCGGGTAGTCCCGCTGCCTTCGAGGTTGCATGAGTATGCGCACGATCTACTGTGATCACAATAGCACGACACGAACCGACCCGCGCGTCGCCGACGTGATGCACCACGCGGCCGTCGAGGTCTTCGGCAATCCTTCTTCAGGTCATCGATTCGGTCAGAAGGCGCGGGCTCTTCTCGATAAGGCGCGCAGTGACATCGCCGGGTATATCGGCGCCAAGCCGTCCGAGATCATCCTGACCAGTACCGGAAGCGAGTCGGACAACCTCGCGATCTTCGGAAGCCTCTACTCTCCCGATGCCCGGGGCCGGCACATCGTGACGGTCGCCACTGAGCATCATGCTGTCACGCATTCGGCCGAGTGGGCACAACGTCACGGATTCGAAACCACCGTCCTGCCTATCGACCGCCAGGGATGTCTCGACCCGGACGATTTTGCGCGTGCCCTCAAACCTGCTACACAGATCGCGTCCGTGATGCTTGCCAACAACGAGGTCGGCACCATTCATCCGATCGCTCGATTGGCGTCCCTGGCCCGTGAACAGGGCGTCATCTTCCATACTGATGCTGTTCAAGCCCTCGGTAAGATCCCGGTAAACGTGAATGATCTCGACATTGATCTCCTGTCCCTGGCCTCGCACAAGTTCTATGGTCCCAAAGGGGCCGGCGTCCTCTACATCCGGAGTGGGACCCGATTGGCATCGATCATCCACGGTGGCGGGCAGGAGACGGGACGCCGCCCGGGGACTGAAAACATCCCCGGTGCGGTTGGCACCGCCGAGGCGATGAGGATCATCGCTGAGGATCCTGATGAGGCCCAGCGTGTCGGGGCAATGGCGGCCGACCTTCGGCGCCGGCTGGCCGATCAATTGGAGGATATCGAGTTCTTCGGCGATCCGGACAAACGTTTGCCAAACACGGTCAGCGTCGGGTTCGGTGGCGTCGATGGGGAATCGCTCTCGATCGCATTGGATCTGCGCGGAATCTGCGTTTCGACCGGCTCGGCCTGTATGACCGGCGCCGCCAAACCATCGCATGTGTTGCTGGCGATGGGTGTGCCAGAACGTTACCTGCGCGGGTCGATCCGATTCTCTTTCGGCCGCGAGAATATCCCCTCCGACGCGGCCACGATCGCCGAAGCCGCGGTTGCCGAAGTCAATCGTCTGCGGAAGATGTCCCCATTAGCCGTCTGACCTGCGTATGGCAGTGACTGTTGAAATGTGCCGTGCCCTCGTCGATCCCCGCTGGATCGGCCGCCGCATCGCGGTCGCGATGTCGGGCGGAGTCGACTCATCGGTAGCGGCCGTGTTGCTGGCCAAGGCCGGCTGCGATGTGGTTGGAATAAGCATGAAGCTGTGGGACCATTCCACGGTGGGGGGGGACTTGGCCCGCGATGGCCGGTGTTGTACGCTGGAATCGTTTGCTGACTGCCGCGCGGTCGCCGGCCAGTTTGGCTTCCCGCACTATGCGATTGATTTCTCGGGGCGTTTCGAGGAGACCGTCATCGGTAACTTCGTTTCGGAATATCGCGCAGGCCGCACCCCCAATCCGTGCGCGGTCTGCAATACACAAATCAAATGGCCCGCCCTTTGGGAGAAGGCATCCGCCTTTGGCTGTGAAGCGATCGCCACGGGGCATTATGCCCGTCTTGCTGTCGATGATGCCGGTGGCGTCGGCCTCCGCCGGGGTGTTGATTCGTCGCGCGATCAGACCTACTTCCTCTGGGGGGTACCAAGAGAGTTCCTATCGCGCACCATTTTCCCTCTGGGGACGCTCGCAAAGTCGGACGTTCGCCGGATCGCGAGTGCGCTCGATCTGCCCAATGCCTCCGCTCCGGAGAGCCGCGATATCTGCTTTGTCACCGATGGAGACCTCGGACGATTTATGCGTGAGCGATCACTCCACGACAACATTCGCCCCACGCCGGGACCGGTGGTAGACCGTTCAGGCCAGACCGTCGGCCAGCATGAAGGGTTTGAATTCCTCACGATCGGTCAGCGCAACGGTCTTGGGGTCGCTCTCGGCCGTCCACAGTACGTCACAAGGATCGATCCCGGCTCTGGAGCCGTGACCCTCGGCGACGACGCCGACTTGTACAAACGCCACTGCCATATCCGGGGTACAAACTGGCTCGTTCCATCTCCCGGCGGACCGTTTCCCGCCTCCGTGCAGATTCGTTACCGGCATGAAGCCACCCCCGCGACTGTCACCGCGGTCAATGACCGCACGGAGGTGACCTTCGACACCCCTCAGCGCGCGATCACGCCGGGCCAGTCGGCCGTGTTCTACAATGGCGACAGGGTCCTCGGCGGTGGCATCATTGATTCGGCCGGCACTGACTGATCGAGCGCATCACACTGCGGCTGTTCAGTGCAACAGCCTTCAAGCTGGAAGGCTGCTTCCGACCCAAGGCGTTGCCCTGCGCTGAATCAGGATCCCCCTTCAGAGGCCCTCGTTGTGAAGACGAATGATGCCCGTTCGATGGATCCTACGTGAACAGGTCGTAGAAAGTGGTCGAGCCCAGAGCTTCCTGAGTGATCGACTCGAATGTGTCACCGTGCCACACGAGCAAACAACGGCGGCACACCAGCACACGTGAGCGCCGTTCCAGAAGTTCAAGTTTTGCCCGGCACATCGGGCATTGGCGGGGTCTTCGTTTGATTCGGATCATGCTCGCCCCTCAGGCCTGACCGTTCGGGCGAGCATCGCAAATACACAGACACCCGCGAGAATGGGAAATGTCTTCATTGGCGACCAGCAGGGGACCAGCATCAACAGCACGACCGTCAGCACCGCTGCCGGTACGAGAACGAACCGCAAAATGTTGAACGTGATCGCCGTCGCTTTGGCGAGGAGGACCAAGGCGAGGCCTGCGATGAAAAGCCAGAACACACACTTCCCCAGAATGCCAAAGCGGCCCTGGATCATTTGATCCAGCGCCGCCAGACGTGTCCACGCCGCGGCCAGGAAGACCTGGACGGAGCCCAGAATATAGGCAAGCAATCCGGCGATCATTGTGAACTGCTCAATTCCTGCAATCCGTTAACCGGTTCCGTGTCGATTGGCTCAATCGTCAGCGACGATTCACCGACCTCGGTCAGGCCGTTCATTCGTTCCGTCAGGAAGTTCCGTGAGGTAATCCATTTCTGAGACAAACGCATGATTTCCTCGTGACTCGAGTCGTCTTCCCAGTCGACCACGAGGTTGTCAATGTGCTCACCGTGCACCTGAAGATTGTCCATGCTCAAGATGTACCGGACACGCATGAGGTTCGTCCTTTCGTTGCCAGTTGGGTCGATGCAATTCGACCCACGCTCCCATGAGGCAAGCGGGGTGCCGGTGCGGACTGGCCCGAAAGGAGGGTTCCTCACCATCGGCTAACGCCTTACGGGACAATTGAATGCCCGTTTCTAGCTGACGGCGATTTTCGTCTCGCTGTGGTCTCGCTTCCAAGAGCGAGGAGACCGTTGTAGGACACATCCCACAACCTGTGGCAACTGCACCCAAGACTGCCGTGATGTCGTGAGGGCAGCAGGTGCAGTGTGTGTGCCCGCACCCACCGTCCTTCTGCGAGGGGCTCTGAATGACTACAGAAACGCGCGATGAATCTGGGACACCTGATCGTGCAAGGCAGCCCGGTACATCAGTCCACCGCGTTGCGACCGGCGCATGATCGCACCGAAAGTAGCGAACTCGTCCGGAACAGCCCAACGGGCTTCCCGGATCTCATGATGATCTGTAGGGGACAAGGTCCGGTCCGCAGTGGTCGCTGAAAACACGTGCGTGTGCCATTCGATAGACGGCTTTCCACCACACTCAAAGATCACTGTGGCCACCAGCAAATAGTTGCACATCTGGATGCGCAGCCCTGTCTCCTCCAGCGCTTCACGGGCGGCTCCGGATTCGAGCGACTCATCCGGCTCCAGTCCACCCGACGGCGCCCGGTACAATCCCGGCGGATAGAACGGTTTCGCAATGACCGCAATCTTCCCGTCGCCTTCGATGTAGAGGGTGATATCGTGCCGCCGCCCATGCTTCTGGCTGCCGCTGATGATGGCATAGTCATGTGGCGTGACCGCTTGCCTGTGAGACCACGTCCGCGGAACGCCGTAGAGCGCCGCCCAAGATTCGATGGTTTGATCGGAGACAAACATGCGGAGGGAATCGATTCAGATACGACACGTGGTACACGCGTTCGACATGGTGTAGGGGCGACCCTAAACCACATCGATCATGTCTTGGGAATCGCAAAGCACAACATTGTGAACAACCCCACCGCCAAGATCTCTCTCGTGGCCGAGTTACTGATACTCACCTCCGCCACACAAGTCCACCTTCCCAGATGCACCACCCGCCCGGTGGCGACGGCTCTGCCGCTCTTGAATGGCGCAAGGAAGTTCATCTTGAATTCTATGGTGATGACATCGAAACCATCCGCTACGCTCGCCAGCGCTGCAAACCTCGCGGCTGTGTCGGCCAGTGAAGAGATCGCGCCGCCATGCACCAGTTTCTGATACTGATGCAGCTTTACGGCCCCGGTCATGCTGATCTGTGCCTCGCCTGGTGCCAGCTTGACCAGCTTCATCCCGAGCAGATTGGGGAATGGCACCGCGGCCATTCGATTCACCAGCATCCGTCGCCGCGCCGGGGTCAGAGGCGCGCTCTGTCTGCGCGCCATACTCACGCCAGCAATCGTACAATCTCCGTCTGCAGCGGTAGCGTCGTAATCACCGCCCGGCCGTTCTCGATTAAGACATCGATTTCGGAACGAATCCCGAATTCCGGCAGGTAGATTCCCGGCTCGATCGAAAAACACATCCCGTCTTCCAACAGCCTCTGGTCCTGGGTCTCCAGATTGTCGATGTTAGGGCCGATTCCATGCACAGCGGTGCCGATGGAGTGGCCTGTGCGGTGAACGAAGCGGTCGCCATACCCTGCCTTAGTGATGACCTCACGGCAGGCGTCATCGATTTCATACGCGTTCAGGGTCGCACCGGCCGCCAGACGTTCATTCGCGAATTCGACCGCCCGGTCACGCGCCCGCTGCACGATCCCGAATACATCGACAATCTTGTTCGGAACCGCGTCTCCTGTAAATGCGGTCCAAGTGATGTCCGCGTAAACCGAGTCTGCGGTATTCCACTTCGCCCAGATGTCCAGCAGGACCAGTTGCCCGCGTCCGATCAATGCCGAACTCTCCACCGTCGGCTCGTAGTGCCCGTTGCCCGCATTGGCATCGACCGCACAGATCGGTCCCTCATCAGTGACCAACCCGCGATTCCGGAACTCATTCCTGATGAACTCCACCACCTCGTATTCGCTCAGCTTCCCATCGCTGCGGACGCGCTCGGCGACCAACGCGTACGCCCGATCCTTGATCTCAATCAGTGCAGCCGCAGCCCGTCGGTGCCCCTCAATCTGCCCGGCACTCCACCGCGCCAGGAAGTGCGCAACAAGATCCGCAGAGGAAACAATCTCGATTCCCCACCCCCGGATCTTCTCAATCGTGCCGGCATCAACACAGGCGATGTAGGGGATGGCGTTGTTGGGGGAGTACTCCATGGCCACCCGCCTCGCACTCCCCAGCACTGAGCGAATTCCTGCATCCAACTCCCGCCACGAACTGTACTGGCGTTGCGGGCCTTCAAGGTGCGCGAACGGCTGACGCTCGATGGCGTGGCGGATGATCTGTGCTGTCCCGGTTCTCGGTATCCAGCAGAACCACCGCCTGGTGACCATTCCTTTTACCCCCACGATATCGCGGGCGATCGGATTGGAACCGTGGAAGTCAAAAAGCAGCCAGCCGTCGAGATTGGCTTTGGCCAAGACGGATTGAATGTCAGAGACAGCGATGTTCATGGCGATCCTCCGCGGCCAGACATGGGCACGCGTCACACAATCAATGCGAGTCCCGCGATCAGAACAAGGCTGGACTGATTGTCACCCTGGCTTGATTCGGTCAAATCCGAATTGACCCCCTCGGTCTCCCAAGGTATCATCGCATCATCCCGCCGGTGTCTCGCGGGACCGACCGGAGAATCCCATGGCTATCACCCCCGAAGATGTAGCCCACACCGCCAAGCTCGCCCGTCTGGAACTGACCGACGAGGAGATCGCCCGTTTTGGACGCGAACTGGCGCGCATTACCGAGTACATGGCACAATTGTCGGAGGCAATCACGGGTGACGAGTCCACGGAGCCGGTGTTACCATTGATCAAGGATGCTGAGGCACTGCGTGACGATGTGGTCATCCCGTCATTCGACCAGCAAGCCGCGGTGTCGCAGGCGCCTGATTCGAAGGATGGGTTCTTCCGGGTGCCGAAAGTCATCGGTTGAGTTCGTGCCCAAAGGGGGTTGAGCAGATTCTTCGCTTCGCCCAAAATAACAGTCCGGGCAGGGGGTGCGATGTCTCCCGGTAGACGTATCAGCCCCAACCAGATCGTCGGGATCATCCCCGCCCGCTTTGGCTCGACCCGTTTCCCCGGCAAAATGCTCGCACCGATTGCCGGCAAACCGCTGATCGAACGGGTACTTGCGGGCTGTCTGAAATCGAAGCGGGTGCGCCGCTGGATTGTCGCCACCGATGACGGCCGCATCGCCCGTGTCGTCGAGCGACTCGGCGGCGAAACGGTCATGACTCCCCGCAGTCTCAGGAGCGGTTCGGACCGGATCGCGCTGGTGGCGTCGCGCCTCGGCGCCCGCTGGATTGTCAACTGGCAGGGCGATGAATGGTCGCCGGATGGCCGACCGGTCGATCTTCTGGTGGAGGCGTTGGAATCTCACCCGGAGTGCCCGGTTGCAACGCTGGCGCGTCCTTTGGATGTGTCCGAAAGAAAAAACCCAAATCGGGTAAAAGTTGTTGTTTCGCAATCCGGGCGGGCTTTGTACTTTTCGCGGGCATTGATCCCGCACGATTTTTCGGGGGCAAAGCCCGTGTTGCTGCACCTCGGTGCGTACGCTTTTGAACGACGGACATTGATGCAGTTTTCTGAGTGGAGTCCGACACCATTGGAGAAGCGCGAGCGATTGGAGCAATTGCGGCTCTTGGAGCACGATGTGCCGCTGGCAGTCGCGCTCTGCCGGGTCCGGACTTGCGGCGTCGACACACCCGCCGACGCCGCAGCGCTGGAAGCCCGATTGTTGGCACGGCAACGGGTGAGAGGGGGGAAGTAATCCGGTGAGCACGACACAAACCCGCCACATCTTTGTCTCCGGCGGGGTGGTTTCATCGTTGGGGAAGGGGATCGCGTCGGCGTCCCTGGGGCTGCTGCTCAAGCGTCGCGGTCTGAGCGTAGGTCTGCAGAAGTTTGATCCCTACATCAATGTCGATCCCGGAACAATGAACCCCTTCCAGCACGGCGAAGTGTTCGTCCTCGATGACGGCGCCGAAACCGACCTCGACCTGGGGCATTACGAGCGATTCCTCAACGAGAACCTGACCCGCCAGAGCAATGTCACCACCGGACAGATCTACGAGACCGTTATCTCCCGTGAGCGGCGCGGTGACTACCTCGGCGCAACCGTCCAGGTGATCCCTCACGTTACAAATGAGATCAAGGCCCGCATCCGCCGGATCGAGAAGCGCAACGGGCCGCTCGACGTGGTGATCACCGAGATCGGCGGCACGGTCGGCGACATCGAATCGCAGCCTTTTCTGGAAGCAATCCGTCAGATGGGTCTGGAGAATCCGCGTCATACTGTCATCTACATCCACCTCACGCTGGTGCCCTATATCGAAACCGCAGGTGAGGCAAAGACCAAGCCGACACAACACTCGGTCAAGGCGCTGCGCGAGATCGGTATCCAGCCCGACATCCTCCTCTGTCGCACCGCAGCCAATCTGTCCGATGCGATTCGCTCCAAGATTGGCCTGTTCTGCAACGTGCCGGCCGAGTCGGTCTTTTCTGCGCTCGACGTTGCCTCGGTCTATGAAGTGCCGCTGTTGTTCCACGAGCAGGGGCTGGATGAGTTGGTGTGCCGGATGCTTGAATTCACCGCGCCGCCCCCAAACTTGGACGACTGGCGGGCGATGGTCACCCGGATCAAGAATCCGGCGCGCCATGTGCGCATTGCCATCTGCGGCAAGTACGTCAATTTGAAGGACGCCTACAAATCGATCATTGAGGCATTCGCCCACGCCGGGGTGCCCAACGATGCGCACGTGGATTTGGAATGGGTTTCATCGGAGAACATCAAGAAGCAGGGACCCGAGCCGTTCCTGGACAACGTCGATGGTCTCTTGATTCCCGGTGGGTTCGGCGAGCGCGGTGTCGAGGGCAAGATCGAAGCGATCCGCTTCGTGCGTGAGAATGGTATACCCTTCTTCGGCATCTGCCTGGGAATGCAATGCGCGGTGATCGAGCTGGCGCGCAACAAATGCGGCCTCGAAGGTGCTCAGTCGACTGAATTCAATCGTGAAGCCGAACACCCCGTGATCACTCTGATGTCCGAGCAGCGCGAGATCACGAACATGGGTGGCACCATGCGTTTGGGTGCCTACCCGTGCGCGCTGACCGAGGGCTCAAAGGCCCATCGCGCCTACGGTCAGGCACAGATCTCCGAACGACACCGTCACCGCTATGAATTCAACAACAACTACCGTGAGCAGCTTTTCGGGGCGGGCATGATCGCCTCGGGGCTCTCCCCCGACGGTGATCTGGTGGAAATCGTCGAGATTCCCGGCCACCCATGGTTTGTCGGGGTGCAGTTCCATCCGGAGTTGAAGTCCCGTCCGACAGTTCCTCATCCGTTGTTCCGCGATTTTATCGGCGCGGCAGTGAAGTTCCGGGAATCGCGTCAGACCAGTTCTGTCATGCAGCAACACTCGACCGAATCACGCTGACGGCAGAAGTTTCCGCCGATCAAGAGACTTGAGTCTGGCAGGCCGGACACCCGCCGCGGTCAAGAGGGCGGGTTTGAAACCCGCCCCTACACGCGCAGCATATTTGAGCGGAACCGAGCCTGGCCGCCCGGCTCTTCACCACTCTCGTTTACGCGGTTGACCCTCCGGCATGACACTTCCTGTGTAATCCCAAAATGATAATGTCCGGTTTTACCAAAGTAGAAATGTCCTCATGGCTGGTAGACTGTCCTTCAGGTGAAGGGGGGCGGGATGGCCAGCGGGGACAAGATCATTATGAGTGTGAAGGAG
>Ga0315273_10000804_pt1 | contig 34141 bp, 24 predicted proteins | sample YL17G02_0_MG_FD_205753 | JGI IMG/M metagenome (GOLD analysis project Ga0315273, IMG submission 205753) | Sediment microbial communities from Yellowstone Lake, YNP, Wyoming, USA - YL17G02_0 | ecosystem: Environmental > Aquatic > Freshwater > Lake > Sediment | place: USA: Wyoming | collected...
GGATGTGGTCGAGCCGCAAGATGAGGTTGTACTCCTGGGTCACGACGCCGTTGTTGACGTAGATCCGGGCGGCGAACGCAAGCGAGGCCCCGCCCACGACCAGCACCAGCGCCACCATGACGCCCGCCGCCAGGGCCACGCGGCGGCTGATCCGATCCGGAAACGGCAGCTCGCTCGAAGCCCGAGCCATCGGCAGACCCTCTCCGCTCAAGGACAACCCCCACGGCTCCCGCTGATCCCGCGCGAGCTCCCCAGCCACCTGGACCCCTGTCCGATGGCATTTCCTGGAATCTACCTTTAAATCGCCTTATTTCCTAGTGTTCTTGAGCGTGTCGATCCTCGCTCCCGCGAGCCTCCATCCTGTCGCGATGTTCCCCCGAATTGCCCCCTGTGTGTTGCGCCAACGATTCTTTGGGTCTCCATCCTGCCGTAGGCGTCCGCGAAGGTAGTTACGGAAATTACATGCGGGGAACCGGGTGGACATCCACTCGGTTCCCCATTTTGTTTTTAGCGACACCAGCCGGCCAGGTACACTCCCCACCCAGGATCCCCGAACGATGAGGAGCGTCCCCTGAAACGTGGCGTCGGGTCTGACGAAACGCGGCATGAGGCGCACAGGGGATGACGCCTCGAGCGATAGACTCCGTGCTCGACGAGCTCATGCCCCTTCCGCCCTCCAGCGTGGCGGGCCAGTTCAGCCCCAGATTGGCGTGAAGCCCAGCGAGGTCAGGCGCCTCATCGAGACGACCTCTCGGGCCTCGAAGGGCGGTCCTTGATCGCCTTCTGCACCAACTCGTGGCGAATCGCGAGATCCGTGAGGCCTCTTTCAGGTTGGCGAACTGCATCTCGAGGTCGAGGTCGTATGCGGAGCGCGCCGTCGCTCCTTTGTGGACGATTGAGCTGCGCGATTTAATCTTCTAGACTCAAACCATGCCATTCCGCGTCCCGGCCGTACTGCTCATAGCATTCAACCGTCCAGACACTGCCCGACGGGTTTTTGAGGCCATCCGTCTGGCCAAACCAGACAGGCTCTTTATCGCCTGCGACGGAGCGCGCCCACACAAGGCCGGGGAGCAGGAGTCGGTCGACCAGGTCCGCGCCCTGGCCCGGCAGGTCGACTGGCCCTGCGAGGTCAGCACACGTTTCCCTGAGACGAACCTCGGCTGCGGCCGCGGAGTGAGCTCGGCCATTGAATGGTTTCTTCAGGAGGCCGGCGAGGGGATCATCCTGGAGGACGACTGCCTGCCGACCCCGGCCTTCTTCCGTTTCAGCGCGGTCATGCTGGATCGCTACCGGGACGACGCGCGGGTGGGGCTCATCGCGGGATCCAACATGGCGCCGCCCGTCGACCTGCGAACCTCCTATGGCTTTAGCCGAGCCATCGCCTGCTGGGGCTGGGCGACCTGGCGCCGCACCTGGGATGCGTACAAGCTTCAGGTCGCTCCGATCGCACCAGACGAGCCCTGGGTTCGGCATATGCATCCCAACACAGTGCGTATGCTGCAGAAAACCATCTTGAGGACAGCCGGCGGTGACCTGCATACCTGGGATTACCAGTTGATGGTCCAGTTGCTCAGGAACAACCAGCTCACCGCCGTGCCCGGGCAGAACCTCATTCTCAACATCGGCTTCGACGGAGCGGGCACTCATTTTGCCCGCTCCGGCCGGCCCTGGACGGCGCCCCATCAGGCCTTCAATCCGGAAGGCGACTGGTCAGAGACGGTCGAGGTGAGGCCGGATCCCGATTACGATCGGTATTACCTATCCGCAGGCCACCGCGGTTCCTCGAAGCTCTACCGCCACTGGCTGAAGTGGCGCTGCCTGCTGCGGCGGCGCTTCGACAAGACGAAGGCTTATCTGTCTGACTGACGGCTTCGCCATCGGGAATATGGGATATTCGGACGTCGGCCGGCGTCGTTTTGTGTTGTCAGGGGAGGGGCGGACGTTATCTGTGGCGCAACAGGGATGAAGATCTTGCACTTGTCCAAGAGGGATAGCGGCGGCGGGGCCGCGGACGGCTTTGTGCGCATCCACAAGGCGATGTTAAGCCAGGGGGTCGATTCGGTCGCCTACGTTATGCGGCGCCGTCGCCATGATGTCCCGTCGCTCTCCGCGCCGTCGCTCCTGAGTGCCTTCCAGAGATACCGATGGATGCTCGGGCGTGCCTGGGCGAAACGGCGCAGGTTCGCCCGGAAACCGGTGGGGGTCTACGACTTCGACGCGGAGGGGAACTTCCCGGCCGAACCTATCATCCGTCACGCCCTTGGCCTGGCATCACGCTGGGATCTGGTCCTTGTCCATTGGTCCGGTGGGTTCGTCAATTCCGAGTCCGTCCGACGGATCGCCGACGCCCTCGGCGCCCGGGTCGCGCTCTGGCAGGTCGACATGGCCCAAGCCACCGGAGGCTGTCATTCAACGTTGGGCTGTGAGAAGTACCGGCATGGCTGCGGCGCGTGCCCTTTGCTGAAATCGGACGACCCCGGGGACGTCTCTGCTCGACAGAGCGCCGAGCGCAGGCGCGCCTGGGAGTCCGCGCGGCCCATCATCTACGCCCCGAGCGGCTGGTCGGCTCGCCAGGCACAGGGGAGCTCGATCCTCCGCGGCATGGAGCTTCACGTCATTCCGATCCCGCTCGACCTGGCAGTCCTGAAGCCCGGGTCGTCCCGGGACGCGCGGGTGGCCTTGGGGCTGCCGGTCGAGGGGCGCGTCCTGCTGGTCCGCGGCATCGATCCCGCCATCACCTACAAAGGTTTTGCCGTGTTCACGGCGGCGCTGCGCCACCTCGACGGCCTGCTCGTCGCGAGCGGCTCTCGGTTGCACGTGGCGGTGGTCGGGGAGCCGGGCCTAGTCCCAGCCGACCTGCGCAACGTCACATGCACCGACCTCGGTCCCCTGCGTGGGGACGCGGCTCTGGCCACGGCCTACCAGGCCTGCGATTTTTTTGTGAGTCCCTCGACGAACGATGCCGGACCCATGATGGTCGGTGAAGCGATGTCATGCGGGCGGCCGGTCGTCGCTTTCCCCGTCGGCTCGGCCGTGGATTTGGTCGAAGACGGGGTGAACGGAAGAATCGTCCCGGCCATCGGCTCCGTTGCGGGTTTGGCTGAGGCTATCCAGAATTACGTCGTCATGGATCGCTCGCAACTCTCGCTCGAGCAGCAGGCTGCAGCCAGGGTCGCCCGTGAGGTCTTCAGCCCCGAGTCTTTCCGCGAACAAATCAGAGCATCCCTCACGCAATGATTTATGCATCGTTGGTCTATCGCACCTACGCGAACAACTCACTCTTCACTCCGGGTGCCGGCGAGAACAACGGCGTGTTCTACCTGCCGTACGCCCTGCTCCGCGAACGCTTCCTTGCCGCCGGCATCGAGCTCAATACTCCGGACCTGAATCGCGGTAAGAAGGTCGCCTTCGAGTTGCACATCAACGCCCGACGGCAGAACCCGTCCGCCCGCGCCTACGTCTACCTCTACGAGAATCCGCTGATCCGTCCGATCAACCGCGACCGGGTGGCGCTCGCCCGCTACGCGAAGTGGTTTGCTTGGGACGGCGCTCTCCGTGACGACCCGCGCACGGTGCCGCTGCCCTACCCGAACCGCTTCGAGACCGGCCCCTGGAACGGGCCGGAAGCCCGCCCGTTGTTCTGCGTGCTGGTCTCGACGAACAAGGCCCTCAAAGTGATCGATCCGCGCGACCAATACCACGCCCGTCTGCACATCCTCGAGTGGTACGAGCGCCACGCCCCAACGCAGTTCCACGTCTTCGGCCGCGGTTGGGACCGTACCGCCGCGCGTCCCGGTCGTTGGGGGCGCATCGTCAACCAGTTCCGCAAGAAGATCACCAGCCGCATCCTGCCCGCCGCCACGCCTTACCGCACCTGGCGCGGTCCGGTCGGCGACAAGATCGAGCTGCTCACGCGCGCGCGCTTTTGTCTCGCACACGAGAACTGCCGCGACCTCGAGGGCTACGTCACCGAGAAGCTCTTCGACTGCTTTCGCGCCGGCTGCGTGCCCGTCTATGTCGGCCCGAAGGAGATTGCCGACCTCGTCCCGGCCGACTGCTTCGTCGACGGCCGCGCCTTCGCCGACCCTGCGGCGCTTCATGCGCACCTGTTGACCATCGACGATGCAGCCTACCGCGGCTACCAGGAACGCGTTCGCGCGTTCCTCCTTTCGCCCGCCGCGCGGCCTTTCAGTCAGGAGCATTTCGCCGACGTGATCGTCGGTACGATCCTCGCCGACCTGGTTGTGGCCTCGCGTTAGACTCCGTACGTGGCCTTATCGACCGGTGTCCGGCTCGTCGTCCACGGCATCGTTCAGGGTGTCGGCTTCCGGTTCGCCGCTCGCGAGGCGGCATCCGCGTGCTCGGTCACGGGATGGGTGCGAAACCTCCCGGATGGAACGGTGGAAGTCGTCGCGCAGGGTTCCCCCGACGCGGTCGCCCGGATGACCGCGTGGGCCCAGCGCGGTTCCCGGTATTCGTCGGTGGACAGCGTGCAGGTCGAGAGGCTCGACGGGTCACCGAACTTGGACACGTTCGAGATCAGATAGGTCGAAACCGGCGGCTCGTTTCGGGCGGCAGAGGAGTTCCATGAGCAGAAAAGAATCGGCCGTGACGTTCCTGAAAATGACGGGATTCGGCAAGACCGAGGACGCCTACGCGAGGTTCATCGCGCCGAGTTTCATTCATCACAACCAGTATTTCAGGGGCGACAGGGAATCGTTGCGGTCGGCCATGGCCGAGGCGCACGAGAAGAGCCCCAACAAGCTCATCGACGTGAAGCAGGTCTTCGAGGACGGGGACTTCGTTATCACCCATTCGCTCGTCGTGAGAGGAAATCCCAGCGACCCCGACGTCGCGGTCGTACACATTTTCAAATTCAAGGGCGACAAGGTGGTCGAGCTCTGGGATCTCGGCCAGCTCTTGAGCAACGACTCGCCTAACGAAAACGGGGCGTTCTAGATCGACTTTCGCAACTGGAGGCCTGGAGTCCGACCTGAGTGCGAAAGTCGGGCTAGATCGTGGGGCAGGCGCACGCTCGGGTCGTTTCAGCGGCGTGGGAGGTTGTCACGTGCTTGGGGACGACCCCAGGACGGCCGCCCAGTTGGGTTGCGGCGATGGAATTGCTATCCATCTGCGGCATGCGAAGCACGAGTTCCGAACCAAGCTGCGACCGACGGCGCGGGAGCTCAGGGACTATTCGCGCCTGATCGGGCTTTCCCGCCTTCCCTGGGGGAAGAGGCTCGATCATCGCATCGCACTATGGCGTCATTTCTGGAGCACCCGGAGAACACGGCCGTCTCAGATCTGACCGGCAGGATCCCGCCGTTTGCGGCCGCGCAGTCAGATGCGCATGCTGCGTTCTATCCTCTTGATGCCGCCGTAGCATCGATCTGCGGTTTCGATTGCGGCCAGCCGCAGGCGATCGCCGTATTTCAACCGCGCGCGGCGTTCGCTGATGTACCGAATACGCGCTGCGTGGTAACCGTCATAACCGTCGGCGGTTTTGGCCTGTTCGTGACGATGGCAGTACGACAGAACCTCGTCCAGATTGACGAAGTCGTAGTGATCCGCGATGCGGCACCAGTAGTCGAAATCCATGATGAGGTGCATCGATTCATTGAGCGGGCCCACGCGCTCGTACACTTCTCGCCGCCAGAAGATCGAGGGTTGATGCATGCGATAGGGCGCCCTCGGCAACAGCAAGCGCAGCCTGCTCTTGAACTCGCCCAGGAGAACGCATTGATCCCCAGAGCGCACATCCAGCGCAATGCAATGACCGACGAGAGCGGCAATCCCGGGATTGCGAGCGAAGACCCGGCCCACGACACTCAACGCTCCATCGGCCAGGAAATCGTCGCTGTTCAGCCAGCACAGGATCTCGCCGGTCGAGCGGCTGAGGCCCTTGTTGATCGCGTGGCTCTGCCCACGATCCGCTTCGCTGACCCACCACGCGAGCTTGGGTTCATGGCAACGGATGATGCTCACGCTGGCATCCGTGCTCCCGCCGTCGACGATGATGTACTCGAGCTGTGGATAATCCTGGCCGACCACGGAACTGATCGTTTTTCCGAGGTAGGCCGCCTGATTGAACGACGGCGTAATGACGCTGATCTTCGGAAGCATCCGGTCACTCGCCACAATTCCATCGACGTTGACAACCATCATGACCCAGCTCCGCGGCATTTCGTTCAAGAAACGACCCAACCGCCCTCGCGCCCGGTGTGAACGCACCTTCTCGTTCGCGCGGCTGGCGGGCCAATTCGCGACCTGTGATCCACCACCGCCGAGAGCCAACTCAGAAATGCCGAGCGACGCGACGCATTTCTTTTGGCCTGGTAACGCCCTCCGTGTCGGACGAGGACGTCTCTGGCTTCCTCGATGTAGTCCTGGAAGCGACTGGCTGTTTTCTGACCGTCATGGGCGCGGTAACCGCCGAGTGGGGTGCCGACGCCGTACAAGTCAGCGTTCTTATAGAAGCGAGCCCACAAATCAAAGTCGCCGGCGAGCTGCAGGGAAGCGTCAACGCAACCTCCTGCGCTCTCCCACAACGACCTCCGCCAGAAAGTCGACTCCTGTTGGATTGTCTCGCTCGGGTAGGGGGGTCCATGAACGGTTGGTATCGCCAAGCCCCGAAAGAAACCGGCGCGGCTCAACTGGTCTTGCCGCACGCAAACGGTGGCGCACCCGCGCTCGTTCCAGATGAGCGGGTACATCGTCGTGAGCCAATTCACCTGCGGCAGGGAGCCGAAGATCTCCCCCACGACCTCCAGCGCCCAGGGCGTGTGCTTGTCGTCGGAGTTCAGCCAGGCCATGACGGTGCCTGTGGTCTTCAAGAACCCTTTGTTGATCGCGTCGTATTGACCCTCGTCCGGCTCACTGACCCAGTATGCGAGATGGTCCTGGTATTTGCGGATGATCTCCACGCTGCCGTCTGTCGAGCCGCCGTCGATAATCACGTACTCGAGATCGGGGTAGTTTTGGCTGATCACCGAGTTGATGGTCTCCTCGAGGAACGGAGACTGGTTATATGAGGGCGTGACGACGGATATTCTGGGAAGTCGAGTTGCTGACATGACAAATTCCTCCGACCCCTTCGGTATGTCCCTCTTGCTCATCTGCGGCAACGGGTTCGGCGAAAGCACTCAACGAGGGGGCGTCGCTTTCCCCTCGAACGACCCATGGAACTTGCTGAACTGCTCCCGACGTTGCTCGAGCGTCGCATAGAAATGGTGCTGACGAAATTGGCCACCCTCCTTCACGAATCCGATGTCCAATTGAGACAGCGCGCCATCGAGAGGCCGATACTGAAGATCACAGACGTCGTACGCGACGAATCCCCTTGATTTCATGAACGCTGTGACGTCGTGCAATTGGCCGCCACCCTCGAAGAACTTGAAGAGGGAGACTTCGAGAAGGACAAACTCCGTATCCTGAAGATGATCTTCGTATCCAGAGAGCACGTTGAGCTCCGACCCCTGTGTGTCGACCTTGAGGAGGAACGGGGGCTTCAGCTTGGCGTTCCCGACGAGCTGCGCGAGTGTCAAGCGCGGCACGGTACGCGGGACACCGTTGACATTGAAGTCTTCCTTTTCAAGGTACAAAGACGAGCCGACCAGATCCTGGTGAACATTGATCGTCACTTCCCCCGGCTCCGCGTCGGCGGCAGCTGAAACGTATTCGGCGTTTGGTATTCGAGATCGGATGACGGCTTCCAGATGAGGCTTGTATTCGACCAGGGGTTCCACGAGCACATATCTGGGATCCGGGAACACGTCGTGGCATGTCGTGGCGAAGGAACCGAAGGCCGCGCCCACATCGATGACTGTCGCCGGTGAAAACCCCTGGTTCTTCAACTGCTGCAATACGCCGAAGACCGAACTTCGCGAACCCTGGTTGTGCGACGACGGTGAGGAATCGGTCTTTCGACGAATTTCAATGCCAACGAGACCCAGCGACTTCTTGATGCGGTCCTTCAAACTCTTTGGAGCCATGAGTGCGTAACCCCCGTTCGTGTGTCTTCAGCGGGCGTCAGCCAACCGAGGGCCTGACGCGGCCGCCGGTCATTGTAGACATCGAGCCGGCCTCCACCGTCGCCTCGCGGCCCGAGGACGCCTGTGCCTCGCCAAAACCCCATCCGCCTATTCTGATGGGGCAAGAACCCTCCCTGAAGACCGCAGCTGGTGGAGGCGGCGGGAATCGAACCCGCGTCCAGGCTTGTGAGAAGGGAGCGATGGAATCCGGCTCGAAGGCGTTAGGATCGGGCTTCGCTCCGGAGGGTGAAATCATGAGAGAACGCGTTTTCCCGATCCCCTACGGCGCCGTCGCCCTTGGCCTCCTGCTCGTGGTCGTCACGGGACTCGCCCCAGGCGCTTCGGCGCGCACCCAGAAACCTGCGCTCTACGCGAAGACGTGGCTGGCCATCACCGGAAAACCGTTGGCGGCAACGGCCGGGGCGCGGATGTTCGAGCGCGGCGGGAACGCGGTCGACGCCGCGTGCGCGATGCTCGCGGCGACCTGCACCATGTGGGACACGCTGGGCTGGGGTGGAGAAACGCAAGCCCTAGTCTTCAACCCCAAGACCGGGAAGGTCGTCGGCGTCAACGCGCTCGGGGTCGCTCCCACCGGCGCGACGGCGGAGTTTTTCCGCTCCAAAGGACTCTCCTACCCGCCCGAGTACGGACCCCTCGCGGCCGTGACCCCGGGCACGCCGGGCGGCCTGCTCACGATGCTGGCCGAATGGGGAAAGCTGCCGCTCTCCGAGGTGCTCGCTCCGGCCATCGAACTGGCGGACGGCTATCCGGTCGAGACGGAACTCGTCGGCGTCATCGCGCGCGAGCGCGAGCGTCTCGCGGCTTGGCCGTTCTCCCGAGCCGTTTTCCTCCCGCATGCGGGGGGACCCCCGGAGCAGGGCGAGATCTTCCGCCAGCCCGATCTCGCGCGCACGCTTCGGCGGCTCGTGGACGCGGAGCGCGCCGCTCTAAAAGCGGGGAAGAGCCGCAAGGACGCGATCCTCGCGGCGTACGACCTCTTCTATAAGGGTGAGCTAGCCCGCGAGTTCGTCGACGCGTCGCGCGCCGCGGGGGCGCTCCTCACGGTCGACGATCTCGCACGCTGGCGCGTCAAACTCGAAGAGCCGGTCAAGACGACCTATCACGGGATCGAGGTCAACAAGCTGACCACGTGGACTCAGGGTCCCTCGATGCTCGAATCGTTGAACCTGCTCGAAGGCTACGACTTGAAGGGGATGGGGTACAACACGTCGCGGTACGTGAACACCGTGACGCAGGCGATGCACCTGGCGTTCGCCGATCGGGATTTCTACTACGGCGATCCGGACTTTCCCCCCGATGAGCCGATCCGAGGACTCCTGTCGAAGGACTACGCCCGCAAGCGTGCTGCCGAGATCGACGCGGCCAAGGCGGCTCCTATCGCCCGGCCCGGCGATCCGTACCCGTTCCAGGGGAGCGTGAATCCGTACGTCGAACTCCTCGAAGGCTGGCCGCCGAAACCGGAAAAGAACGCGTCGACGCCGCGGGCCGCGGTGCCTTTCGACGAGGCCTTCCGATCCGGCACGACCTCGGTGATGGCGGCCGACGCCGAAGGATGGGTCGTATCGATGACCCCGTCGGGGGCGTGGGTGCCCGCCGTGATCGCGGGGAAGACGGGGATCGGGCTTTCGCAGCGGATGCAGAGCTTCGTCCTCGATCGGCGCGAAAACCCGTTCAACGTGGTCGAGCCGGGTAAGCGCCCCCGGGTGACGTTGACGCCTTCGCTCGCGCTGAAGGACGGGCGGCCGTTTCTCGCCTTCGCCGTGCAGGGAGGAGACACGCAGGACCAGAACCTCCTGCAGTTTTTCCTCGACATCGTCGATTTCGGTTTCGACGTCCAAGAGGCGGTCGAGGCCGCGAACTTCACGACCTATCAGATGGCGAGCTCGTTCGGCGATCACTCGAGGCGCCCGGGTCGCTTGAGCCTCGACCCACGCACGCCCGATTGGGTGCGGGACGACCTCCGCAAGCTCGGCTACACGCTGGATTTCGCCGAGCGCAATTCCGGACCGATCAACGCCATCCTGTTCGACCGCGCGCACGGGACGATGCGCGGAGGATCGTCGAATCACGGCGATGACTACGGAATCGGGTGGTGAGCGCGAACGAAGCGATCTAGCTCCGCCGTGGCCGCAAGCTAGCGCTCCGTCACCCTCGTCCCACGTCGCCGCCGATCCCGATCGTGACCTCGTCCACCACGAGGTCGTTCCGTCCGCTCATCGTCGCGGCCTGTCGGGCGAGCTGCGTGAGCCCCCCGCAGCAGGGGACCTCCATGCGGACTACGGTGACGCGCGGGATCGTCGGGTCCCTGAGGATGGCGGCGAGCTTGGCGGCGTACGAGGAGGTGTCGTCGAGCTTGGGGCATCCGATGGCGACCGACCGGCCGCGCAGGAACCTCCAGTGCACGTCCGCGGACGCGACGGCCCCGCAGGAGTTCAGGAGGACGAGCTCCTTGCCTCGGAAGAAGGGGGCGCCCGGCTGGACGAGGTGGAGCTGCACCGGCCATTGCCGGAGCTCGGACGGGATCGCCTGCATCGGCCCTTCGCCCCTGGTTGCGGGCCGCGGCGCGGGAGACGGATCGAACCGGACGCGCGAGCCCGGGCAGCCGCCCCCCGGCCCGTGCGAGTAAACGGGCAGGGGCGCAAGGTCGTGCTCCTCGTGCACCGCCGCCGCGGCCTCGAGCCGCGTCACGGCCTCGGCCCCGCCGAGCAGGGCCACGTGGGCGCGCGTCGCCTCCATGTCGAATTCGGGGGCTTCGCGCTCGTCGATGACGAGCGCGCCCGTCGGGCAGTCGCCGATGCAATCGCCGAAGCCGTCGCAGTACTGATCCTTCACGAGCCTCGCCTTGCCGTCGACGATCGCGAGCGCGCCCTCGGAGCACGCGGTCACGCAGTTGCCGCAGCCGTCGCAAAGCGCCTCGTCGATCCGAACGATCTTTCTGCGCGCCATCGGTCGCTCCTCCCTTCCGGCCCGAAGACCGGGTCTCGCCACGGATCGTCATTATGGAGACGCCCTCGCTCCCCCGCCGTGACCAAAGTCACGCCGGGGCGCGGCTCCCGCCCACCCGTGCCCTGTCCCTCGCCAATATCCAATCCGGGTGTCTCAACGACGACGTTCGAGGGTCACCCGCTCGCTCGTCGCGGACCCGCCACCTGGGTGTATCCTCCCGCCCGACCCTCACGCTGACGCAAGGAGGATCCGACGATGAAACTGAGTGCACTGTTGGGGTTGAACGGCGTCCTCGCCTTCCTCTTCGGTCTCGGCTTCCTCATCCTGCCCGGATGGATGCTGGCAGCCTACGGTGCGGAGCCAACCCCCGCGCTGAGTCAGATGGCGAGGTTCTACGGATCGGCGATGCTCGGCTACGGCGCGCTGACGTGGCTGGCGCGCAACGTCGACGACTCGCCGGCGCGGCGCGCGATCGCCCGGAGCCTCATGGTCTCGTTCGCCGTCGGATTGGTGGTGGCGCTGTGGGGCCAGAAGACCGGCGTGGTCAACGCCCTGGGCTGGCTCACGGTGGCGCTCTACCTCTTCTTTACCCTGGGCTACGGCTACCTGCAGAACCCGAAGAAGAGCTAACGAGGCCCCCGGCCCGTTTGGCCAGCTGACCTGCCCCCAGTTTTCCCGGCCATTTTTGCCTGTGAGTCCCCAGGGCTATTAAGGCCCAACAGCGCGAGGGTTCTGGTGGCCCCAGCCCCAGAATCATCCGCGACGACGGCTGAGGGAGCGCAGGCGATCGAGCTATCCAGCAATCAACGCCTCTTTCTTCGAGCGCGTCCAACTCTTGAGCTGGCGATCGCGCGCAATGGCCTCGGTGCGCGTCGCATGGGGTTCGGAATGCACGAGCTGAACGGGGCGGTGCTCTCTTGTGTGCCGGGCGGCGGTTCCAGCCTTGTGGGATTCGGCGCTGGTGAAGATCGATCGTGAAGCCGACGTAGAACGACCCGTCGGAGCAGACCAGAATGTAGACGAAGAACATCGGGAATCTCTGAGAGGAGGGGACCGATCACACAAGAAGCCCTTCGAATCGCTTCGCTCGCTCAGGGCATTCGACCCGCGCGATCGGGCCGATCCATGAGCGAGCGCTCGACAAGCGCACGCGAGTCGAATTGTGGAGGCGCGGGAATCGAACCCGCAGGCGTCTACCGACCCCGCCACCCCGAGCGCACCGTCGTCTACCGGCTGTTCGAGGAGCGCTTCGAGCGCTACGTCCGGGATTACGAGGAGCGCTACGAGCCGCGGGAAGGGGCGCAGCGCTCGGTCGTCCCCACGGCCGTCGAGGCCTACGTCGCCTGCTTGCGTTCTCCTGCCGGACTCGCAACTTCTGTCCGAGCTGCCAGGCGAAGCGCTCGGCGCTGTTCGCGGAGCATGTCGTCACGGAGATCCTCGAGCCCGTGCCGCACCGTCACCTCGTGCTCACGATTCCGCGCGTCCTGCGCGGACTGTTCCAGCGCGAGCGGCGCTTGCTCGGCTTGCTCGCCCGCGCGGCCCGCGACGCGATCGTCCCGAGCGTCCGATCGCCACGACGTCACACCAGGTCTCGTGGTCTCGATCCAGACGTTCGGCTCGTACGCCGCCATCTTCCACTCCCACGTGCATGCGCTCGGTGCCTGCAACTCCCGTACTTCGACGCGCAACTCGTCGAGGAGGTCTTCCGCCGCCGCGTGCTCCAGCGCTTGCACCGCGCCGAGCGGCTCTCGGAGGAGTTCCGTGGCTCGCTGCTGGGCTGGGTCCACTCGGGATTCTCCGTGCACGGCGAGCAGACGGGCAAAGGCCTCGCGCGCTATCTGACCCGCGGGCCTCTCCCCCTCGACGTCGTCGAGAAGGTCGACGGCGGACGCGTGCGGGTCGGCGATGAGGATTGTCTCGGTGATCACGGAGTCCAACGTCATCGACGACGGGAGCCCTCCGACGGGCGCGGGGACGACCTTGCGCAGACGTTGAGAATCCCAGTCGTCGTTCTTGATTTTCTCCATAAATGAGAATATCTTTGCCACATGATCACTTCGCTCAATACCGGGACCGCCCTTCTCGTCGAACTGCTCCGCGGGCCGGGATACGGTCTCGACCTGATCGAGCGGGTGCGCCTTCGTAGCGGCGGCCGGATCCGCCTGCGCCAGGGAGTCGTTTATCCGGCCCTGCGCGCACTTTCCAGGCGCAAATGGCTTCGAAGTTGGAGCGTCACGACGCCCGGCAGCGGCCGTCCCCGAACGTACCATGAGCTCACCTCCAGGGGGCTCGCTCTGGCGCAGGCACATCGCAACACGATCGCGGGGTTCGCCGCGAAGGCGGCGCCGATTCGCCCGACAGGCCGCGAGCTGGAGGAGATGCGGCAACGATTGTTCCAATGCGGCGAGGTCGCCGAGGCCGCGATGTGGCTCCGGCGCGCCGGTAAGGCGGCCGGCCTTTGAAACCTAACTATCCGAAGCTGGTACGAATCGCCCATCGGCTCGCCGCCACGATCGATCCGGACGCCTGTGCCGTCGCCGGCGCGATGGCCGTCGCTGTACACGGCTATGCACGCGCGACCGCCGATGTCGATCTCGTTTGTCGCCTTCCGCTCCCGGAAGCCCGGAAACGGCTCGCCGATCAGGGAATGAAATCAGCCCTCAAACGTGGCGACGTCCGCGAGGGTGACTTCGACTGCCTGAAGGGCGTTCTCGAAGGGATCGAGTTCGACATTCTGCCGCCGCTGGTTCCGATCGACTGGGAAAACGCCGTAGACGTTCCGCTCGGCCGCGGCGAAACGCTCAAGTTTGTCGACCTGCCGACCCTCATCCATCTCAAGCTTCGCGCGGCGGGTCCGCAGGACGTGCTCGATGTGGTGATGCTGCTCCAGCAGCACCCAGCAGAAGTCGTGCGCGCCCGGGAACTCGCCACCGCTTACGGCCTCGCCGCACAACTCGAGTCCTTCATGGAGAGCCCGCGAATCAAAGCGAGGGCGTCCGGAACGGTCGGCCGGCGCGCGAGGCGTTCCAGGAAGTCCTGATCGCCCGAGCGGCGCCAGCGATTCAATTGGGGCCTGAACCTCCGCGAAGAACAGGCGTGGTGGAGGCGGCGGGAATCGAACCCGCGCCCGCAGCTACGAGAAAGGAGCGATGGCCCGCGACTTCCGATGATTTTCGCCGCCAATCCGTTGCCAAGTCCCGATTCCGAGTCCGCCTGGTAGGGTCGAGGACTGGCGCGGTACCCCGTAGATGCGGCCTATCCGTTGCGCCCCGTTTCCTTTGGGAGTGCCTCACTAGCCACATCGTGGTCCCGTTTCCAGCCCCCGCCACATCGCACGTAGCATGCGGATTTCCCGCACTGCGCGCTCCTGCACAGTTCGCATCACGGGTTATGAAACCGTCCGGCCGGAGCGGCTTTCGGTGAGGATACGAGGTGTCGGACACGGTAGCCGATCGACACGAGCGAGTCCGGCAGGTCTCAGCCGAGCAACTCGCGAACGATCCGGTTCACCACCGTGCCATCGGCGCCGCCCTTCAGCTTCGGCATGACGATCTTCATGATCGCCCCCATCTCTTTCGCCGAGGTCGCACCCGCTTCGGCGATCGCGGCGGCGACGATCCGGCGGACCTCATCGGCGGACATCTGGGCGGGCAGGTACTGCTGGATGATCGCAAGCTCGGCCTCTTCCTTGGTCGCGAGGTCTTCCTTTCCGCCCTTCCGGTAGGCCTCGATGGAATCGCGGCGCTGCTTGGCGTAGGTGGCGATCACGGCAAGACATTCCTGATCTTCGAGGACGTAGTCCTGACCCTTGCGACCCCGCTGCTCGACCTCGGCCTCCATGATCCTCGACTTGAGCATCCGGACGACACCGAGCCGTTGCGGGTCCTTCGCTTTCATCGCCGCCGTCAGATCGGCTACGATTCGTTCTCTGATTGCCATACGCCCTCGCTTACTTTTCGGTGATTTCTGCATTCATCGGGCCGGAGTGGCGCGCATCCTGGCGACGTTTTCGTCCGTGACCCGCTCGCGCGCAGATTGTGCCTCGGCAAGGGCTCGGAAACGGAACACGCCCCTGGGATAAACCCGGGGAGCGATCCTCCAGTAACGCGCGCACTGGCGTGCGAATCGTTCGAAGCCTTCGCCGGGAGGGACGATGACCGGTGCTGCGGCCATCTCCTCGATCGTTCGAAAACGCTCGACCGTCAATCTCACTCCTCTTGAAGATCGAATCGGCGGCGCAACGCCTCCGCATCCTGACGGTCGAGCGGCCGGACCGTCCCTTTCTTCAGTCGGTAGAGCGCCGCGGGGGTGGCGACCCTCACGCAGATCCCCTCGACTTCCTTGTTCTCCTGCGCGACGGTCTCGAAGTTCGCGGCTTCTCCAAGACGCGTCATCACGTCGAAGTACAGGTCGCCGCTTGGAGGGTAGTAACGAACCGCCGGGTAGTCTCCCAGGAGGTCCCCCGCCCGGATCCCGTCGATGTTGGGGTCGTTGGCATAGGCTGCCCGGAAGGCTCGCTTCAGTCGCTCCACGTTTTCCGCAGTTGCCCGGATGAAGAGGTCCAGGTCCTCGGTAGCACGGACAACGCCATGAAAACCCATGGCCGCGGCGCCGATGAGCACGTAGTCGAGTCCTTCCCGATCGAAAGCGCGGAGCACCCGGAGCATCTCGTCGCGGTCCATAGCCGGGAGAGTATCGCGTTGGCCGGTCACGGGCTAGAGGTTGCGCCGAACCGACAAAAGCAAACACCAGGACCGCGAGCACACTTGGTCAGGGAATGGTGGAGGCGGCGGGAGTAAAACCCCAAATGATACTCGCTGTTTCGACGTCTAACTTACTGACTTCTGCGGAATTTGTATATGTTGGGCCTTCAACTGACCAACTGTTCGGATCAGCGGAGCGGACCAGGGCGTTTGTGCGCGAGTCCCGGACCGGATGGTCGTGTCGGCCACAGTCCAGGGAGTTGAGTGGCATCGGCATCCGCAGAAATTCGTAATTGCCTCAGCCGCTTCTCTGAATCTCGGGCCATCTCGTCCGCGATCTATTGCACGAGGCTACGCGTACCAGAGACCCGCATTGGAGAGTTCGTGGCGGGCTGCGTGATGGCTTCGAAACTTCCGGAGAATTGGGTCAACGCTGTGGCCACTATCGGCCAGGAGCAGCCGTAGAGCCAAGGCACTGAAAGCGGTCATTCAAATTCGCCGTTGATGTTCGGCCGCCACGCGCCATTCGAATCTACCGGGTCGGCGATGAAGATCGTCTCGGCGTAAGCGACGGGTCCCGCGGCCCACGCTACCGACCAATCGGGGGTAAGAGTGTCGGGGAGATGGCCGAGAACCGGGGACAGGCGCCGGCGCGGGTCGTTTTGAGCGGTTGGGAGGCCGTCATCGGCTTGGGGACCACCCCAGGACGACCGCCCAGCTGGGTTGCGGCGATGGAAATGCTGATCCATCTTTCAGCCTTTCAGCGCACGCCGGACAATCGAGAGATCTCGTCATCCGAACCCAAGAACACGATTGACCGCTCTCTTCTCGGCGACGTAAAGTCTTCGCGATTGTGGGTGTGCCCGGAGCCCCAGGGGCGTTCGGGGACAGCAAGGCCAGACACTGGAATCAGGAGGAGGCCTATGAAATCCTTTCGTTTCAGGTGGGTCGTGTTGGTTTCGATGGTCATCGCCGTAGGCCCCGCGTTCGCCGCGGATCTCGTGCTGACCACCGGCGGGAGAGTCTCCGTCGAGCTTCTCTACGCCGAGGCCGCTTTCAGCAACACGATGTCGATCACGTCGCCGTCGGTTGCCGTCGCGATCACGGGATGCAAGCTCGAGCCGGCAAGCGGGCTCGGCGGCGTCCTATTGCTCAGCGAGAAACTGTCGCAGCGGGGTTGCCGCGTGGATCTGGACGCGGATCCCACGACCCCCGGCATCCAACCTTTCGCGGCCGGGACGACGATCAGTTTCGGTTTCTGTTCGCAAACCAATGCGGATGCGAACTGCGAGTACGTCTGGTCCAGCGACGCCGGATCCAATTCCGACGGCAAGGACCACCTCTGGACGACCGATCTGTATCCTGCGGACTATCCTGGCCAGGCTGTCCAGCTGGCCTGGGAGGATTACCCCGACCTGGGCGATGGTGACTTCAACGATCTCATGGCCGTGCTTCGCGTGAACATGGATGCTGACGGGGACGGGCTGTGGGACGACTGGGAGCGGTTCGGCGTCGACACGAACGGTGACGGTCTCATTGACCTCAATCTTCCCTCGCTGGGCGCCAGGTGGGACCACAAGGACATTTTCGTCGAGATCGACTCGATGGACTGCGCCGTTTCGGGAGGCGACTGCGCGGCGGGCGACACCCACACGCACCGTCCCACCGCTGCCGCTGTGAATGCGGTGATCCAGGCATTCGCTGCTGCGCCGGTGGGCAATCCGGACGGCGTGGATGGCATCACACTGCACGTGGACGTAGACCAAGACATGCCGCACCAGGACGTTCTCAACATCCCCGGACTCTGTTTCTCTTCGGCGACTGGGGCCGGAAATTTCGACGACGTCAAAGCGGACCCAACGTACTTCGGGACCAACAACCCCCGCCGCTTCGCCTACCACTACGCACTGTTCACGCACCGCCAGTGGTTTGGAGACGCACACTCGGGCTGCAGCGAGTTGCCCGGGAACGACTTTCAGATCTCGATGGGCGGGTGGAACTACGCGTGTAACGGCGGCACCAGGGCGAGCCTGTTCTGCCGAACCACGACGGACTGCCCGGGCGGCACATGCCAGGCGGCGGGCGACACGGACGGCGACGGAGTGAACGACGAGGACGTGGGGACGTCGCAACAGGTCGCGGGAACGTTCATGCACGAGCTGGGACACAACTTGGGACTTCGCCACGGTGGAAGCGACAACGTGCACTACAAACCGAACTTCCTGAGCATCATGAACTACTCTTTCCAGGCGACGGGTATTCCTCCGACCGACCCCGACGGGACCGGCCCCCTGGTTGCGAAGGTGGACTACTCTCCGCAACAGCTTCCGCAACTCGACGAGACGAACCTCGGCGAGGCGGCCGGGATCGGAGACGGGACGGACCAGACGGTTTACGCCTGCCCGGACTTCTCGACCGCCTCCGCCACGGGCAACGCTGGGATCGATTGGAACTGTGACGGCGATACGACGGACACCGCCGTTTCCAACGATGCCAACTGGGACCGCGTCTGCACACGTGCGGGTTTCAACGGCGTCTTCGACTCGACGGTGTCCAACGACGACTTGATCAGCGGCCAGGACATGTGGGACGGCCCTGACCGCACGTGCGATTCGGTGATCGTCGTGGACGACGTCATAGTGCGGAACCGAGGCAGCGTTCAGGTCGCGCTGCTGGACGGCTTCGATGACTGGGAAGCCATCAAGTACGACATCCAGACCACCGAGTCGTTCGACGACGGGTTTCACATCTCCGTCGACCCGGCCGTCGAGCTCGATTTTCAGCGCTACGCCGAGCAACTTTCGCCCGATCTCGCCGTCGCCAAGAGCGCGGCACCCGATGTGGTTCTGGCGGGCTCGGATGTCGCCTACACGATCCAGGTGTCGAATCGGTCGGCGGCGGTTGCGCGCGAGGTGACCGTTGCCGACGTCTTGGGTCCGGTCACCACGTTCGTCTCGTGCACGGCCTCAGGGACCGGTGTGTGCGGCGGAGCGGACAACGACCGGAATGTCATGTTCCCCGTCATCGCGGGCGGCAGTACCGAGACCATACAGATCGTCGCGAACGTCAACTGCCCGCTCCTGGACGGCACCGTGATCACGAACTCCGCATCGGCGGGTCTCGTCGGCCTCGAGCGCGACACAACGAACAACTCTGGCGCGGTGGCGATCAGGGTGTCGAACCCACCACCTGTCGTGACTTGCCCAGCCTCAGTTACCGTCGAGTGCCAATCGGGTGAACAGGCTGAGGTCGTTCTGCCGCCGGCGACCGCTCTCGATATCTGCCACGCAGCGGTTCCGGTAACGAACAATCGAACCCTCGGAGGACCCGACGCGTCGGGCTCTTATCCTACGGGCTCCACCACGGTCACCTTCACGGCTACCGACAGCGCAGGCAACACCGGGAGGTGCACAACGGTGGTCACCGTTGTCGATACGACGCCGCCCGTCGTGACCGTCGATACGGCCCCCAACTACTTGTGGCCTCCAAACCACAAGATGTACGGCATTCACAACGCCGTGACGGTTCTCGAGGCCTGCGACCCGTCGCCGAGGCTCATTCTGCAGTCCGTCGTATCCAGTGAGCTCGACGACGCTCCCGGCGGAGGGGACGGGAACACCGTCAACGACATCCAGGGCGCTTCGACGGGGACGGTCGACTTCGACATTCTGATGCGGGCCGAGCGCCAGGGAACCGGACCGGGCCGCACCTACACGATCCGGTACCAGGCAACGGACGCCTCGGGAAACGTGGGCGCGGGAACAGACACCGTTGACGTGCCTCACGACCAAGACGGGATCGAGGAACCGATCGCACTTGAAACAATTGGCGCCGCGGCGACGCTGGTGAGCTGGGAGCCCGTCTACCACGCGCAACACTTCGACATCATCCGCGGCAGCGTCGACAAGATCCGCGTCGACGGGTCGAACTTCGACCTCGGCGATGTGGTTTGCCTCGCGACGAACGTGACCGCCAACGACATCGCCGGTTCTGAGGACACCGCGATACCTGAGCCGGGCAAGGTGTTCTTCTACCTCGTCCAATTCCGCGACGGTACCAAGGAGAGTTCCTACGGGGAGCCCTCGGCGCACAAGGCCCGCGTGCTTGGCGCAGGCAGCCAAGACTGTCACTGAACCATTTCGTGGAAGGGGCGTCGCTCATCGCGGCGCCCCATTCCTTTCCTGACGACCAACAGACTCGTGGCGGAGTACCAACCGCTGTGGCCCATTGTTCCCGATACCGACTGGAAGCGATGCGCACTTGGTGAGATGACACCTGCCCCACGGCCCTCTTCGGAATCAGCAGCCCCCCGAGTCTGGCTGCCGGCTCCGCATCGCACGGCCCCCCGACTCGACCACACCGCGATTCACCCCGGGCTGCGTTCCGTCAGGCCAAGTTGCACCCGACGGAATTCACTCGCTGGCGCAGTGGGCATCAAGATCGCGTCGACGCAGCACGTGCCAATGGCCACTTCGTGTCGATCTCCAACTTCGTCACGTGGATTCGGTTGGAACGCACAGCGATGGCCTTTCAGTCCAGTCCTATTGGAGACAGGACTCCAACTCCTGAGCTTCGGCACGTGCCGTGAAAGATTGCCGGGCCGGCGTCTTGTCTCGGATCCCTCGGAGCCGGACCTGGATCGCTCGATGCGTGCGCGTGATGGATTTCCCAGGATCGAGTTCGTTTCACCCCGTGGCAGAGGCGCCGCCCGCGCAGAGTGACAGGACGATGACTTCGGACGGGGACGACGACGCGCCAGAACCGCTGGAGCCGGCGGATGACGCGACGCGCACGCACGCCGGCCGATCGGACGAGACGGTCACCCATCTCCCCGGTCTGCTGGGCTGGGTCCACTCGGGATTCTCGGTGCACGGCGAGCAGACGGTACCGACCGAGGACGTCCAGGGCGCCGAGCGCCTCGCGCGCTACCTGACCCGTGGGCCTCGCCCCCTCGACGTCGTCGAGAAGGTCGAAGGCGGACGCTTGCGCGTGCGCACCCCGCCCGATCCGCGCACCGGGCTCGTGGAGAAGATCCTCGATTCGCTGGATCTCATCCACGCCCTCACCACCCAGATCCCCGACCCCGGACAACACCTGGTCCGCTCTTACGCCTGGTACTCGAACCCCTCGAGGGGGGCGCGCACCTCCGGCGGCCTGAGCGGGGGTGTCGGACAACCAACAGGCAGATCGAAGGCGGCGTAAGCGACGGGTCCCGCGGCCCACGCTACCGACCAATCGGGGGTAAGAGTGTCGGGGAGGTGGCCGAGAACCGGGGACAGGCGTCGGCGCGGGTCGTTTTGAGCGGTTGGGAGGCCGTCATCGGCTTGGGGACCACCCCAGGACGACCGCCCACCTGGGTTGCGGCGATGGAATTACCTATCCATCGGCGTTTTCCGGTCGAGCTCCTTCCGCGTTGCCATGTCGTAATCGCTCCCAAAATGGGTTCGCGAGCCGTTGTTTCGGTCAGCTCCGGAGCCTCCGGCGTCTCTTCTAGAGCCGGTCAGTTCGAACCATTATGAACAATAATGCGCTCTAACAAACAGTTCCGGTTACCATCATTACCATTGCCTTGCTTCCGAGTCGCGGTATCTCTGCGCCTGTCTGGGGGACGGTTCGCGGAGGGAAGCTCGATGTCGCACGCCACGAAGCACACCACCAGGCTCGAGTCAGTCCGGCTCCATACACGCCGCGCCAGGATCCTCGCCGCACTCGCGACATGCGCCGTCCCCGTTCTGGCGTGGGCGCTCGCGGGATCGCCTTTTGAAGGAGCGGACGGAGATCTCGTCCCATCGACGGGAGTCGATTGGGAATCGTTCATCGGGAGCCCGCGTCTCGTCATCGGCGTCGACGCGCCGACGGGTCAGACCGACGACGCGCTTCGCGGCAAGGAAGACGACGTCGTGCCAGGGATCGACCTCGGTTCGATTCCGAACAACAAGAGCGACCTCCTGCGATTCTATGCGCGTCACGATCGCGTCACGTCCGCGGGCTCGGCGCACGATTTTCTCTATCTCGGGTGGATCCGCGCCGACACCCTCGGCACGGCGAACATGGACTTCGAGTTCAACCAGTCGAACGTCTTGACGGCGAACGGCGTGACCGTCCAACGGACTCCGGGCGACATGCTCGTGACCTACGGCTTTTCGGGCGGCGGCAATCAGGTGAACCTCGGGCTGTCGCGGTGGACCGCGACAGGACCGTGCGAGGCGTCGCCCTCAGCTCCGTGTTGGGGACCGATCAGGGCTTTGGACGGTATTGCCGAAGGCGCGGTCAACACCGTGTCGTCGGTTGTCGACCCGATCGCCGGCGCGACTCTGCCTGCGCTGACGTTCGGCGAGGCCGCGATCGACCTCACCGCGGCGGGCGTTTTCGACACCGACGCGTGCGTCAGCTTCGGCCGCGGCTACGTGAAGAGCCGGTCCTCGGAGTCCTTCACCTCGACCATGAAGGACTTCATCCGCCCCATCGACGTCCGCGTGACGAACTGCGGCACGATCACGGTGCGCAAGAACGCAATTCCGGATTCCTCCCAGGACTTCTCGTTCACTTCGACGCCGAATCTTGGCGTCTCCTCCTTCGTGCTCGACGATGACGGGTCCGAGACGAATGCGGTCAAGAGCGCCATCTCATTTCAGAACCGCTTCGATAGCACCGTCTCGATCACCGAGCAGCCGACGACCGGTTGGGACTTGACCGGGGTGAGCTGCGGCCCCGGCGGCACGCCGCAGTACGCGCCCGACGGCAGCCTGACCGGCGAGGTCGTGGTCGACGCGAATCCGGGAGACACCATCGAGTGCTCCTACACGAACACCGAGCGCGGCGTGATCCGCGTGCTCGAGTCGGTCTCGCCCGCCGGCGACCTCCAAGCGTTCGACTTCCAATTGAGCGGCGGCCCCGACGCCGTGGCCGCGTCATTTGCGCTTCGCGGAGGTAGCCCGCCGCTCGACACAGGCGCCGTGCGCCCCGGAACGTACGCGATCGTTCAGACCGATCCCGGCGAGGCCTGGGATCTCCAGAGCGCCACGTGCGATGACGGCAGCCCCGTCGGCGCGGTCAACGTCGCCCCCGGCGAAATCGTGACCTGCACGTTCACCAACATCAAGCGCGGCGAGATCGTGATCGACGAGGTGACGGTACCTCAGGAACAAGCGCAAGAGTTCCCGTTCACGCTGACCGGCGGTCCCGACGGCACGCAGCAGAGTTTCTCGCTGACCGACGCCGCGGCGCCGCATGCGAGCGGTCTCGTTCGGTCCGGAACGTTCGCGATCACCCAGTCCCCGGTCCCCGCCGGCTGGGACTTGACGTCGGCCACGTGCGACGACGGCAGCGCGCCCGGTGCGGTGAACGTCGCTCCCGGCGAATCCGTGCACTGCACGTTCACGCACACGCTCCGCGGAACGATCGTTGTCGACGAGATCACGCTGCCTTCGAACGACCCGCAGTCGTTCAGCTTCACGCTCGCGGGAGGGCCCGACACGGTCAACCAGAGCTTCGCCCTGACCGATGCGGCGGCGCCACGCGCGAGCGGAACCATCCGTCCCGGCACGTACGCGGTTTCGCAGGCATCCGCCGGCGCGGCCTGGGACTTGACGTCGGCCGTCTGCACCGACGGGAGCGCGATCGGCGCGGTCCAGCTCGCCGCCGGCGAGACCGTGACCTGCACCTTCACCAATACGAAACGCGGGACGATCAAGGTCGACGTCGTGACGACACCGACCGCGGATCCGCAGACCTTCGGTTTCTCGCTGACCGGCGGTCCCGATGCGATCAATCGCACCGCCGTCTTGTCCGACGCCTCGCCGCTCTTCGACAGCGGCCTATCGCGTCCGGGGAGTTACGCTCTCGCCGCGCAGCCCACGCCGTCCGGTTGGGACCTCGCGTCCGCTTCGTGCAGCGACGCCAGCGCCCCGGCTGCGATCGGCCTGAATCCCGGCGAAGACGTGGTCTGCACGTTCGCCTACGTGAAGCGCGGCACGATCCGCGTCGACGTCGCGACGCTTCCCGCGGCCGATCCGCAGAGCTTCCCGTTCGCGCTCACCGGCGGGCCCGACGCGTTGGCAAACTCGTTCGCGCTGACCGACCTGGCCGTGCCGTACGACAGCGGCTCGGTCCGCCCCGGTACGTATGCGGTCGCGCCCGGACCGATACCCGCTGACTGGGACCTCGTCGCAAGCTCGTGCAGCGACGGAAGTCTGCCCGGCTCGGTGTCTCTCTCCGCTGCCGAGTCGGTGACGTGCACCTTCACCTATACCAAACGCGGCCGCATCGTCATCGATGAGATCACGGTACCTTCGGGAGACCCGCAAGCCTTCGCGTTCGCGCTCTCCGGCGGGCCCGACGCCTCGAACTTCTCGTTCTCGCTGACCGATGCCGCGACGCCGTACCGGTCGTCCTCGGTGCGGCCCGGCACGTATGCTGCGAGTCAGACCGATCCCGGCGAGGCCTGGGACCCGACGGGCGCCACCTGCGACGATGGAAGTCAACCCGGCTCGATCGCCTTGGCCCCGGGCGAGACGGTGACGTGCACCTTCCGCAATGCCAAGCGCGGACATCTCTTCGTGGATGAGATCACCTTGCCGTCCGGCGACCCGCAGTCGTTCGCATTCACGATCTCGGGCGGACCTGACGCCCTCGCCCAGTCGTTCTTTCTCACCGATGCCGTGGCACCGCATGACAGCGGCCTCGTGCGCGCGGGCACCTTCGCGGTCGGCCAGGGCGCGCTTCCCGCCGGCTGGGACTTCATCGGCGCCTCGTGCTCCGACGGCAGTCCGGTCGCCGCGGTCGTCGTGGATCCGGGCGAGAGCGTGACCTGCACGTTCCGGCACACCAAGCGCGGCAAGGTCGTCATCGTCAAGGACGCCCGCCCGGACTCCGCGCAGGACTTCAGCTTCACGGTGTCGGGAACGAACGGAACGCAGACCTACCTCCTCGACGACGACGGGAATGCCACGGACAGTCCTTCGCAGAATCTCTTGCCGCCCTCGCGTTCACTGGACTTCGTTCCCGGGAGCTACGTCGCCTCGGAGAACGCCGCCGGCGCGATGTGGGATACGACGGGTCTCAATTGCGCCAGCTCTTTGGGCCAAGCCGCGTTCACGATCGACCTTCAGGCTCGGAGTGCGCGCTTCGATCTCCGCCCCGGTGAGAGGGTCACCTGTACTTTCGTCAACACCATGCGCGGCCGGGTCATCGTTCGCAAGGTCCTCGAAGATCCGACCCCCGGCGTCGTTTACGATCCCAGGCAACAGCTGTTCAATTTCACCTCGGGCTGGGGCGCGTCCTTCTCGCTCAGGCACAACGAAAGCTACGTCGGCCCGTGGATCGCCACGGACCGCGCCTACACCGTGGCGGAAACGCCGATGAGTCCTTGGATCGCGTCGAGCGAGTGCGTCTTCCCCGACGGCCACCTGGTCAGCGGAGGCGCAAGCATCAGCGTGACCCCTCCCGCGGGCGGTGAGGTCGTCTGCACGTTCACGAACGCCGTGCGCATCCACCCCGGATCGTCCGGGTTCTGGAAGAACTGGCGCAATCACTACACCGACACGGACTTCCGGCGGATCCTCTCCGCATCGTTCACGGGATCGCTCGTGTACCGTCCGCTCTTCGACCCGGTCTCCGGCGCGTTGAGGTCCGACGCAATCACCGTCATCGATGCGATCTACGCGTCCGCCGCCGGAGGCGACGCGAGGAGACTTCTCACGGAGCTGACCACGACGTCGCTCAACCTGGGCGTCAGCACGAGCGCCGACCCAACGATCCGCGCATTCCAGCTGAACGACGACATCACGCGGAATACGAAGCTCAACCTCTCGACGATGCCGGGCGCCGAGGCGCTGATCCGCTCGCTCGCGCCTTGCGACATTGCCGCCGGCGTTCGCATCGGCGACGGGATCGACATCGCGGAGGCCGGCTGGAACGGCGACATCCTCGCCCGGATCTACCTCTTCGACGCGCTCTCCTCGGTCGCCCAATCAACCCTCGGCAACGTGTTCGGCAACATCAACGTGGGGTCGATCGTTGTCGTCGATCCGGATTCGATCCCGACCCGGCCGAGAGGCTTCGACATCGGTGGGCCCGTCACCCGAACGTGGTACGGCGATGTCGACGGCGACGGGCACGGCGTGCCGCAAATCCGAACCCAGACTTGCGACGGTGCGGCCCCGACCGGCTTCGCAAGTGTCGATGACGACTGTGACGACGCCCACGCCGCCGTGTACCCCGGCGCGCCGGAGGTCTGCGACGGACGCCGCAACGATTGCAACGCGGCGGGCTGGCCGTCGGTCGCAGGGCTCGAAACGGACAACGACGGGGACGGTTACGCCGAGTGCGCCGGCGACTGCAACGACGCCAACGCTGCCGTCCACCCGGGTGTGAGCGAAGTGTGCAACGGGGTCGACGACGACTGCGACGGGCTCATCGACAACGATGCGCTCGGCCAGGACACGGATGGGGACGGCGTGCGCAACCTGTGCGACAACTGCGTGCTGGCCGTCAACCCGACCCAGCTCGACAGCGACCACGACGGGGTCGGCGACGCGTGCGACGTCTGTCCGGCTGTGTCCGACAAGGCCCAACTCGACGCGGACCACGACGGGGTCGGAAACGCGTGCGACAGCTGTCCAACGACTTCGAACACCCACCAGGACGACGCCGACCTCGACGGGATCGGAGACGCCTGCGACAACTGCCGGTTCGACTCCAGACCGAGTCAGTCGGACGTCGACCATGACGGCGAAGGCGATCTTTGCGACCTGAACGACGGGGTCATCTTCATCACCCCGAGGCCGTTGGGCGACGACGGCATCGAGTGGCAGCGCGAAGCGGGATACGACCACTGGAACGTGTACAAGGGATCGATCATGGGACTCCGAACGCTCGGGAACTACACCCAGCTCCCCGGCACGAATCCGCTCGCCGCGAAAGTCTGCGGCCAGAGCAACACGTGGTACACGGATCTCATCAACCAACCCGCTGGTACGGCCGCGTTCTATCTCGTTACCGGCATGGCTGGGAGCATCGAAAGCAGTCTCGGAACCAACGGCAGCGGTGTGCTCCGGACGAACACGAATCCTTGCCCCTGAAAGACCGGCCCGGCATCCTTCAGCGTCCCCCTCCCGCTGCAAGGATCGCCGGGCCAGCGCACGGCCGCTACCAGCCGAATCCCATGAGGAGGCCGAAGCCGCCCGCGTTCACGCTCTGCGCGACGATACCGGAGCCGAAGTTCACTTAACGCCCGGCGGGGCCGGGGCGCTTCAGTTGCCGACGGCGATTGTACACGCTACGAGAAGTTGATCGAAGCCCCGAAGGCCGTGGTGGAGGCGGCGGGAATCGAGCGCGCGTCCGTATTTGCGAGAAAAGCGCGAGCGCACGACGTTCGTTGCCCCTTCGAGACCCCTGGAGCCTACCCCCAGTCTCGGAGATATTCTGGAGACGGGAGCGCCCCGGCGTTTGCAATGCCTCCCATGCACATTCTCGCGGAGAAGAAGTCAGGTCTCCATACGTGGCGCGACAGTCAGGTGCCGCCGCCGCACCACCCTCTGCTCTACGTTGACGTCGTAGACGCCGCCGTGGGGCGACGCCGGATCGACATCGATCCGAAGCCGATCCTTGCCGATGAGCCGCAGGCGGTCGACGGGCCACGTGTCGTCTTCGTCGCGCCCGATCTCCCACCACTGGTCCGACTCGATCCCGCTGGTGAAGGGTTCGTAAGGATCGCGCAGGTTATAGATGACGACACCACACCCTCCCGACGCACACCAGAGGCCGTTCCAGGCCACCTCGAACGCCCTCGGTTCATCGTAGTGGGTCCCAATGGTCAGCGGATCTCGATCGGGAAGGCACAACCCAACGTCGTACCAGTCATGGACGATCACGAAGTGCCGGGTCGCGAGAATGACCGGGTAGCCTTGTGCAGAGGTGTCCCCAACCATAGAGCGCGCGTCCGGATCGTAGTAGAGACGCGCGGCCTCAGGTGAGAGCTGGAGAAGTTTCAGCGACGGTCCGGAAAGACATCGCACTTGGTGCGGCAACCGCATAGGGCGCCCCCTTTCCGGCTCACATTCCTATCGTGACGACCCTGCAATTGCAGTGCCATTTACTGGCGACGACCTTACGCCACTCCGCGAGCTGCGATTCGGAGTTTTGCCGGGTAGGCGTGTCATTTTTTCCCGGTTTCTCCTTTGGCCGAGTTGTGTCTCGCCAAAACCCAATCCGGCTCACTCGAAGACGATTCTCGGCGGTCGCGTGGTGCGCCACGGGTTGCTTGGGGATGCAACTGCGGCGTGAGGGCTCGGTCGCACCGCGATAGCGCCCCGCGATGTTGCAGGCCTGTCGCCCGCTCGCGCATCATCTCGCCATGGCCAAGCCGCCTGAGCGTCTCGTCTACGCGTCCCAGAAGGGACGCGTGTGCCCCCAGTGCGGGTGGCCGGCGAGCGACTGTCGCTGCTCGTCGCAACGGCCGGCCGAGAACGAGCCTGTTCCCGCGCGCATCGTGTTCAAGCTGCGAACCGAAAAGACGGGGCGGGGCGGCAAGACGGTGACGGTGATCGATGGACTTCCGCGCAACGCGTCGTTCGCGGCGGCGTTGGCCCAGGAGCTGAAACGCGGCTGCGGCACGGGCGGAGCGTTGCGGGACGGCGCCCTCGAGCTGCAGGGAGACCTAAGCGATCGCGTGCGCGAGTTCCTGACGCGGAAGGGCTACCTCGTCAAGGGTTGACCCGGGCGATCGCGCGGGCTCACTTGGCGAGCTCGTACAAATACTCCACGAACGACATCGCCGCGCCGTCGAATCCCTGGATGTTGGGATTGCTCGACTCGATGACGTAGTACTCGTCGGGCGCGTGGGCGCCGCTGCCGTGCCCCAGACCCCAGTGGCCGGACGCGAGGTTGAGCGGGGGCCCGGTGAAGACATAACCCGGGTACGAGCCCGCGTTCCTTAGCCACATCACGGGATCGGCGCCGCCACGTTTCAGGACCGCAACCTGCGCCTGGATCAGCGGAGCGCTCGCCGGCGTGCTCGTCGGATCGTATCCGCCGGTGACGTTGACCTCGATGTCGGCGAACCCGCGCTTCGCGAGGTGGGCCTTCAGGGCGGCGACGGCATCCGCGAACTTCATATCCGGCACGAGGCGCAGGTCGAGCTTCGCGGCGGCGCGATGCGGAAGGACCGTCTTCCCACCCGGTCCCGTGTAGCCCCCCACGAGCCCTTCGATGTTGACCGTGGGCTGCGACTCCAGCCGCTCGTTGGCTTGAGACCACGGCAGGTCGTCGATCCAGTGGTCCACACTGAGCTGCGACTTCATCGTGGCCTCGTCGCTCCGCTTCGCCGCCGAGGCGACCATCGCCTTCTCCGCCGCCGTCAATGGCCGCGGCTTCGGATAGTCGTCGATCGTGATGGTGTTCCCGTCGGCGGACACCAAAGTGTCGAGCGCCTTCACGAGGCGCCATGCGGGGCTGTCGATCATCGCCTTCAACGACGAGTGAACGTCCTTCTTGGGCCCGCGCCCCCACGTCTCGCCGCTGGACGTAAGCTCGAGCTCGACGATGCCCTTCGCGCCGAGGCTGACCGTGACGACACCGTCTGGCTCCTGCTCCGCCGAGGGCATGAAGACGCCGATCGTGTTTTGCAGCGCGGCCATGACCTCCGGCCGGTGGACGAGCTGCCCGATGTGCGGCGAGCCAATCTCCTCTTCGCCTTCCGCGATCAGCACGAGATTCACCGGCATGGTCTTACCGGCGCCTCGGATCGCGTGGAGCGCCGCCAAGAACGCCGCCTCGGGTCCCTTCTGATTCACGGCGCCCCGTCCGACGATCGCCTTGCCGAGGCCCGGCTTGTCGACGATCCGCGCCTCTAAAGGCGGCGAGGTCCACTCGGCCGGGTCGAACTGCTTGACGTCATACATGAAATACAGACCGACCGACTTGGCAGCGCCGGCGTCGAGCGTCGCGAACACCCCCGGCTTGCCGTCGGTTGCGATCACGGTGGCGCGCTGAAACCCGGCGTCCCGGGCGAGCTGAGCCATACGCTCCGCGCCATCCGGATAGCCGCGGTTTTCAGCCGCGATCGCCGGTGCCGCAATCCAGTCTTTTAGCCGCTTCACCGCTTCGTCGTGTCGCTTCGCGATCTCACGCCGGATCTCGCTCAGGTCGGTCTCTGCCGCGCGGACTGGGTTTACGGCGAACAGCGTGGAACACACGACGATCGCCGCAACAATCGCTTTCTTCGAGATGGAGGGCATCATGATTCCTCATCGTCCACGGCCGCGAGCCGTATCGAAGTGAACGGACAGCCTGCAGAGTGCCGGCAAATGCTACACGAGTCGCGCGGACTGGTGGAGGCGGCGGGAGGAAACCCCACTTACGCCTTTTTCGCCATCCGGAATTGATGTAGCTTCGGAGCCCCTCGAGAGGTGCGATGCGATGACTCCGACTCGTAGATGGCTCCACGCGGCGCTCGTCGCCGGCGTGCTCGCGTCGATGGCGTTGTCAGCCAGCGCCGAGTCTCCGCTCACGGTGTTCGTCGTGCGTCACGCGGAAAAAGAGACGAGTGGAGCCGATCCGTCGCTCACGGAAGCGGGGCGCGAGAGGGCCGAGTCCTTGGCAGCCCTGCTCGCCGACGCAGGCATCACCGCGATCTTCAGCTCGGAGTTCAAGCGCACGCAGGAGACCGCCGCGCCGCTCGCCAGACGATTGGGCCTGTCGGTGACCGTCGTGCCGGGGAAGGACCTCGACGCGCTGCTGTCCAAGGTGCGCGCGCTGGCCCCTGACGAACGCGCGCTCATCGTGGGCCACAGCAATACGGTTCCGGAGCTGGCACGGCGCCTGACGGGGGTGAAGGTCGCGGAGCTCACCGATGCCGACTACGACCGCCTGTACATCGCCACGTCTCGCAAAGACGGCCAGGGGGAGATTCTGCTCTTGCACTACGGTGGATCTTCGACGGCTCGATCCGTCCGCTAATCGAAGTTGGTGGACGCGGCTGCGCGCAGCCTGGCGACGCTTTCGTCCGTGACCCCGCTCGCGCGCACCTTGTGCCTCGGCAAGGGCTCGGAAGCGGAACACGCCCCTGGGATAAACGCGGGGAGCGATCCTCCAATAGCGCGCACACTGGCGTGCGAATGGTTCGAAGCCCTCACCGGGAGGGACGATGACCGGCGCGGCGGCCATCTCCTCGATCGTTCGAAAACGCTCGACGGTCAATCTCACTCCTCTTGCAGGTCGAAGCGGCGTCGCAAGGGTGGCGACCCTCACGCGAATCCCCTCGACCTCCCTGTTTTCCTGCGCCACGGTCTCGAAGCTCGCGGCTTCTCCGAGACGCGTCATCACGTCGAAGTACAGGTCGCCGGCTGGAGGGTAGTAACGAACCGCCGGGTAGTCTCCCAGGAGGTCCCCGCCCGGAACGCCCGCTTCAGTCGCTCCACGTTTTCCGCAGTTGCCCGGATGAACAGGTCCAGGTCCTCGGTAGCGCGGACAACGCCGTGAAAGCCCATGGCCGCGGCGCCAATGAGCACGTAGTCCAAGCCTTCCCGATCCGAAAGCGCGAAGCACTCGGAGCATCTCGTCGCGGTCCACGGGCGGGAGAGTATCGCGTTGGCCGGTCCCGGGCTAGATGTTGCACCGGGCCGACGAACGCGAAGAGCAGGCTCGCGCCCTTTGAGAGAACCACAACCGAAATCAATGACGGCCGGGGTCACCGCGATCGAACGCAGTCAGCTCCTTGTGGAGGCGGCCGGAATCGAACCCGCGTCCGAAAGAGTTCGAACGAGATCTTCTGTGCGCTGAGCCGGCGGACGCCGCGAGCATCTCGAGTCTCCTGAAAGCGGCGGCGACCGAATATCACGTCCGTGTTCTGGGCGACATGAGGCTCGCTCAAGCCGAAGATCCCCTCCAGGCTTTCGCGACGAAGTGGCACCGCGCGCTGAGCCCCGAATCCGCTTCGATCCGGTCTATCGGTCGGGCTACGGTTGGATCGTCATAAAGATTGTGACAGCCTCTCGTCTTGGCGACGGGTCCCCCACGTGCATCCACTCGTCACCGACGGCGCAGGTCTTCCGCCGCCGCGTGACCGGGGGACCGAGCGTCGGGGCGATCGCGTCGAACGGGGGACGGGTGTAGGGTCGGGTCGTTTCACGCGGGATGGAATTACCTGTCCATCAAGATGCCTCCACCCGACCCGTGACAAGCGCGAAAGACCCGCGGCCGCGTGCCCCATCGCGAACGCATTTCGCAATTCGACCAGATTGCGACAAATCTTCACGGTCCGCGGTCGTTCCGCGCGATGAAAGCTCGCGGAAGGTGGCGATGAACGAATAGCCTTCGCAGCCCGCGAACGACTTTCGCGGGCGTCCGTTTTCCGAACCGGCCGTGCCGGCGGGATACGCGGCTCTGATGGCGCGACGACCTGCAATCGCCGGCCGGCGGACACCCTGGCGGATCAGTTGGTGTTCGCGCTGAAGTGGGAGGGGGTCGACCTCGGAGTGCTCGCGGCACTCTTCGAGCGAATCGAGCCGGACGAGATCGCCGCCCTGGTGCGCGCGACTCCCACCGGCGGATTCGCTCGGCGGTTGTGGTTCCTCTAGGAGTGGCTGAACGACACCACCCTCGACGTGCCCGATCCCGGCGGACGGCTCCGCTACGTGCCGGTCGTGGATGCCGATTCCCAGGTCGCGCTTCGTAAGGGCACGTCGTCGCCAAGGGGCTCGACACGCGGGCGCGCGAGATCATCGGCCGCACCCACAAGGACCTGATCGCGCGCGCGGCGGCGTTCCTGCTCCTGAGCGATTCGAAGTCGTCGTTCGCCATCGAGGGCGAGCGGCCATCCGGCGCACGAACGGCGCGATGGGCCGAGGCGATCGGGCAGGCCGGTCGCATCCCGTTGAGTGTGGCCGAACCGTAGCGGCTGCAGAGCGTCGTCATCGGCGACGCGCGCGCGGCGTCGATCCCGTGGTGACCGCGGCGGTCATGGCGTTCGGCCTGGTATTCGCGCACCCGTTCACCGACGGCAACGGCCGCATCCACCGCTGGCTCGTGCACCACGTGCTTGCCAAGGCGGACTACAACCCGCCCGGTCTCGTCTTTCCCGTCAGCGCCGCGATCCTGAGGCGGCTCGACGAGTATCGCTCCGTCCTCCTGTCGTACACCGCGCCGCTCCTGCCGTTCATCGACTGGCGTGAGACGGCGGACGGCAACGTCGAGGCCTTGAACGACACGGCCGACTTCTACCGGTTCTTCGACGCGACGGCGCAGGCCGAGTTCCTCTACACCTGCGTCGAGCAAACCGTCGAAGTCGATCTTCCCGGAGAGGTGAAGTTCCTGCAGGCGTTCGACCGGTTCGCCGCGGCCGTCAAGGAGTTTGTGGAGATGCCCGACGCGCAGATCGAGCTGCTGCGCGGGTTCCTCGAACAAGGAGGCGGCAAGTTCCAGAAGCGAGTCCGAGAAGGGAAATTCAGCGCCATCACCGACGCGGAAACGGCGCGGATCGAGGAACTCTACGCGAGGTCGTTCGGGGGGTAGAGTCGGTAGAGCCCCCCCAGTCATGGAGACGAACGGAGACGGCTGCGACTCGGGGCTTACTTGGTCTCCCTCCGCGACGCGCCGACGGCTACGCACCCAGGCTCGGTCTGTCACAGCGCGAACGACTCGGAACGCCGAATGGACCGGACTTCGCGACATCGTAAACCATCGAATGTGAAACCTGCGTCGCGGATTCCTGATCTTCGCGGGCTCGGACGCCGGATCGAGAGTCGGGCTGGTTTTTGGACCATACGGAATTGGAAGTAGGGGAGGATGGGCCTGCTGGCCCCCAGCCTCCGTCCGCGTGATCGGGTAAGATGCGGTCATGGCGTCCTTCGCAGGGGCTCTTCGCGCCTTGAACGAGCTGAAGGCAAGCGGGGTCGTCGACGAATACGCCGTCGCCGGAGCCATGGCCCTCGTGTTCTGGACCGAGCCAATCCCGACCTTCGACCTGGACGTGCTCGTCTTCCTGCCCGAGCAACCGTCGCCGATCGTTTCGCTCGAACCGATCTACCGCTGGACGTCCGCACGGGGTTATGCGTCGCAGTCGGAACACGTTCTGATCGAGGGTGTTCCCGTGCAGTTTCTACCCGCGCACAATGCGCTCGCGGACGAGGCCATCGAGACGGCGGCGACGCTGGATTATGAAGGTGTCCCCGTGCGGGTCGTGCGTGCCGAGTATCTCGTGGCGCTATACCTCGAACCGGGGGCCCGAACTCTGAAGCGCCGGGAGAGAGCCGCCGCGCTGAAGGAGTCGACCTCGATCGATCCGACGCTGCTGGCCGAGATCCTGGGCCGGTTCCATCTGGAGCCGTAGCCGATGAAAGGCAGGAGCGACGGCAGAGGAAGACCGGACGCGAAGCTGCTCGCGTCGCTGCGCGAAGCGAAGGCGGACCACCACCGCCGGCAGGCGCAACTGCCGCTACC
>Ga0315273_10000805_pt1 | contig 34095 bp, 26 predicted proteins | sample YL17G02_0_MG_FD_205753 | JGI IMG/M metagenome (GOLD analysis project Ga0315273, IMG submission 205753) | Sediment microbial communities from Yellowstone Lake, YNP, Wyoming, USA - YL17G02_0 | ecosystem: Environmental > Aquatic > Freshwater > Lake > Sediment | place: USA: Wyoming | collected...
ATTTCGTACCGGAGCCTTCCTGGGTCATCGCCTGCGCTGCCCCCACCGCGAGGGCCACCGTCGCCGGGGTGCCCAACGCCGCGGCGAACTGGGCGGCAGTGGAGAAGCGATCGGCCGGAAGGGTAGCCATCGCCTTCCTGATGGCCGCATCGACCGCTTCGGGAACCAGTTCGCGGAACGCGCGCGGTGACGGCGTGGGCGTGCTCAACCGGTTGGCGATCACGCCCGTGATCGTCGACCCCTTGAACGGCCGCTCTCCCACCAGCATTTCGAAGAGCACACAGGCCAGGCTGTAGATGTCGCTCCGCCCGTCGATGTACTCACTGCCATCGATCTGTTCCGGGCTCATGTAGGCCGGCGTGCCGATGATCTGCTGGGTCAAGCCCTCCCCCCCGACGATGGCTCGGGCGATGCCGAAGTCCGCCACCAGCGCGTGGCCTCCCTCCAGCAGGATGTTCGCCGGCTTGATGTCCCGATGGATCACGTTGCAGCTATGCGCGTAGCTCAAGGCGTCCGCCACCTCCCGCGCGATCTGCAGCGCGTCGCCGACGGGGAGCTGGCGTTCCCGGGCGAGGCGCTTCCACAGGGTCTCTCCTTTGATCCAGGGCATGACGTAGTAGACCAGGTCATCGACCTGGTCCGAATCGTAGAGCGGCAGGATGTGAGGGTGGTGGAGGCGAGCGGCGAGTTGAATCTCGCGCAAGAACCGGGCGGGTCCCACGTCCGCCGCCAGATCGGGGCGGAGAACCTTGACGGCGACGTCGCGGTCATACTTGAGGTCGTGGGCCAGGAAGACGATTGCCATCCCACCCTGACCCAGTTCCCGTTGAATCTTGTAGCGGGCAGCGAGCGCTGCGCCGAGGCGCTCAATGAGTTCTGCCAATCATGCCTCACTCTGCCAGATGCCGGGGAGCTGGTCGGGTTCGAGGGATCCCACGCCACTGCTCACCGGCTTTGCCTGGGTTCTTTCCTTAATATAGAGGCCCGAATCAGGATGTCGCTAGGTCGAGCAGCGACGGATCACGCATCGTGCGGCTTCTCAGTTCGCTCGCCGAGCGGGGCGACCGCCATGAAGTCGGCCATCACTGCGGCCTTTGAGATACTGATACAGGCCGTCGAAGTAGGTTGAATCGATGCCCATCTTGGAGGCCGATGGCATCCCTTTGTCCTGGCGCCCCTTGGTGAGGACGCTCAGAAACTCGTCCGGGGTCGGGGTGTTGCCGTCCGGCCTGAGCGCCACGACGAGACTGGGGGCGAAGGAAGTCCCCTGAGCGTCGTCGCCGTGGCACCGGGCGCAGTGCAGCATCAGCTGTTGCCATCCCTTGTACAGTTGTGCTTCGACGGTGTCCCGGGATGGCGGGTGATAGGGGTCGGCCGCGATGACGGTCGCTGCCGCGGGAGGCGTAGGGCCGGCGGGCGCGGGCGCGGGAGAGGGAGCCGGCGCGGCCCGGGAGCATGCGCCCAGAGCATGCAGCAGGACAAGCGCGGGATACCAGAAGCGCCGGGGAGGGCGGGCTTCGTTCACAGTGGTCCATCCAGTTGTAAGTGCGGTCTGACGGTACGGTCCGGGGAATCACTCCGCAAGAACGGGTAACACCTCTGGCAAACCAGGGCAGCAGAGGGAGGTGCCTGCTGCCCGGGTGGAAGCTGCTGCCGATGGGTCGGTGCCACCACTTCGACGCGGCTGCGCGCCGGATCGACAATTTCCGTTTCCTTGACAAGGCGGGTGCCGAAGGGTACCTGACAAGGCTATAGAAGTCGCCCCACGCTTGTCGCTGGTGTTCAGCAGCCAACCGTCAGAGCCAGTTCGCTGACCCAGGGCGGAGGCGCGACATTTCCCATTACCGGAGGACTTCGCCGATGACCCGTTTCAATCTTCCCCTCAGGACCGCGCGGCGCGGCATCGCCGCCTGCGCACTCATCGCCGTGACCGCATGCGGCGACGAGATCACGAACGTCCTCTCCGAGATTCCCACCTTCACCCCTGACCCGATCGTCACCCACGACCAGCTGCAGGCCGCACTGACCACCGCGCTGGCAGGCGGCAATGGCGGGCTCGACTTCCCGATGTGGGCCACCGTAGTCGACCGCGCCGGCGTCGTCGTCGCCGTCGTCAACAGCGGCACGGGGGTAGGAGATGCCTGGCTTGGCAGCCGCGCCATCTCGGCCCAGAAGGCCAACACCGCCAACGACTTCAGCGGCGACGGCTTCGCCCTCTCCACCGCCAATCTCTTCAGCGCGGTCCAGCCGGGCGGCAGCCTCTACGGCCTGCAGGCGAGCAATCCGATCAGTACCGACGTGATATACGGCGGCGACTACACCCTGTACGGCACCGTGAACGATTTCATGGTCGGCAAGAAGCCGGGTGGCATCAACGTCTTCGGCGGCGGGCTCGCGCTGTACGACGCCACCGGCAAGGCCATCGGCGCCGTTGGCCTCAGCGGCGACACCTCCTGCGCCGATCACAACATCGCCTGGCGGGTGCGCGATGCGCTCAGCTTGGACAAGGTCCCGGCGGGAGTTGCGGGCCCTGTCGGCACCAACCCTGCGGGAAAGGACAACATCATCTTCGACATCACGAACGGCGTGAGCGCCAGCGGCTTCGGCCACCCGACGTGCCTTGGTGCGGCCGCGGACTCGACGCGGGGCACCAACCTGCCGACCACCTACCCGCTCACGCCCTGAACAGGGCGACGACAGCGCCCCGCCCCCATCCGGGGGCGGGGCAGTCGCTGGTTCGAACGCACCCCGCCAAGAGATCTCAATCCGCTCAGTCAGGCATCAGCGGCAGCCGCCCCCGAGCGCTAAGCCGACGGGCGAAACTCGGGAGCGTTTTCCGCGAACCCCCAGATGAACGGCGGCTCCACGCCGAACAGCCGGGCGTAGGTGTACAGCTGGCCCCGGTGGTGCAGGAACTCATCGTTGAGGATGTTGAAGCCGACCCACCCCGGAAAGGTCATTTCCCAGGGAGTGGGTACCATCGCCTTCAGTTGAGCATCCCCGGTCGCGGCCACGGCCGCAGTTGCCTGATCCCAGCACTTCCGGGCGAACGAGATCAGGTCCTGCTTCTTCGTGAGGCTGGCAGCGACCTTGGCCTCCGAGGACTCGTCAGCGGTGATCGCGCCCTTCGCGACTCCTTGTGCGATGTCTCGTACAATCGACCCCGAGATGTGAGCCACCAGCTCGGCGGCCGTCCGCATCCCCGGAACCGGATGGCTGTGATATCGATCCTCGGGGATCGCCTCGAGCAGGCGAAGATAGACACCATACTTCTGCCGAAACTGGTCCCACATCTGGTTCAGCGTCTGCTTGTCCACAATGATCCCCTTCCTTAGTAGTGAACCGGATAGTGAATCGGCGCCCGACATGGATCCGCGGACCGCCTGTCAGACCTGCCTCAATTCCGCATCGAGCCGAGCCCGGCCCTGTGCCAGCACCTCGGCGAAGTGCCGCTCCAGTTCCGCATTGGTCCCCTTGCAACCGGCGACGACCGCAGCGCTCCACTCCAGATACTCGTGCCGCCGCTTGAGTGTCCAATCTCTGGGCGGATGGTGGGTCACGTCGAGCACGTTGCAGATCTTGTCCGCCAGCTTCACCAGCTTCGCCCGCGCTGACAGGTGGGGTGCGTGTTCGATCTGCAGCCGCTTGCGCTCCTCTTTGGGGAGTTTCTTGTCGTCGGTGACCTCGGCGACCACGGCCCGGACCTCGGCGCCGAACCGCTCCTCCAGGTCTGCCGGCGTGGTCTCCGTGTCCTCGACGGTGTCGTGGAGCAGGGCGGCGAGGAGTGTCACGGCGTCTGTCACGCCGCCGACTCGCGCCAGGAGCTCTGCCGCGGCGATCGGGTGATTGATGTAGGGGGACGCCTGCGGATCCTTGCGGCGCTGGAAGCGGTGTTTGTCCGCGGCGAAGTGCAGGGCGTCCAGGAGCAGCGCGATCTCGTTGATGGGTGGCTCCATGTGCGGGCGTGCCCTCCGGAAATCGTAATGGTGCGCGGGACTGGACTATGGAGCAACGATCCAGGGCCAGAGTGGCCTATGAGAGCCTCCGGCGCTCGCGGCGCCTGGGCGGGTCTCACTGTCCCGGAAAGAAGCCAGTGCGCTGGACCCGAATCCGGTACAGGCTCTGCCCGGCGGTAATGAATAATGTACGGGCATCCGGTCCGCGGCTGAAATTGACGTTTTACAGCCCGGTCTGAATGACGCCCTTGCCGCTTGCCAGATCGGTGCGCGTCGCACGGCGGCCGCCGAAGTCCGCTCCTTCGGCCACGAGCATCCGTCCTTGGAGATCTGAGGCAATGCCATTGGCATGCGTGCTGGGCGAGCGGTAGATGGTGGCCCGGCGGGTGCGGGGGTCGTAACGCCAGATGTGGCCCGCGAACATGGAATCGGTCCGATTGGCGGCGACCGCTGACTAACCGGCCTTCGGGAGCACCGCGACTTCCTTTGCCAGCCGAGGTCCCAGTCGATCGCGCTCCACATCCAGATCGTAGGCGGCCTGGAGGTTGAGCCAAAACCGCTCCGAGGTGCTGAAGAACCGCGCCAGCCGGAGCGCCGTATCGGCGGTGACCGCGCGCGTCCCATGCACGATCTCGTTGATCCGGCGCGGCGGCACGCTGAGGCTCTTGGCCAGCCGGTACTGGGTCAGGCCAAGCGGGGTGAGGAACTCCTCGAGGAGGACTTCCCCGGGGTGCACGGGGGGCAGGGACTTCCGGCGCATACGTCTCCTAGTGGTAATCGACCATCTCCACGTTGTGGGCATCCCCATCCCGCCACTGGAAGCAGACGCGCCACTGGTCGTTGACCCGGATGCTCCATTGGCCGGCCCGATCACCGCTCAGCTTCTCCAGCCGGTTTCCTGGCGGGGACTTGAGGTCGTCTAGGGTGGTGGCGGCATCCAGGATCCGCAGCTTGCGGAGCCCGGCCTTGAGTACACCGGGGCCCCATTTCCGGGCCGGCTCCCGGTTGAAGAGCCGCTCGGTATCCCGGTCGGGGAAGCTGGAGATCACGTGAGCAATAGTAACGGCTGACGTTACTACGTGCAAGATGAGGGGCTGGCCGCGGGGCTGGCCGCTAAGTGCCCTGCAAACGCATTGCCGTAATAGCTGGCAATCGCTTCAGCTTCTCGTCCGAATCAGCGAACCGATCACTGCCCCCACCACAGCGCTCGGGACGGCAATGATCACTACGGCGCGGCCGACCTCGTCCGCGCCGCACTGGGTATCCGGGTCGCTGCAAAACGCGGTCAGGAAGACCCCTGTGGCGGCCACCCCAACCAAGCCTCCGATCATGAGGCCGGTCAACGTATGGGAATGGGTCTGCGAGTTCGCCTCGGCCCAAGAAACGGGGTCGCCACTCTCGGCCCACGGGCGGAGGGTAGCCTCAGTCCGTAGTTCTGGGCGCCAGGAGGGCAAAGGTGGCGCCAGCACTTGACCAAGCAGGACCTCGGCGCTCCCGAGCATGAGGACCCCCAGGAGAACCCCGGTAGTATGTGTCGGCATCGCGCGGCGCTGCTTTCATGGTCGCTCTGCTCGCGGAGGCTGCCAGGGCCTCCGCTGAAGCTTCGGGCCGGGGCGCGGTAAGGCAAGGCCATACCCCAGAGGACGACCGGGGCCTGACAATTCTCCCTCCGGCGACCTCGCGGGATCGCCGGACCGCGGATGACATGGGACTGCGTGCTGCCCGGCCGAGCTCAGGCTTTGTGCCCGGTCTTCGCGAAGAAGGGCGCGAGAATCTGCTCGAGCTTCGTGCTCTTGCACTTCGGGCAGTCGTGGTGAGAATGCTCGTGTTGGCTCATCGACTCCGCGCGCTCGAAGTCGTGTCCGCAAGCGAGACAGTGATAGAGGTAGGTGGCCATGATGGTTCCTCCCGGCCGCCGCTGGGCCCGGACGACGGTGCCGGGGCCCGAGGGAGCCTGGCAGAAAACGTAGGTGGGTGGGGGACGGGTGTCCAGCAGATGTCCGTGTCAGGTGGTAGGAGATGAAGAAGAGTGTGGCCAGTGGACGAGACCGCGCACGACCGTGGCGGTGGGCGGCTGGCCTGGTTCGGCTGGACGCATGATGAGACCGTCATCCGGTCCGCAAGCGCCGTCCGTCGAATGACAACCGCGCGCTCCGAGGAGCGCGCGGGGCTATATTCAGGTTGCTCTCCTTCCACCGCCTGCCACTCCCGGATGTCGCCCGGGTCCAAGGCCCTGCAATGAGTCCCCGCACCCCCGGCTTCGAGGGGCGTTACATCGTCGTTGCCGACGAGGATCGGCGCGTTGTCAATCTCGTCATCGAGACCCTGCTTAACGACGGGCATGCCGTCTTCATGGCCTACGACGGCGTGTCGGCCACCCAGCTCGCGGTCAATCTCAAGACCTGTGATCTCGTCATCAGCAACACCCGAGTCGGCGGGATGGCCGGGCTTGAATTGATTCAGGAGTTGCGGGTGCGGTTGCCAAAGCTGCCGATCCTGTACCTCGCCAACAAGCGGCGATCTACGCCGGAGGCGGAGCAGCAGCTGCCGAAGGATGTGCCCATCCTGCGGGAGCCTTTCACCCGCAGGCAATTGCGCGCGGCGGTGCGCTACTTATTGACATAGGACCGGCGGGAGAGCGCGGGGTTCCATCCTCCATAACTCCATGTCGGCCTAACGACCGCGCCCCGGCCCGCGCTCTTTAGACAGTGCCAAGCTGAGATTGCAGGACCTGCACCTCTTCGCCATTGGGCTCCAGCTCGACGAGATAGAGGGGCTCGGGAGTGAGGCTCAAGAGAGCCATCGCGCATCCCACTTCACCGGCATGCTCGCCCGCCTGGATCGCGACCGGGTCATTGAGCCGGAAGAGGACCCCGGGGATGGGTTGGGACTCGATCCAGCGCGTTTCGGCTTCCCGAAGTTCCATTGGCAAGATCCTTCCCGGAGCGGCGCCGCCCACGAGCCCCCCGGCGGAGCGTCGGGCTCAGGGCAACCTGGCGATCGCGGCCTTCGCGGCGATGACCGTCCGGTCCTGCGCTGAGCCCGGCTGGTCGTGCGCCGAGGCAGCCTCGGGGTACCACAGCAGGTTGAAGCGGATATTACCCACGTCCACATTGAGCCCGCCCGGGAAGTATTTCGCGACGTTTCCCAAGCCGGCGATCGGGTCTCCGCCCAGTCTATGGGCTCGTGGTGATCGTCGAACCCCGCGCGCCCGGCCCAATAGCAGCCTCCGTCAAAAAGATGTCGAAGCTGCTCAGGCAGTGCCTCTGGTAGCGGCCGCCGGTCGGATTGGAGGATAGCGCTCGGGGTGTCCCCCGCAGACGGGCCCTAGTGCATTGTCTTCGGCCCAGTCCCGCAGCGCAGCGTCGAGCTCTGGCAGAGACTGGCTGGCATCGCAGGGGAGCACCGGGCAGCGACGGCCATCGACCATGAGATACCACATGGCCGGGTAGGCAAGTTGGGCGCGCTGGTGGTTGGCCGGTCGGCCGTGATGGGAGACGAAGAGAAAGGGGCGGCCTCGAATGATCAACTGGCGCTGCTGGGGCTTGAATACAGTCACGCGGACTCCGGTCAGGGGAAAGGCACGGCCGGAGCGCACAGCGCCAGCAGCGGAGATGCAAGTATCAACGGCTGCAAGATAACCGGTTCGACCGGCCCGCGTCGGGGCTCGGGCGCCAGGGCACGACGGAGTCGGGCGCCAGTTTGCCCTGCGCAAGTGGTCCGGCCTCGGGCCGGTTCACCCAGCAGGACGGGAGATCCTTGCGGGCGGATCTACCACGGGCCGAAGTTGGCACGCGGCGTCGAAAGGCGGGCTGAACAGCGGGGAAACGGCCCTTCAGATTTCGCTGGATGAGGAAGCGCGCACTGCAGCGGGTCTGCCGTGTTCGACCGGGCTCCGCGCTCGAACACCGCGGTCGCCTCGGCTTCCTTCCCGTCCACTCGCGAAGTCTGCGCGGGGTCGGCCCCTCCTGCTCGTCGCGGAGGTGCTGAGTCCTGTCAGCGCGCGTCAGGACCGGTTCGCCAAGCGGCGTCGCTACCAGGAAGCCGGTGTGCCGGTCTACTGGATCGTGGATCCGGACGGGCGCCAGGTGGAGGTTTGGGGTCCGAGTGACCACCGGCCGCAAATCGAGCGCGAGCGCCTCACCTGGGATTCCCTCGGTGCATCGAGGCCGTTCACGCTCCCGCTCGAAGAACTGTTCAAGCCGCTGTAGGGTTCCCCGCCTCTCCCGCTTGCTACACCGTGATGCGGAACGGCAGCACGTGCGGCCGCACCAGTCTCGCATAGTCGTCGAAGGCGAGCCTGATCAATTCCGTCGTCGACCCGGCGTTGAAGGCGATCTCCTCGTCCTCGGTCAGCTCCTCGGCGACGAACGTCCGGAGGCCGAAGAGATTCCCGAAGGGGGGCATGGTTCCCAGGGCGCAGCCCGGGAACAGGTGCTTGAATTCCTTCTCGTGCGCAAGCTCGACCTCCTGGGCTCCCGTGGCCTCCAACAACCGGCCGAAGTCCACCTTCATGGAGGCCGGCAGGACGACCATCGCCATCTCGCCGTCGATCTTGACCATTACCGGCTTCGCCATCTCCTTGCCCGGGATGTGCGCCGCGGCCGCGATCGCCTGTGCCTTGAAGGCGGGTGAGTGGGTGATGGTGACGTACTTGACCTTCTGTTGGTCGAGGAAATCCTTCAGCTTCTGGAGTGACATGACGGCCTCCCTGCGGCGGATATACGGGGAATGCGGTACGGTCTAGCTCCTTCGTGCCACGAAGACCCGAGGTGACCCGCTGTCAAAGTTCACTGCGTGGCTTGAAGGGAGACTGAAAGGGACCTGAGGACGGCATTAGGCAGGGCCACGACACCTGATTGCATTCTCGCGTCGTCGGGCTGTGGAACTCCTCCTCATCCCGACCCCGAAGAAAGTGGGGGGAGGGATCCAGTCAGACGGGCCCAGCGCCCGTCGCTGCTCTCCCGGACCGTACGGTAGATCCCTCGTCGCTGCGCTCCTCGGGATGAGGAGGTGCGTTACCATCGCCTTGTCGCCTTGTCGCCTTGTCGCCTTGTCGCCTTGTCGCCCTGTCGCCTTGTCGCTTTACCCCCACCCCCCCTCACGCCGCCAGCCGGAACCGTTCCTGCAGCACGCAGGCACTGAGGAGAATCATGAGCAGTTGGTCGTAGGCCACCCGCGAACCCTGGTCCATCGTCGGCAGCCGGTCGAGGAGGTCGAGCACCTTCGCGCGGTCGAAGAACGGCAGGGCCTGGAGGGCGGGGCCGCGGAGGGTGTCGTGCAGCAGGGTGTGCAGCCGCTGTCCGGGATTGAGCGTCGCCGGCGGGCTCAGGAACGGGTGCTTCTGCCGGCGGTAGACGGTATCGGTCACCACATGCCGTGTGGCCTCCCGCAGTACGTACTTCTCCGTCATGCCGCGAATCTTCTGCGCCACGGGCTGGGACCGGATCACCTCCACTAGGTGATGGTCGAGGAACGGGACCCGGCCCTCGATCGAATGGGCCATCTCCATCCGGTCACCCAGCACGGTAAGGATGTAGACGGGGAGCGCCGTCTTCGACCAGAGATAGAGCGCCTGATGCACCGGTTCCCGACCGGCCAGCTGGCCCCGGATGTCGAGACTGTTGAGCAGATCGCGATACGGCTCCCGTCTCGCGAACCGTTCCCGGTAGGCGGGTGCCAGGAGCGGCTGCATCTTGACCGCGCGGGCCGAAAAGACCTCGAACCATGAAGGCACGGTGCCCAGGATCCGTTGCACGCCGTCCATCGGGGCGTGATCACCGTCGGCCAGCAGCAGGCCGCGGGAAACCGGATTGGCGGCCTCCAGCTCGGCGAGCAGACCGGGAATCGCCGCCGCATCCTGGCCCTCGGGGTTGTACAGCAACATGTCGCGGCGGAAATGGGCGTACCCGCCCAGGATCTCATCCGAGCCTTCGCCGGTGATCACCACCTTGTAGCCGGCCGCCTGGACCGCGCGACTCAGCAGGTACTTGGCGACACCGTGCGCATTCAGACACATCGTCTCCGATTGGGCCGTCGCGTCCGCGAAGTGATCGGCGAGGTCGTCCTGCTGGATCGGGATGGGATAGAACATCGCGCCGCTGTGCACCGCCATCTCCTGCGCGATGGCGCCCTCGTCATACTCGGCGCGGTCGAAGGTCAGGGTGAAAGCGCGGATCGGCTCGGGGTGATGCCGGGAGGCGAGTCCCAGGACGGCGCAACTGTCGAGGCCGCCGCTCAGGTAGCAGCCCACGGGCACGTCCGCCCGGAGCCGGATGCGGACCGCGTCGTCCAGGGCAGCTCGGAATTCTTCGGCGTAGTCCGCGTCGGTGCGCCGGGCCTGGCCGGCATCGACCCGGGGATAGTCGAAGTCCCAGTAGCGCGCGAGCTGCAGGTGGCAATCGGTCGCGAGGAGAAAGTGTCCCGGGGGGACCTGGAAGACGCCGTGATACAGCGTCCGGATGGGGCTGCCACTGAGGTCCACGCTGTGATGCACCGACTCGGCGTCCCAGCGGGCCGGCACCCCGGCGGCGAAGAGCGCCTTCACCTCGGAGGCAAGCAAGAGCGTCCCGTCGTGCACGGCGTAGAAGAGGGGCTTGATGCCGAAGCGGTCGCGGGCCGCGAACAGCGTCCGGTGCGCCTCGTCCCAGAGCACCAGGGCGAATTCCCCGCGCAGCCGGTGGAGGCAGTGGGTGCCGAGGTCCTCATAGAGATGGAGCGCGATCTCGCTGTCGGATCGGGTGCGGAGACGATGCCCCTGCTGCTCGAGCTCGCGCTGGATGGCCTCGAACCCGTAGAACTCGCCGTTCACGATGAGCTGCACCCGGCCGTCCTCGCTCGCGATCGGCTGGTGGCCGGTGGCGAGGTCGATGATGCTGAGGCGGGCGTGGCCGAGTCCGACCCGGCCGTCGGGCGCGAGCCAGAACCGCTGCCCATCAGGTCCGCGGTGATACAGGGCGTGGGTGGCCCGCTCGAGCGCCTCCCGGGAAACGGGGTCCCGTCGGGAAAACATCGCGACGATGCCGCACATCAGGTGCTCCGCAGTCTGAGGGGAGACTCGGACGAAGAATAGGTCTAGCTTCTGCCTGTTGGCGATCAGCCGTGAGCCATCAGCGACCGAAGATGCCGCCGAGCCAGCTGCGACGCGGCGGGGGCGGGGCGGGTGGGGCGGCCGCTGGTGGCGGGACGGCTTTCCCCTCGAGTGCGTCGAGGAAGTCTCCCACGGCCGCGTAGCGCGCCGCCGGCTCCTTCTCGACGGCGCGGAAGATCGCCCGTTCGACGGCTTCGGGGATGTCGATCACCGGCCGAAGCGGCCGGGGCGGACCGGCGAAGCGACGCATCAGCGTCGCCGTCGGGGTCGGTCCCTTGAAGGGGGGCTCACCGGAGATCATCTCGTACAGCACGCAGGCGAGGGCGTACTGGTCTGTTCGGCCGTCGATTTCCTTCTCGCCCGCGGCCTGCTCCGGGCTCATGTAGACCGGCGTGCCCACGACGATGCCGGTGGCGGTGAGTTTCTCGTGCATCTCGCTCACCGCCCGCGCCACGCCGAAATCGGCGACCATGACCTGGTCGCCCTCGAGCAGGATGTTGTCCGGTTTGATGTCGCGGTGCACCACCCCCTGCTGGTGGGCGTACGCCAGCGCGGAACCCACGGCGCGGGTGATGGCGAGCGCGCGCGGCACCGGCACCGGGTGCTCGCGCTGGAGCAGGTCGTGCAGGTTCTCCCCCTGCACGTAGGGCATGGTGAACCAGAGCAGGCCATCCACCTCGCCCGAATCGAGCACCCTGAGGATGTTGGGGTGATCGAGGCTGCCGGCGACCCGGATTTCGCGCTTGAAGCGGTCCGCGCCGACGGTCTCGGCGAGGGCCGGGTTGAGGACCTTGAGCGCGACGTCGCGGTCCTGCTGGAGGTCGCGGGCGAGATAGACCCTGGCCATGCCGCCAGCGCCGAGCTCACGCTCGAACCGGTAACGGTCCTGCAGCGCGGTAACCAAGCTGGTCGGGACGGAGGCCATAGTGGGGTCGCAGGGTCGGGGGCGCTCTGATGTAAATGTGGAGTTCCGGGAGGCGACACGCCAGTCGGGGCAGCAGGTGGAGCGGCACCGAATGGCGTGTGGCGAGCCCGGAGTGGGTGCAGCGTCCCGGCTCAGAGATCGAGCAAGCGGGCCGTGACCCTTCAAGCGGCCGGCTGTGTTACGGAGCCCCGGCCGCCGTCAAGCCGGAAAACACGAACTTGTACACCTGCGCAGTGCCATCGTAGTTGGCCCGAAACGTCGTCGGATAGCGCCCGCCCGCCGGCCGGTCGGGTACCTCGGGTATGTCCAACGTGAAGCTACGCCGCGCGAGCAGCGTCGCCCGTGGAATCATCGGCTCCACGAAGATCGGCCGCCCGTGGTAATAGCCGACGATCAGTGTCTTCTGAAACGGTGCTGTGGCGTGCAGTTCCGCTCCTGGGAGCGAGTGCATTCCCATCGAGGGCACGCACAGCCCGAGGAGCGTGCCGAGCTGCGGGATGGTTACATCGGGCAGCTCGTAGGCCGCCGGCAGCCGGCTTGGCTTGGTCGAGTCGGCGCAGTCAATGGCGCTCACCTCGTCGGCCGAGATGGTATTGAAGTGAAAATCGAAGTGGGGTACGAGATAGGGCGCCGGTGGATGGCCGTGGGGCTCCCAGTACAGGGTCAGGACCTTGAAGCCGGTGGCCGAGCTCACCGCTTCGGGCAGCGGAATCACGGCTGCGGCTACGGGCGGCCAGGCCATCGGTGCGTCGGCTGGCGCATTCTCGATGGAGCCGACCGGAACGGTCGCTCCGAACGCAACGAGGGCGCCTCCCGACGTCTCGCCCCAGGCACAGACGTCCGTACCGTTGACGGGGCGGCACTCGCCTTGGACAACCTGTCGCTTGTTGCACGCCGCGAGCGAGAGAACAAAGATTCCGACGGCCGGGAGGGCGAAGATGCCGCCCCGGTACAGATAGTTTCCTGCCATTTAGCCTCTATGGGATACTCGTTGACTTCGGTACGGGATTGGCGAGAGGGTGGTCCTCGACGGCGGAGCTGTCGCCCTCAATGGCACTCAAGATAACGTTGCCGCCCTGCTCCTGTCTGCCCGGCGTCATCCGTGCTGCTTCAGCAGGGCCTCGAAACGCGGATGCCCGCGCAATGACTCGAAGTCAGGATCGTTGTCCATCCACTCGCGGTGGCCCCAGCCCAGGCTCACCGCCTTCTCCAGGCAGTCGAGCGCGTCATCGTGCATCCCCTGTACGGCGTAGAAGCAGGCGGTGTTGTAGATCATTTGCGAGTCGTCGGGATCGAGCGTCAGTGCCAGCTTGGCCCACTCCAAACCCTGTTCCCGGCGGCCGGCATGGACCAGCTCGATCGCGCCCAGGTTCAGGGCCCGGGAATCGTCGGGGTTGAGCTCGATGTGCCGCTCGACCAGCTGCAGTGTCCGGCGGTGAGCCGCTTCGGATTCGGCCTTGAGGCCGAGGCCGTCGTAGGCTTGGGACAGGAAGTAGTAGGCCTGATAGTCATCGGGGCGCAGACGGCACGCCTCCTGGAAGAGCGCGACCGCCTCGGCGAACTGGCCCTGCTGCAGCTTGGCCCGGGCGTAGAAGTATTGGGCCTCGAACAGCTTGGGATTTAGCCGGACCGCCGCCTGGAACTCCTGCTCCGCTTCCCCGTAGCGCCGGGCAAACGTGAGCGCGAGGCCGCGCGAGGTCCTGGCCTCGGCGAGCTCCGGGTCGATCTGGACGGCGCGCAGGCTGGCCGCATCGGCCTCCGCGAGGTGCTCCGGGCTGGCCAGCCAGTAGCTGTAGGTGAAGGAGCAGCAGTCCGCTATGCCCGCATAGGCCAGCGCGAAGTTGGGGTCGAGCTCAATGGCCCGCTCGAACATCCGGCGCGCGAACAGCGTGGTCCGCTTCCGCCACTGGTGGAAGTACTGCCGGCCCCGGAGATAACAATCGTATGCCTCGACGTTGTCCGTCGGGGCCTTCTCGATCGCCTTCTTCTCGTCCTCGCTCAGCACCACCCGGAGCGCCTTGACGATGTTCTCGGCGATCTCGTCCTGGATCGCGAAGACATCCTCCATGTCCCGGTCGTAGCGCTCCGACCAGAGCTGGAAGCCCTCCTTCACACTCACCAGCTGGACCGATACCCGAAGCTTGTTGCCCATCTTCCGGGCGCTCCCTTCCAGCACGGTGCCGACCCCGAGCTGCTCGCCGATCTTCCGGATGTCCTGCTTCTGGCCCTTGAAGGCGAAGGCCGAGGTGCGGGAAGCGACCTGGAGCGCCTGGATCTTGCTCAGCGCGTTCATGATCTCTTCCGCGATCCCATCGGTGAAGTATTCGTTTTCGGGATCATTGCTCATGTTGACGAACGGCAACACCGCGATGGATTTCCGCTGTGGCACGGCCGGCGTCGCCAAGGGCGTGGCATGCGGGGTCACCACCTTGGGGGAGCCCAGCGCCTGCACCACCTGGGAGGCGCTCGCGAAGCGGTCACCCGGATCCCTGGCGAGCGCCTTCGTCACCACCAGCTCCAGCTCGCCCGTCACCTCTTTCCTGGCCGCCCGAACCGACGGGACCGGCTCGGTGAACCGCTTGGTGATCAATGCCTGTGCCGTCGAGCCAGTGAAGGGCGCCGAGCCGGTCAGCATCTCGAACAGGACGCAGCCGAGACTGTAGACGTCGCTTCGGCCATCGGGCTCTCCCTCTCCCGACGCCTGCTCCGGGCTCATGTAGGCCGGTGTTCCGACCGCCAGGCCGGTCTGGGTCAGACTCTCCCTGCCCGCGGCACTCACCGCCTTGGCGATACCGAAGTCGGTGACCACGGCCTCGCCCTCGTGGACCATCACGTTCTCGGGCTTGATGTCCCGGTGCACCACGCCCTGACGATGGGCGTAGTCGAGCGCAGCGGCGATGTCGCGTCCCAGCGTCACCGCGTCCTCCACCGGGAGCTGGTGCTCCCGGTTGAGCCGGTCCCGCAGGGACTCACCCTCCACAAACGGCATGACGTAGTAGAGCAGGGTGTCGGCCTGGCCCGAGTCGTAGAGCGGGAGGATGTGGGGATGCTGCAGCCGCGCGGCGATCTGGATTTCGCGGAGAAAGCGCTCCGAGCCGAGGGTGGCAGCGAGTTCGGGATGGAGCACCTTGAGCGCCACCTTGCGGTCGTGCTTGAGGTCCGTGGCGAGGAACACGGTCGCCATGCCACCACGCCCGACCTCCCGCTCGACCGAGTACCGCTCCCGGAGCGCAGGTTGAAGCCGTTGAAGAAGCTGGGTCATTGATCGGGGGTCGAGTGAGTCTCGGCGGAGTGAGCTGCTGAGTCGTCGCCGGCGGGGTACGGGAGGCCCGGTAGGAACCTATGGCAGCGGGCAGGGTCGGGCTAGGGCGAGACGAGGGCTCAGAGCCGCTCGAGCAGCCCCTGGAAACGTGGATCGCCGCGCAGAGAGTCGAAATCGGAATCGTTCTCCAGCCACGCCCGGTGCCCGAAGCCGTTCTGGACGGCCTTCTCCAGGCACGCGAGCGCCTCGTCGGCCTGTCCGCCCAGGGCATAGACACAGGCGACGTTGTAGAGCACTCCGGAGTCCTCGGGATCCAGCGCGAGCGCGCGCCCGGCCCACTCGAGGGCGCGCTGTCGTTCGCCCAGCTGCATCAGCGCGCCGGCACTGAGGTAAAGGGCCCGCGCATCGTCAGGGTTGAGCTCGAGGTGCTTTTCGGCCAACTGTATTCCCCGTCGCTGAGTCGCCTCGGCTTCGGCGGTGCGATTGAGGCTCCGCAATGACGGTACCACCAGCAGCGCCGTCTGGTAGTCCTCCGGCCGGACCCGCGACGCCTCCTGATAGTGCCGAACCGCGTCGCTGTACTTCCCCTGCTGGAACAGGGCCCGCCCGAAGAAGTAATGCGCTTCGAACAGCTTCGGGTTCAACCGGATCGCGGTCTGGAATTCCCGCTCGGTCTCTTCGTAGCGTTTGCTCAGGGAGAGCGCCAGCCCGCGGGAGGCGTGCGCCTCCGCCAGCTCGGGGCCGAGGTCGAGGGCCTTCTTGCTGTACCCATCCGCCCCTTCCAGGTTGGACTTGCTGGCATCCCAATACATATAAAGGAAAGAGCAACAATCAGCCGCGCCGGCATAGGCGATGGCATACCCTGGGTCGATCTCCATCGCGCGTTCGAACATGCGCCGCGCGAACTGAATCCCCGTACGTCGGAACTGATGGAAGAACTGCCGGCCCCGCAGGTAGTAGTCGTAGGCCTGGACATCCGCCGCGGGGACTTGCTCGATGGCGCGCTTTTCCTCGTCGCTCAGCACTACCCGCAGCGCCTTGACGATGCTCTGGGCGATCTCGTCCTGAATGGCGAAGACATCTTCCATGTCCCGGTCGTATCGCTCCGACCAGAGATGGTAGCCATCCGCGACTTTGATCAGCTGCGCGGTGATCCGGAGCCGGTTCCCCGCCTTCCGGACACTGCCCTCGAGCACGGTACTCACGTCCAACTGCTCGCCCACCTTCCGAATGTCCTGGTTCTGTCCCTTGAAGGCGAAGGCCGAGGAGCGCGATGCGACCTGAAGGGCCTGAATCTTGGTGAGGGCGTTGATGATCTCCTCGGCCATCCCTTCGCAGAAGTACTCCTGGTCCCGTTGCGGGCTCATGTCGGCGAAGGGCAGGACGGCGATCGACTTCGCGCTGCTCGCCGCCTGGGCCAACGGGGTGGCAGGGGTGCTGCCTGGCGGTGTCGCCCCGGTGTGCGCCGCGAGCGCTTGCGCGAATTGGGCGGCGGTGGCGAAGCGATCCGCCGGCACCCGCGCCAGTGCCTTGGTCAGCGCGGCCTCGATCGCCTCGGGGACCATGGACCGGGCCGTCCGCACCGATGGCACCGGCTCGGTAAAACGCTTGGACATGATGGCCTGCGCCGTCGGGCCGGTGAATGGTGCCGTACCGGCCAGCATCTCATACAGAATGCAACCCAGACTGTAGACATCGCTCCGGCCGTCGAGTTCGGCTTCGCCAGCCGCCTGCTCCGGGCTCATATACGCCGGCGTCCCGACCGCGCTCCCGGTCTGGGTCAGATTCTCGTTGGCCGCGGCGGTCACCGCCTTGGCAATACCGAAATCGGTGACCAGCGCCTCGCCCTCGTGCAGCATCACGTTCTCGGGCTTGATGTCGCGGTGCACCACGCCCTGGCGATGGGCGTAGTCCAGGGCGGCGCCCACGTTGCGGGCAATCTGGAGCGCATCGTCGAGCGGCAGTTGCCGTTCCCGGCTGAGCCGCTGACGGAGGGATTCACCCTCGACGAAGGGCATGACGTAGTAGAGCAGGTCGCCGGCCTGGCCGGAATCGTGGAGCGGGACGATGTGCGGGTGATTCAGCCGCGCAGCGACTTTGATCTCGCGCAGGAACCGCTCAGGTCCAAGGGAGGCCGCCAGCTCCGGGTGGAGGACCTTCAGGGCGACGCGGCGATCGTGCTTGAGATCCTGGGCCAGGAAGACCGTCGCCATGCCCCCGCGGCCGACCTCGCGCTCGACCGCGTAGCGATCGGCCAGTGCGTCGCGCAGGCGATCCAGTAGGCTAGGCATGGCGGAGTAAGCTACCGGCCGAAGGGCCGATTGGGGAGCCGCACCGGCAGCGCAGGGGTGGCCCCGAGCTCGGCGAGGAACCGCCTCAGCCTGAGAGTGGATGCGACCGGGTCGGTCGTGGCCATCCCGGTCACGGAACCATCTCGCGCCCAGAGAGATGCCTCTTGACCCAGTCCACCCAGAGGCGGGTACGCTCGCGGGCATTCACCGGATCGGCGGAGGCGTGGGTGCGTCCGCGGAAGCCGATGAACTCGGTCTCCACGCCGTTGTCCTTCATCGCGCGATAGAGCTCGAAGGCCTGGGTGGGCGGGACGCGGAAGTCTTCCATGTTCGACATCACCAGGGTGGGTGCCTTGATCCGCGTCGCGTAGGTGATCGGTGACTGCTCTCGGTACGCCTGCTGCCGCCCCTCGGTCCAGGGGGAGCCGCCAATGAAGTAGCGCCACGAGATGCTGCCGTCGCCGAAGTTGTACTGCTCTTCCAGATTGGTGACCGGCGCGCCGGCCATCGCGGCCTGCCACTCGTCCGGATAGTTACCGATCAGCCAACTGGTCATGAAGCCGCCATACGACCAGCCGGTGACGGCGGTGCGCGTCCGGTCCACATACGGCCGACCGCGCAGCATCGCGACTCCCGCCATCACATCGCGACCCGGGCCGGCGCCGGCGTCGTTGACGATCGCCGCCATGTAGCCGTTGCCGAGGTTGTCGCTGCCCCGGTAGTTAGGCTGGAACACGAGCCAGCCCTCGGTGACCATGAGTTGTGCCAGGGCGCTGAACGAAAGCTTTGACGATGCCTGCGGCCCACCATGGATGAGCAGGACCAGCGGGTATTGCCGGTCTGACGAGAATCCGGGTGGCAGGACGATGACCCCATCGGCCTCGAACGCGTCGGACTTCCAGGTGACGCGCTCCGGCTTGCCCCAGGCGACGTCTTTCGCCCACGCATTGAAGTTGGTGAGGCGACGCGGCTTCGCCCCGGGGGAATCGAGGACATACAGCTCCGAGGGCCGGTCCGGCGTGGTCGCCGTGAACGCGATGGCCGGACTGTGCGCCGCGACGGCGATGTCGTAGCCGAACGCGCCATTGATTACGAGGTCGCCGGTGTCGAGACGGCGCGTGGCACCGTCCAGCGGCTGGACCCATGCCCCGACGGTGGTACGATCGTTGCCGACAACGAGCAGCGACTTGCCGTCGGGCATCCATTGGGCGCCGAAGAGGTTGCGGTCGAGGGCGCGGGAAAGGCTTCGCCCCGGTCCCCCGCTCGCGGGGGCGATCCACACCTCGTTTTCCCAGCCGAGGTCACCGCGTCCCTCCCGCGGATACCAGTAGGCCACCGACTTGCCGTCGGGGGAAAAGACCGGATTGTTCTCGAACCGCCGAGCCGACGTAAGGGAGCGAATCGCGCCGGTGGCGACATCCAGCACCTGGATGTGCACCGAATCGAGCTTCCCGGTCTCGGGGGCGACGGCCGCGACGAACGCGATCTCCTTCCCGTCGGGCGACCAACTCAGGCCCGACGGCGGGCTGCCCGGGGGGAGCACGAACTCGAGCGACCACGGGCCGCTGGTCAGGCGCCGGGACACCGCGCTGTCGGTGTTGATGAGCCAGATGTGCTGCGGCTGGATGTTCTCCCGCAGGAACAGGTCCTGGGCGCCGACCGTGAAGGTCGTCAGGTGCTTGGCTTCTCCCTCGCGCTTGGGTGCTTCATCGGCGGCCGCGTAGGCAATGGCGCGGCCATCGGGGCGCCAGCTATAGTGCTCGACGCCGGTGGGATGCGAGGTGAGACGTCGGGCCTCGCCCCCGCCCATCGGCATCAGCCAGACCTGCGTCCGGCCGGCGCTATCGGATGTGAGAAAGGCCAGCGTCTTTCCATCCGGAGAAAAGTGGGCCTGGGCCACGGTGCGGCGGTCCGCGGTGAGTTGCCGCGCCACTCCCGTCGCCACCTCCACCGCGTACAGCTCCGACTCGTTCTTGTTGCTGTCGTAGTTGGGCCGGGTCACGGTCACCACGGCGGTGCGACCGTCCGGCGCGAGCTCGACGCCGCCAACGCCCACGATGCGGCGGAGGTGCTCCAGCGTGAATGTCTGTTGTGCGCCCAGGGGTGCGGCGGCGAGTGAAAGAAGCGAGAGGCATCGAAGGAAGGAATGCGCCCGCGGCATCGAAGACCTCTGTTTGAGGTGAGACCTCGGCCGCGTCAGCGCGCGAGGCGGCCCACGGTTGAGGAGCTTCAGGTAGCGTGGCATCCCGAGCGCAGCGAGGGATCCCTTCAGATTCGCGCAGCAGGTGGAGAAAATACCAGCGCGTATCTGGAGTGATCCCTCGCTCGGGGGTGCGCGGAGAGGCCTGCCTAACCGCTCCCTCGGAATGACACAAATATGGCCTGCGTGCGCCCTATCTGCGCTATCCGCCTCATCCGCCTCATCCGCCCTATCCGCCCTATCCGCCCTATCCGCCCTATCCGCCCACTCCCTCGCGCCCGGGTCGCGCTACGCGCTCCCGAGGGGCGCTCGGTCGCCGCCTCATCCGCCGGCCGCGGGGCAGTTACATCCCCGGTACTCCCATCGCCGGATGCCACATGAGCCGGGCGGTGAGTGCCGAAACCAGGAATCCCAACACGATCGCGACGACGATCACGACCAGCGTGTAGCCCATCGCCTTGTCCTCGGGGGCCTTCATCAGGATGGGGAGGCCCAGGAACAGCAGATACAGGCTGTACAGCCCGAGCAGCCCGAGGAAACCGAGCGAGGGAATGAGACCGAAGATGCCCGCGACCCACGCCGCCGTGGCCGAGTAGGCGGATACCTTGAGCGCCTGAATCTGGTTCTTCTGGCCGCCAAACGTGGGGGCGAGGCCGTCGATGATCAGCGCCAGGACGAACACGCCAACCAGCGTGCCGACGTACTGAAGCGCCGCGTTGCGTACGGCGAACCCGATGGGGAGGCGGTACGAGCCGACAAACGGCACCTGCATACCGAAGACCGTCCACCCGATGATCGAGGCGATCGGTCCGATCGCGGCGAGCGGGATGATGTAGCCGGTGTAGAGGGCCGCGACGCTGGTCTGTTCCGCGTCGATCACTGGCCACTCCTCTTTCGGCGAGAGCAGAATCCGCTTCACCCGGTCTTGAAGGGCCATGATCTTCTCCTTAGGGTTGAGTTTGCATAGTCGAGACCCGCAGCGGCTCCCTGCCGGTCGAATCGGTCGGGATTGGTGCTGCATAGCCTGCACCTTCGCGGCGGTATTTGCAACTCGTGGCGCTGCTCCCCGGGGGGTCGCCGAGGTCCATACCCGACCCCGGTGTTCGCCAAACTGCTCCGGCGATCACGGCTGGGCGCCAGGCAAGCGGGCGTCAGCCCTCGGGCTGCTGCACCCCCTGAATGCCCCGCTTGAACAGCTCCATTTCCTCGCGGGTGATCCGCCGTGCCGGCACGCCGCCCCAGGTCTCGCCCTCGCCCACTCGTGAGCCCGGAAGCAGGACCGAATGCGGCAGCACGGTCGCGCCCCGGCCCACCTCGACATCGCCCATCACCGTGGCCCCGAGGCCGATGGTGGCCCGGTCTCCGATCACCACCGGGGCGACCACCAGGTATCCACCGCCGCCGAAGTGAGCGAAGATCCGCACGCTGCCCCCCAGGGCCGCGTCCCTCCCGATGCGGATGAGCTGCGGGTCAGAGATGTACTCGGTGTTGATGAAGGCGTGGCGGCCGATCGTCATGCCCATAGCCTTGAGAAACCAGATGCCGAAGGGGGTCAGCGTCACGAACGGGAGGAAGGTGTAGCGCACCAGGTAGAACAGCGCGTTGTGCAGCAGCCACGGCGCGGCGCGCAGGGTGTAGTAGCCTCCCGTGAACGGCCGGACGCGCGTGGGGAGCACCAGGTTGTAGACGGGAACGACCAGCAGCAGCCCGAACCCGAACACGAAGAACGACACCGCGCTCCCCAGTCCGAGCACCAGGCCACGAGTCAGGAACGGGAGCGACTGGCTCCAGCCGGCGGCCAGCTGCCAGCACCAGATCGCCGGGGTGAGCGCCAGCCCCATGGCCGTCGAGGCCAGCAGGTACAGGGCCAGCACCACGATCACGTAGGCCGGCCGGGCGTAATGGCGAACCAGCCGGTCCAGGAAGTTCGTTGGCGGCGGACTTCTCGAGTCGTCTTCGGCGAACGATTTCATCCTCGCGCAGTCTCCGTCTCGGGGATTCCCGGCCTGCTGATTCCTCTTCCTTTCCCCACCTCATCCCAGCGGGCGGGGAACGCCCGCCCCATGCCGGCGGGCAGGGCCCCTACTCGCACCTCATCCCGAGGGATCTACGCCGCATGCCGCGGTGCCAGTGGCCCCGCCCCGGGCAGGCGCGGCAGATCCCTCGCTGCGCTCGGGATGAGGTGGTTGGGCGGGAACCCCACCCCCCTCTACGGGAACTCGCGGCAGATCCCTCGCCGCGCTCGGGATGAGGTGATCGGGTGGGGCCCCGCGGCGCGGCTTATTGCGACTCGGGCAGCTGGCCCCCGCCCTCGAGATGGAAGTGATGCAACACGGCATGCATCACGGGCCCGAGCATAACGCCGGCAAGAACGATGAACACGAGGCCCGCAAACAGTGCGTACCCCCCGGCGAGCCACTTGCCAGCCGTGGTATGGAGGCGATCGACCGGACCCATGCCGCCCAGGAGCATGGCGGCGTTGAGAAACGCGTCGGGCCATGACAGGTCCTCGACCCAATGGTAGATCGCCATGCCGCTCGCCAAGGTGCCCATAGCCAGCGGAAGCAAGGTCCAAGCGCGGGACGCCATGTGGCCGGCTACCAGCCATGGATCCGGCGCAATGTGGCCAGCGGACGGCTTCAAGGTGCCTCCTTGGGCAGCGGGTGTGCGGCAGCCTGACTACCAATCGAGCCAGCAAATGTCGTCCTGCTTCCGCAGGCCAACCGGCGCCACTCCGGTGCCGGCGAGCGCCCACGTCATTATGCCGCGTCCCCGGAAGGGCGTCCAGTCGCGACCGCCCGCACCTCCACCTCGTGCTGCTTCCCATCATCAAGGAGCGGTATGCCCCCCGTCGGGAGGACGACGCCGTCTACCGTCACCACCGTAGTGCCCCACGCCGCCCGGTGGTCGTTCCGCATCGTGATAACGTAGCGGCTTCGGCCGTGGCGGTACTCGATCGAATATTCCGCCCACGCCGTTGGCGCGCGTGGCTCGATGAAGAGCTGGTCGCCGCGTTTGCTGAGTCCGAGGATTCCCTCCAGTCCCACCCGGTACATCCAACTCGCCGAGCCGGTGTACCAGGTCCAGCCGCCCCGGCCCAGCTGGCCCTCGGCGGTGTAGACGTCCGCGGCCACGACGTACGGCTCCACCTTGTAGGTGGCGACCTCGGCCGGGGTCCGGGCGTGGGTGAGCGGGTTGAGCATCTGGAACAGCTCGAAGGCGCGGTCGCCATCGCCCCGGAGCGCCGTGGCGAGGACCGCCCAGAGTGCGGCGTGGGTGTATTGCGCGCCGTTCTCGCGGACGCCAGGGAGGTAGCCCTTGATGTAGCCGGGGTCCTGTGCCGTCTTGTCGAAGGGCGGTGTGAGGAGGAGCAGCAGCCGGTGCCGCTCGTCCACCAGGTGCGTCTCCAGAGAGCGCATCGCCTGCGCCTGCCGCTCCGGCCGCCCGGCACCCGAGATCACGCTCCAGCTCTGTGCGATCGAGTCGATACGGCACTCCACGTTCGCCGCCGCCCCGATCGGGGTGCCGTCGTCGTAGTAAGCGCGGCGATACCACTCACCGTCCCAGCCATGCGCCTCGACCGCCGCGACGTAGGCCGCCGCCAGGCGGTGAAACTCCATCGCGATCGCCTCGTCGCCCCGCGACTCGGCGTGTGGGGCGAAGCTCTGGAGCGTGGTGGCGAGGAACCACGCGAGCCACACGCTCTCTCCCCGTCCCTCGACCCCGACCCGGTTCATCCCGTCGTTCCAGTCGCCGCTCCCGATCAGGGGGAGGCCGTGCGTTCCGGTGGTGCACGCCCGCCGAAGGGCGCGGAGGCAATGCTGGTACAGGCTGGCGCGTTCCTCGGTGACCTCGGGCAGGTCGTAGATCTCCTGCTCGTGGGGCTCGAGGGCGCGCATCCGCAGGAAGGGCACCGGCTCGTCGAGCACCGAGCGGTCCCCAGTGACCCGGACGTAGTGATCCACCACGTACGGCAGCCAGACGAGGTCGTCGGCGAAGCGGGTGCGGACACCGCGCCCGCTCTGCGGATGCCACCAGTGCTGTACGTCTCCCTCAATGAACTGCCGCGCCGCCGCCCGGAGCAGATGCGCCCGTGCGAGCGCCGGCTCGGCGTAGAGGAACGCCATCACGTCCTGCAGTTGGTCGCGGAAGCCATAGGCCCCGCTGCTCTGGTAGAGCGCCGAGCGGGCCCACATGCGACAGCCAAGTGCCTGGTAGAGGGTCCACCGGTTGAGCATGGCGTCGAAGCTCGGCTCGGGGGTCCGGACCCGGATCACCGAGAGCCTCCGCTCCCACGTCGCGACGCTCCGCTCGAGCGCGGCGCGCGTCCGGCTCACGTTGCGGTAGGCCGCGGCGGCCGCCCGCGCCGCGGCTTCGCTGTCGGCGGCGCCAAGGAGGATGGCAATCTCCCGGATTTCGCCGGAGGCGAGCTCCAGCTCCGCCTGCAGCGCGGCGCAGGGATCGATCCCCGCGCCCGTCGTACCTTGGAGCAGGCCGCCTGGCTTGAGCGCGGCAGGATTCGCGCTGGTGCCGTTCCGCCCCAGGAACTCGCGCCGGCTCCCGGTGTACCGGATGACCGGCTCCGAGATCGCGTGGAAGGCGGTCCATCCGGCGAACTGCGAATCGAAGGTGTTTCGGGCGAGGATGGTCTGCTGCGCCGAATCGTACACCGTCCGCACCTGGTGCTGGGTGTGCTCGCGGAGGACGCCGAGGGTCCATTCGACGAAGGTCGTGAGGGTGAGCCGCCGCGCGCGCTTGCCGGTATTGGTCACCCGGAGCAGGGTGATCTTCACCGCCGCGTCATCGGCCATGCCGAGCGTGAGCTCAGTCGCGATCCCGCCGTGCTCCCCGGTGAAGGTGGATCTCCCCGCGCCGTGGCGCACGGTGAACTCCCGCTCCGTCCGCACCGGCCCCGGCGTCGCCGACCAGAGCTCTCCCGTCTCGTCGTCCTGCAGGTACACTACCTCGCTCACCGGGTCGCTGACCGGATCGTTGTGCCAGGGGGTGAGCCGGTAGAAGTAGCTGTTCTCGGCCCAGGTGAACCCGCCGCCCCGTTCGGTCACCACGAAGCCGCCATGCGGATTGGCGATCACGTTGGCCCACGGCGCCGGTGGCACTCGGTCCCCCGCAACCCGGATCTCGTAGTCGCCGTCTGCCGTGAGTCCGCCGAAGCCGTTGGACGGCACCGCGACCGGGGCGCGGGTGCCGCTCCGGGAGACCTCCTCCACTAGCTCGGACGCGAGCGCGGCGAGCGGGGCGAGGAGCCGTGCCCCCAGCCGCCGCACCACCCGCACCACGCCGGCGTCGCCCCGGTCGGGCGTACGGGTCTCGGCGGGAAGCGGGGGCTCGTCGTCGTCGGCCGGCGGCTCCTCGCCGGGGAGCGCACTCGCCAGGATCCGGCCGAGGGCGCGGCCGTCGCAGGGGATATGCACCCGCGCCGTTGCCCGGAGCATGCGGAGCTGCTCCGGGGTGAGCAGGTCCTGCCGCCGGAGAAATACCCCGCCGGAGCGGTCCACCGAGCCTGAGTCGCCCAGCGCGTAGACCGCGCCGGTGATCCGGTCTGCGAGGTCTTGCAGGTAGTCGGGTGGATGGGTGTTGAGGATGACCAGGTCCACCGTCATCCCGCGCAGGCGCCAGTAGCGGTGGGCCGCGAGGAGCTGACGGAGGGTCGGTAAACCGTCGGCCGATTCGATGGTCGCAAGGAGGATCGGCCAGTCCCCCGATACCCCGGTCGCCCAGAGGAGCGGCTGCGACCCGTTCGAGCGCCGGAGTTCCGCCGCCGGCGCCCGCAGCGCCGGGTTGCCGTGGAAGAGCTGCCCGGCCAGCTCCTGGAACACCGCCGCCAGGGTGGGTGTGAGGCCGAGTTCCCGGAGCTCCACCTGGCTCGAAGTCCAGGCGAGGTCGAGGGCGCGCTGCGCCGCATGGGGGTCGCGGTAGCGGTCGGCGAGCTCGAACGCCCGGTCCCGGCTCGGCGCCATGAGCGTGGTGAACGCCACCGTGGCCGACTGCCCCGGCGGCAGCAGCACTCGCGCCCGGAGCGCGAAGATCGGGTCGAGCACCGCTCCGGTTGTCAGCGAGAGCGGCCCGTCCCGTTCCAGCGCCACCGGATCCCGGCTGGAGCGCCCCCGACCCAGGAAGCGGGCCCGATCGGTCTCGCAGCTCACCACGCCGACGAGTTCCGGGCCGGTCGCCGTGACATGCACGCACCAGATGGGCTGGTCCCGCGAGGAGCGCGGCCGGCGGGTCGCGGTGATGGCGCCACACCAGGCATGCCACTCGGTCTCGACAAACAGGCTGCCGAACGCGGGATGCGCCCGGTCCTCGTCCGGTGGCGCGAGTACCAGCTCGCCGTAGCTGGTGAGCTCGAGCTCCCGGGCGTCGTCACCGTTGTTGGTCACGGTCACCCGCCGCACCTCGGCCGAATCCTCCGGCACCACCACGATCTCGGTCCGGGTCTCGATGTCGCCGTCGGCGCGGTGGAAGGTGACCCGGTCGGTCGCGAGGTAGGCGTGCTGCCAGTCGGCGGGCGCGCAGACCGGCTGGTGTCCCGCCGACCAGATTCGACCGGTTCCAAGGTCCTTGAGGTAACAGAACTGCCCCGTCGAGTCCCGGCATCCATCGGAGCGCCAGCGGGTGACCGCGAGGGACTGGTAACGGCTGTACCCCGCGCCACAGTGGGTCACCATGATCGTGTAGGGGAGATGGCCGAGGAGCGCCACGTGCGGATGGGTGGTGTCCGGCGTGTCGAGTTGGCGCACCGCCGGCTGCTCCTGCTCCGCCTCGGGGAGGGCCGCGTCGGCCCGGTCGTCCTGCGGCTTGTAGAGCACCAGCCGGCGGGGGATCCGCTCGTGCAGCAGGAGTTCCGCCGAGCGCACCAATGGATCGGTGTGGAAGCGCCGCTGCCAGAGATGGCCGACGAGCACGTTGGTGAGCGCCACCAGGCCCATGCCGAGATGGTGCGCCATGTAGGTGTGGACCAGGGCGAAGCGCTGGTCCGGGGTGGGGCGGGTGTAGTCGAGCGCATCGCAGAAGCCATAGGGGCCGAGCGCGCCGAGTCCCTCGAGCTCTTCGAGGTTGTCGAGCGCCGCGCGGGGATCCACCATGGCGGCGAGCACCGAGGCGTAGGGCGCTACCACCAGCTCCCGGCCGAGCCCCCGCTTGAGGGCGAGGTCTGGCACCCCGAAGGGGCGGTACTGGTAGGTGTCATGCCGGTCGCGGACGTTGTAGGCGCTCTCGCTCACGCCCCACGGCACGTCCCGCGTGGCGCCGTAGGCCCGCTGCCGGGCAAGCGCCCCCTCGGCGGTCTGGGCGAGCAGCGTGAAGGGGAAGGCGCGCATGACGAGCGCCGGCATCAGGTATTCGAACATGCTCCCGCTCCACGACACCAGCGCCGGCGCCCCCGCCGCGTAGCTGAGCGAGCGGCCGAGGTGGAACCAGTGCTCCGCCGGCACGTCGTTCTTGGCCACCGCGACGAAGCTGGCAAGCCGGGCCTCGGAGGCGAGCAGGTCGTAGTAGGAGCCGTCGAGCGAGTGGGTCGCCTGCTGGAAGCCGATGGCGAAGAGCTTCCGGTCCGGGTCGAAGAGGAACCGGAAGTCCATTTCCATCGCGATCAGATAGGCGCGCTCCGCGACCGCCTCGAGCCGCGCGATACTCCGCCCAGCTTCCGCCGATCCCTCATGCGCGCGCTCCCGGAGCGTCACCGCCGGTCGTGCTCCGATCCCGGCCGCCCACGCCGTATGCTCCGCGAGGAGCCGGAGACTCCACTCGATCCACTCCTTGGCATGGGCCCGTGGCCTCTCTTCGAGCCGGGCCGCCGCCAGCGCCGCCGCCGCGCGCTCCAGGGGCGGCACCACCTCGGCAAGCCGCGCGGCCGACTCCGGCGCCTGGCGCGAGGCGGCGAGCGCGGCGCCTGCTGCGCGCAGCTCGCCGAGCACCTCCGCCATCTTGGGGAGTGCCCGCACCCGCTGTTTCGCCAGCGCGAGCGCCGTCTCCAGCGCCCGCCACAGCCGTGCGTCGAGCACCGGCTCGTCGGGGGCGAGCAGGCAGGCCTGCCGAAGCGCGATGAGGTGCCCGGCGAGGTTGCCGCTGTCCACCGTCGAGATATACGCCGGCTCGAGCACGGCCAGGTTGTGGAGGTCGTACCAGTTGTAGAAGTGTCCCCGAAAGCGGCGCATGCCCGCGAGCGAGTGGAAGGCAAGCTCCAGCCGGCGGAGCAGCGCCTCCAGCGTGATGAAGCCCAGGTCGCGCGCGCTCATCGTCGCCAGGAGCTGCAGGCCGAGATTGGTGGGCGAAGTGCGCATCGCCACCACCGGCTCGGGTTCCGCCTGGAAGTTGTCCGGCGCGAGTCCGTGGGTCTCCGCGCTCACGAACCGGTCGAAGAAGCGCCAGTGGAGAAGCGCGTAGCGGAGCGCCTTTCGGCGGGCTTCAGGCGCGAGCCGCTCGTCCCGCCGTACCGCGGGCCGGCTCAGTGCCGGCGCCACCTCCGGAGAGGCGAGCCACGCCAGGACGAGCGGCAGCACCGCCAGCGCGACCGGCCACGCCGGCACGCCGATCGCCAGCTCCCCAGCGACGGTCCGCCACCCGACCAGGAGCAGCACCACGCCCGCGAGCGCCGCCGCCGGCCACATCGCGCGCCACGCCATTCTGCGGGACTCGGCGGCGCCCCGTTCCACCAGCGATGCGGTCTGCCACTCGAGCAGCCGCCGGCGGGTCACTCCCATCCGCCACAGCGTCCGCGCGATCGCATCGACCGAGATCCACGCCTGGTGCGCGAGGAAGACCAGCGTGAGCCCCAACTGCTGGGCGCTCGTGACCAGGTCCCGACCCACCGCGCCATAGTAGGGGCGCCACGATCGATCGAGCGGCGGCCGCACCAGTGCCAGGAGGAGCGAGATGATCCATGGGGCCGCCACCGCGCCGAGGCCGAGCAGGGTCCAGCGGAGCGGCGCGCCGGGGAGGAGGGTCCAGCCGATCACGAAGAAGAGGAGCTGCGCCACTTCCAACGTGCTCCGCCGCAGGTTATCGAAGATCTTCCAGCGGGAGAGCAGCGAGAGCCGGTTGGGCTCCGGGCCGTCCGGTCCCGGCACCATCGTGGTGAGCCAGGGGAGGAGCTGCCAGTCGCCCCGGATCCAGCGATGCTTACGGCGGGTGTAGGTGAGGTAGCGGCTGGGATAGTCGTCATAGACGATCACGTCGGTGGCCAGGCCCGCCCGCGCGAAGCTGCCCTCGATCAGGTCGTGGGAGAGGAGGGTGTTCTCCGGAAAGCGCCCATGGGTGGCGCGCTCGAAGGCCGCCACGTCGTAGCCCCCCTTCCCGGTAAAGCTCCCCTCCCCGTACAGGTCCTGATAGACATCGGAGACCGCCGTAGTGTAGGGATCTACGCCAGGATGCCCCGAGTGGATCGCCGCGAACACCGAGCGGTGCGCGCTCGGCAGCGACACGCCCACCCGGGGTTGCAGGATCCCGTAACCCCGGATCACCCGCCCCAGCCCGGCATCGTACACGGCGCGGTTCAGGGGATGCGCGAGCGCCCCGACCAGGAGCGGAGCCGCGTCGGGGGGGAGCGAGGTGTCGGCGTCGAGGGTAATGACGTAGCGGACGCTGCGGATCGGCCCCACGTCGCCCACCGTGACCGAGAACGCCCCCTCCGCTGCGCCCAGCACGAAGCGGTTGAACTCCGCCAGCTTTCCGCGTTTCCGCTCCCAGCCCATCCAGACCCCTTCGCGCGGATTCCAGCGGCGGGGGCGGTGGAAGAGATAGAAGGCGTCCTGGGTTGCCGGTGCGTAACGGGCGTTGAGGGCGCGAACGCCTTCGGTCGCCGCCTCGAGGATGGCGGCATCGTCGGCGCGGGTCTCGGTGGCCGAGTCGGTGAAGTCGCTCAGCACCGCGAAGTGCAGGTGCGCCTCGCGGTTGGCGAGGAACTGCACTTCGAGGTTGTCCAGCGCCTCGCGTACGGCCTCCACGCTCCCGAACAGGGTCGGAATGACCACCGCGGTCCGGAACTCCGGCGGGACCCCGTGCTCGTGCAGGTCGAGCTTGGGGAGGGTCCTGGGCGGGAGGAAGGCGCTGACGAGTTGGTTGACGACGCCGACGGCGATGTCGTTGGCGAGGATCAGGCCGGGGAGGAGGAGCAGCAGCCATTCCAGCGGCGCGACCGGCCGGCCGAGCCAGAAGAGCGTCACCAGGGCCGCGACGGTCGCCGTGAGGACGCCGCCCACGAACACCACACTCGGAAAGCGCCGCACCCGGCGCTCGAGCGCCTCGCCCAGATCCTCCCGGTAGCCGGTGCGCGCCTGGAGCAGGGCAAGCCCGCCATCGATGAGGTAGTAGCCGACGTGGGCCCGCCTCGGATCGCCCCCCTCCTGCTGGCCGGCGAGCGAGCACTCGATGGCGATCCGCGCCACCGCCTCCTCGGTGCGCCGGGTACGCCGGGCGATCCGTTCCACCACGTGCCGGTAGCGGTCCCGAGTCGCGAAGGTCATCCGCGGGTAGAAGCTGGAGGGATCGGTGCGGAGCACCGTCTCGACCCGGCTCTGCCCCTCGACGAACGTCCGCCACTCCATCTGCCCGATGGCCCGGAGGCTGGTGATGCTGTTGGCCATCATCACCTGGGTGAGCGCCAGTCGCTCGGTGGTCCGGGCGGTGGCCTGTTCGGCGCTCAGCGCCTCTTCCGCGATCCACTGCTCCAGCCGCACCACGGCCGGCAACGCCCCGCCCTCGATCCGGAGCTGCTGCAGGAAGCGGGAGATGAAGGTCGGGGTGAGGGGCGGGGGATCGGAGGCAAAGCGATCGAGCTCGCTGTCGAGCTCCTCCTGGCTGTCCTGGCCCGCCCGTGCGATCCGCGCCGCCGCGCGGTCGGCCGACTCGAGCTCGTCCAGCCGCTGCACCGTGCGGAGCGCCATCCGGCGCACGTTCTCGATGAGGCCGAGGCGGAGCATGGCCGGCAGCGCCCAGAGCTCGCCCAGGGTGAGCACCGCCACCTGCTGGAAAGCCTCCACGAAGCCGCTCACCTTGGGGAGCTCCACCCGCCCCTCGCTGTGCGAGATCAGGGTGATCGCGAGTTCGTACACCCGGGGATAGCCCGCGAGCGGGCCGTCGGCGAGCTCCGGGAGTTCCCGGTAGAAGCCACGCGGCAGGCTGTCCCGCACCTCGCCGATGTGTTCCTGCAGGATATGATAGTTGTCGAGGAGCCAGTCACCGGCGGGGCTGACGTCCCCCCCGTGCGCAGCGGCGGCGGTGAGCCGCTCGTGGGCCTCCTCGAGGATCCGCCGGGTCCGGGTGAGGCGCTCGAGAAGCGGCGTCCGCCGCCGCGCGCGTCGGCGGGAGACCAGGTGTTGCGCGCCCGCCACCTCCTGGGCCCGCTCCCCGAGATGTTCGGCGCCGAGCAGCTCTCCCCGGATTGGTCCCGCCAGCAGGTCCTCGCGGGCGTCGGCGCGCGGGCCCCGGAAGCGGTCAAGGAAGCGGCGGGGCTCAAGTGAGGTGATGGAGAGACCTCCGGTGGCGGACGCGTGGCGGGACCGGCCCGCAAGCGCGCGATCCGGTGGGGCAATCTACGCTGGTAGCATAGGCGGGGACGAGTGTGGGAAGGAAGATCAGAAGGATGGCCTGGGAGCGGTCGCTGCGATCTCAGCGGTGTCGCCTGCTGGCGGGTGATGGGCGTCAGCCGTGACGACGGTTGCTGCCGCCCGCCCGCGCCTCGCCACCCCGAATAGTCAGACGCCGATCTCGATCACCATCCCCGCCGCGCGCAGCCGTCGAGCCAGCACATCGGCCAACCCGGTCGCCGGCGTCAATACGCCACCTCGCTGTCGGCCTCCTGGCAGCATGGCCTCGTCCATAATGAGTCCCAGGGCCGATTCGCAAAGGCACTTCACCGTGACGCGGTTGGCCGGATCGCCGGTGTCGCGGACCAGACCACGGACCGTTCGGCCATCATCGGTCAACGCCAAGAGGTCACAGCGGAACCAGCCTCTCTCCATCACCCGCTCCGACGGGCCGCTCCCCGGCTGGGGCAGCAGCGGGCGGAGCAGCCGGCGGAGCGCCCGTCGCTGCAGCGCCCGCTCGAACAGGGCGAGAGCGGCCGTGACGCCAAGTGCCTTGGCCTTCGAGAACGGTGGGTCGTACTTGAGGTACTCCTGATAGCCGAAGTCCCGGCTGTAGGGTGCGCCCCATTGCTGGTACAGGGCGGCACTGCGCCGTACGACGCGCGTGTTGATCGGCGCCATGAAGTAGGGTCCCACCCACCTGCCAACATCGGAGTCGTACCGGACACCGCTGATGTCGAGCTGGCGCTGAATCTCCGCAGCACTGTGTTGCGCGGGCGGGTCGAGAAGGAATGGATCCTTCGCCTCGACCGAGCGGCCGGAATCCAGGCTGTTCATCGCGGAGGCGATCGTCCCGCCGTTCCAGCCACCGTGCGCCTTGAAGTAGGCCTTCACCACGGTGCATTCGGCGCCCAGCGTGTCCCGCAGGTGACGCACCAGCAGATAGGTGCCGATGTCCGATGGCACCGAATCGAAGCCGCAGAAGGGGATGAGCCGGGTTCCATCGGCGGACGCCCGATCGTGGTAGCGATCGATCAGATCCTTGACCCAGAGCGTTTCGCCGGTGATGTCGACGTAGTGGGTTCTCCGCCGGGCGCACGCATCCACGATCGACCCGCCGTACAGCGCGAATGGGCCCGCCGTATTGAGGAGGACCCGGGTGCGCGAGACCATCGCATCCACGGCCCCCTGGTCTCGGCTGTCGGCGATCAGCACATCGACGCTGGTGGCGGCGCCACCAACCTGCCGCTTGACCGCCTCGAGCCTGGATCCATCGCGGCCCGCAATGGCCCAACGCACGGCGCCCCCCTGAACATGCCCGGCGAAGTAGCCGACCGTCTGTCTCCCGACAAAGCCGGTGGCCCCGTACAGGATGATGTCGTAGTCTCGCAATCAACCCTCCTTGACTTCCTCGTCCGATCCGCGATGCTGCATGGAGAGGACAGCGCCGCTTTCCCGCCCCGGCGCCGCTACCTCGCCCACCGATTCGAGGACCGCCCGTGCCCCGCCGCCGGCTCGTACCGATTCTGCTGATCGCCGCTCTGCTGGCGTTCTTCTTCTTGCCCGGGTTCGTCGGCTATCTCACCGACTGGTGGTGGTTCCAGGAAATCGGCTACCAGATCGTCTTCACTCGAACGCTGATCACCCAGTTGCTGCTCTTCCTGGCGCTGGGTGGGATTTTCGCCGGCACGCTGTATCTGAACCTCTCGTGGGCGCAGCGCGATCTGGTTCCCAGCCCGATCGTGCTTCGGATCGGGCAGTCGTTGCCACGAGTCAATATCACCGGCGCGCTCCGCCACCTGAGTCTGCCGGTCTCCCTGATGCTCGGCCTGCTGGTGGGCGCTGTGGCCACTCAGGCCTGGGAGCCGGTCCTCCAGGCAATCTACCGGACGCCATTCGGGATCGCGGACCCGATCTTCTCTCGGGACATCGGTTTCTACGTCTTCATCCTGCCGGTCCTCTCGACCGCGATCGGGTTCCTCTTTGGCCTCATCTTCCTCTCTCTGGTGCTGCTGGTACCACTCTACTGGCTGCGCGGCGATCTCGTCCTGAGCCCACGAAAGCTCATCGTGGAGCCGTCGGCGGGACTGCACCTCGGCCTCCTGCTCGCGGTGCTGCTGCTGCTCACGGCGATACGGCTCTGGATGGTGGCAATCCCCAGCCTTCTCTATTCCGACACGGGCCCCCTGATCGGCGCCAGCTACACCGACCTGCACGCCCTGCTGCCGGCGCTGCGAATAACGGCGGTCCTCGCCGCCCTTGCCGCGGTTGCCGTTCTGGTCGGCGCCGCCCGGGGGCAAGTCGCCCGCGTCGGGCTCTGGGCGGTCGGGGGCTATCTGGCAGTGGCGGTGATCGTGCGCTGGCTGTTCCCGCTGGCGATGCAGAGCCTCATCGTGGCGCCCACCGAACTGACCCGCGAGACGCCGTATCTCCGGGATCACATCGTGGCCACGCGGCAGGCCTGGGGCCTGGACAGCGTGGAGACCCGGGAGCTGAGCGGCGAGGCCGACCTCACGCTGGCCGACATCCGGGCTAACGCCCCCACGATCGAGAACGTACGGCTCTGGGACCGGGGACCGCTGCTGATGACCTTCGGGCAGCTGCAGGAGATCCGCACCTACTACGACTTCGTCTCCGTGGACGACGACCGGTACTGGATCGACGGGAAGTACCGCCAGGTCCTGCTCTCCCCACGGGAGCTCAATCCGACGGCACTGCCAACCCGGACCTTCATCAATGAGCACCTGACGTTCACCCACGGGATGGGGCTTACCCTGGGCCCCGTGAACCAGGTGACGACCGAAGGCCTCCCCGTGCTGTTCGTGAAG
>Ga0315273_10000806_pt1 | contig 34092 bp, 35 predicted proteins | sample YL17G02_0_MG_FD_205753 | JGI IMG/M metagenome (GOLD analysis project Ga0315273, IMG submission 205753) | Sediment microbial communities from Yellowstone Lake, YNP, Wyoming, USA - YL17G02_0 | ecosystem: Environmental > Aquatic > Freshwater > Lake > Sediment | place: USA: Wyoming | collected...
GATATGAGCTATCCGAGATTCGGCCGTTGACCACGATTACAGGAATATTCTTGCGGTAAAGATAAGTGATTAAATTCGGCCAGATTTCCGTTTCCGCAAGGATAAAAAGTGACGGACTAATTTTATCAATAACGCCTCTGACAATAAAACTGAAGTCCAAAGGAAGATAGGTGACAAAATCACCCGGCTTAGCCATACCTTGGGCAATTTTATTGCCTGTGGCAGTGACAGTCGAAAGCACAAGTCTTTTTTTAAGGTAGACCTTTCTTAATTCTTCTACCAGCCCTCTTACTGTTATAGCCTCACCCACGCTTACGGCGTGAATCCAGATAGGATTGCTTAAGGATAAGTCCTTAGGATAAAACCCCAGCCTTCTTAAGAATCCGCGATGAAGCTTCCTTTTCAATAAATATACGGGTAAATAAAACAATGAAACAACCAGAAATATTAAATCGTATAGTATAAACATAATTTTACGTTACACATTACACGTTACACATTACACAATTTTTTAAGCCCTGGGGTGCGCCTTATCATAAACACTTTTTAGGCGCTCAGTAGTAAGATGAGTATATATTTGGGTTGTAGAAAGATTAACGTGACCTAAGAGTTCCTGAACACTGCGCAGGTCTGCTCCGCGATTTAAAAGATGCGTGGCAAAAGAATGCCTGAGGGTATGCGGTGAAACACCCTGTTTCATACCGACGATACGCAAATATTTCTCCACAATACCTCGCACACCCCTGGTAGTTATCCTTTTGCCGTTTTTATTTAAGAATAACGCCTCGGATTGTTTTTTTCTTCTTTCTAAATAATTTCTTATGGTTCTTATCGCTATATCGCCAATAGGCACGATTCTTTCTTTTTTGCCCTTACCCATCACCTTGACTATGCCGCCGATAAAATCTATATCTTCTGTGCTTAAGCCAACTAACTCCGAAATCCTTATACCTGTGGAATAAAAAGTTTCCAGGATCGCCCTATCGCGCAAGGAGCGTTCATCTTTGGGAAAAACAGATTCGATTAATTTAGTCACTTCTCCTTCAGTTAAGAATAAAGGGAGGTGTTTATCCTGCTTGGGGCTGGAGAGACTAAGGATAGGATTGGTTTTTAAATACCCCTCACGGGTTAGAAATCTAAAAAATGAGCGCAGGCAAGAGAGCCTGCGGCCAATGCTTCTACTGCCTAAATTTTTCTCTTTTAGAACCGCTAAGTATTTCCTTAAAGTCAAATAATCAATTTTCTCTAAGGCTAACTCACCGATAAACCTGGCAAAATCCTCTAAATCCAGGCGATAATTTAATATTGTGTGCCCAGAGTAATTCTTTTCAATCTCCAAATAGCGGATAAATTTTTCGATGTATTTCTGCATTACTGGTCTTTATCTTGCGGCAGAGTATTGGCGGTAAACGTGCATTTGGGATAATTGGAACAGCCGTAAAAGAATCCTCTCCTTGAGCGGCGCTCAATCAATTCTCCGCCGCAGCCAGGCTCAGGGCATTTTACGCCGCTGGTAATAGACTTGGAGTTTTTGCACTCGGGGTATCCAGAGCAACTTAAAAATTTTCCTTTGCGTCCCCATTTGATAATCATCGGCCTGCCGCATTTAGCGCAAACCTCGTCGGTAGTAATCACCTCTTTCTTGATATTTTTGGCGGCAAAATCCACGCTGGCCTTAAAAGGAGCATAAAAATCCTCTAAAACTTTTAACCGCTTGAGCCTTCCTTCTTCGATTTCATCCAACTCCTCTTCCATAAGTGCGGTAAACTTAAAATCCATAATCTTAGGGAAATATTCAACTAATAAATCGCAGACCTTAAAGCCTAATTCTGTGGGATAAAAATAACCTTTGAGCCTGCGCGCATAGTCACGTAAAATTAAGGTATAGATTATCGGCGCATAGGTAGATGGCCTGCCAATGCCTTCCTCTTCTAAAGCCTTGACCAAAGAGCTATCCGAAAAACGAGGCGGCGGCTTGGTAAAGTGTTGCGAAGGTATAAGCCTAATTAAATCTAAAATCTCATCTTTATCCAGAGGCGGAATAGGGTTCTTATTTTTTTGCTCATTTTCCTCATCGTTGTTCTTGCTATAAACCGCCATAAAACCGTCAAAAATAAGCTTACTTCCCGTGACCACAAACAAATATTTATCTGCCTGGATATCCACGCTAGTTACCAGATATTCTGCGGGAGTCATCTGACTAGCCAGAAATCTATTGTAAATTAATTCATATAGCTTGTATTGCTCGGGTTTTAAAAATTCCTTCAGGCTTTCCGGAGAATGGGAAATCAAGGTTGGCCTAATCGCTTCGTGGGCTTCCTGGGCTAATTTCTTGACTTTATAAGTATTTGGCTCATCAGGTAAGTATTTCTTACCGAATTGTTTTAAGATTAAAGCCCTTACTTCCTTTATCGCTTCCGGAGCAACCCGCGGAGAATCCGTGCGCATATAGGTAATTAAACCCACAGGCGTAGACTCTCCAATATCAATACCTTCGTAAAGCTGTTGGGCGACAATCATGGTTTTGGTAGCATTGAATCTTAACTTATTAAAGGCATCCTGCTGAAGAGTGCTGGTAATAAATGGGGCTTGAGGGTAACGTCTTTTTTCATTCTGTTTTACCTCTAGGACTTTAAAGGTCTTTCCTTTTATATCATTAACCAGCACCTCTGCCTCTTCTTGCTTTTGTATCTCGGCCTTTTTATCTTCTATCTTTTCTAATTTTGCGATAAATGGGATCAGCTCAGGGCTTGAGGTTTTCTTTAGCTCTGCTTCAATCTCCCAATATTCCTGGGGGATGAATTTCTGAATCTCCCTCTCCCGCTCAATAATAATCCTTAAGGCTACTGACTGCACTCTACCTGCGCTTAAACCCCGGACAATCTTCTTCCAAAGCAAAGGGCTTAAATAATAACCGACTATCCTGTCCAGTATCCTGCGGCTGGCTTGGGCTTCAATCATATTTAAGTCAAAATCGCGCGGGTTTTTAAAAGCCTCGGAAACTGCCTGCGTGGTTATCTCATGAAAAATAACCCGCAAAACCTTTTTACCCTTAAAAATCCTTTCTTTAATCTGCCAGCCAATAGCCTCGCCTTCCCTGTCCGGGTCAGTCGCCACGTATATCTTATCTTTATCTTTAGACTCCTTCTTTAAAGTAGCTAATATCCTCTTTCTTCCGGGAATAATTATATACTGAGGTTCAAAGCCCTGCTCAATACCTACGCCCAATTTTTTTGCCGGAAGGTCAATAAGATGGCCCATAGACGGGATAACCGAAAAATTATCACCTAAAATTTTACTGATGGTCTTGGCCTTGGTAGGAGATTCAACAATCACTAAACTCTTATTTTTCATCAGCGCTTTTACTACCCTTTATCACTTATCACTTATCCCTTAGCCCTTACGAACTGCTTGCCCGGAAGCTGTTGAACTAATCGCTTCATCTCTAATTTTAAAAGTATACCAGATATATGCGGAATATCCAGATTTGTTTTTTCTACAAGCTCATCCAATTGAATTGATTGATTAGAGATCAACTCATAAACTAGATTCTCTTTTGCGTCACTTAAATCAAACTTTAGGTCTTCTTTTGACCTTTCTTCTGATTTACATATTTTATTAGGCATATTCAATTCTTCCAGAATATCATCTACGCAAGAAACTAACTTTGCGCCTTGTTTAATCAGCTCATTAGTGCCGAAGGAAGTATGGGAATCGACTTTTCCCGGTAAGGCAAAAACATCCCTGCCCTGCTCCAAGGCAAAATCCGCAGTAATCAGGGCGCCGCTATTTCTGGCTGCCTCAACTACCAATAGACCCAAACTTAATCCGCTAATTACGCGGTTACGCCGAGGGAAATTCTGCTTTAAAGGCAAAGTGTCTATAGGAAATTCGGAAATCACTGCTCCCGAGCGGGAAATCTCTTCGGCTAATTTCTGATTTTCCACAGGATATATATGCTTAAAACCACTACCAATCACGGCAATGGTGCGGCCGCCCCTTTTTAAAGCTCCGCGATGACTGGACGAATCTATACCCCGCGCCATACCCGAGATAATGGTAAAACCTTTATCTGCCAAAGCAAAGGCAAATTCTTCAGACTTGGCTAAACCATAAAATGAAGCCCGACGCGAACCCACAATTCCTATACTATACTTATCTTCTTCTTTTAGTTCTCCCTTCACATAAAGCACAATTGGCGGGTCGTATATATTTTTGAGATTCTCAGGATAATCTTTATCATCTAAAGTCAGAATTTTGATATCGAGCTTTCTCGCCAGTATTAACTCTTTATCTATATCATCTTTATTGAGAGAATGAATTTTCTGGGCTATTTTTTCACCGATACCAGAAACCGCGATTAATTTGTTAGGCACGGCTTTCAAGATATTTTCCGGAGTATCAAAAAATTCTAGCAGTTTATTTAAACGGATACTCCCGATATCCAAAATCAGATTTAAACCTATGAGCGCCTCAAGATCAGTCATTTTTTAGAGGTTAGTTTGATTATCTTACCCACCGCTTCTTTTACAGAAATTGTAGATGTATCGATCATTTTATCTGCCCGGCCATAATAAGGAGCGCGAATTTTTAGCAAAAGCTCAATCTGTTTTTCAGGTTCAGCTACATTTAAAAGCGGCCGATGGCCGTAACCCGAAGTTCTCTCTAAGATAACTTGAGGTGAAGCCGATAAGCAAATAATTATGCCGGTTTCTTTCATGGTCTTAATATTATCCGGATTAATTACAATACCGCCACCGCAGGCAACCACAAATTTCTTTTCTTTGGCCACCTCTTTTAAAACCTGCTTCTCTGTGCGCCTAAAATATGGTTCTCCTTCTTTAGTAAAAATATCGGCAATGGTTCTCTTCTCTCTTAACTGAATGAGCTCGTCCAGGTCAAGAAACCGCCATTTCTTTTTCTTGGCAAGCTCCTTACCTACAGAAGTCTTACCTGTGCCCATAAATCCGACTAAATAAATGTTATTCATATTCTTGAAGTTAGGTTAAGGTCAAGACTGAGGCTAAGATCAAGAATAATATCCTCAACCTAAACCTCAGCCTAAACCTGTTTATTTACTCCTGGTAGGCGGTTAAAACCACTTCCGAAAGATCCTGGCGCGCCTCTTCAGTTACGGCATAAAATGAGTTGTACCACTTGCCATCCTTAGCTTTTTCCTGCGGCATAGCTAAAAATAGCCCTTTTTTGCCCTGAAGTACACGCAGGCCTTTAATGATAAAATCTCCGATACCTACATCTACAAAGGCCTTTACTTTTGAATCGCCGTCAAAGCGATACAACCGCACTACCTTTAAATCTTGCCTCTCACTCATCGCAATCACCCCCTTCTTCAGTAAGCACATAACTTAGCGAACGATAGTGAAGCTAAGTTATAAGTGCGAACTGAACCCCGCCGCATTCTTGCAGAATGCAAGAGGCGGGGTAAGTTCAGCCTTACAACTTATGTTCACTTTGTTCCATAAGTTGTGGCCTCACTTATAATAGACGTAAGGGGAGTGATTTTCTAACTTAAATATTTTTACTGAGGGCATAAGTTACGGAGTTGAATAATAGGCAGGCTAAACGACATAACTTATATGCCCGAATTAATCCCGCACCTTTATTAGATTTATGTTTTCAGCGTAAAGGCTTGAATCAAAAGAAAGGTGCGGGATAACTTCCAATCTATGACTTTATTCTTTTAATATAATTATTATAAGCTAACTTTATATCTGGTAAACTATCCCCTCCAAATTTCTCAAAGAAGGCATCTGTCAATACATAAGCGCAAGCTGATTCAGCCACTACACCTGCAGCCTCAACCACGCACACATCCGAACGCTCAGTTGCGGCTTGGGAAGGCTTTTTGGTGATGACATTTACTGAATCCAAAGGGTTCATTAAAGTAGATATGGGCTTCATGCAAACGCGCACTACAATATCTTCTCCGTTAGAAATTCCTCCTTCAATTCCTCCGGAATTATTGGTTTTGCGAAAATACCCCTGCCTGCCTTTACCTTTAGTATAGTAAATGGCATCGTGAACCTCAGAGCCGAATTTATAGGCATAGCCAAAACCCAGACCAATTTCTACAGCCTTAATTCCCGGGATAGACATGATTGCTTGGGCAAGCCTACCATCCAGGCGCCTATCAGGCTGGACATAACTGCCTAAGCCCACAGGCGCGCCTTTAACTACTACCTCAAAGATACCGCCAACGGTATCCTTACTATCTCTGGCTTGTTTAATCTTCTGGATAATCGCTGGTTTAGTGCATTCTCCGCCAATAAATAATACCTTGCTGAATATCTTAATCTGAAATTTATTTAAGAATATCTTGCAGATGCCGCCAATGCCCACAGTAGCTGCGGTACTTCTGGCTGAGGCACGCTCCAAAACTTCCCGGATATCACTAAAACCGTATTTTAAAAATCCTGCCAGGTCTGCGTGCCCAGGCCGCGGCGAAATTACCTTATGCAGCTTCTCGATACTAAAATCTTTATTTTCGATAAAAATAGTGATGGGGCTGCCTAAGGTTATCCCATTCTTCAGTCCCGAAATTATCTGGGCTTTATCTTTCTCAATCTGCATGCGCTTGCCGCGTCCTATGCCAGATTGCCGGCGTTTTAATTCCTGATTAATAAAAGCCAAATCTATCTTCAGGCCAGCCGGCATTCCTTCTAAAATTGCCACTAATCCTTTTCCGTGCGATTCACCTGCGGTTAGGTATCGTAACATGCTTCCTCCCTTCGGTCGGAAAAGTGTACAGTTAACAGTAAACAGTTAACAGTTCTAATAAACTGACGCTGTTAACTGCTAAACTCGTAAACTGTAAACTAAGTTATTCCATTATTTCCAAAGTCCCCGATTATTCTCCCTTGCCTGTCGATATAACTTCAAAAATTCATCTGCGTATTTTACATTTGGCGGAATAGTCATCAAAGAAGCATATCCTTGCTTGACAATCTCGGCATTCACGAAGGTGCTATCTTTTAAATATACATAAGCTAATACGCGGCCGTACTTATCGTGCTTCTCCACATCAAATTCAAGGCTCACGCGCTTACCTTCTACTAAATCTCTGGTAAATGCATAGGCGCGCCGGCCTAATTCTTTAATGGTTTGTATATCCTGTTTTGTCCTTTGGCTATCCCGATACAATTTATCGGATTCATGCATCTCAGGCGTATCAATGCCAATGAGTCTTACTCGCTCTCCGCTTTCAAGCTGCAAGGTATCTCCATCAACCGCCCTGGTAACCAGAATATCAGCGTAATTGTAACTTTTGCCAAAGCCAAGAGTAATTTTACCCTGTTCAGAATGATAGGCTTTATTATTACAAGAATAAAGACCGAGGATTAATAAAGAAGCAATTAATAAAGCTAATCTTTTGGTAAGTTTTTCCATCTTTTGCTCTTTCATTATATACCCGCGGCAATAATCCCAGCCAAAACCACAATATCCTCAGTGCAGAATATTTTGGTTATACTCTTATCAAAAAGGATATTTGCCTCTGGGCCAAATTCATCATCGCCCCGCCAAAGAGTTATCAAGACCGGAACTCCGACAAAAGTTTCCAATACAATACCGACATCTCCCTGATTAACTTTTTTTGCCGGCAACCGCTCTAAAACTGAAAGTATTGTTTCAGGATGCTGACCGTATTTGCGGATTATCGGCTCAATTGACCTTTTTCTAAAAGCCGGCAAATAACCTTCAACTCCCGATAATTCCTTAAAACTTAACCATTCACCAGTTAATTTCGGAAGGCCTCTTAATTTCTGAATGAGATAATGCAAGATTATAATCGCCGTAAAGTCTTTTGCCGGCACATTACAGGCAAGGGATAATACCTTTCTATTCTCCAAGTCCACATCATACTCATCGGCTAAGAATTTTAAAGATAAGGTCTTATCCTTACTTAACTTATCCAGTTCCTCCCAGGCCTTATTTATGGCGATTTCATAACCCATGTTATTATAATACTATTTTTATTAGATAAATCAATAATTTTAGATTATAATAAGTAAGGCCACGACTTAGCGAACGTAAGTGAAGCTAAGTCGTCTGGCCGAATTAATCCTTGACATTTACCTAAATAAATTTAGTTAGGTAGATGTCAAGGATTAATTCGCAGACGCTGGCAACATCAGAGAGAGGCAGCTATAATTTACGTTCACTCACTTCATTCCGTAAATTATCTGCTCATTAATGATTTACGACCGCTTCCAACAAGAAGCCATAGACTATATAAATCAAGGCTTTTCCGTAATTGTCTCCGCTCCTACAGGCGCAGGTAAAACCGTTATTGCCGAACACATTATTCAAACCTGTATCCAAACCAAGATTGGCGTTATTTATACTGCGCCCATCAAGGCTCTCTCCAACCAAAAATTCCGCGATTTTCATGAGCAATTTGGCGAAGACATTGGGATATTAACTGGGGATGTCTCCATCAATGCCTATGCCCCGGTCTTGATTATGACTACCGAGATATTCCGCAATAAAATCTTAGATGAACCCGATAGCCTTAAAAAATATTCCTGGATTATCTTTGATGAAATCCATTATATTGACAATCCTGAGCGCGGCACCGTCTGGGAAGAATCATTGATATTCTTGCCGGCGCATATGAAAATACTGGGCCTCTCAGCCACTATTCCCAATATAAAACAACTCTGCGCTTGGATTGAATCCATACACAATAAACCCATAAAAATGGTAATTGAAGAAAAAAGGCCTGTGCCTTTGCATTTCTCCTTTCAGTGCCAGAACGAAATTGTGGATAATATAAATAAACTAAAGAAGTTAAGGGATGGCCGGCCAAATAAGCTAAGCAGTATCATAAATTATCTTCGTTTAAATGAAGGCCTGCCTTGCATTTATTTTGTCTTTGGCAGAAGACGGGCAGAAGATTTAGCCCAAGAATTGTATAGCTATAATTTTCTCAATAACCAAGAACGCGGTCAAATATTATCTTTATATGAATCTCTTTGCCAGCGCTTTAATTTAACAAGCGATAAAACAGCTCAAAATTTGCAACCACTTATACAAAGAGGTATTGCCTATCATCATGCGGGAATGCTTCCTACCCTAAAAGAAGTAGTAGAAAGATTATTTACCAGCCGGCTCCTAAAAGTCATATTTACCACTGAGACCTTTGCCTTAGGTATAAACATGCCCAGCCGCTCGGTTATCTTTGACGATTTAAGAAAATTCTACGGCCGTTATATGAGGAATCTTAAAACCCGAGACTTTTATCAGATGGCCGGACGCGCGGGAAGACGAGGAATAGATAAAGAAGGATTTGTCTATGCTAAAGTCAATCTTAACCGTATAAATTTTGAAGAAGTTAAACGTATTATTTTTGGCCCCCCGGAAGAGGTAAGAAGCCAATTCAACACCTCCTACGCTACTATCCTTAATCTCTACGAAAAATATAAAGACGACCTCTTTAAGATTTATCCTTTGTCGCTGCATTATTATCAATCGCGTAAACACGAACAAAAAGAAGCTCTCCGATTAATCGAGGCAAAATTAAAACTTTTAAAGGAATTGGGATATATTAATAAAAATAATCTAACAAATAAAGGCCAATTTGCCAAGACCGTCTATGGTTATGAATTGCTACTATCTGAACTCTATGACCAGAATTTACTGGAACAACTCGATGAATTCGGCTTAGGCGTGATTTGCGCGGCAGCAGTCTTTGAGCCGCGAAAGAATCAACATATGCCTAGCCTCTCCAAATCCAGCCGCAAAATAAAAAGAATCTGCCAAGACATATACGAAAGCATAAAACATAAAGAGTCAAGATACCGCATCTACCCTTTCAGCAAAGAGCCTTATTTTCATTTAGCTAATGGTATAGAGGCGTGGCTGCGCGGGACAAATTTTGACAAAACTTTACAATTTACCGATACGGATGAAGGCGAAGTAGTACGATATTTCAGGATGAGCGTGCAGATTTTAAGGGAAATTAACGACGCCAAAGTTGCCTCGCATCTCTTAAAAGAAAAAATTCGAGAAACTATCCGGGTTATCAATCGCGATGTGGTGGATGCGGAAAAACAGCTGCGCGAAGGCTAATTAAAATAATTCCTTTATTAGCCTGCCTGTATGCAAGCGTAATGCCTCAAAAAAACTTAAATGTCTTTTATAGTGCCTTTTTACTCTTCTATTTGTTCTGCGGTGAATTCGCCTCATTTTGAACCTCCTTCTTAGGTTCCTACCGGCATGGCAGCGTAGAGCCTTAACGCCTCCAGAAAACCCAGGCGTTTTTTGCTATGTTTTCTTGTCCTTCTATGCTGCTTTCGATGGATGTATCTCATTGTCAACTCCTTTCAAATCCTGAAACAGTTTTTGTTTTAAACTATTGATGGAATTTATCTTTTCTCCTGAAAGCCCTATCTCCATGGCAAAATCAATCAGACCTTTGAGGATCTCATTGTAAGAGAGCTTATGGCCTGTAGAGAATAAGGCATCCTTACCTATTTTATCCAGGAATTCCAATTCCCCTCTATCAAGCATGGCAATAACCCGATGCCTAATAGTTATCTGGGTCTCTTTCTCCATCCTGATTACCTCCGGGTGAACCTGCCACAAATCTTGTGGCAGGCAACTGATCCCTCTTCCTATCCTTCCGTGCCTGCCTGCCGGCAGGCAGGGCTGGTGGGGTAATCAACAAAAACGCCCTAAGAGATATCTTAGGGCGCATAAAAAAACCTTGAGGCAAGCTCAAGGTGGTATCTTACCTCTTTGGCAGTCAGGCTATCCTTTAGGACCCTTGACTTTGCGCCCCAAGATTACTCTTGGTTTACCTTTATCAGTAGGTCAAAATGCCAAATTGTCAAATTACCAATTTACACTTTAAGTATAGCACATTTTTGCGATTTTTCAACCCGTCCCCTCTCCCGCTGCGGTGCAGAGTTTAATGCCCCTGCCGGTTTTCTCGCTCAGCACGATTTCTTAACGCCAATGATCTTTCGCGCTTCGCCAGGTGCATTTTTCAAACATGACCAAAAAATCTCAATCCCCATCTATAAATGGTTAGGGATTGATCCTAAAGCAAAGCGAAGGACCTAAAATTAGCGCTTGGGATTAAAGCGTGCCCCCGTGGGAATGTACCCATTATTCTTATTTCTTTGTTACCGGATGTTTTTCACTTAGATGGGCACATTTTGGGCACAGGAATCCACTTCGTTCATCTGACAACCAAAATTTTTCAGGTAGACTTTTTTTGACATAATCTGTCCCTTTACTGATAACAGCACTGCTAATGATGTTTCCGATCTCTCCAATATCTAAGCGCCAGAAAAGCAAAAACAATAAGGATGGGTTCGCCAAGAGCTACGGGCAGCACATGCCCGGGGTTTAAATTTTTCTTCGGGAGGACTTTGAAATACACAAGCTTGCTTGCAATAGGCATGTCATTTCCTCCGATATCAGCAACTATCGTTAAGGTATAGTTTCCTGCCTGCACAAAGTGAATTTTCCACGTCAAGGGGAATGTCTGTTTGGCATCAATTGTCTCAATAAAAAGCCCCCTATCAGCGCTCCAATCTTCAAGATCAACAGGCATCTTGGTATCGGCATTGACAAGAGACAGGTAAGTCGTGATGTTATTTACCGCCTGGCTGTTGCTATTCGTTATTTCTCCTTGCACCGTCACAAAGTCTCCTGCAGTGCCGCTTAAGGTCCTAGGTGAGAGAATGTGCAGTTCGATAGAAGATGCATTTTCTGTTCTCGCATAAAAAGGATATGCAAAAAGCGTAAGTCCCAGAATGAGTATCGAGATGGTTTGTTTCATTTTAACCTTTTATAATCCCTCTCCTTTTGAATACCTTGGTAGAAAATATGAGTATAACAAACATCGCAACACAAAATAATACAAGAGGCATGATGAATGTAAGATTCTGGGCAATGGAAACTTTGTAATCAACCAAAACATTATCAAGAGATGAGAAGATATTATCTAGAGGATTTATACTTCCTAATATCTTGGCAAGGGCATTATTTTTGAGTGTTGTGGAAAAAAGAGCCGGAATTGAAAGGGCAAGAAGAAGAGTTAAAGAAGTGGTTAAGGTATTCTTCAATGACCTATAGAAAAAGGAAACCGCAAAAACAAACATGGTAAATCCAAGGACAGCAATTGTTCCTAATAGAGCAGTATAGCCTAAAAAAGCGCCCATAAGCTTAGTTCCTGATGAAATGACAACCATATATGGCACGGCAACTGTATAAACAAGAAGCCAGAGTGTCAAAGAGGCAAAAAGCTTTCCTAACACAAAATCCTTTACGGATAAAGGGGTAAGAATAAGATCTTCTATCGTTTCATTCTCAAATTCAGAAGTAATAAGGGATGATGCGTCAATGACAACAACAAGAAGAGCCGAGCCGATAATAATTTTACCAAAGAGCCAAAGCATTTCCGTATGGTCAAGGAGGCTTAATTCCCTGTTCGTCAGCAAAAGGTAGGCAATAACGCTAAAAATCATGGAAGTAACAAGTAGCCAGGCAAGGCTTTTCCAGGTGTAAAGTTCTGCCTTTAAGTCTTTTAACCAAATATATTTGAACATTTTCATATTATTTATGGTTCGTTAAAGCGAAAAAGATATTTTTCAAATCCTTGCTCCCTGTTTGATCCTGCAGCTCATTAAGTGTACCCTTGGCAACAAGCCTGCCTTCATTAATGACAGCAATTACGGAACAAAGATACGAGACTTCATGTAATAAATGCGAGGAATAAAAAATCGTTACCCCTCTTTGATTAAGCGTCTTCAGAAGCTTTTGAATATCTTCTTGCCCCTGAGGATCAAGACCGATGGTTGGTTCGTCAAGAAAAAGTATTTCGGGGTTATTAATAAGGGCTTTGGCTAATCCTAGTCTCTGTTTCATGCCTCGGGAATATGTTCCGATTGCAGTATGTTTGCGTTCAGCAAGTCCAACTTTTTCAAGAAGAGATGAAATGACTTGTTCTTTATTCGCGATTCCATATAGCTCGGCAAAAAAACTAAGGTATTCTTCTCCATTCATCCAATCATAAAATCCCCTGCTCTCTGAAAGGACACCGATAACTTTCGAAACATTCTGCTTATCCTTGACATCGTGATTATTGATAAGGATAGTGCCCTTGTCCGGATTCAGAACACCAGCGAGCATACGGATAGTGGTGGTTTTACCCGCTCCATTCGGTCCCAGGAAACCGAAAAAATCACCTTTCTCTACTGAAAGGCTCAAGTTATCAACCGCCTTGATGTCGCGGTATGATTTACTGATATTCTTTGCAACAATAACTTCATTCATGATGATCCCTTGGCTTTCTGTGGGAAGACCAGAAGGCATTAGCTAACAAAGCTGCTGTGCCGATAATGATGAAAAACCAGCTCGTAAAGAAATTGATTGTCTGAGCAGTGTCAGGCGCATCATAAAAAAACTTAAGGTATATCCCTATGCCCAGAAGCGCAAGTGAAATAAAGAATAAGGCTTGTTTCATATTGCTAGTTCTCCCACTTAAAACTCGTAATGACGGCGTTTATAGTTTCGGCAAATGACGCAGATTCTTTCTCTGGCATAATAATTGTGACAACCCCTGCCATATCCTGGCCTGATATATAAGTTCTTATATTTTCATACTTATAGCCTTTTAAAATACTTGCATATTTCAGACTATATGCATCACAGCCGCTAATAGTTATTTTCTTAAAGCCTTTTCTTTCATAACCAGGCACATTTTTCTTAAGCCTTGGCTCCTCTCTACTGAGAATAAAAAGCTCAAGGGTGCTGTTGTCAGGAACATCAACTAATTCTATAGAACCTATCCCTGCATTAAAAGAAAAACGATAGCTCCCGGCTGCTGTTCCGGCTTTAACCTTCCAGGTTTGAGGGAAAGCAATACGGTAATAATTCTCCTTTGAATCCTTATTATGATACACATTTATAACCTGAGAGGCTATCTGTCTTGCAGTTGGCTTAAGCGATGCAGGATTTAACCGAACAGCATGCCTTCGGTTAGCAAACGGACCAAAGGAGTAGAGATAAAGAATCACAAGAGCGATTACCGCAAGAATTATTACAGTCAGAACTTTTTTATTCATACCTTCTCCTCGCTTAACTATCTATTCTATTCAAATCTATCAACGCCTCTACTATCCTCTCCATAGTCCCCCTATAGCGTTTACCCTGAGCAAGCGAACGAAGTGAGCGCGTCGAAGGGCAGCCATCTAGCAACTCAGGGTGTAAATGTATACTTTTTTCTTAATTATACCACTTCCTTTTCAAAATGCCAAAAAAATCCCAAGCGTTTTTGCGCTTGGGATTAATTTATTTTGGGTCCGCTTCTATTTTTTCCGCCTTCGCCTTATGGTCAACGAATACATTGCTTTAACGGCTACGGCGGATCCTCCGAAGCCCGTCAAAGCTATTACAAGTAAATTTAAATGGCGTAGGAGGACAAAAATCAGAACCGACAGCTATTTTCTAGCAACTATTAATTGTTTTTTATTCATTTTTTCTTATGACTTGCTTCTTGTGTTCCTTTTAAATCTTCTAATTGCTTAACTTTGTCTTCAAGATTTTCTCTTGCAGTGCGTTCTTTAGACAATTCTGCTTTTAATTGCTGCACTTCATTCTCAAGTGCTTGTTCTTTTGTATCGACATTTGCAATATTGGATTCTGCCGCCGATAATCTTCTTGTCACATATTCCTTAAAACTCTCCAAAAAAGTGACGCTACCTTCCGTACGAGTCTGACGCTCTTGAGCCATAGCGAGTACAGCGAAAAATACCAAAATCACAACTAATATGACTAAAGTATGTTTTTTCATCGGACCTCCTCTTTAAATAAAAAAACACCCCCATTACGAGAGTGCCTTTAGCTTTCGAACCTATTTTATCCTCATCTTACCACCTCAACGTGGTAAAGGTCATTGTAGCGCTAAATAAATCTTTGTCAACCCCAAAACACTCCGCAAAAATGCACCTGACGAGAATGCGAGCGAATGGAGATTTTAGCCAGAGGAGCTTGAGCAGACGAGGGAATCCAAACGCGGAAGCATTTGGACGACGAGCATGTTTGAGCCCGTCCTGGCGCGGGAGCGCCGACGGGCGAGTTGCGCAGGAGCCGAGACTGCGAAAGAACTCTGGCGTCCGCCGTAGGCGGAAAATCGACCCTGAGCGAGCAGCTCGACAGGTGCATTAAACAACCGCAGCGAGAGAGGAGCCGGGATTGAGTTTACACATGATATCCAATTGCCCGTGTCTGTTTCGGCGGCTCCAGGAGTTGCTTTATAGCTTCAAAGACGATTGCAAATTGTCTATCATATTTCCTTTCCATTTCTTCAATCTTTCTTCTTAAATCAGTATTGGTCAAAAGCATCCTGCGCAATTTAATAAATGCACGCATAATTTGGATATTAACCTGAATGGCTCGAGAACTATTTAACACACTCGAAAGCATAGCAACCCCTTCCTGGGTGAATACATAAGGCAAGTATCTCCTGCCTCCTCTTTTTGAGGTTCCAAATTGGAACCTCAAATTTTCAATTTCTTCATTTGTAAGCTGAAACATAAAATCTTCAGGGAAGCGTTCGATATTCCTTTTGACTGCCTTGTTAAGATTCTTGGTCTTTACCTCATAAAGCTTGGCTAAATCTTTATCCAACATTACCCTTTTACCTCTGATTACAAAAATCTTTGTTGCTATAAATTCTACAGAAATTAAATTAGACATTTTCAACCTCCTTCCTACTTATAATAGACGTAAGAGGAAGTAAAATCTAACAGGAATTTTTTTTGCAAAAATGCCCCTGGCGTTATTGCGAGCGATGATAATTGTGAACGGGTGACTTGGCTGATTCCCGAGCAGGGCGTCCGAGGAACCCGAGCGGGCATGGATGACCCGCTAAAAATTTATCGGTCAGAGCGAGGGTCCGCAGGCGAGTGTCAATCCTACGCCCGAAGGGCGTAGGAAAACGTCCCTGTGAGGAAACAGCCAAGGCAGGACCCGTTCACTAACAACGGCAAAAATTTTCAGTCAGAATCTTTTGTGAAGGGAGTGGTGTTCGGGAAAGCGGGGTCAGAAGTGAAGCCTTCTTACTGTAAAATAGGTGATGGTGAAAATCCCTGCCTCGATGGCTACTGTCGCAACTGCCGCCCCTACATAAGAAAAAGAATATATCAAAAGAAATATTAAAGGCAAGCCCACTATCGCCATGATTACGTGAATCCTAGAATAAATATGTGTTTTGCCGCAAACGAGCAGAAACTGTACGCGGAAGGCATTGGCGCTGACAAAAAGTACCGAGATAAGCAAAAGTCTCAAAGATAATACTGTTTCCCCGTAATCCCCGCCGCAGGCAACCCTTACAATTAAATGCGCGAAGATGAATATCAGGGGCAGGCAGATTAAAGAGGTATTCACGGTAATCTGCTGCAGCCGCTGCATAATCTTAAACGCCTTGAGTTTGTTTCTGTGGAATATTTTGCTTAAGCGCGGGAAAAGCGCCTGGGAAAAAGAAACCAGAGGAAATGTCTGGAACAGGTTGGCGATTTTTTCCGCGATGGAATAGAATCCCGTGACCGTATTATTGGTAAGAAGCCCGATGGCAAAAACGCGCGTAGTTGTATAAGCGTTTATCGCCGCGATGGAAATGAAAATATCCCATCCCGCCTTTAGCTGCTTCCGGACATTCGCGTATCCCGGGAATTTAAACGCTACTCGGAATTTTCTGAAAACAATGTATTGCCCCAAGATACCGGTTATTAAAAATACGCCGGAGTTTACCAGCGGAACGATCAGGTAGTCCTTGGACCCTTTTACAAATAAAAAAATAAGAAACGCAAAAATAATCCCTCCTGCAATATTCAAATTGGCAATATGCTTCATTTTTTCCGTGCCCTGAAAAAACCAGACCGGGAAAATAGTGTTTCCTATCACCGCGCCAAAACTTAAGACATAAACCATCCAATCGTTCCTGAACTTGGGGATAAAATAGACGATGATACCTAAGATAACCAAACTCAAAAATGCCAAGAGCATCTTTACCGTCATAACTGAAGAGAAGGCCTTGCAGACTTTAGCATGTTCGTTCTGGCACAGAGAAATCTCTTTTGTGGCGGATATATTGAACCCGTAGTCGGTCAAAATCATAAAGTACTGGACAAAGGCCTGGGCAAAAGCAATCAATCCGAATTTCGCCGGGCCGATTACCCTGAAAAGATAAGGCAGAATGACCAACGGTAGGAGGTAAGTTATGGCCTGCAGCGCCGAAAGGGAAGCAACATTATCCATTACCACCTTGCGTTCTCGCGGCCGGACCATTTTGTAAGTTTTCTTAATCAATTTTATTAAAGAAGGCATGACTTTAATTTACACTGTTTTAGACCCTAAGTCAAGCGCTACAGTCTTAAAAATATTTTGTTAGGATTTATTTTTGATAGTGATATAATTCTGGTATGATGAAATTTCCGCAAGATTTCTTGTGGGGAGCAGCAACATCTGCTTATCAGGTCGAAGGAAACAATGTTAATTCTGATTGGTGGCAATGGGAGAAAGATGCGGGAAGAGAAAATTCCGGTCCGGCCTGCCGCCACTATGAATTTTATGAACAGGACTTTGACCTGGCTAAAAGTTTAAATCATAATACCCATCGCCTCTCTATCGAGTGGAGCCGCATCGAGCCTAAGGAAGGGAAATTTCTCGAGGAAGAACTAAAACATTACACCGACGTTATTCTTTCCTTACGAGCGCGTAATATTGAACCTGTGGTTACGTTGCACCATTTTACTAATCCGGTTTGGTTCAGCAAATCAGGCGGGTGGGAGAACAGACGGTCTGTTGAGCGTTTCTTGCGTTATTGCGATTTCCTGACCCGCGCTCTGGCAAAGCACGTGCGTTATTGGATTACTATAAACGAGCCCACGGTGTATATATCCCACGGTTATATTCTTGGGGTATGGCCTCCGCAGGTAAAATCATTGCTGAAAGCCAAGGCAGTCCAAGACAACTTTGTTGCGGCGCATATCAGGGCCTTTCGCCTGATACATAAAATTTATAAAGAATTAAACCTCTTTAAGCCTTCCGTAAGTATCGCCCAGCATATGCAGGCTTTTGTCCCCTGCACGCAGAATTTAAAGAACCGGCTCGCTGCTATCTTACGGGACAAATGGTATAATTTTGGATTTCTCGATAAAATAATGCGGCATAAGGCCCTGGATTTTATCGGAGTCAATTATTATTCGCGGCAATTGGTAGAAGTCAAAAATTGGGGGATTGCTCACTTGGCGATGGATGTCTGTAAAAAGAACCACCGACCGGTTAAGAAAAATTCCCTCGGCTGGGATATTTACCCTGAGGGGTTATATGAGGTGCTTTTAAAGCTTAAGAAATACGGCCTGCCCGTAATCGTAACCGAAAACGGAATCTCTGCAGAAGAGGACAGTCTGCGCTGGGAATATATATACGCCCACTTAAAAAATATCCACCTTGCCATGGAAAAAGGAGTTAAGGTAAAGGGTTACCTTTACTGGTCGTTGCTGGACAATTTTGAGTGGGAAAAGGGTTTTGGCCCGAGGTTCGGGTTGATAGATATCGATTATAACACTTATCAAAGGACTGTCAGGGAAAGCGCGAGACTCTTCGGCCAGGTCTGTAAAACCGGCGTTTTAGAATATTAGAAAGTAAGACAGGACCCGCTACAAACAAAAAAAGGGAGCTTTTTGCTCCCCTTTCAAATCTCTGTTTGCTGGAGGCTTTTATTATAACGTGAATTTAGCTACCAGTGCCTTTAAATCTGCTGCCAGACGCGCCAACTCCTGCGAATTGGTGGTTAATTCCTGCATGGAGGCAGTCTGCTCCTCGGTAGAAGCGGTTACTTCCTGGACAGCAGAAGTTGATTCTCTGGCAATGGAGGAAACCTTATCTATAGACTCAACTACCTTCTCTGTTCCTTCTAATTGTTGAGCAGTAACCGAAGCTATCTGGCTAACCATCGTTGAGACCTTTTGCACGGCGATGACAATATTATTTAAGGCATTGCCTACCTCATTGACAATCCTGGTGCCTTCGGTAATTTCTTTAGTACCTGTATCCATGGAATTAGCAGCTTCCACCGTCTCCTTCTGAATCTCGGAAACTAACTTTCCGATATCCTTGGCTGACTTAGCTGAGTCTTCAGCTAATTTTCTCACCTCCTCAGCTACAACCGCAAATCCCCTTCCTGCCTCACCTGCCCTGGCTGCTTCAATGGCTGCATTAAGAGCCAGGAGATTGGTCTGGTCAGTGATGGAAGTTAGAACATCAGCTATCCTTGATATCTGCGTCGACCTTCCGGCGAGCCGATTAATCCCTTGAGCTAATGACCCGATAACCTCATTGATTCTTATCATCCTCTCTCTTGCCTGAGAGGCTAACTCTCCACCTTTTTGGGCAGTCTCAGTTGCCTGCTTAGAAGCCGAGTCTCCAGCTTTAGCATTTGAGGCAATCTGATTTACAAGAGCAGACATCTCCTGCATCACGTTTGTGGTAGTTTCAATACTATTCGCTTGCTCATTTACGCCTTTAGATACCTGCTGAATAGTAGTAGATATTTCTGTGGTCGTGGCATTCATCTGTTCTGCGCCTGAAGATAAGCCTTGAGAAAATGAACTGACTTCTTCAGCAGTGCTGCGCACCTGAGAAACCATACCGTGCAGGGTATCCATAAATTTATTAAACGATTGGGCAAGTTCTCCTATTTCATCTTTGGTGGTAACAGACAGCCTATTGGTTAAATCCCCGCCCCTTTCCGCTAAACTCTTCAGCACCGAAACCATTTGTTTGATAGGGTAACTTATATTTCTTGATATCGCCACAGAAGCAATAAGATTAATAATCATTACTATCATAGCTATGACAATGATAATCTTCAGGAACGCATTGGAAAATGCCCTCGCTTCATCTACGGGGACAGTTGCTCCTATTGACCAACCCAATCTTTTAAAAGGGGCATAAAACACATATTTAGCTGAACCTTCATAAGTATATTCCCCAACACCCTTCTCCATATTTAACATATTCCCAACTATCCTGGCTAATTCACGGCTTTCGCTTTTACTTAAATCCTCAGATAAAATTTTTTCTTTCTTGGGATGCGCAATGGTAAAACCGTATTTATTAATTATATATCCGTAACCGCTCACCCCGCTCTTTATACTATCCACATAAGAAGTAACAGCCGCACCGCTGATATCTATAGCTATTACTCCTCTTTTTTGTTTGGCATCATCTAACACTGTCTTGGACATTGTCAATACGGGCTTACGGGTTTCCTCGCTTATATACATATCAGAAATGTATATATCTTCGGAACGCATTGCTTCTTTAAACCAATTTTTTTTCGATTCATTTATGTCTGTATAAGCATTGGGCAGAGTAGTTAAAATCTGTTTTCCTTGGAGATTAACTAATTTAATCTGGGTTATATATGGCCTATCTTTTATATATTCATCTAACTTCTCAATTATAGGGGTGATATCCTGGTCATACTCACTCAAGAAAAAAGCCATAGATGCCTCGGACTTGGTGGACAATTCCTTGACGTTACCGATACAGCGGTCTAAAAATTCATCCATCTGCCCGATAGTATTATCTACGACATTGGTTAATTGTTGGTTGGCCTGACGCAAAAAGAAACGGGAGGCATTAATATATGCGAAGCCGCCTAGAACAATGAGGGGGATAGAAGTAAGCAATAGGTAAGAGACAAAAAGCCTTACCCTAATTTTCATAGCTTTTCTTCCGTTTATTTAACAATTAATTTATAATATTAACCTGTTTAATTTATTTCTTAGGAACAGGGTATACGTAATTTTCTACGGCTATATCTTTTGGCCAAACCGTAACTAATTTCCCCCCTTTAACTTGCCTGGCCAGGGTGGATACCTTATTTTGATTGGTAAAATTTTCGAAATCTTCAAACTTAACCGGCCCAAAAGGAGTCATCAAATTAGTCTCTTTTAACGCTGCTATCAGGTCTTCTTTGCTTAAGGATTTCGCTCTTTCTAAGGCATCAGCCAAGACATAAATTGAAGCATAGGCTTCGGTAGCGTGATATGTAGGCTCTCCGTATTTTGCCCGAAATTTTTCCACAAATTCTTTTACTCCTGGATATTTAACGTCCGGTGCCCAAAGGTCGGCGGTGACTAGATATTCGGCTGCTTCACCTGCTTCTTTGGCAAATTCAGACAAGGCAAAACCCGCTGCGCCACCGGTAAATATCTTTGGCCGGATATCCAATTCTTTTGACTGCTTAACCAGAAGAATAGCATCCATCAAATAAGAGACCATAAATACCGCATCCGGCTTCTGCAGCTTCATCTCCAGTAACATTGGTTTATAGTCTGTTGACTTGGCGGCATAAGACTTATCAAATACTATCTTAATCCCTTCCTTCTCGCATACCTTTCTCATTACCGCGGATAAACTCTTACCATAATCTGTATCCTCATATATAATCGCCATGGTCTTAGGCTTTACCACAGTCAGTAAAAAATCTTTCAACCCCGTAATATACTGGCTCGAGGAAGGACTTACTCTAAAAACGTTCTTCCATCCTTGTTGGGTTATTTTATCTGCTGAAGGAGTCGGACACAGGTAAGGAACACCGTATTTCTGCACGGTCTCTCCTATCTTCGTACCTTCGGAACTGGAGTATCCTCCCAAAACAATCGGATATTTATCTTCATTAATAAATTTCTCCGCTAATTGCCCAGCCTTATCTACAACGCTCTCCGTGTCTTCAAAAATCAATTCTAATTTCTTGCCTTGCAATATCCCTTTAGTAATTCCGCCCTTAGCATTAATTTCTTCTTGAGCAAGGGAACATCCGTTTTTCATCAACTCGCCAAATTTCTTCTGAGCCCCGGAAACGGGAACGATAACCCCTAATTTAACCGTCTCTTCGGCCATAAGCCCGGAAGCACATAGACCCAAAACTAGAAACAAAATTAAAACGATTCTTAGTCTCATACACCCTCCTTTTTTAAAAATATTCTGCTCTCTCATTACCGTTAACTATTTAACAACTTCGGTAGCTGTCTTTAAAATACCAAGGGGGATTTTCATGCCAATTTTTTCTGCGGTCTTGGTGTTAATAATCAAATCAAAGCTTTTTAAAGTCTCGCTGGGGATGTCCGTAGGTTTTTTACCCGCAAATATCTGGAGTGCCTTTTGTCCAGCTAACTCTCCTAATTTATAGTAATCAGGCCCTAATCCTACTAAAGCTGAATCCTTATCTTTTCTCTTCGCTAAATCTGTCATGGCAGTAATAGAAGGGAGTTTTTTATCATTGATAGCCGTTAGCAAGATATCTTGGTTGGCCTTTATCGCGCTCACCGCAGACAACCACACCGCATCGACTTTCTCATCTACTAAGGTGCGCATAGCACTTTCCAAATCATCCTTAGTAGTAAAGTCAGCGGTTACTAAGGTAAAGTCAAAATCCTTTTCCATGGCCTTGGCTTGGTCTTTCCACATAACTGAATTTCCCTCTTTAGGATTGTGGATCATCCCCAAACGCTTAAAATTCAAAATCCTCTTCAAGGCTTTAAGCTGTGCGTCTACTGGAACCGCATTACTAGCTCCCGTAAAATTATTCCCTGAGTGTTCCCAGCTCACAACAACCCCAGAGCCTACAGGGTCTGAAACTATACAATAGACGATAGGGACATCTTTAATCATATCTTTTAAAACCTGGGAAACCGTGGTGCCAAAACTATAGATGAGGTCTATCTTAGAGGTATCCAGACCCTTGATTATCTCCACTAACTTATCCTTTTTTTCATCAGCGCAGTAGTCTTGCCAATTAATCTCAAATCCCGATGCGTTTAATACCTTCTCAAATGCCTCCTCAGACCTGTCTTTAAAACGCCAACGCAACATAACCACAGTCTTCTTCTCTTTGGCGAAAACCATCTCTGTTACCAGCCCGGTTATTAGCATTAAAAACGCAAGTAAGACGATAAGGGCCTTAGTCGACAAAAAATTTCTTTTCCACATAACCCTCACTCTCCTTTCTCGTTAATATATTTAATACTTTATACTAAATCCGATTTTACCATAAGTCAAACACTTTTACGACTGTAACATCTAATTTGTAACGTTGCTCTTTTAGCCATTTTTATATCTTATATAATCCTGAATAATCTTCTTGTGGTCAAAGGCAAATTCTAAGTTTTTAATGTCGCCTAACTTTACCACCTTCAATTTCGCGGCATCATCCCCTGCTTTAGGCTCACCTTTTGCAGAAGCAATAAATACTGTGGCAATCGTATGAAAGCGCGGGTCACGATTGGGTTCAGAATAAGTATGGAATTGCTTTACGTCTGTTAAATCCAAGCTAGTCTCTTCTTTTGCTTCTCTGATCACCGCCTCTTCTAAACTCTCTCCGTAATCCACAAAACCTCCGGGCAAGGCCCAGCCAAAAGGCGGGTTGCTTCTTTCAATCAGGACAATCCCATCGTCTAATTCGATAATCGCATCAACCGTAGTAAAAGGTCCGTTCTGCAGTTTCTTAGTTATATATTCGAGGTAACTGAAAACTATTTTATTAAATACATCAAAGGCCTCTTGGTCATACAGGCAAAAAATAACTTCTTTTAAGTTAGATTTATTTTCGCGCAAATGCTTGAATACTTCCTGGGCCATAATCTTGGCGCAAGCTACAAGAGGAAAGCCTCCCACACCACAACCTAAGGCAGGAAAGACCAGAGAATTTATTTTTAATTCTTCGGCTATTTTCAAGGCATTCCTACAAGAATCCCTAATTTTTACTTCATCGGTCTTAAAAATCCCTGCCTGCCGGCAGGCAGGCATCCCCATAGTCGCGGCGTGAATAACATATTTAGAAGGCAGGTTACCTGCGCAAGTAAAAGTTGCTTCACCTATTTTTATCGGGCCTTTCTTCACTGCCTCATCTTCAATAATCTTACCCCCTTTTTTCTTGATTACTCCGGCAACCCCTCCGCCCATTACCAACTTATTGTTTGCGGCATTAACTATCGCATCAACTCTTAATTCCGTAATATCGCCTTGCACAATTTTAATTTCAGTATCTTTTATTTTCATTCCCACTCCTCTTCAATACATTATTTTAGCGGGTTCTGTCTTGTCTGTGCTTTCGCGGGGACGCTTGTTTTGCCCCAGCGTGGCAAAACTGCGCTCGCCTGCGGTGCCTCGCTCTCACCGACTATCGTTTTTAGCGGGTGAACCATGCCCGCTCGGCATCCTCGGACGCCCCGCTCAATCACAGCCAAGCCACCCGCTAAAAAAATAGCAAAATCAATCTTACGAATGAAGATTTTATGCGTTTCGCTGGAGGCACATTAGAAAATTTTCGGCAAAAGTGCGCAAGGATTTACGAAGCGCTGGAGCACGCCTGCCCCACGTAAGTCTACTGGCGGAAGCGCTGAGTAAACCGTAGTGCACGGCGAAAATTTTCAGTGCCGGAAGCGAAACCATAAAATCAACAGATAGCCCCTGCGAGACACACTACAGATTCATTACAAGTCATTCTCCGATTATCTTAATTAAGACTCTCTTGCGCCGCTGACCGTCAAATTCGCCATAAAATATCTGCTCCCACGGCCCAAAATCTAACTTGCCATTGGTAATCGCCGCTACTACTTCTCTACCCATAATCGTCCTTTTTAAATGGCTATCGCCATTATCTTCGCCACTAAGATTATGCTGATATTTATCTTTTTCATAAGGCGCTAATCTCTCAAGCCAGGCGCTAAAATCCTGATGCAGGCCTTCTTCGTCATCATTGATAAATACACTGGCCGTGATATGCATGGCATTGACTAAACAAACGCCCTCTAATACTTGACTTTTCTTAACCGCCTCCTCAACCTTGGGAGTGATATTAATAAGCTCCTGACGGTTTTTAGTGTTAAACCAGAGATATTCAGTATGGGATTTCATTATTGATTGCTAAATTTAATTAAATCTTCTAATTTCTTCAATGCCCGGCCAGAATCCAGGGATTTTTTCGCCATTTCTATCCCTTCTTTAAAATCTTTCGCTGCATCGGCTGCGAAAAAAGCCGCGGCAGCGTTCAGAAGAATGATATCCCTTTTTGCCCCTTTTTCTTTACCGCTCAAGATATCGATAATTATCTGGGCATTCTTCAGGGCATCCCCGCCCTTAATCTGTTCTAAGATTGCCTTTTTAAACCCGAAATCTTCAGGCTGAATATAATAAGTTTTAATCTGGCCGTCTTTTAACTGCGAAATCTTGGTCCGGCCAATAATACTGATTTCATCAAGACTACCCTCGCCATAAATCACCAAGGCAGACCTGGAGCCCAAATTTTTTAAAACCGAAACTAAGGTCTCGGTTAAATCCGGATTATAAACCCCCAACACTTGCACGTTTGCTCCCGCAGGATTAGTCAAAGGACCTAAGATATTAAAGATGGTGCGTATCCCGATTTCGCGGCGCGGACCTAAGGCGTATTTCATCGCACTATGATAAAGCGGCGCAAATAAAAAGCCGATTCCGATTTTTTCAAGACATTCTTTGACTTTTTCTACGGGTATATCTAAATTTATCCCTAAACCCTTGATTACATCGGCGCTGCCGCATTCACTAGAAACAGAGCGATTACCGTGTTTGGCGACAAGAAACCCGGCCCCTGCAACGACAAAAGCCGTGACTGTGGAGATATTAAAAGTCTTCGTCCCATCTCCGCCTGTGCCGCAGGTATCAATAATCGTCTCGTAATCCACATTAATTTCGTCCCGGTCAAGGTCAACAATGTTATCCTTATCAACTTTTATCTTGGTGGCTTTTTCCCGCATTACCTTGGCACAGCCGGTGATCTCTTCAATTGTCTCGCCTTTCATGCGCAGCGCAGTAATAAAAGAGGCAATTTGCGCAGGTGTGGCTTTGTCTTCCATAATTTCTCGCATTACCTCTATAGCTTCTTCTTCCTTTAAATTTTCTCTCTTCACTAATTTTTCAATCATCTCTCTAATCATCATAACCTCCGCTTATAGCTGGTTTCCCTTGATAATCTTCGCTGCAGCTTTAAGTGCCTCGATTTTATTTTTTATCTTGCCTATAGCCTGTAATTCCTCGGACTCTTTCAAAATCTTACCAATTAGAGGAGAAGGCGCTAGCTTAAATTTTTTAATCAGGTCATCGCCGGTGATAAGACGCGGGGGTTTCTTTTCTTCTCTTCTCTTAAAATATTCTTTAATTAAACCAAAGGTGACTTTCTCGTGCTGCAACCTCGATTCTTTAGAAGTTAATCTTCCCCTGGTAGAGCGCTGGTCAGCAATGGAAAGTAAAAGCACGCTTATAGCCTCCTGGGCACTATCGCGGAAAAATCTGAATATTGCTCGAGGCGTAATCTCTTCATTATCTGCCAGATAACCCGGCCTTAAATGCCATAAGACCATTTTGGCTAAAGAATCCAGTTCGGCATTAGAAAGTTTCAGGCGCTTGGCAATATTCTCGGTCATCTCTAAACCTATCCTCTCATGGCCGTGGAATATGGTCTTGCCATTTTCATGGCGCAAGGCCTGGGGCTTTCCGATATCGTGTAAAAGAGCGCCTAGTTTAATTAAGGCGCGGCGTTTTCTTTCGCCGGAAATAACCTCGTCTAAATAATCCCGGATTTCTTTATTATTTTTAAGTTCTTTAATTAATCTTTCCAACTGCCTAATCGTTTCAAAGGTATGCTCTAAAACATCGAGATGGTGGTACGGGCCTTGTCTGACGCCTCTCATTACCTCAATCTCAGGGACAATCACTTTTAAAATTTTTAATCTATCCAGCTCTTTAAGATAATAAAAACTAGATGAACTATGCAAAATCTTGAATAATTCGTCGCGAATGCGCTCGAAGGAAACTTCGGATAATTTATTCTTCTTTAATTTGATTAATTCCAAGGTTGGTTTATCTATCTTAAAATCAAACATACAGGCAAAACTGAAGGCGCGTAATATCCTCAAAGGGTCTTCATCAAATCCGCGCTTATTCACTAACCTTATTTTCCTAGATTTTAAATCCTCTATAGCGCCATAAGGGTCAAGGAGCGAACTATCCAAGTTTTTATTAGTAAAATCCTGTAGCTCTAAAGCCAGGGCATTTATGGTAAAATCACGATGTAAAAGGTCCTTTTCTATTGTCTTGCCACGAAAATCCATAAAATCCAGGGTATAAACTTTATCTTTAATTCTTTTTACCAGACGACAGGCGCCATGCTCCTTATCTAAAACGACAAAACCTGCCTTCATTTCCCTAACAAGTTTTTTTCCAAAATTTATCGCCCCCTTCTTCAAACAAAAATCAAAATCCAGGTTATCTTTAATTCGCTTTAAGAAAATATCGCGCAAGATACCGCCTACAAGATAAAGTTTTAGCTTTCTTCTTTTAGCGAATGAATAGACGGTTCTTAATATTTTTTGCTCTTTTAGGCTTAGGCTTTGATGGGATCCCATATTTTGATGGGGCTTATATTTTGAGTATCTTACCGGAAAGGGAATCTAAATCTACCAAGGCAATCGTAGATTGACCGGTTAACCAACCACCGCATTCACCGGGGTTAATGATGAGTTTGTTGCCTTGTTTTATAAGTTCGCTCTTATGCGTATGGCCAGATATAATTAAATCTGCTGCTTCGGTTTCGGGATTGATTTTCTTTATATCGTGGGTTAAGGTAATCTTTTTATTATCCAGCGTGATTCTTAACGGGCCTTCTTGTATCTTGCCTTGCGAGATACCCGCCAAGCCTTCTCTTTCTCCGTCGTTGTTGCCAAATACACCTTGCCAATCGCAAGACAGGGCTTTTAATTTAGGTATGGTAAAAGGGGCGCCAAAATCGCCGGCGTGCAAAACAAACCCTACTTTCTTTTTATTAAATATTTTGACTGCCTTTTCTATTTTTGGTATATTATCGTGGGTATCAGAAAGTATTCCTATTGTCATTGATTCGGATTAAATACCTCAGATTGCTTGATGACATCGTCCTCGACAAATATAGGCGCATGCGCCCTGACTGCCAGGGCAATGCTGTCCGAAGGCCTGGCATCGATAATCTTCGTTTCTCCGGATGAAGACTTAAGCACAAGTTTGGCATGGAAGGTATTCTCTTCTAATTTATCGATAATAATCTTATCAATAGTAGCTTCTAAATTTTCAATTGTAGCATGCAGTAAATCATGGGTTAAGGGCCGCGGCGGGTCAAAACCGCTAATCTTTAACTTTATGGCTGATGCCTCTGCCAGGCCAATAACAATGGGCAAAACCCTACTGCCGCCTTTTTCCTTCAAAACAATAAGTTGGTCGTGCCTCTTCTCGTCAATCACGATCTTATTCAACTCCATCTCAACCATGGATGCAATCCCCTTTCTTTAATGAGCAGACAACTTATGGAGCGTCTTTAAGAGCGACATAAGTTATAGCGTCCATCATTTTAATCGTCTATCAGCGTCTGCGAATTAAACCCTCGACAATTTTTGAAATAAAGGTTAATTACGGTAGCAACCCTAAACTCAAAAATTGTCAAGGGTCAAATTCAGCCAAACAACTTAGCTTCTACTTTTGTTCTGCTCAAGTTGTGACTTCATTTGACTTTTCTTTTCTCCTTATCCAGTATATCTTTCAATTCCACCATAAATTGCCCCACATCCTTAAACTGCCTGTATACTGAGGCAAACCTTACATAGGCAACATCATCCAAGACCTTTAGTTTTTCCATAACTAGCTCACCGATGCGGGAAGAGGAAACCTCGCGGTCAGATTTTTTTTGAATGGCGCGTTCAATCTGGGTGACAATTTCTTCCATCTTCTCCAGGCTAATCGGCCTTTTCTCGCAGGCCCTGGTAATTCCAGCTAAAATCTTCTTGCGGTCGAAATGCTCCCGCCGGCTGTCTTTTTTGATAACCATCAGCGAAACCTCTTCAATATATTCGTAAGTAGTAAAACGCTTCCCGCATTTTAAGCATTCGCGCCTGCGCCTGATGGCTGACTCTTCGGCATTAGCCCGCGAATCTACTACCTTATCTTCTTTATAACCGCAATAAAGGCATTTCATTTTCGCTTCACTCTTATTTTTATTTTTGCTTCTTGCAAAAACTTCTTTGCCAACTTATCCGGATAGTCTCCGGAAGTAACAATCTCCTTAATTCCAGCGTTAATCAACATCTTCGCGCAGATAATGCAAGGCTGATTAGTGATATAAAGAATACTGTCTTTAGTACTTACTCCGTATAATGCTGCCTGCAGGAGAACATTCTGTTCGGCGTGCAAGCCCCGGCAGAGTTCATGACGCTCACCCGAAGGAATTTTTAATTTTTCTCTTAAACAGCCGATTTCAATACAATGCTTCAATCCTGAAGGTGCGCCATTGTACCCCGTAGCCAGAATTTTTTTATCTTTTACCAGAACCGCGCCTACCCCGCGCCTAAGGCAGGTTGTCCTCTTAGAAACCAAATTCGCCACTTCTAGAAAGTATTCATCCCAACTTGGTCTCTTATTTTTTAAAATGGCTTTTTTCATTTTTATTTTAGTAGCTCGGGATATAAAGGAAACCTCGCGGTTAAGCCCAAGACATTTTTTCTAATCTCTTGCAACTTCTTAGGGTCATCGCTTGCCTCTATAGCCTCATGAATAAATTGCGCGATCTGGCGCATATGAAATTCTTTCATCCCCCGGCTGGTTACTGCCGGCGTTCCAATGCGTATGCCGCTGGTTGTGCCGGCGCTCTTTCGGTCAAAGGGAATAAGATTTTTATTCACCGTTATACCTGCCTGCTCTAATACTGAAGAAGCATCGCTACCCGTGATACCTTTTTCCGTTAAATCCACGAGTAATAAATGCGTATCCGTACCCCCCGAAACAATGCGAAATTCATTTTTGGCTAAGGCACGAGCTAATTCCCTTGAATTCTTAACCACCTGTCTCTGATAAGTCCTAAATTTCGGGCTCATTGCTTCTTTAAAGGCAATGGCCTTGGCAGCAATGACATGCATTAGAGGCCCGCCCTGTATACCAGGGAAGATTTCATTATCAATTTTTTTGGCAAATTCTTTTCTACAAATAATAAAACCGCCGCGCGGGCCACGTAAAGTCTTATGAGTAGTAGAAGTAACAAAGTCAGCATAAGGAACGGGTGAAGGATGAATTTTGGCAGCGACAAGGCCGGCGATATGCGCCATATCGACAAAAAAATAAGCTCCCACCTTATCGCAGATTTTGCGCAACTGCTTAAAGTCCATTTTTCTCGGATATGCCGATGCTCCCGCCAGGATAAGTTTTGGCTTATGCCTCTTGGCTAAATCTAAAATTTTATCATAATCAAGCAGCTCGGTCTTTTTGTCCACGCCATAGGTAACCACGTTATAAAACATACCCGAAAAATTATGCGGGTGGCCGTGGGTTAAATGCCCGCCGCAGGATAAATCCATAGCCAAGATAGTATCCTTAAATTTTAAGGCCGCAAAGTAGACCGCCATATTTGCCTGTGTTCCAGAATGCGCCTGGACATTGACGTGCTCGGCGCCAAATAATTTTTTTGCCCGCTCAATAGCCAAATATTCTACCTCATCCGCATACTCGCATCCGCCATACCATCTTTTTTTAGGATAACCTTCGGCATATTTGTTAGTCAGAACCGAACCTTGCGCCTCTAATACCGCAAGAGAAGTAAAATTCTCCGAAGCAATCAGCTCCAAATTATCCTGTTGCCTTTTAAGTTCGTTTTTAAGTGCTGCGTAAATTTCGGGGTCTATCTTTTTTATGTATTTCACCACGCCCTTCCTTCCTCATATACACCCCACCCTTTACTTAACTTATTTGATTCTTTATTCTTAGGAAGGGCGGGGTTCATATCTTCTTGCTCCGTATCTGGTTTTCAATCCTCTTTATCTGATTAAGGCGCCTTTGGTGTCTGCCGCCTTGGAATTCGCTATTTAACCAAACATCAATAATTCTCTTGGCTAAGTTTTGACTGACAAAAGCAGAACCCAACACTAAGACATTACTATCATTATGCTCGCGGGAAAGCCGCGCAGCTTTTAGATTACAACAAAGCGCTGCCCGCACACCAGGAAATCTATTAGCCACAATAGAATCACCGATACCGCTTTTACAAATCAGAACACCCCTTTTAAACTTTTCTCGAGAAATTTCTTTAGCCAAACTTGCGGCAAATTGCGGATAATCACAGCGCTGGTCGGAATACGCCCCTAAATCCCTAACCTTAAGACCCTTTCTTTCCAGGAAAGGCTTTAGCTTTTCTTTTAGGGCAAATCCTGCGTGATCTGAAGCTATAAGTATTGTCTTCATATTATATCAGCTATCTCCTCAATAGCTTCTTTGATTATGGCAAAGGTCTTTTCGTAAAATCCTCTTGGTTTTCCAATGGGGTCTGCGATGTCTAAATTATTATCATCTATTTTAGCAAATTCTTTTAATAAAAACAGCCTATTTTTTACTGAAGGGGCTAATTCGAGAATCCTTTGCTCATGGAGCCTCTCCATAACTAATATAATGTCGGACTTCTTAATCATATCTGGGGTGACCTTTTGCGAGCGATGGCCAGAAACATCAATACCTTCTTCTTTAAGAAGTTCTCGGGTATCTTCAGCGGCTCCCAGGCCTGCCAGCATCATTATGCCCGCGGATAAAACTTGAACATCGCTTCGATTTCTTTCTTTAAGTTTTTTCTCTAAAAGACCTTTGGCCATTACTGAACGGCAGGAATTTCCCGTGCAGACAAAAAGCACTATCTTTTTATTAACCGTCTCCTCGATATCTTCTTTTTTTATCGCGCCTTCCCTTAATAGCATTAAAGGCTTAACCGTTAAATCTACAATTGTGGACTCAACGCCTAACGCGGTACTGCCGGCATCAATGGCAAAATCAACCTTTCCGTTAAGGTCGCCTATCGCCTCCGCGAAATTTTTGGGCGCAGGCTTTCCTGAAATATTTGCCGATGGGCAAACTACAGGGACTCCCGATAGAGTAATTATCCTTAAGGCAATTTCATTATCCGGCATGCGTATACCGATGGTATTATTATCCTTTGAGTTTAATATCAGAGTCAAAGGCCCTGGCCAAAATCTATCCATAAGCTTGTAAGCTGAAATTGGTATATCGAGGGCGAAATCTTCCACTCTTTCTTTTTTCTCGATATGCAAAGAAAAGGGTTTATCTTCCGGCCTTTCCTTGATTTCATATAATCTATTGATGGCCTCTTTATGCAACATATTGGCGCCTATTCCATAGACCGTCTCTGTTGGCATAATCACTAATCCGCCTTTGGCTAAAATACCTGCGGCTTCTTGCAAATATTGCTCTTCGGGAATGAAAGGGTCTACTTTAATAATTTTGGTTGAGCTCATATTTTAATCTTAACCTTGCTTATCTCAAGGCGCATCTCTTTCTTATATCTTAGCAGCCTCGATGCAATCTTTCTATCCGTAATACCTAAAATCTCCAAGGCAAAGATTGCGGCATTTTTGGCTCCGGCTTTACCAATGGCCATACAGGCTACGGGTATCCCTTGAGGCATCTGAACCGTAGATAACAATGAATCCAGGCCTTTTAGGCTCTTGGTTTCAATGGGAATCCCAATCACCGGCAATGTGGTATGAGCAGCAATTACTCCGGCTAAGGCTGCGGCACCGCCGGCAAAAGCAATAAAAACCTTAATCCCCTTTCCGGGCGCCCTTTCAACATAATCAGCTAATTCCTTGGGGCTGCGGTGAGCGGACAAAACCTTGACTTGGAAACCTACTTTAAATTCTCTCAGTAAATTTATTGCTTCACCCGCTGTCTCTAAATCCGATTGGCTACCCATAATAATACTTATATTTCTCTTCACTGCCGCCTCCTTAAATTAAAACTTTACTTGTCAGTTTGTTGTGCGCTGGCAATAATTGCCAGCTCAAATGCCCTGGTCAAAGGATCTTCGATTGTCTGCGCAATCTCAAGGGCTTGCTCGCGTCTTCCTGCTGTAACATAAATATCCACTAAAGGATCAACGCTGTTATAACTTGGATAATCATATATATTCTTGGCTTCCTTAAGAGCTAAAGACAATACCTCTTGAGCCTTGTCTTTTTGACCGACTTTAAGATATTCAAGAGACGTCCCCGCTAATGCGGTAGCTTTACCATAAGCATCGTCGATGCTTTGCGCAATCTTAAGTGCCTGTTCATATTGGCCGATTTGCGCATATTTAATACCTATCTGAGCTAAAGCAATCCCTCGATTATAACTGCTTGAGTCATTACTGGCATTTACCGCTTCAAGTGCCGGGGATAACATGTCCGAGACTTTATCCTTTTGTCCAGAACGTAGATATGCCTCGGCTATATTTGTCAGGGTAATGGCCTTAGTAAGCGGATAATACATTGTCTTGGTTAATTGCAGGGCCTGGTCATATTCTCCTACTTTTATATATTGTAGCGCAACGGCCGCGAAGGCATTATCTTTTTTATTTATGTCGCTACGAATATTTTTGGCTTCGCTAAAGGCCTGGGACAATAGGTCAAAGGCTTTGTCGTTGGGATTGGCTTTAAAGTAATTATCCGCCATGCCCACGAGCGCCGTAGCTTTAATTACCGAGAAATCAATTTTAGAACGGTCGTTTATTTCTTTAGCTACTTTAAGGGCTTGGTCATATTGGCCTTCTTTGGCATACTCAAGAGCTATTTCAGTTAAAATGCTGTCTCTCTTATCTAAAATCTTGCTTATCTCAAAAGCCTTGGATAGCAAATCCGCGGCCTTATCATCCTGTCCGGCTTTAAAACATTTATCCGCTAACCAAACAAGCGTAGATACCCTTCTATAGGCATCCCCCTCTGAGGTGGTTTTAACAATCTGATAGGCTTCCTGCAAAAGTTTCTCACTTAAGTCTTCGCCAGCCCGGCAAAAGCCTATAAAGGAGAAAATTATCAAAATAGAGAGTATAAATATTTTCATTTCTAAATGATTGCCTTCTTACCGATGTCCTTACGATAATGCATACCTTCAAAATGAATCTTTTCTACTCCCCTGTAAGTCTTATCAATTGCTTCTTTTATGGTATTGCCTAATCCA